>Ga0209253_10001418_pt1 | contig 20994 bp, 16 predicted proteins | sample FrelakmetBRP12BR_FD_187145 | JGI IMG/M metagenome (GOLD analysis project Ga0209253, IMG submission 187145) | Freshwater lake sediment microbial communities from the University of Notre Dame, USA, for methane emissions studies - BRP12 BR (SPAdes)... | ecosystem: Environmental > Aquatic >...
TATTAAACAGTTTCTCCATGCGCGCGCTCACGTGGAGTGCTGAGACTTCAAAATCGATATGAGCAAAAGACGTTTATGAATCAAGTTCGATAGAAGTATGTGGGTGGGGAATTGAAAAAGACTGCTGAAAAGCAGATCCGAGATCTGTTGAGAAAACATCAGTATCCACCTCTTGATGTGATCGTACCTATTCTTGGAAGGTCAGGGCGTGGAGAACAAGAGCTGGCAGCGCAGGTCAGCGAAACCGACTCGATTGTCATCAAGGGGATAAAAGAAATCCTTGAGCTGAGAGACAGTGACATGAAGACCTTGGCAAAAGTGTTGGAAATCTATCTTAGTTTTGGTGGAGCAGAGTTCCAGCCAGTCCAGTTGACAGAATCGAAATTTGCTATTGCCATATCAGATTGCCCTATGCTTCATGTCGGTAAGAACGTGGGTCTGGATGTTAAGAGCAAGTTTTGTGATTTAGTCTGCGCTAGTGCAGCCAGGGTGATTATTGACACTATGCTGGGTTCGAACAGAGGTATCTGCAATTGGGACAAGGCGTTGATAAGAGGCGCTGGCAAATGCACTTTGGCATTTGAATTAGTTAAGGGCAGATGAATATTTGAAGGACTCTTTGTTTCTCGTTTCCATTCTGTTAGTGGCTGCTGGAGGAACTGCCATCTTGACCTGGCTGAGCACGGTTAATTCCGTAAGCTACAGTGATTTGAAAACTGTTTTGGAAACAACCACGGCAACATTTGGAACACTGCTTGGAATAATTACCGCAGGTTTGATGTTCACTCAGGGAAGATTCAGCGAACTCGCAAGCGACCTCACCGAAAAGTTACCTCATTATCTTCTTGAAGTTTTATCGTTGCAGAAAATGCAGTCAATTGAAACCCATTTGCATTCGTTGGAAAAAACGTTCTATCAGCTTGCAGCGACCACGACAATTGCCGAAGAGAGAAATCTGTACGAAAGAGTTTCTAGAAAAGCGTCTTTGATGTTTGTCAATTTTGCGGTGCTCTTGAATTTGAAACTCAAACAAGAGGGACTGCCCGCAACGGGCCTAATGCTTTCAGAAATGGACTCGAACCTTTACAAGGTTTACCAGAAGAAAAGACATGATATCAAGAAAGAATGGCAAATATTCGACCTCCTTAAACAAATAATCGACACATGGGAAGCATCATCTGCCTTTTTTGTTGAGAAATCAAGCATGGAACGAGGACTTGAGGTTGATCTCAGAAGCTCTATGGCTGTTTTGAAGCTGAATGAAAAAATCGACAAAAGTTCAGCAGCCATTTATCGTCAGGTTGTCGACGCACTGAGTGACTTGAGTGATGAAATCACCAAAATCAGCAAGAGGCTTCACGAAGATAGAATCCTTCAACTCTTACCTCAGATGCAACAGGCGAGCGCGCTCCGTGGAAAATACTTCTTTCTAGTAATCTTTTTTGTTGCGGCTCCGCTTCTCATCAACCTTCTAGTCATGCCGCAACTTTCAGAAACTACAGCTCAAATGTTTCAGCCAGTCATTTCAATCACAAGTTTGTTGAGCGTCCTAGGGGTCATTTTTCTGCTTCTCTACATCTACAAGATTCTAAAGGTCTAGGCTCGATGCCACTAAATCCGGGGAAACACCGAATCATAGACGAGAAAGCACCTCGGGCAGGTAGGGGGCGCTCTTTGACGACGTTTTTTTAACAGTTTTGAAGTTTGGAAGGCCTTTAGCCTACGTTGAAAGAATGGTGAAGTGTGACAAGTGACTTTGCGCGCGCCGCGAGGGCATTCGGGCTGGGTGAGCATCTAAAAATCGTTGGTACCAAGAAGCATGCGTGACGGTCACTGCGCAAGTGTTTTAACTTGCCTAACCTAAACGTTAATGTGTTCTTGAACTGTGAGGGCGGGCACGGTTGAGCTGCAAAGCGATTCTAATCATCGCAGATGGAATGGCTGACAGGCCGATAGAGGAACTTGGCTGGAAGACGCCTCTGGAAGTGGCTTCAAAGCCAAACTTGGATCGAATCGCGAAGGATGGCGTCTGTGGAATAATGGATCCAATCGCGCCTGGAATCCCCCCAGGTAGCGACACTGCTACTCTTGCAATGCTTGGTTATGATCCTTGGAAGGTTTATTCCGGCAGGGGAGCGCTGGAAGCTGTAGGCTCAGGCGTTGAAGTTTTGCCTGGGGATGTTGCTTTTAGATGTAACTTCGCAACCGTGAATGAGGATCTTGTTGTCTTGGACAGACGTGCTGGCAGAATTGCGAATGAAGATGCTGCAAAACTGGCGGCGAGTCTGCAGAAAATAAGACTTCCGGCAGCCCTTAATGTTAGGTTTTTGTTCAAGAACACTATCCAACACCGTGCAATATTGGTTCTTCACGGTCCGAGACTGTCGTCGGCAATAAGCGATTCTGACCCGGAGACAACTAGAAAGAGAGTCTTGGAAGTAAAACCATTTGAAAGGAGTTTTGAGGCTGAGCGTACGGCTCAAATTGTGAACGTGCTTACAAAAGAATTTCACAGGGTCTTGGAAGCGCACCCTGTCAACAGACAAAGGGTCAAGCGCAGACTGCCTGTGGCAAACATGATTCTTTGCAGAGGTGCAGGCGGCATACCTCGGATGCCCACTCTTCAGGAAAGATATGACATCAAACCAGCGTGTGTTGCAGCCGTGTCTCTCATAAAAGGCGTGTCTGGAGTCGTAGGCATGGACTTAATCGGCGTGAAAGGTGCAACAGGAACCCCAGAAACGGATTACATGGCAAAGGCGAAGGCAGCTGTTCAGGCTTTGAAAACACATGATTTCGTGCTTCTGCATGTGAAGGCGACAGATGTGGCAAGCCACGATGGAAACGTCAAAGAGAAAATCGAGGTAATTGAAAAGGTCGACAAGATGCTTGGTTATATAATCGACAGCACAAACCCAGGTCTCACGTATATCGCGGTCACAGCCGATCACACAACTTCCTCGGTTACGCGAAACCATGAAGGCGACCCTGTTCCAGTCGCAATTGCGGGACCAGGAGTTCGTCGTGACGACGTTGCCAAATACGGTGAAAGAACATGCGCCAAGGGTGGCTTAAACAGGATAAGAGGAATGGACCTTATGCCTACAATGATGAACCTGATTGGCAAAGCAAAGAAGTTTGGAGCCTAGCATGAAGGCTATTGCACTTGCACAAGTCTCCATTCTCTGTAGTCCGTCACAACTCTGATGTATCCTTTGAGCATTTTGTCAGTTTCGGCATCTCCGGTATCAACTCTTAGAACGTTTCCGTCGATGCTCTGCAGTTTACTTTTCGTTGCTGCGACAACAATTCGTTCCTTTGTGACGCGTCTCAAAATTATGGGGTTTATCTGCTGGTTGCCTCTTCCAAGGAGGATCCCTTGGTGTCCGATTGGCGAAAGGACGACCCAGGTATTTTCCCAGTCGTCTACTTCTTTCAGTATTCTCTTCTCGTCAACGTCAAGAATGGCTTTTCCATTCTGATAGATGTCAACGCCCAGAACAGTCTTTTCTACGCCGAGCAGTTCTGAAACCCTTTTAACGGTTGTTCCAGGTCCCAGAATCCATTTTGCATTTCTTGGCACCTGTTCCAATATGAACTTGGCTATTGCTTTCTGATTTTCAATTTCATCGTCTGTTTCGGGGCTTACTTGTTTGCTTCCTTGTATCCGAGCTGGGAGAAACGGCCCTTGCAGGAATCCGTGCAACTTGACTGCGAGAATGTCGTCTCGTATTGCTTTTTCATCGGAATCCATGATTTCGAGTTCCGTCAGTTGTGCTTCTCCACGAGCGTAAGCTAGGACAAGTTCAACAGCGTCTGCGGGGTTCACAGCGAAGATGCCGCTGTACATTTTGACGCCGGATGGAACGCCGACCACTGGTGTCTGGCGGCAACCTTGCATTGCGTCGAAAATATCTTTGGCTGTGCCGTCGCCACCTACGAACACTAGTAGATCAACGTTTCCGGCTGAAAGAAGTTCAACTGCTGCTCTCGTGTCATGAGCATTTGTCTCTGTTCCGATTTTCATAGGCAGCAGCTTCGCAGGGAAACCTGCATCTTTTGTCTCTTTTTCGCCCATGATGCCAGGGCATGTTGTGATCTCAACCCTCTCTCCTGTTATGTTTCGCTTTAGTCTCTGCAGAAAATCAGTTGCCCTGACCGGGGCTACAGGTTGGGCTCCTTTGACCAACGCCTCTTTTAAGACGCCATCCGTGCCTTTCAGGCCTACGCGGCCTCCCATGCCCGCGATTGGGTTAACGATGAAACCTAGCCGCATTGTCATCAATGAGAAGATCTGTTGCCTCAGCTATAAACTATCTTTCAAACGAGATTATCGAATGAGGTCGATGTGAAATGGTTTTTTTCTGAAAACTCTTATATGTTGAATTCTCAGACGGTTGAAGACAAAAGGAGTCGGGTTGAATGACGTCCAACAAGATGAATAAGCTCCTCGTGACGGGTTCCACGGGTCAAATCGGTTCCGAACTCACCTTGACTTTGCGGAAAAGATACGGCGGGGACAATGTGGTGGCTGTCGGTCATCAGAGGAAGCCGAGTGATATACTGTTGAATTCGGGTCCGTTTGAAATTGTTGAAATTGGTGAGAAGGCAAGCGTCGAAAAAGTTGTTAAGAAATATGATATCGACACTGTATACCATTTGGCAGCTTTGCTTTCCGCCACTGGAGAGCAGAACCCGCAGCTTGCTTGGAACCTGAACATGGGAAGCCTGTACAACGTTCTTGAAATCGCTAGGGAACAGAGCTTAACTAGGATTTTCTGGCCAAGTTCAATCGCAGTTTTTGGACCAAGTACTCCTCGTGATAACACTCCTCAAGAAACAGTCATGATTCCTGGGACCATGTACGGCGTGACAAAAGTTGCTGGAGAACTGCTCTGCAACTACTATTTCCTTAAGTATGGTGTGGACGTTCGAGGGATACGATATCCCGGCATCATAAGCAGTGAGACTCCTCCAGGCGGCGGGACGACAGATTATGCCGTTGAGATCTTTTATGAGGCTGTCAAGAAGAAAGAGTATAACTGTTTCGTCAGGGAAAACACGGTTTTGCCGATGATGTATATGCCAGACTGTCTCAAATCAACGATTGATCTGATGGAGGCTGATCCTTCCAAAGTGAAGCGGCATGACAGCTACAACGTGGCAGGTCTAAGCTTCTCGGCAGGCGAACTTGCAGCCGAAATCAAGAAGCACATTCCTGAGTTCAAATGTGATTATGAACCCGATTTCAGACAGAAGATTGCCGATTCATGGCCGATGTCTATTGACGACAGCCAAGCTCGCACGGATTGGGGCTGGAAACCCAGCTACGACTTGGCGACGATGACGAAGGACATGTTAAGGAAGTTGTCGAAGAGGTTTGCTGAGGGCAGACTCTAGAAGGATTTTCCGATCGGGAAAGGGTTAAGAGAAAGAGTGTGAGAATACAGCGAAAAAGGGAGCAAAAGGAAATGCGAAATCCAACATCATTTCTGCGAGAAGAATACGAAGCGCTTGTAAAGAATGAACTCGATTGGAGAATCCGTGTATTACAGGGCCCAAGCACTCCGTGGTGTAATGTTGACGGAAAGAAAGTCTTGATGTTTTGTTCAAACAATTACCTGAGCCTCAGCAATCATCCGAAACTAAAGGAAGCCGCAATAAAAGCCGTTGAAACTCACGGCGCAGGTTCAGGCTCGGTTCGTCCCATTGCCGGAACCATGGACATACACGTTGAATTGGAGAGGCGCCTTGCAGAGTTCAAGCATGCAGAAGCTTCGTTGGTTTATCAAACCGGGTTTGCAGCAAACGCTGGACTGATTCCTCAACTGGTCGGAAAAGAAGACTTGATGATAAGCGACGAACTCAACCACGGCAGCATCATCGACGGGGTGCGCCTTGCTCACGCCGAAAGAGCTGTTTACAAGCACTCCGACATGCAAGACCTAGATCGAGTGTTGAAAGAGGCAGAGAAACATAATCCGCCTTATAGACGAATTCTGATAATCACTGACGGCGTTTTCTCAATGGACGGAGACATCGCTCTCCTCGATCAAATAGCCAAGCTCGGTGCCGAACACGGATGCATGGTTTACGTAGATGACGCGCACGGGGAAGGCGTTCTCGGTGAGGGTGGGAGAGGGATCGTTTCCCATTTTAAGCTAACGCGCGACAAGGTTCAAGTAGAAATGGGTACGTTTTCAAAAGCCTTCGGAGTCGTCGGCGGACATGTTTCAGGCTCTAAAGACTTGGTCAACTTTGCCTACAACAAGTCACGCACGTGGCTACTCAGCGGATCCCACCCACCTGCGGTTGCAGCAGCCTGCCTAGCAGCGGTCGACGTTTTAGAAAAGGAACCGCAACACGTCAAGACACTGTGGGATCACACAGGATACTTCAAGAAAACAATGAAAGACTTCGGTTTCGACATTGGCAGAAGCCAAACACCAATCACGCCTATCATGGTCGGAGAGAGCGGTGTAGCTAAGAAACTGAGTGCCAGGCTATTCGAGGAAGGGGTATTTGCCTTGCCAATAGTATTTCCAATGGTTGCAAGAGACAAAGCCAGAATTAGGACGATAATGAACGCTGCCTTGACAAGAGATGACTTGAACTTCGCGATAGAAGCTTTCGAGAAAATCGGCAAAGAACTACACATAATCTAAATCGCACGTTTCTTCCTTTCTTCGCCATATGGTTCCGATACAATAGCACGTCGGAAGTTCCTTCGAGTATCTATCACTGACACCCTTGAGATAGCGCTAAGCTCAACCACCCTTCAACAACACTGACTTTATGATCTACCTCACATTTTTCGGAGAATCTCTCTTGCAGTTTCGATTGTCTGCTCAATTTCTCGGTCGGCGTGAGAGGCTGAGATATGGCATCTCTTGTTAGCATGTGGAAGGATGAATATGCCGCTACTCATCATTTCTTTCTGGAATCTCCTGAATTGTTCCACGTTGGATGTCAACGCGTCTCTGTAATCGTGGATTTCTTTGTCTGTGAAGAGAACTTGGAAGATCGAGCCGAAGCCGACGGTCTGAGCCTTAATCCCGAGTTCGTCAACGACTTCGTTGAGTTGGTTTCTTAAGGTTTCTCCAAGACGGAAAAGCTTTTTGTGGACTTCCTCTTTCTCCAGTTCCTTTATCGTCGCCAAAGTTGCGGCCATACTGACGGGGTTGCCATTGAAGGTTCCCCCATAGTCAACTCTGCCTGTCGGTTTAAATTTCTTCATAATTTCCTCTTTGCCACATATTGCGGCAACGGGAAAACCGTTTGCCATTGCCTTTCCAAATGTGGTCAGATCGGGTATCACGTTGAATAATTTCTGAGCTCCTCCAAGGCTGTGGCGGAAGCCAGTGACAACTTCATCAAATATCAAAATGATATCATATTTCGTTGTGATCTCTCTGAGGAGTTCTAGGAACCCTTTCTCAGGCGGGATGCATGTGGCGTTTCCGTGAAGGATCGGCTCTGTTATCAGAGTAGCTATTTCGTTTTTGTGTTTCTTCATTGTTGTTTCCAGTGCCTCTGGGTCGTTGAAAGGAAGCACGATCGTATCTTTGGCAATTTGCGCGGGCAATCCCTCAGTGTCGGGAACAATTGATGGGGTTTCCTTTGGTCCGGCTTCTTTCAGGGATGGACTCGTGCTGAAAGAAACATAATCGTGCCAGCCATGGTATGCGCCTTCGAACTTGACGATTTTGTCTCTCTTTGTGTAGGCTCGGGCAACACGAATGGCATGATAGGTTGCCTCTGTACCGCTGTTGCAGAACCTGATCATTTTGGCAGAGGGAACGTGTGCATTGATTTTCTTGGCAACTTCAATTTCCAGTTCATTGCACAGTCCAAAGATTACTCCCTTGTTTAGCTGCTCTTTGACGGCTGCGATAACGGCTGGGTGACAATGTCCCAAGACAACAGGGCCAAACGCTAGGTGGTAATCGGTGTATTCGTTCCCGTCCACGTCGTAGATTTTCGAGCCTTTTGCCTTGGATATGAAGATGGGGTAGGGATCAAGAGACCTTAGTGAGCTGTGAACGCCACCGGGGGTCAGTTTTCTTGCTTCTTCGAAGAGTTTTTTGGATTTGTCGAGCTTTCCCATTCACCTGCACCAACATTCATTTGACAGACTGGGCTTGTGGACGAGCTGGATATTTGGCGTACATGTCGAGTATCATTGCGAAAGATTTTTCGCAGCCTGCCATTCCTTCAACTTTGTCGTTTCCGTCGATGACGAAGTATTCGTCAGGTGCATGTGCTCTTCCTCCGTGTCCAAGTCCGCCGTCGATGAATGGTAAGTGTAGGGGCCCACGGTTGAATAGGTAGTATGGGACGCTTGAGGCGGTGATCGGCCAGATTTCGGGTTCTTGTCCCAATTTTCGGTAGGCGTGCACCACGGCTTGGACGACTGGTTCCTTCACGCTTGTTTTGGCCCATTCGTATGGATCTAAGGATTTGACTTTGATGTCTGTGTATCCGAGTTTGTCTAGGTGTTTGCGGATTTTCTGGATGACTTCTTTTGAACTCTGATCGGGAACTAGGCGTGCATCCATTTTCGCGGTGATCTTGTGGGGTAGAACTGTTTTAGATCCGGGTCCAACGTATCCACCCCATATGCCATCTATGTTTAGCGTTGTTGAATACATGTATTGCAGAAGCAGCTCCTTGCCATGGAGGTCGTTTATGAACCGGTCTACTTTTGACTCGTGCTTCATTGTTTCTTCGTCAAATGTCTCAACGAGTTTATCGATGAGTTCGAGGTCTTCTTTGTTTGGCGGTTTCACGTTTTCGTACCAGTCGTCAATGAGGATTTTGTTTCCGTCTTTTGATGTCATTGTTGCTAAAGCGTGAATCATGCGCCAGGCAGGGCTGTCTACCCAGGATTTGTCGCTGCTGTGGATGTCGAATTCTGTAGGTCCTCTTCCCCAGGATTTACCGCTGCATTCTAGTTCTATGTATTCGATTCCTTTCCAACCAAGCCCGATTATGACCTTTCCTTTCTCGTCTTGACAAGCGTCTGGGCCGAAGAGCGCGTCTGCTTTGAGCATTTCTTTGTGTTTCTTCACAAACTCTGCAAAATGTGTGCTCTCTAGTTCTTCGTCTCCTTGTGCCACAAACTTCAGGTTGACTGGGATTTCGCCGTCAACTGTCAGCATGGATTCTAGTGCGTTCAGAAAAGCAATCAGGGGTCCTTTGCTGTTTATGGCTCCTCGGCCAATGATGCATCTTCCGAATGGTTCAACATCGACCAGTCTGGCCTCTAGCGGCGGGCTGCTCCATTTCTCTCCTGTGAATGGCTGCGTGTCATACATCATGTAGACAAGCAGAGTTTTCTCGGCATGCGCATTGTATTCCGCGTAGACCACTGGGAAGCTTCCAGTTTCAATGAGCCTTGCGTCTTTGCATCCGAGGTTCACAAAACAGCTTTTTAAAAGTTGGGCGCACTCTCTGACGCCGTGGTTTTCTGCTGAAACGCTCGGTTGACGCAAAAACTCCTGCAACCTATTGATGTGCTCATTCAGATGGGCATCGATATATTGGCCGACCTTCTCAAAATTAACCATTTTTTATCACTTTTTAGGATTATTCGAGTCAGTTTTAAAGTCTTTCCAACCCGTTTTCTGGCTGAGAAGACATTTAAAGTGTGTAAATAATAGCAGATGATGGTTTATGACATGTTTGACATTCTCGTGAGAAACGGGTTCCTGGTAGACGGCACTGGAAACCCCTGGTTCAAAGCAGATGTTGGCGTTTCGGACGGGAGAATAACAGAGATCGGCGAACTCGCCGATGCTGAGGCAGAAAAGGTTCTAGACGTCAGAGGCCTGGTGGTTTCGCCAGGCTTCATTGATATTCATACTCACTCGGATCTTACCTTGTTGATAAATCGTCGGGCTGAAAGCAAGATCCGGCAAGGCGTGACTACCGAGGTTGTTGGCAACTGTGGTCTGACGGCAGCTCCCATACGGAAGAGGAACTTGCATCTTCTCAAAGAGCAATGGGGCCTCGAGGCAGCGGAGGTCGAGTGGAATTGGGCGACTCTTGGAGAGTATTTGGCTCAACTGGAGAAGAGCGTATCGCTTAACGTGGCATCTTTCGTGGGTCACGGCACGGTCAGAACCGCGGTGATGGGAGTTGATGACCGACGACCGACGAGAGGGGAACTGGAGGAAATGAAAGCTCTGGTTTCAGAATCTATGAGGGACGGAGCCTACGGTCTGTCAAGTGGATTGGTGTATTTGCCGGGCTGTTTTGCCGAAACCTCGGAATTGATCGCGGTTTGCAAAGTTGTGGCTCGCTATGGGGGTATCTACACGTCTCATACTCGGGGTGAGAGGGAGATGATTGTGGATTCGTTGAAGGAGGCGATAGAAATCGGTGAGCGCGCGAAGGTGCCGGTACAAGTGTCGCATAATTGTCCAAAATATGGGGGGCATGGAAAACTCGCAGAAATGTTTGAAATTTATGACACGGCTAGGGCGCGCGGAGTCGAAGTCACTCTTGACAATGATGTGCATACAGACTTCAATCCTTACTTGGGTCAAGTGCTACCGCAGTGGGCGCAGGCAGGTGGAAACAGAAAGATCGTGGAGAGACTGAAGAAGTCCGAGCTACGTGAAAGAATCAGAAGAGAGATTGTGGAAGACGAACATCCGGGACCCGGCTATGTCGGACTTGTGAAGCACGCTCGTTGGGACAGGATTTTCCTGTTTCAATGCAAGAAAAATAGGAGTTTGATAGGAAGAAGCTTTGAGGAAATCGCGAAGGTGAGGAAAGTCGATCCCTTTGACGCGTTTTTTGACATGATTGTCGAAGAGAATGGTGAAGTGAGTGCTCTTTTCAACTATATCGAGGAAGATGACATAAGAACTCTGCTCAAACATCCTTTAATGATGGTCTGTACTGACGGTGCTGCTTCTGCAAAGTATGGCGTGTTGAAGAACATTGAGGGTTATTCGCCGTGCAGCTATGGTGAGTATCCTTACATCTTGGAGAGATATGTCAGGGAAGAAGGTGTTTTGTCTCTTCACGAGGCCATTCGAAAAATGACGTCGTTTCCTGCTCAAAAGCTTGGGCTGAAAGACCGCGGTTTACTCAGAAAAGGCATGTGGGCAGACATAGTTATTCTTGACGCTGAAACCATAATAGACAGGGCCACCGATAGATTTCCATATGCTTTTCCTCTGAAGAACTATCCACATAATTATCCTGAAGGCATAGAATACGTGATAGTCAACGGCAAGATAGTGGTGCAGAAAGGAAGACACATGGGCATTTTTCCAGGGAAGGTCCTTCGGCACATGAAGGCATGAAAAGGGTCATTCGGTAAAAAGCGCTAGCGACTTTTCTGGGACGCCGACTTTTTTGTGGCACTTTTCAATATTACTTTGAGCTGTTTTTTCACATCCTCATCCAAATCTAGAGGCTCGTGTTGGCGTAGGATTTCCTTTGCTTTTTCACGGGCGACTTCGACTATGCTTTTGCTCCCTTTCTTTTCCCACTGGAAACGTGAGGCTCTGTTGGCGAGTTTCGGTAAGAAGTATTCGCTGTGAAAGTGCTGAAGAGTGTGTTTCTGTTGGAGGAAATTCGAAGAATCCTTAGCGACTTTTATTATTGTGTCCACCGCGAGTTTCTGCTCGTCAAAATCTATGCCCTTCGCTGCCCTGAATATCATTCCGAAGATTTCATCGTCGATGACCAGTTGGGCATGGCTCACGGTAATGCCGCCCTCGATACATCCGGCGCCGGAAAGCGCGTTGGCTCCTGAGAGTGCAGGCAAAAGGCCGTTCAGAGCTTTTTCGAAGGCGGTTTGTTCGTCTAACGTTTTGGAATCGGTGTCGAGTCCGTAAACGTCTGAAGGCAGACCGTAATGTTTGGCAAGTTCGACGCATCCTACAGACATTATTGCTGTTTCAATTCCATCGCAGGCTTGACCTGTTGACATGTTTAAAGGTATGCACCTAGGCGAATATTCGACTGGATTGCCGGGGTTTAGAAGCTGTATGATGGCTATTCCTGCCAGCATCTCTGCATTCTGCTGCACCAGGGCGCCAGCCAGTGTTACAGGACACGTTGCCCCCGCGAGGGGACAGGGTAGCACTGCGATCGGTAAGTTGTATTTGGCTGCTCTCATCATGATTTTCGCAGTTTCGCTTGAGAATTGAAGGGGGCTTGTGGGTGAAGCGCTGCAAGTTATTATTGGCTTCTTCCGCAATTCTTCTTCTCCAGTCACAGTCTGTACTATTCTGATTATGTGTTCGAAGCTTTCGTCAGTGAAGGGTGTCGCATCGAAATTTTTGCCCGTGTTCCTGATTATCGCCTCAACAGCGTATATGTCTCTTACAGGAGATGGAACGTCGTTGGGGTAGACTATCATGGTTTGGCTGTGAATGTTGGGAAGATAGTCTACGATTTTGGTCAGGTCTTCAACGTCTTTGAGTGTTGAAGGTCGCATTGTGTTTGAATCGACGTCGATTACGTTGGCGGCTCCGCCAACGGGGTGAGCATAAATCTTGTCTTCTTCGAGCGGGATGTTGTGTTTTGGATCTCTGGCATAAAACGTCACGTGTTTGGGTGCCTTCTTAATCGATGCTTCAATCAAACTGGGCGGTAGTTTGGCTCTTTTTTCGTCAAAGTCGACATTTGCTCCGTTGTGAGCCAAGAAATTCAGAAGGCTGTTTTCATTGATCTTGACCCCGACTTCTTCGAGGATTTTCAGGGTCGAAGAGTGTATGAGTTTGATTTGATCTCGAGTCAAAAGCTGCAGTTTCAATCCTGCCACCGAAGTCTCTTTGTTGCTATCTGTCATTAAAGCGTTAACGGCCTGTGATGGTAAGTTTTAAACCCGTTGAGTCGTATTTGAATTTGGGTATTCGTATGAAGATAATGGCGTTGGGTTGCGGAAACATCGGTGCAGTCATAGCTAGAGATTTGGCAGAGAGTTTGCCCTCTGCTGAAGTTGTGATGGCTGACGTAGATAAGAAGCGAGCTCGTCAGGCTGCAACACAAATCGGTTTGGAAAATGTTGGCTGGGCTCAGGTCAATGCGACGGATCGTTCGGAGCTAAAGACTAAGCTGAAGAGTTTTGATGTGGCTGTGGGTGCATTGCCCGGCGGGTTGGGATACCAGGTCTGCAAGGCTGCTATTTCAGCGAAGGTGGACATGGTTGATGTTTCCTATATGCCTGAGGACGTCATGACGTTGAATAGTGCTGCTTTGAAAGCCGGTGTCAGCCTTGTGCCCGATTGCGGAATGAGCCCAGGGCTCTGTAGTATACTTGTCGGCCGTGGTGTCAGCAGCCTCGATGAGGTGGAGAAGGCTCACATGTTGAACGGGGGGCTTCCCGAAAAGCCAGTGCCTCCATTGAATTATGTGGTAACATGGTCTGTAAGTGATCTCATAGACATGTACTCGCGAAAGGTGAGCATAGTGAAGGACGGCAAGGTAATCCAGGTAGAAGCTCTGAGCGGCGTTGAAGAGATAGACTTTCCCGGTGTTGGCAAGTTGGAAGCTTTCTACACCGACGGCTTGAGGACACTCCTCTATACGGTGAAAGCTAAAGAAATGTGGGAAAAAACGCTGAGATATCCAGGGCATGTTGAAAAGATAAATCTGCTTAAGGCTTTGGGTTTTTTTGGGCCAGAGAAAGTGGAAGTCGGAGGGACAAAAATTGATCCAAAAGAAGTCACTGTGAAACTGTTTGAAAAGAAATTGAGAAGACCAGAGGTTCCTGACATCGTGGTCATGCTTATCAGAGTCTGCGGATTAAAAAGTGGCAAGCGAATTCAGTATATTTATCATGTACTTGATCACTACGACAAACAGCGCCAAGTCACGTCTATGGCGAGAACAACAGCATACACCGCTTCAATCGTGGCTCAATTGTTGGCTCGAAAGATGATAGAGACGAAAGGCGTCATTCCGCCTGAGAGACTGGGAATGGATGAAGCATTGTTTGACAAACTAATCGGTGAGTTGAAGAAGAAGAGAGTCACTATCAAAGAGGAAAAAGAGATATTGGATTGAGCCGTTTCTCTTTTAACATCGTGCGACAATTAGTAATGGCATCTATTTCCTAACGGGTGATGTCAGAGGAAGAAGAACTGTGGAGAAACTGATTATTACAGTAGCCCCGACAGGCTCGGTTCCGCGGAAAAAAGACACGGCGTTTGTCCCTGTGACGCCAGATGAAATTGCGGAAACTGCCTATCTATGCGAGCAAGAAGGCGCATCGGTCATCCACGTTCACTGCCGAGACAAAAACGAGAACCCCACTTCAGACTATGCTGTTTTCAAGGAAACTGTAGACAAGATTCGCAAACGGACAAATCTGATTATCATGACATCAACCAGCGGCGTAGCAGGCAAATCAGATAAAAATCGAGCTGAGCCACTCAAGACCGATCCCGAAATGGCAAGCCTCACGACTGGTTCACTCAACTTCGCCGGACGAAAGCCATCTAGCGTGTATGTTAACACATGGGAGACCATAACGTTTCTCGCAAAGAAAATGTTTGAGGCCAATATTGAGCCGGAGATGGAAGCCTTCGACATAGGCTTCATACAGCAAGGCATCAAGCTCGTTGAACAAGGATTGGTAAAACAGCCCGCTCATTTTCAGCTGGTCATGGGTGTTGATGGCGGTATACCTGCAGCTCCAGATAACTTGCTTCATATGTGTCGCCAACTTCCACCTAACAGTACTTTCTGTGTGGCAGGCATAGGACGATGGCAGCTAAACATGACAACTATGGCCACAGTCATAGGTGGGCACGTCAGAGTCGGGCTCGAAGACAACATTTACTTCGCCAAAGGCAAATTGGCCCCAAACGAAGAATTCGTAGCCCGAGCAAGGCGCATGGCAGAGATGCTACAACGCGAAGTAGCCACACCTGAAGATGCAAGGAAAATTCTGTGGTTGCGAGCGAGACCACGCTAGCCTGAATCGATGTACAACTGGAACAACGCCTTCTGGAAAGTGTAATGCGTGTTGGGCGTTATATTGCCTTGTGGCATGCAACGTAATGCTCTTTTCCTACTGCGACGAGTTCTGGTTCCTGTTTTCGACAGATTTCCTCTGCGATTGGACATCTCGTGTGAAATCTGCAGCCAGGCGGCGGGTTCACTGGACTTGGTATCTCGCCCTGAACTGCTAATTTCATCCGTCGTGATTTAGGATCAGGCACAGGCACTGCCAATATTAGGGCTTTCGTGTATTGATGCATCGGTTCATAAACGATGTCTTCGGCTGTTCCCATTTCCATTATCTTGCCAAGGTACATGATTGCAATTCTGTGACACATGTGCCTAGCTGTCGCCAGATCGTGGGTTATGTATAAAATGGAGACATTGAATTTGTCTACGAGGTGCAGGAAGAGATTGAGGATTTCGGCTCTTATCGACACGTCAAGCATTGATATTGGCTCGTCAGCGACCACAAACTCCGGATTAAGAATGAAGGTCCGCGCAACTGCAACTCTCTGTCTTTGTCCTCCGCTCAGCTGATGAGGATATCTGTACAGAAATTCCTCGGGGGGAACCAACTTCACGCCTTCAAGGGTTTCAATGACTCTTTCCTCTACTTCGTTCTCGCTGCTCACAAGTTTCTGGATGCGCAAACCTTCGGCAATTATGTCTTTGGCAGTCTTTCGCGGATTCAGCGCTTCATAAGGATCCTGGAAGACTGTCTGCATTTTTTGTCGCAGTGGTTTCATGTCTTTTCGAGTGAATCCCGTAATGTTCTGACCTTTGAAAAAAATCTTTCCACTAGTAGGGTCAATCAGTTTGAGTACAAGCCTTCCAGCGGTTGTCTTCCCGCTTCCACTTTCGCCAGCTAGCCCGAAGATTTCTTTTCTTCTCACTTCAAAGCTTATCCCGTCAACGGCTCGCACAAATGAGTGTTGCTTTGAAACCAAAGCCTTGAGAAAACCTGTCCTAACTGGAAACCACTTCTTTAAGTCTGTAACTTTGATTACGTCTTCCTCAGACATATTCAGTCTTTCTTCCCAAACTGCACATTTTCATACAAATGGCATGCGACTAGATGTTCTTTCTTCCACTTACTTGTCAGGACTGGCTCTGCCTTTTTGCAGATGTCCTTTGCGTACATGCATCTAGGATGGAATCTGCAACCTGGGGGCGGATCTAAGAGGTCTGGTGGAGAACCTGGGATCGAGCTCATACGTGTTCTTGCTGACTTGATGTTTGGAAACGCGTAGATCAGCCCCTGGGTGTAGGGATGAAGAGGTTGCTCAAACAAGTCGACAACATCTACGTATTCCACAATTTTTCCAGCATACATTATAGCAGCCTTATCGCAGGTATCCGCTATGATTGACAGGTCATGCGTTATCAAAATCACTGCCAAATCGAGCTTTCTTCTCAAGTCCTCCAATATGCTTAGAACTTGAGCTTGGACGATCACGTCTAGTGCTGTTCCTGGCTCGTCAGCTATTAGGATTTCAGGTTTGCATGATAACGCCATTGCTATAAGCCCCCGCTGTCTCATTCCACCGCTCAGCTCGTGCGGATAACTCTTCATTGTCTTTCGTTCCATTCCAACTAGTCCCAATAGTTCTTCTGCTCTCTTCCTAGCATCTCGCTTGTTGGATTTCTGCTCATGGATTGAGATGGCCTCGACAATCTGGTCTCCAAGGCTGTACAGCGGGTCAAGGGCGTTCATTGCTCCTTGGAATACTAGGGATATTCTTTTCCACCGAATCTTTTTCATTTCTTTTTCAGAGATCTTTGCAATGTCAATGTCTTTCAGAAGTATCTTGCCTTCAGTTATTCTGGCATGTGTTGGGAGTATCTTCATTATAGACAATGCGACGGTAGTCTTGCCACAACCGGATTCTCCAGCCAGGCCTACAGCTTCGCCTTGTCTGATCTGGAAGCTTACCCCATCGACGGCTTTGACGGGACCTCGTTTTGTGTAGTAATATGTTCTAAGGTCTTCAATGTTCAGAAGTGACATGTTTGAAAAGACCTTCTCGCGATGCGGGTGGCGATCAGTTTGGATTCCAACTTTGTTATGAATATCGATCATTATCTAATATATCTCTTGTTTTTTCGAAAGTCCACAGAGTACTTTCGTTATACGAGTCTGGCGAATTTACCTTTCTCGCAATTTCGGGTTGAACACTTCGTCCAGAGCGTATCCGATGAAAATGAACGATATCGAGATGGCTGCTATGCATAGACCAGGTGGAAGTATCCACCACCATTTTTGAACGCCGCCGGGCGAGAGTAACGCGTCGTGAAGCATTCTTCCCCAGGTCATCACCTCAAACGGATAGAGTCCTAAGAAGCTCAGGTATGCTTCGGAATAGATGGCTGCAGGTGCCGACATTGCGAGTGTTACGTAGACTAGGTTCATGACGTTTGGTGTCAATACGCTGAAGATAATGTAGAGCTCGCTTCCTCCCAGGATTCTTGAGGCATCGACAAAGGGTCTTTCTTTCAGGCTGAGAACCTGAGACCTCACTACTCTGGCGAAGCCCATCCACCCAAGGAGGGATATTAGCAATATGATTATCCACAAGGACGGTCCCATGACTGCGACTAAGACTAGGAGCAGTGGGAGTTCAGGGATGACCAAAAATGTGTCAGTCATTCTCATCATTACTTGATCTATGATTCCTCCGGAATATCCTGAAATAAGCCCAACAAGTAGTCCTATGCCGGTGGACAGAAGAGCTCCCATGAAACCTACGAGCAGAGATATCCGCGTTCCATACATTAGTTGAGAGAATATGTCTCGTCCAAATTTGTCAGTTCCAAGCGCGCCGAAGGCTTCACCATACAATTTCAAGTCAAAATCGTCTATGTAGACCGTGGCGTTTGCAAGATGGTCACTGAAAATGACTTCAACGCCAAATGTATAATTGGCTGGTATAGAGAACACAGTCTTTTCTTTGTCCAATATGTCGGAATCTATAATTTTAGGATAAACTCTGGGGCCGGTCAGAGATGGCCGAATCCAGGTTCCAACAGGATAGACTCCGCCTTGCCTTCTAACTCCCTCTTGAGGAGACCATAAGGTTACAGTGTCGCTCCCTGTTTGCCTGATGAACACTGTAATGCTCAGATCAGACAATGTGATGCTGGCGTTCTGTGGATCCTCAATGTTGACATAGATGCCTCCGGACCATTTGCTTGGGGGGTCTGAATAAGTATATGCAAATTCCTTGGCTAAAACAGCCCTCACATTCTCTTTGGGCGTCACTCCTGATCGTGTCAGGGAGATGGCTGCAGAACCAGGCCCACTGTCTGGGCTCCCTTCGTGCGCTGCAAAATTCAACGAAACGTATTGAGTTGACGCGTTTGTCGTGAACTTCCATTGCTGCAATGACGTATTCGTCGGGAAACTTGAGTCTTCAATTGGGTTCAGGTTTTCACTCATGTTTCCATAGCCAGGTAAGTACCTCACCCAAGAAGGAAGAGCCAGAGGACTCGCTGTCATTTCTTTTGGGATTAGCAGGGGATCGTACGGCGTGAAGAGGGGGGCAGCAACTGCGATAATGATAAAGAAGAGAAGAATGGCAATGCCCAGCACTCCTCTCCTGCTATGCACAACGATTTTTGAGAGTGCAAAGAGTTGTCTAAGACGGGGCGCGATTCTTTTATGCCAGTCTGATCCTGTCATCTTATCCATACCTTATGCGGGGGTCAACTACCCCGTAGACCAAGTCCACTAGAAAGTTGGCGGCAATGACGCTTAGGCTCACCAGGTAAAAGATTGCCTGTAGAGCCGGGTAGTCTCCTTTTTCGATTGAGACCCAAATCCACATTCCTAGACCAGGGTACGTGAAAATTGTCTCAGTGACCAGGGCTCCTGAAAGGGTGAAGGCAAATGCTATGGCTACTTCTGTTATTATTGGCAACGAGGCATTTTTCAATGCATGTTTGAAGAGGATTTTTGTATTACTCAGGCCCTTCGCTCTGAGGGTTACCAAGTAATCTTCACTTAGAACTTCAAGCATCGATGCTCTCGTCATAAGGACGTATGCGCCTATGCTGATTATTACCAATGTCAGGGCAGGCAGAAAAAGATACCAGAAACGTGTTGCCAGTTCAATTAGGAAATTGGAAGGTCTGCCGTGTATCGCCCATTCTGGGGGTTCTGAATGACCTGAGGGAAACCAGCCCAGAGTATATGAGAATATCAAGATTAGAAGCATGCCTATCCAGAAGACTGGCAGTCCTTGGGTGACTACCGCGAAAATTGACGAGATTGTGTCGGCGATTTTTCCTCTTTTGTAGGCCGCCAGTACTCCAAGAGCTAAACCTAAGAAAACTGCAATGACTTCCGCGGTGACACACAACGTCAGTGTGTTTGAAAGGCGCGAAAAGACTTCTTCAGATATGGGTTCCCCCGTTCGATATGAGTAGCCAAACTGAAAGGTCAACAAGTTCTGGAGATACTTCGAATATCTGGAAAGTAAGGTTTCGTTCAATCCAAAGCGTACTTCCAACCCTTCTCTTACCTTCTGCGGCAGTTTTCCGGCCATCATTTCCATGGGGTTTCTGACCATGAACAACGCAAAATTGATGGTTATGACGAGGAACACAAGGATTGCAGAATATACGGCTCTTTTGAGCACGTAGCCTCGCAATCCCATGTTTTTTCTCCCTGTTTCTATCTATGTTGTATCATATTTATGCTTTGAATCCAAGGCACTCCACAAGGCTTAAATCAATTTCAACGAGAAAGGAGTTTTGAGGTGTAAAATCTGAAGAAACTTCTATTGATTCCAACTTTGCTTTTTCTGATGTTAAGTGCGACGCTACTATCGATTCATGGGGTTCAAACTCAAACTGGGTACGAAAAATGGGGACCAAGAACCGATTACGTGCAATTAATCATCTACGGCTCCTATGAGGCTGAAGCTGCAGCTTTCCAGGCTGGCTCCGTTGACGTTATGGATTGGCCTTTGGATTATGACACATATACGGCCATAAAAGACGACACGAACTTTGTAAAAGAACCATTGACGATGTACGACATCTATGATATTGACATAAACAATTTGAAATGGCCTACAAGCGATTACCGGTTCAGGCAGGCTCTGGGTTACCTGATCGACTATGAAAAGTTTTACACTGATATTTTGAGGGCTTACGCTGGGGAATTGATGGACAATATCATATGGTGGGAATGGACGAAATGGTACAATTCGGGCGCCATGAAATATTGGTATGACAACGCGACAGCACTCGCGATACTTGCTGACGCAGGCTATCAAGACTGGCATGACACAGGCAAACTGGAGTGGAAGGCTCCCAATGACACAATAATCCCATTACCTAATCTGGAATTCTATTCTAGAGAGGATGATCCGATTCGACATGCCCTGGGAGACATAATGAACGCAGACTTGAATGCTGTCGGCATCGCCACTAATTACTATGCTGCAAGCGAGGAAGTCTGTTGGGCTCATGCCTACCAGATGCCTTATGATTTCCACTTATACACGGCAGGGATGGGTCCCTTCCGCGACGTGCAATTCCTGTATGACTATTATCATAGTCAGTTTGCCACGCCGGACATCGACTGGGCAATGAACAACGTGTTCTTCGCCAATGCAACTTATGATAGCTGGGTTGAAAAACTAAAGTTCGCGTCCGACGAAGAAACAGCTGTAGAAGCATGCAAAGAGGCTCAAGAAATATTCATGGAACAACTTCCTCTGATTCCTGTGTATCACTCAGCCGGCTCGGAAGCCTATGCTGCCAAGTACGGACACCACAGTGGCGAAGAAGCCTATTGGGACATGCCTTGGAATGGTTTTGTAAACTCGTTGGTCCCCACGGTCAACTCTGGCATCAATGACTATTGGACTTTGTTGACTGCACATCCTGGAAACGTTCAAAACGGCAGCGTATTGCGGTTCGGAATGATAAACGACGTTGATCACGTGAATCCAGTGACTTCATACTCCACATGGGACAGCATACTCTTGGAAGAACTCTACAGCACGTTGACTA
>Ga0209253_10001419_pt1 | contig 20978 bp, 13 predicted proteins | sample FrelakmetBRP12BR_FD_187145 | JGI IMG/M metagenome (GOLD analysis project Ga0209253, IMG submission 187145) | Freshwater lake sediment microbial communities from the University of Notre Dame, USA, for methane emissions studies - BRP12 BR (SPAdes)... | ecosystem: Environmental > Aquatic >...
GGGTTAAACCCTGAGGGAACTCGGAGGGTTCGACTCGGTCACATGAAGTGTTCGCTCGCCGAAGGCCCCGAGCGACCTCCCAGACGAAACTCCGAGGAGTCGAGGGGCTCAGGGCTTCAGTTATCTGTGATTGAGCAAAGTTGGCCCCGTAGCTCAAGTGGATAGAGCAACAGCCTTCTAAGCTGTAGGTTCCGCGTTCAAGTCGCGGCGGGGTCACGAGGGTTGAAAATGGAAGATTGATAGTCGATTTTCGATTCTCTGTCCTCAACATCTTTTTGCGCCCCCATCGTCTAGAGGCCTAGGACACGGGCTTTTCAAGCCTGTAACACGAGTTCGAATCTCGTTGGGGGCACAAGTTCGCCGTCCCCGTCCGCAGGACGGGGACGAGCCTCGTCGGGGGCACACAATGTCAGACCCCGACAAAAAGTGTCGGGGTCCTCACAATTCCAGAACGGCCTGCGATCCGCCGGAGGCGGAGAGTGGCAGCCGTCTTGAGAATCCCGTCGGTTTTTGGCGGGATCTGATCTGTCAGATCCCGATACCAAAGGATCAGCAAACAGTCGGGATCCGCAAAATGAGAACGAGTTAGCGCCCTCGGTTTCGGCCAGGAGCTAACTCGTGTCGTTGTGGGAAAGAAATCCTGAGCGAACCCGAGCGTAGCGAGGGTGAGTCGAAGGATTGGGGGCACTGGTTTCTCGCGGTTCTTCCGCCAGGTGGTTTCACAAGTCGTTATCATCGAGCCTCCTCTTGACGGAGGCCTTGATGTTTCTGTCCAGTAGTCTAGACAAGAAGGTTCGGGGATTCCCGGGCCTTCTTCATTTCGTGCGTCCCTGCACGGTTGCCGCTGGGGCAGCGATGTTGCTTCTCAACGGGTTCTTGATCATCTCGCGATAGCTGTTTAGTGACATGCTTCGCCGCCGCCTCTGTAACTTTCGTCGTCCCTGACGTACAATAGAGGGGGAACTCCTGTCTCAATCCTCAACGCAAGGAGGAAATCATGAGAGGACGTCAGTTCATGTCTGTTGCCGGACTGCTCTTCATCTGCTTCAGTGTCTTGCCCGCATCCCTGCCCCGGGAGAAGGCGCTCTGGATCGAGGTGAAGGACAAAGGAGACCACAAAACAACGATTGCGATGACGGAATTCATCGCGCGGCAGCTCCTCGAGTCCGATGAAAACAAGGTCCACCTCGCGAAGAAGGGGAAGAAAGATCTTATCACACGGGAGATGCTGAGATCGGTGCTCGACGGGAGGGAGGAGTCTGTCGGGGCACAGGATGAAGACGGTTCAGAGGTGAATCTCTTTATGGCGGATCTGAAAGTGCCAGGTCAAAAAGGGGAGAAGGGGAAGCTTGTGCTCGAGACGTACAAGTCGGGTTCCCGGACGTTCCGCATAGCTCTTCCCGAGATCGAAATAGAGGCATCGGATGAGCAAACCGGTGGAACCGGAAGCATTGAGACGAGCATAGGATGGAAAGGACTTCTTCCGTTCCTTGCGAAGGAAGGTGGGGCAATCTACGTTAACACTGATAAGGACGAAACCGAAGTGTGGCTGTACGTTGAATGAGATGGCCCGGATCCCCGGGCCTTTCGACCATCCTGACCGACCGAATAAAGGCGTCGGGGTCGTCAAAATTCCAAAACGGCCCGCGATCCACCGCAGGCGGGGAGCGGAGGCCGTTTTTGAGAATCCCACCGCTTTTTGGCGGGACCTGATCGGTCCGGTCCCGACACCAAAGGATCAGCAAACAGTCGGGATCCGCAAAATGACAACGAGTTAGCGCCCTTGGTTTCGGCCAGGAGCTAACTCGTGTCGTTCTAGGAGAGAAATCCTGAGCGAACCCGAGCGTAGCGAGGGTGAGTCGAAGGATTGGGAGCACACAACGTATAGCGATACTCCTTCCGACTGCTAACACTTTTGCTAGCAGATTCTCTGTTGGCGGAGGTGTACATGCCTACTCTTTTCAGGAGATCCAATGATTTCTCCTCTTCCATTTTGACCGACGAGTTTGGTCGGAGAAAACGGATCAGTACTGATGCTCGCGCGAAACAATCGGCACAGAAGATGCTTGCCGAGATACGTCGCCCTGAAAGTGGGGTCCTCCCGCCGGGTGATGCTACAGGCATTCTTCAACGATTTCAAAGCGTATACCGAGCGTGCCCGTTCGCCTGAAACGGTCGAGGTCCATTCCCTTCATGTTCAGGAGCCTTGGCAATGGAATTGCAGCCGTGGTCTTGTCTCTTTCCGATGACTGGCGTACATTGACTATGAGCGTGCATCGCATTCTCTCAACCCACTCGAAAACAAGACTGCTGGGTTGCAGTCCTGCGGATCCCTTCCACATGCCGAATTCTCGCTGGCGGATGGAAGAATGCTAGCCGATGCCCTGCCATGGCGACGGGGGAAATAACGCAGGTCGGCTATCGACGATCCAGAGGGACCCCCGGGGGATGGGCCTCCTTCCCGTAATCGGATCCAGTGTGAATGGAGGGCACATGACTACTGTCGACCTGAAACTGTTTGAGAAGCAGATCATCGTGCGTCAGATCCGTCTGGAGGATTACGACCAATTAGTCGAGCTCCAACTGAAATGTTTCCCCGGGATGAAGCCGTGGAAGCGTGAGCAGATTCAGAGTCAGCTAGAGACCTTTCCTGAGGGACAGATCTGCATCGAATACGAAGGCGCGGTCGTCGCATCATCCAGCAGCCTTATCCTGGACTTTGCGCTCTATAGCGAGTGGCATAACTGGCGGGAGATCACCGACGAAGGATTTATCCGGAACCATAATTCAGAAGGAAACACGCTGTACGGGATCGAAATTATGGTGGACCCGCGGTTCCGGGGAATGAGGCTTGCCCGCCGGCTCTATGACGCCCGCAAAATGCTCACGCGCGAAAGAAACCTGATGAGGATTATTTTGGGCGGCCGTATCCCGGGCTACGGGGCCCACAAGGACCAGATGACCGCCCGCGAATACGTCGAGAAAGTCATTAGCAAGACCCTGTACGACCCTGTCCTGACAACCCAGCTCTCGAATGGGTTCGTCCTGAAACGTCTGCTCAAATCCTACATGGTTGCCGACAAGGAATCAGCGGGCTATGCAACCCTCCTCGAGTGGACGAATATCGACTTCCAGCCTGACTTCCAGCGGACATTCGTCGCATCCCAGACGGTCAGGATCTGCGTGGTCCAATACCAGATGAGAGAGATCAAGAGTTTCGAAGATTTCGAGCGCCACATCGAATACTTTGTCGATGTAGCCGCGGACTACAAGAGCGACTTCATCCTGTTCCCTGAACTGTTCACGATGCAGCTCCTGTCCTTCACCAAGGCGCAGCGGCCCGGTCTTGCGGTCCGCGATCTTGCCCAGTTCACCCCAAAGTACCTCGAGCTGTTCACAGGGCTCGCAATCAAGTACAACATCAACATTATCGCCGGATCACATTTCAGTCTGGAAGAGGACCACCTCCACAACGTGTCATACCTCTTCAGGCGCAATGGGGGGATTGGGAAGCAATATAAACTGCATATCACTCCCGAAGAACGCCGTTGGTGGGGAGTCGAACCGGGGAACAGGATCGAGGTGTTTGAAACCGACAGAGGTGCAATCTCCATCCAGATCGGCTATGACATCACGTTCCCAGAAGTCAGCAGAATCGCGGTCCAGCAGGGGGCCGAGATCATCTTCGTTCCATTTTGTACGGATGAACGGTACGCATACCTCCGCGTCCGGTACTGCGCGCAGGCCCGCTGCATCGAGAACCACGTGTACGTGGTGATCGGGGGAACGGTGGGAAACCTTCCTGCCGTCGAGAATATGGATGTCCAGTACGCACAGTCCGGGATCTTCACCCCGTCGGACATCCCGTTCACGCGGGATGCCATCGCATCAGAAAGTACTCCTAATATCGAGACCGTCATCGTCGACGACGTCGACCTTGAACTCCTGAAGCGACACCGGCAAGCCGGGAGCGTGCTGAACTGGCGGGACCGCCGGACCGATCTATATGACGTTGTGCTGAAAAAGAAATAGCGGGGGGCTCTGTAGCTTCGGTTGTGACTGTCTGTACGATACTTTGGAAGGAGTCCTCTATGAGGGATCAATTCGCTGCGACGCTTGAATCAATGAAATCGTTCTGGATGGACGCCGGTGCGGCGTTTCCAGCGCTGTTTGCCGCGACGGTGCTCCTCCTTGTCGGCTGGATCGCGGCCCGCCTCGTGCGCCGTGGCGTCCAGCGCATTCTCAGACTGCTGCGCATTGACGATCTGGCGGAAAAAGCCGGGATCGAGGACTTCCTTCTCCAGGGAGGTGTGCGATATACTACCGTCACACTCCTGGCTAACCTCGTCTATTGGCTGATCATGTTTACGGTCATTCTCGCCGCGCTGAATAGCCTGGGTCTGCAGAATGCCTCAGCACTTTTCAACAAGATCATCCTCTTTATGCCCAATGTCATTGTCGCTGTGTTGGTCTTGATGTTCGGTGCTTTCATCGCCAAAATCGTCCGTGGCATCACGTTCACGTACTTGAGCAACATTGGGATCTCCGGGGCGGACGTGATCGGCCATATTGCTCAATGGGCCATCCTGCTGTTCGTCGCTTCCGTCGCCCTCGAACAGCTGTCGATCGGCGGCCAGATCCTTGTCTCCGCCTTCCAGATCGGTTTCGGTGCATTTTGCCTGGCTCTTGCCATCGCGTTCGGACTGGGGGGGAAAGACTGGGCGGCTCATGTCTTGAGCAAAATTTGGAAACAATAGTAGGCAAACAGTAGGCCTTCCTTTGCGAACCACTGGACAGTCTTGAGATGATCATCGATTGCCACACCCATATCAACAACTACCACGACGAAACATCAGAGTCTCTCCTCACCTGCGTGGATAACCTCCAACTGGAAATGCGCCGGAACCGCATTGATGTCGCGCTCATTCTTACCTCCTACAAAGTCAACCCCGGAAGGCCGTCGACCCGTGCGACGATCGAGGCGACCCGCGGCCGCAAACACATTCGCGTTGTAGCCGGTCTCGCCTTCACAACACTCTCGCCTGGCGGGCTGGAAGAACTGCGGCAGGATTTGCAGCAAGGTTCGATTCGCGGCCTGAAACTCTATCCCGGATATGAACCGTTTTTCCCAAACGACCCGGCGCTGGAGCCGGTCTATGCCCTCGCGGAGGAGTTCCAGGTTCCGGTCATGATTCATTCGGGCGACACCTTCACGCCGAAAGGGAAACTCAAGTACGCCCACCCGCTCAATATCGACGAGGTCGCCGTTGACCATCCTGGTGTGGATTTTATCATCTGCCACCTGGGAAACCCCTGGATCCGCGACTGCATGGAGGTCGTCTACAAGAACAAGAACGTTTTCACGGACATCTCAGGGCTGGTCCTCGGTGATTTCAGCGACCGGTTTGAATCGTTCATGCGTAAACAACTCCAGGAAATGCTGGAATACGGCGTTGAACCTGACAAGGTCCTTTTTGGCACGGACTGGCCCCTGGCGTCGATGGAATCCTACCTCGAGTTCATCGAAGAGCTGGGCATCCCGGAACGCGAGCGACGGAAAATCATGTGGGACAACGCAGCCAGGCTCTTCAAGCTCTCCGCATCGGATTCGCTGTTTGCCACGCCTTCTTCCCTGTCGAAGTTCACGTAGCTGAACCCCTGCTCCCAATGCCGAATCTTCTCTCTTCTCGGCGCGGTCGACGGCTTCTCTTCACGGCCCTCTACCTCAGCGAGGGGGCACCCATTGGGTTCATCTGGTGGGCGCTCCCGACAAAACTGCGTGCAGCCGGCGTCGACGTAAGTACCATCACAACCCTCACGTCCATCCTCGTCTTCCCCTGGATATTCAAGTTTCTCTGGTCCCCCCTCATCGATGGCATCCAGACGCCCCGGTGGACACTTCGGTCCTGGATCCTCTCGATGCAATTGCTGATGGGGAGCTCCCTGATTCCTTTCTTCTTCTGGGACCTCGCGGCGAATCTTGCGTTCCTCGTTCCATTTCTTCTGCTCCATGCCGTTGCGGCCGCGACGCAGGATGCGTCAATCGATGCGCTTGCCATCTCAACCGTTCCCGACACGGAACGGGGTTCGGTCAATGGCTGGATGCAACTGGGTATGCTGGTGGGGAGATCGGTCCTCGGGGGAGGTGCGTTGCTGCTCGAACAGCGGATTGGCCCGACCGCGGTCATTGTGCTCCTCGTGGCTGTTATCTGGTCATCGTCGACACTCGTCCTCCTTTCCCGGATACCATGCTTCTCCACCCGAGGGGGGGGAGGCATCCGGGAGCGGATGCGCGCATTGCTTCCACGGCTTCGAGCAGCATCCCGAAAGAGAGCGACCTGGTTCGGACTCCTCTTTGCCGCGATTGCCGGGTCCGGATTCGAAGCGGTGGGGGGAGTTGCGGGTCCTTTCCTGATCGACCGAGGACTCTCGTTGGAGGACGTAGGTCAATTCTTTGCTTTCCATTCCGTGCTGGCGATGGCGGGCGGAGCCGTCATCGGAGGATATCTGGCAGACCGGCTCGGCAAACGGGCGGCCGTCTCCGTCTTCCTTCTGCTCATGGCCGCGTGTATCTTTGCGCTTGCAGCCCTAGACGCCGGAATGCCTCAGCGTGCGGCCCAATGGATGGTTCCCATGATGACGCTCCTTTATCTCAGCATCGGGCTTTTTACAGCTTCGTCCTACGCGTTCTTCATGGAGATCACTGATCCGGCGATCGGCGCAACACAGTTCAGCGCTTTCATGGGTGCGACGAACGGATGTGAATCTTGGTCGACACTGGCCGTCGGCAAAACCATCGCGGTAGTAGGATACCCCGCGGCTTTTTCCCTGATGACGGTTGTCTCCCTTACCGCGTTACCCCTCCTGAGATTCCTCTCTCCACCAAGCGGGAGTACCCAAAGGACGGAGTGAACATTCTGGAATTTCTTCGGGTTTAGAGTTCTGGACTCCAGTCAATTCCAAAACTATCAAGAGTCAAATCCAACTCAGACATTGACACAGCCGCCGGCGTAGGGTAGTCTCCCATGACTGGATAGTCTTCATCGATGTCCTCAAATCTTGAACGAACGACGGCACGTGCCTCCGTGACCGACAGTTCCTGCTGTCCTTCCTCCGGTTGCAGCTGCTCCTTGACAAATGCAGCAGTGTGTAGTGCTCCCCGAAAGTCAAGACATTTGTTGTTGAAGATCGGTTGACTCTGTTCCTTCCGGTCTACGACCGGTTATGAACCGGCACAGCTCCGCATTGAACCTGACCTGCCCCTCATCGTTTACCAACGAATTCTGGAGGTTCTGCTTTGCCCTTCAATCTCGTCAGTTGTACAAAGGTGAGCGTCGAAAGGGTGCTCCCGGAGGCAACAAGGCCTCTAGCAATCCCCAGAGGCCCAATGCTGAGCTGGCAGACTTATTGTTGTAGCATGGGTAACATTCATTGTTCATGCAATCATTCGTCAATTTCGGAGGAACCCATGCGGTACGTTACTATGGCTGCGCTTACATTGATTGCTGCTGCTGCGTTCGGGCAGGTGACCGTCACCGGAACTGTACCGGCAAACGGCTCGTCTTCTGTTGGGGTCAACGCTGTCTTATCGATCACATTCAGTGCTGCGATCGACACGACGATGTCCTTCTCGCCAGGCGATGATTTCCTTACGAACGTTGACAGCGTCAACGCCGTCTGGTGGAGCGCTGACCGCCGCACGTTCAATGCCTCAGCGGTTCTCAAGCCGAACAGTGCTTACTTTGTTGTTGTCATGGCCGTTCACCCGCTCGGGGGTGGGGCGCTTCAGGTGCCGTACGCAACCCACTGGTCCACAGGAGCAACCTTTCCGTCCAACCTCTATTCTGTGAGCGGGAGCGTTCTGCCAGGAGCGACCGGCGTTTCTCCTGCGAACGCCATCGTCGCGATAAGTGAAAATTCAGTCATGGCTGGTGGGAATCCGAGATTCTTGGCCGCCGACGTTGCAGACGGCAGCGGCAATTTTACCATACCCGGTGTTCCTGGCCTGCTTGGTTATCCGATTGCGGCCAAGGATGCAAACGGCGACGGGCTCATTGATCCCTCCACAGGAGATGCGATAGCTCAGGGCAATCCGTTTACCCCCACAGGCAACGTGACCGGTCTCAATCTCACATTCATGTCGTTCCAGCCTTTGACCTGGGTTCCGGCACGAGACTCGGCTCTCGCCTTTGCAGCAGCAAGCCTTCCCGGAAACCGCCAGCTGCGCCAGGCATTCTGCTGGGACGTCAGCACCGCAGGGACTACATCCGATTGGCAGTTTGTCTATACCGTTCCCGGGAATCCTACTGTCAGCATCATCCGGGTCTCCGCCACGGGAACAGGGTTGGACCCGAATCCTCAGAATTGGAGCTGGATCGATCAATGCAAACCGATGCCGTCTATGTTGACAGCGGCAATTGCTGACTCGGTCATTGCGAAGGCCGAACGTGCAGGAGGGAAAACATTCCGGGAGAAGAAACCGGCCGACAGCACACTCGTCAACAGGATCAGCCTCCATCTGGGCGATCTCCATCAGACCAATTTCTGGCAACTGGTGATCGATACGGCCAAGTTCTACTGGGGGGTGGAATACCGGTATGAGAGGCAGGTTACGCGGGACAGCAACTACACCGATGCACGCAAACTCTTCCTTGGCGATTGGGCAACGGGCACTATCCTCGGCCTCACCGGAGTGGCAGATGAACCTTCATTCTCGGTTCCGGCAAGATTCGCCCTTGATCAGAACTATCCCAATCCGTTCAACCCGTCAACCACGATCCGCTACGGGTTGCCCCACAAATCGGTTGTACGGCTGACAGTGTTCAACACCCTGGGGCAGCAGATAGCGACGCTTGTCCAGGGAGACCAAGAGGCGGGATATCATGAAGTCCGGTTCGATGCCTCTGGCCTCTCCTCGGGGGTATACTTCTATAGACTGACAGCAGGGACGTATGTGGAGACGAGAAGGCTGCTGTTGCTTCGATGAGATCTCTTCTCGGCGGCAAACCTAAAGGCTCGGAATGCACCCCGAGCCTTTTGCTTTCACACACACGCCCTGGACCGTTACCACTTTCGAAGCATCCCTCATGTTCCGCATCAATCCCCTTGATCAGCGCGAGCCAGCGGGACGGGGAAGGGGGGGAGATGAATGATTTGGCGAAGGAGCACGAACGGCAGGACATAGGACAGAAGCCGAGGATGTCTTGAGTCGAATGCCGTGATGCAATCGAAGAGCAGAGCCCTGACACCCGCGCCTCTGGTACCTCGCTGTGATCATTGGCCGCGGAGTCTCATTCTCGCCCACCGCCACGTGTGGCATTCCATCCAAGAAACGCCTCTGCTTCAGAGTGCACAAGAGACCTGATGCAGTCATCAAATGAGGCCCTCCCTCCCGGGACATTGCGGACGAATTTTGCAGGAGTTGCTGAGCACCGCAGATTGGGGGGCACTGGCGTGAAAGAGAGCCTGCAGAGATGTATATTGCGATAGCTCCAAGAGAACACTGCAAACAGGTGAACGGTGAAGCGGATTCTATCATGGCTTCTCCTTGTGGCCGGGGCCGCTCTGGTCGCCGGGTGGTATTTCTATGCGCGTGACTATGGCAGCTATTTCGAGGAACGACGGGGAATGTACGCTGGGGCTATGGTCAGGCCGGTCTCACGGGACTCTCTCGTCGAGAAGTCGTGGCTGACGGTGAAGAACAAGGACGGGTTCCTGGTCGAATGCGGGATGTTGACGCCGCTGGACACTCGGGAGAAGCATCCGGCGATCATCGTGCTCGGAGGGAAGGCAACCGGCAAGCACGCGGTTGACTATGCGCTCGATATCACCGGCGTGGTCATCATCGCGGTCGACTATCCGTACACGCCCCGCGAGACCTATACGATGACGAATTTTCTCCACGATGTTCCCGCAATCCGCAATGCCCTGATCGATATGGTTCCGTCTGTCATGCTCGTGACCGACTACCTTCTGACACGGAGGGATGTCGACGCAAGCAGGATCGTGTTGTTGGGGTACAGTTTCGGCGCACCGTTCGTTCCCTGCATCGTTGCACACGATCGTCGCCCCGCGGTTGCTGCGATGGTGTACGGCGGGGGAGATCTGCGCTTCCTGATCACCCACAATGTGCGACGGTATGAAGGCGAAGGAATCAGTCAGTTCGTTGGAGCGCTCGGGGGCTTGCTGTTGCGTCCGTTGGAGCCCATGCGCTATATCGACAGGGTCGCGCCGACGCCGTTGATCATGATCAACGGAACGAACGACGAGCAGGTGCCCCGCCGCAGTGCGGAGCTGCTGTACAATGCCGCCGGAGAGCCGAAAACGATCAGGTGGCTGGAATCCCGGCATGTGAGGCCGGACAACGTTGGACTCACCGGAATGATTGTGGAGGAATTGAAACGGGAGTTTGAAAAACAAGGAGTCAGAGTGTACTAATGCTATGAGAAGCCCCGTGTCGTATAATCTGTGTGGCAAACGACTCGCTATACCGGCACCGTGGATGTAACCATACCAGGTAACTCTTCCCGCATACCAAACAGGGAAACTGCTGAAGCTCTATCAGCCCCTCTTGCTAAACATCCAGCTCTCATATGACACGATGACCGTTGCGTTTGACCCCCTCCCTACCACATCGCAGACCGACAGTTCGACCGGGTTTTTTCATGCAAAGCCCCCTTACTTTGCTGATGGCTTCCAAATCCCGGAATCGTCTCATCGCAAAGAGCCTGCACGGAGAAGAGCAGCCGTACACTGATACGCATTGAGGCCCCACAATGGCATTGTGATTGGTGTGAGCTCTTCCTCAAGCCCCGTTTTCGTCAAACCGGAGAACGCAGGGAATGGTTGAGAAGCCGGCCGAACCTCATAATACCGTCTCCGAACCTCGGACGAAAGAAATCCCCTTGCGAATCTCAAAAACTCGTGGCATCTTGACATGAGAGGGAAACTGGGATGGACATGAAAAACGAGGATCTCCTCCTTGTTGAATCCTTCGCAGGAGAGCCGTTTCAGAATAGCGACCAACCGACGAGGCGTTTCGCTCTGTCGATTCTTCAATAGCCAGAAGGGAGCCAAGCGATGAGTGCGCAGAGATTCTTTCTGATGACGGGGATAGTCGTGGGGCTGGGAATTGGATCGCCTGCCTGCCAACCGGGCGGGGAAAATGATAAGCAGCATGAAAAGAAGACGATCATCCTCGCAGCTGACGAGGTGCACGAGGGGTGGTACTTCGCCGCAGGGGATCGTGTCGTCATCAACGGAACTGTGAATGGTGATGCGTACGTTGCGGGTGGAGCGGTGGAAGTCAATGGCACGATCAACGGCGACCTGCTCGCGGCAGGGGGAACCGTGCGGGTGGGGGGAAAGATTACGGATGACGCACGTGTGGCCGGAGGGTCTGTTGAGGTCGTCGGCGAGGTTGGGAAGAATGTGACCGCCAGCGGGGGGACGGTGACCATCAGCAAATCAGGTGTGGTCGGCGGAGGGTTTCTGGCGGCCGGCGGGACGGTGGGGGTGTCCGGCACCGTGAAAAAGGATGCGCTCCTGGGCGGTGGAATGGTTGAGATTACCGGGACGATCGATGGCAATGTCCGGATCGCTGCAGATCAGATCGGCGTCTATCGCGGCGCTATGATTGCGGGCTCGCTCTCTGTCGCCTCCGAGTCAAAGGAAAAAGCGCGTATCGACGACGGGACCGTGAAGGGGCCTATCGCCATCGAAGAACACAAAGTTCGGGAGGGGACTACAATCGTCGGATACAGCCCTTTCCGCTTCTGGCTGAAGGTGATCTGGATCGGCGGTCTGCTGCTGACCGGCCTGGTCTTCTTCCTCCTGTCCCGGAAAGGGTTTGCGGACTACACGACGATCGTGAAACACCAAGCAGGGATGGGACTTCTCTGGGGTCTCCTTGGGGTGATTGGGATACCAATAGCATGCATCATCCTCTTTGTCACGGTGATCGGGCTCCCGCTTGGGCTCATTCTCCTGGCACTTTATCTTATTCTTCTCTATCTCTCACAGTTGAGCCTGGGGGTCCTGGCCGGAGATCTCATCTTCAAGACCGAGCAGAAGATCGGATGGATCGTGTTCTGGGCTTTTGCTGCAGGAATGGTTCTCTTTCAGATTCTCTCGTTGGTGCCGATCCTCGGTGTGTTGCTGGAGATTGCCGCGCTCCTTCTCGGCGTTGGGGCATTCCTCCTGATGTTCAGAAAGGTCTATGCGCCGGCACGGGCGGTGGCTGCCGCGTCATGAGGTGGACTGGGGCGGGCGCGGGAGATGAATGGACACGTCGCGGGGGGACCATGTCCGCCACTGGTTTCCAGCGCGAGCTTTGGATCACCGTTGGCGAGTATGCCCTGCACGCGGCTCTCTTTGATATTTCCTGAAGAGGTGCCAAGTCTTTGAATTCAGGGGAGGGAAATGCCCGCCTGTTTTCCCGTCCGCTGAAACAGAATAGGCCTGGTGCCACTCGAGGTGGGACTTCGTCTTGCTTCCGAACCGCTGGAGCGGTATACTTGCCTCCATGGTAAAGCCCCTGCTAAACGAATATGACAAGCTCGGCCGCGCACACTACCAGATTCTGTGCATGAGCTGGGCTGGCTGGGTCTTCGACTTCTACGACCTCATCCTCTACACGTTCCTGCTCATTCCTATCGGACAGGAGCTCCAGCTCTCTAATGTTCAGCTCTCTTTTGTCCTCGGTGCCTCCCTCGCCGCAACTGCAGTAGGTGGTGTGGTCTTCGGCGTTCTCTCTGACCGGTACGGGCGGAAGAGTGTGCTCCAGTGGACGATCCTGACCTACAGTATCGGGACGTTTCTGAGCGGGTTCTCACCGAATCTTGAAATGCTCGTCCTCTTTCGTGTCATCACTGGACTCGGTGTGGGTGGGGAATGGGCGACGGGACAGACCTACGTCGGGGAGTCATTTCCCCCGCACATGCGCGGACGGTACGGTGCATTCATGCAGACCGGCGCTCCGATCGGCATCGCGCTTGCTTCTGTCGTCGGGGGCTTTGTGGCCCCGGAAATCGGATGGCGCGCATCATTCTTTGTTTCGGTTCTTCCCGCGCTTCTCGTCATTTTCATTCGAAAGCACCTCCCGGAATCAGACGTCTGGCTTGAGCGGGAGAGGATTCACGCCTCTGAGGGGACACGAACGTCACATCCGATTCGGGAGGCCACAGAGAAATTCATGATGCTCTTCTCGCATGCGTATCGGCGGCTGTTCCTCCTATCCCTCGTGCTGGCTATCTTCGATATGTCTGCCTACTGGTTCACCTATTCCTGGCTCCCGGGGTACCTGCATCAGGAACGGCACTTCTCGATCGTGAAGTCCGCGCTCTGGGTTCTCGTGACGCAGGCAGGTGGTTTCATCGGATACTCGACGTTCGGCTTCGTGGCCGACAGGCTGGGGAGAAGACCGGCGTACTCGATTTACTCAGGGGTCATGGCCATCGGGCTGGTCATGATTACGTTGATGTGGGATGTCGTTGCTGCGCATCCGGCGGTGATCCTCGGTTTCATGTTTCTCGTGGGGTTCGGGACGGGCATGTTCGGCGGGTATGGACCGCTTTTTTCGGAACTCTTCCCGACAACGATCAGGAACACCGCGATGGGATCGGCCTTCAATCTGGCGCGAGGGGTTCAGTTCTTTACACCGGTCGTTATCGCGGTGATAGCCCAGAGCTACGGACTTGCCGGAGGCATTTTCCTGGCAGCCCTGTTTGCGCTTCTCACAGGGGCATGGATCTGGACGTTCCCTGAAACGAAGGGGAAAAAGCTGGTGATCTAGGTGTCGAGTCTTAGAAATACCGTGAAGATGACGACGGTGGATAACCGCCAGAAGTTCTACACGTTGGCCACTTTCTGACGCCCGATTATTCAAGGAACTTCGGAGTCGAGACACTAGCGGTTCGACTGAAAAGGGATCGTCTGACCTCCCCGCCAAAAAGATGGCGGGCAGGCCCCCATCTCCCTCCTCACGCTGAGGAGGGGGAGAAGACGGCATATCGTGAGCAAATTGGGTTTTCGTCTCACCTCCTGGCGCTTGAAAAGCAGGATTGGTTTAATGGGATGGAAGCGCTTGCAGGGCCAATCCCGGAACATTCAGTCGGCTGCTCTACCTGTATGGCGGAGCGTTACGTTCATCACGTCACTCCGCCAGTTTGCTGATTTCTGTCCCGGCCAGAAGGAAGGCCCCTACTCCGTAAACCTCGGTCATCGATCGGTCCACATTCTTTGGATCGGCCCCAACCGGCTGAACCCATCCCAGCTTGCCGTCCGGATACACGGACCGGACCAGTGCACTCCATGCATTCTTCAGATGCGGAAGGTATTTGCCCCTGTCGAGCAATCCGGCGTTGACGCCGTAGGCCAGGGCATAACAGAAAAAGCCTGTGGAGCTGGTCTCAGGATTGGGATAGCTGCCAGGATCGAGCAGGCTCGCGTGCCAGTATCCGTCCTTACCCTGCAGCGATGCCACCTTCTCCGCCATCTCTTTGAACAGTTCGGTGTAGAACGTCCGATATTCGCTTTCGGCCGACAATTCCTTCAGGAGAGAAACCAGGCCCCCCATGACCCATCCGTTTCCTCTTCCCCAGAAGATCTTCCTGCCATTGGCTTCACGCTGTGTGAAATAGCGGTGGTCCCTAAAGAAGAGGTGCTCTTCCTTATTATACAGAAAATCGTACGTGGCCCGGAATTCCTTCTCCATATATCGCAGGTACTTCGCCTCACCGGTTATCAATGCCAGCCTGGCGTACACGGGAGGGGCCATGAACAGGGCGTCGCACCATGACCACCGGTCCAACGTTGATGGATCGCTGTAGTCCAGAAGAAGCGATCCCTTCGACGGGTTATCGATCACCCAATCGATGCGCGCTTTTGTGGGGACGAGCATTCGTTCGTCCTTCTTGACGCGATAGAGATCGAGGTACATCTGTGAAACGCAGATGTCATCGGCATGGTACATTCTGAATGATGGTTGCCATCCGTATTTTTCTCCGATGGTCTCAAGCCAGCCGATGCAGCGTCTGTCTTCCGCCATCAGAGCCCATGTCACCATGCCAGCATAGAGCGTTCCGTTGGTCCAATCAAGTTCATGGTGCGTCACCCTGTCGAAATTGTCAATTTGCCAGTTCGCAACGCTTGCCAGCACCGTCCTGACGTCACCCTTGCGCAACTCCGGCGAAAACCCGGGGGCCGGGCTGTCGGCCAGAATGGCGGCGCTGTAATCACTGTAATGGCGGTACCGGGTATTGCTCATCCAAAGAACTCTGGGAGACTTCTCTGGCGGACAATTGCTCACCACATAAGGCCTTACATTATCATGATCCGATTGACTTGTGACCATCCGATGAGACCAACTCTCGCCATGGTCGGAACTCTCCCATCGTTCGAGTTCAAAGATGTCGCTATGCGGCCGGGAAAGAAAAACCACGCCGGGATTTGCATGATCCAGAAAGATTCCCCCTGAGTAATGAGGCTCAGGTTCGCGCTCTTCCTTCTTCTTTTCGTGCCGCGGAAACCAGCTCCCCGCCTGACAAACTGAACGGGTCGTCCACGTCTTCCCGTTCCATGTTGCGTATCCGTACTCGTGTTGCGATTCTTCCGGCAGGGTGGCATAGACGACGACGGGTTTCTCATCTTTGTCCACCGCTACGTCCCATACCCAGGCCCGTATGCCAGTTTTTTCACCGTCATAGACCCTTGGTACCATGTCCTGGTTGATCGGGAGAGAACCGATTGCACCCAGCTTCTTTCCCGCGGCGTCAAAGAAGGTCCCCCGCTCATAGCGGAGGTAATAAATCGAATTGAGAGCTTCATTCCGCGGATGACCGTCCGTGAAAGCGAAATGGATTATTGACCTGCCGTCGGAAACCACTTTCATGTACGGGCGATTGAATGTCGGAGCACCCGGCTTTGCAACCATGACCTTTGGGTCCGACCATGTCGCGCCGAGGTCATCGGAACAGACAAAGGAGGGTTTCCAATCATAGCCGCCCCTGAAAAAGACATAGATTCGGTTCTTTTCCCCGGAGAGCATGACCGGATTGGAATAACACTGCATCTCCCCCATGTCGATCATCGTCACCTTTTCGAAGTCGGTGATGTCCTCGGGCCGGCGCGACGTGCTACAATAGAAACCGCCGTTATGTTTGGTGAAGAATACCATCAATCTGCCATCCGGCAGGATGAGCAAAGAAGGGCTTATATGATCATCTCTCTGCAATTCAGGCCAGATTGTCGTCGATCTGATCTCTCCCGTGCGGTAGTCATAACTGCCCACCACAACGTCCCCTTTCGAATTTGCCCATCCGGCATACAGACGCTCCGCCTTACCGTTGTAGTAAACGGCTCTCGGATCGGAGAACCAGCACCATGCACCATCCCTGGTGAGAGGGAGGTACTCTTCTCCGCGCTGGCTCCATGCGAGCGCGGGTGCCGCCAGAAGAATGAGGAAGAAATAGATGAGTTTCGTTCTCATAACGTACCTTTCCGTGACGTAGGATACTCCGGGGTGCTTGCCGTGGCGCAGACTGAAAGTTGAACTCTATTCCAGCAAACAGGCAGACGTAAGGTAGGGGAGGGAAGGGGGAAAAACAAACGGGATGGTAGCGCGACCACGGACCGATGGGGTTGTGGACGTCGAGCAGGGTTGGTCTGTAACAGCGTGACCCCCTGGCCGACTTCTTTGTGTCGGGTCTAGGGTCATGCAGCTTCTCATAGAAGAGGAACCACAGATTGCAGAGATTTCCATGGATTCACATGGAATGTTTTAGGGTTGTTACAGTTGGGGGGCGAAGTGAAGACTCTACCAACTTACGATTCGTAAATCGACCAAGGCGAACAGCTGTCTTGGTAAGCGCCCTGCCTCAGTAGGGTTCGTCTGTAACAGCGTGAACCCGCAGGAGGTAAGACTGCCCACCCCTTTTTTCACAAGGACGGATTTGGTGTCTGCAGGTCCTGGATACGAGTGCGATTGTAATGCGGGGATTTCGTGACCCACTGAGGGAGCCTACAAGTAGCTCAGCCACGCCGACTTCTTTCTCCGCTTCACGTCGGCGAACCAGCGGCACGGCAGGTAGAGAAGCAGGATCACCGTGACCCAGACAAGATAGACCATGCCAAGGTCGAATCCGTATCCCACCGGCCATTGCCGCCAGGTGAGAGTAGAGAACATGAAGCTTGCATCTCCATAGCTTATCAGCGCGGCAGCGACGGCAAGAGCATGGATAAGGAAGAGATGAAGGACATAATAGAACATCGGGACACGCCCGAACAGCGTCAAGAAATCGGTAAAGCGTCCATGCCAGCGCTCCAGGAGAGGGAGGATGGCGATGGCTGGTCCGAGAGTCATCATCACGTACAGAAGCGACGGGGGATACTTGCGTGTATCGATGAACGACAAGACGGTCTTCATGAATGTCTCCTGAGTCGACCACGGGTCAGGATCACCGTACACATTGAGAGCACGCAGGACGATGAAACCACCGATCAGCCCGAACCCGATGCGATAGAGCGTGGCGCGCCTTGCCTTCTCCTCCAGCTGCATGACGCTCCCGAAGAGATAGCCCGCGGCCATGACGCCGATCCATGGGATTAACGGATACACAATGATGAACAGATGCCCCGGCGAGTAGACAATCGGACCACGGACGTGAAGACTCCGCCAGGCCCATTCGAAGATGCTGAGGGATGACGGATCAATGCCGTCGAAGATGTTGTGAAGCAGGATCATGCCTGCCGCGATCGGGGCGATCACTCCTTTCGGGAGGTGAACGAGGCCGGCCAGTACGACCATGGACCATCCAATTGCCCAGATGACCTGCACAGCGACTTGAGCGTAATCAAGATTGAACTTCCATCCGAATCGAATGACGGTCAGTTCAAGGAGTACCAGCCAGAGCCCGCGGGTGAGGAGAAACCGGGAGAGTTCCGCCGTGGTCTTCCCGCGCGAAAGCGAAAGGAAGGCACCGGTACCGGCGAGGAAAACGAAGGCCGGAGCACAATGGTGAGTAACCCAGCGGGTGATGAACAGGTACGACGTGGTTTGCGTGAGATCGAGCGGATCGAAACGGGCGAAATGAAAATAGTCCCGCACGTGATCGAGGGCCATGACCACCATCGCGATGCCGCGAAGCAGGTCAATTGAATTGAACCGGGCCGGCTTGGCTTCGGTCATGCACCCTCCAGAGAAGTGAAAGAACAGAACCGGCAAATGTCTGGAATGTGTTGACAACATGCAATACCAAAAAACCGGTTACCGGAGTGTTCCACCGGAATATCTTCGTTCAGGGAATGGCTCGGAGTTGACGGCGAGACGGTCCGATGACGGCTTGGGCGGCTCGGCGTCAAGACACCGTTCATTGGACCAGGAGTCCATGGGAGAACAGGTACATCGAATCATGCAACGGATGACTGAGAGATCACATCTTGAACCGGGAGATCTCTGACACGATTCTCCAGCAAGCACGCAGGAAACAGTGCAACACGGTTCGACCACACAGTCCGCCAGGATATTGACCTCCAGCAAGATATTTGCAGCATCAGGTAGCTGCCAATGCTTGATAAAGGGGAAAAACTACCTTACCATTGGCACAACAACGGGGACTGGTCAACAAAACCGAAAGGGATTCAAGGACCATGATGATAGGGTGTCATTCCACTTTCCTTCGGCCCTCATGAGGAGGAGCCCTGAGGTTGTCATTCAGACGCCTGGTCACAGCCTTGCCCGGGAGATGGGTCTCCTGGGCCTTACGGCCACAGGCATCTCCTCCATGGTGGGAGCCGGCATCAATGTCATCCCATTTATGATCCAGCGGAATGTCCCGGGGATTGGTCCGAATGTCCTCCCTGCCTACCTCTTTGCTGCAATTCCGGCGGTGCTTGCCGGGCTTGCCTATGCGATTCTCGCCTCCGCGATGCCGCGCGCGGGGGGGAGCTATGTTTATGCGAGCCGGGCGCTTGACCCCTATCTTGGATTCATTGCTTCGTTCTCGCAATGGTTTTCGCTTTGTGTGGCCATCGGCGTCGTCTCGTACGTCCTTGTTCCTTTCCTGCGGGACATCGCAACGGCCATCGGATGGGTCGGAGTGGCATCGACGTTCGAGCTGGGGCCGGTCCGCCTCGCCATTTCCCTCGGCTTTCTCTGGGCCGCTGTGGCAGTGAACATGCGCGGAGTGAAGCTGTACGAACGATTGATCGTCCCTTTGATGTTCCTCACCTTCATCCTTGGCGGGGTCGTCATCGCAGCGGGATTTGCCTTTACCCATGCCGACTTTGCAGCTGCCGTTGCAGCCCACGGCGGGCAGCCAATCCCGCCCGGTGAGGCGCCGCGTCTGGGCCCGGGCATTCTTCTGCCCGCTTCAGCGCTCCTCTTCTCCTCCTTCATCGGGTTCGACTCGATTGCGCAGGCCGGAGGAGAGGCGAAAAACCCGGGGCGCAACCTCCCGCTGGCCATCGGCATTGCCGTGGTCTCGGTCGGGCTCTTCTATATGCTCTTCACGTCAGCGGTGTACCACGCAGTTCCATGGCAGTACATTGCCGCAGAGGCGCAGACACGGGACCTCACTGCACCCGGCCTGTTCGGCATTCTCCTCCCGCCGTTCTGGACGGTGGCAATCGTCTCGGGCGCCGCCGTGGCGCTGGTGAAAGACCTCCCGGCGATGCTTCTGGCCGTGTCGCGCCTGATGTTCGCGTGGGCAGCAGATGGCATCTTTCCGAGGGCCGTGTCCGCCGTTCATCCGAGATTCCGAACACCCCATGCTGCCATCGTCGCAAGCGGCATGATGGCGAGTCTCGGTATCCTCGGAAGCCACCTCGCTGGGGATTTTTTCCTCGGCGTCGATATCCTTGTGACGTCGATGCTTGTGAACTTCCTGCTGATGAGCCTCTCGGTCCTTACGCTGCCGGGCCGCAACCCGGCGATAGCACGGGATGTCAAAGTCATCCCTTCACGACGCCTGCAGGTTCCTCTGGCGGTCCTCGGGGTACTCGTGCTGGCAGGCTTCCTTACCGTACATACCTGGAAGGATCTGACCGCCCCTGTCGGTGCGTGGTACTTCCGCTCGACGCTTCTGTGGCTTGTGGTGATGTTCATCGCCTCGCTCATCTACCTTCGCGAAATCCGCTCCCTGCGCAGGAGTGGTGTCGACATCCTATCGCGCTTTTCGACGCTCCCATTGGAGTGATGCTATGACACCAACCGTGGAACGATGTCTCCTGGGCCGTGATCTTTCAATATCCCGCGTCCTGACAGGGCTATGGCAGATCGCCGACATGGAGCGCGACGGGCGTGCGGTCGATCTCGGAGACGCCTCTGCGTCGATGGAACCGTATGTTGCTGCGGGTTTCACGACATTTGACATGGCGGACCACTATGGTTCAGCGGAACTGGTCGCCGGCAGATACTGCGAACGGCGTGGGGCGGGCGGCGCCGTTCAGCTCTGCACCAAGTGGGTCCCGAAGCCCGGCCGGGTCACACGTAACGATGTGCGCGAGGCGGTCCGCAGAGCATTGCATCGTCTGCGCGTCGACAGCATCGATCTGCTGCAGTTTCACAGCTGGAGCTATGCCCACCCGGGCTGGCTCGACGCGCTGTTCTTCCTCCAGGAGATGAAACAGGAAGGAGTCGTCCGGAATCTCGGGTTGACAAACTTCGACACGGCGCACCTTCGCGTTGCGGTGGCCAGCGGCATCGACGTCGTTTCCAACCAGGTCTCCTTCTCGCTCCTGGACCAGCGCGCAGGCGGACGCATGTCGGAGTACTGCCTCGCGCATGGGGTGAAGCTGTTGGCCTACGGTACCGTCGGTGGAGGATGGCTGACGGAAAAATGGCTCGGCAAGGATGAACCAGACTGGGAGCGGACGGGGACCTGGTCACGGATGAAGTACGGCCGGTTTATTCGTGCCATTGGCGGGTGGGGAGCGCTGCAGCGCGTGCTTCGCACGACCGTAGAAATTGCGAAGCGACACGA
>Ga0209253_10001420_pt1 | contig 20972 bp, 8 predicted proteins | sample FrelakmetBRP12BR_FD_187145 | JGI IMG/M metagenome (GOLD analysis project Ga0209253, IMG submission 187145) | Freshwater lake sediment microbial communities from the University of Notre Dame, USA, for methane emissions studies - BRP12 BR (SPAdes)... | ecosystem: Environmental > Aquatic >...
GAAGGCGGGAGGTCGGCCACGGCGCACTCGCTGAACGCGCCCTCAAGGCCATGATCCCGTCCAAGTTGGAGTTCCCCTATACGGTCAGGATCGTATCTGACATCCTTGAGTCCAACGGTTCTTCATCGATGGCCACGGTCTGCGGAGGGACCTTGTCCCTCATGGATGCCGGGGTCCCGATCAAAGCGCCGGTCGCGGGCATCGCCATGGGGCTTATCAAGGAAGGCGACAAGATCATCGTCCTCTCCGATATTCTCGGCCTCGAAGATCACCTCGGCGACATGGACTTCAAGGTGACCGGAACCAGCAAGGGCATCACCGCGCTCCAGATGGACATGAAAATCGAGGGTATTACGATCGATGTGATGCGGACCGCTCTCCAGCAGGCCAAGGAGGGGAGGCTGCATATTCTCGGTAAAATGCTCGAGACGCTCGCAGTTCCTCGAAAAGAACTCAATCCCTTCGCAGTGTTTGCCAACGCGCCGCAGGCGAATGATGCGCTGTACGCCTCGCATAACGATCGGGGCCAACTCGATCGATTCAACTTTGCAGATGGGACCGGTACGCTCACGTCGCAGTATCTTGACGACCGTGCGGTGTTCCTGGCTGAGAAGATCGCACTGAACTTATCGGATCGCGACACATCCACTCGAGGGGCTTACTTTATTGATGTGGCGAGTGATTACGAGATTATGCCCGAGTCCTCATGGTTTCAGGCACCCCGGAGGTTCATTTACGGGTCAGATCTCTCTGAGCAATTGGAGGGGAGCAGTAAGGGCGATCACGTTTATGGTGGGGATGGGGTCGATGTCCTGATCGGAAATGGGGGGCAGGACTATCTCGAAGGTGGTGGCGGAAGCGATCGTTTGGAGGGTGGAGCTGATGCCGACCGCATGGTTGGTGGGCGGGGGAATGATACCTATCTGGTCGATCATCTTGACGACCGGATTATCGAAGGAACCGATAACGGCCGTGATATGGTCGAAAGCTCGGTGAGTTATTTTCTGACGGCCAATGTCGAAGATTTGACCTTGTCTGGAACGGACGACATCGACGGGGCCGGCAATGAATTGGACAACACGATTGCCGGTAACAACGGCATCAATCGCCTGGACGGCAAAGGCGGTAAGGATCATCTGATCGGTGGAATCGGGAATGACATCCTTATTGGGGGCACCGGGAATAACGATCTCCTTGAGGGCGGCGTAGGGGTCGATACCTACTACTACAATACCGGTGATGGCATTGATCAGATCGAGGATTCCGACGCGAAGGGGCGAATTTTCTATGACGGGCAATTATTACTTGGAGGTGTGCGCCAGGCCGGTGATCCGGCTGATACCTATAGGAGTATGGATGGGGCGTTCGCGTATGTGATGTCGGGAGGGCATCTTATAGTGAACGGCGTATTAACCATTAATGCCGATTTCCAGACCGGGCAATTCGGAGTCAAGCTGGTGGATGGACCGGACATTCCCTCGTATCAAAACAATTGGGAAGTCAGGGAGTTCCAGTTCAGCGAACAACATCTCATTACGGCCACGATGAATGTGATTCTGAGGGGAACGAGTTTGTCGGATGACATGGCTCTGCTGGATGGAAACGATGAGCTCTATGGATATGGCGGGAACGATTTCATCGCGGCAGGTCTTGGCCATGATCGGGTTTATGGGGGAGATGGAAACGATCAGATTCTGGGAAGCTTCTACTATGTCAACCAATGGCCTTCTCCGTTCACTGAGACTGCTGATCAACTTGATGGCGACGATGCTTTATATGGTGAGGCTGGCAACGACTTCATCATTGGTCAGGCCGGTGACGATCAACTGTTTGGAGGAGATGGTAATGACAATTTAAACGGAGATAATCATCTTTTCTATTCGTTCTACTTCTCTCCTCCTGGAGGCGATGATCTATTGGATGGCGGAGCAGGTGACGACATTCTTCGGGGTGATTATGGCGGGGATGTTCTGATCGGTGGTGATGGAGATGACACCATTTATGGGGACTACCTGCTTCACTATAAACACAATGCCGATGGCCAAACTCTCTCGTTTGTCGCCTTTGAGGTTGGTCGGGCTGGAGAGGATTACCTTGATGGTGGAGCTGGCGCCGATGTTCTGTATGGCGATAGCGGGAGCGATACACTGTACGGGGGTGCCGGAAACGATACTCTCTATGGGGACTATGGCGAAACGGTTCAGGTAGGCGAGGGGTATTTGTTTGAGGAAGTCGGAGATGATTATCTCGACGGAGGGAGTGGCGACGATCTTCTTTACGGATTGCGCGGGCACGATGTGTTGTCTGGCGGGATGGGAGCGGATCAACTGTTCGGGGCCGAGGGAGATGACGAACTATATGGCGGTGTTGGGGATGACCAGTTATTCGGTGACTACTCGGATAGCGCCGATCCCGGTAATGATGTGCTCCGTGGTGATGATGGGAACGATCTGCTCTACGGAGCTGGCGGAGATGATCTTCTGGACGGCGGCGATCAGGATGACGAGTTACAAGGGGGAGTTGGAAACGATGTGCTGTTTGGTGGACTGGGAAATGATCGACTCTTTGGCCAGGAAGGCGATGACACCTTATCGGGCGAAGAAGGTATTGACCAGCTCTCGGGTGGGACTGGGGATGACGCAGTGTTCGGCGATGATGGGAGCGACGTCCTGTTAGGCGATGAAGGAAACGATACCATCGCAGGCGGGCGTGGTGAGGACGGGCTCCGAGGAGGGCTCGGTGACGACATCCTTGACGGCGGAGAGGGAAACGATTTCTACGTCTTTCATTTGGGCGACGAGCACGATGTCATTTCGGATGGAGCCGGTTCACAAGAGGTCAACGAATTGGTCTTCGGGCCGGGGATTGCGCTCGCCGATCTCATATTTGTCCATGACCCGGCTCGTCAAAGCCTGATGATTCAAATCAAGGGTGGGGCCGATAGTGTAGAGCTGCTCGGTGTTGACCTAAACAATGTTGCAGGCACTACGCCGGTCAAGCTGCTTAGCTTTGTCGATGGCAGTCAAATTGCGCTTGCGGATCAATTACCGCTGCCACATGGCTTCATCGGGGGAGATGAGGGTGATGAGACCATCCGGACGGGTTTCAGTGACGATATCGTGGAAGCTCATGGCGGCAATGATGTGGTTTTCTCGGGGGCCGGAAATGATGTATTGATCGGCGGGGCAGGCAATGACGATCTGCAAGGCGGCATCGGCCAAGATACCTATGTGTTCAATGCTGGTGATGGAATAGATCGTGTGTCGGATACCCCCGGGGAAGGTAATCGGCTGGTGTTTGGGCCTGGGGTGTTCACCGGTTCTGTCACTCTAGAGCGTGCCGCAGAAGACTCGTTGTCTGTGCGTACCGGAGTGGGGGGTGACGCGATTCTGATCCTTGATAGCTTCGCGGGAGGTGATCTGCCCTCCATTGATGTGCTGGAGTTTGCTGATGGCAGTATGTTGTCCATCGGAGAATTGCTCGCGAGGGGGATTCAAATTGCCGGAACCGTGGGGGCCGATACTCTCATTGGAACAAGTCTGATCGATCGGATCTTCGGTAACACCGGCAATGACTTCATTGTTGCCGGCTTAGGTGCGGATATTGTGCATGGGGATGAAGGGGATGACCAGCTCTTCGGCGGGGAGGGGGGCGATCAGCTCGATGGCGGTGCTGGTAGTGATGTCCTGAATGGAGAGGCTGGACAGGATACGTATGTCTTCGGTCGTGGATACGGGCAGGACACCTTGAGGGATTCCTCCGTCGAACAATCTGGTCCGAATACGATCAAACTTACCGGTGGTATCAATCCCGATGGGGTTCGCCTGCAGGCCAGACGGTCGGAGGATGGAGTCAATGTGGTTCTGACGATCAATGGCACTCAGGACGGACTAACGCTCCTCGGTGCCGCTGATCCCAGCCTGTTGCCGATCAGCAAGATTCTCTTTGCCGACGGTGTGAGATGGGACACCACCGAGATTTTGGCCCGCATCGAAGGCGTGCGTGTCACGGCGCCATTGACTGGCAGTTTTCTCGAGGGGACGGCATTTCAGGATGAATTGATTGGGGTGCAAGGCAACGATGCTCTGGATGGGCTGGGTGGTGCCGACCGGATGGTCGGAGGGGGCGGCGACGACCGCTACTGGGTTGAGAGTCCCGGCGATACAGTATTGGAGACGGTCGGCGACGGTACCGATACGGTCTATAGCCTAATCAACTATACGCTTCCGGATCATGTGGAGAATCTCCTCCTGCGTACTACGGCTCAATCGACCACAGATCCGGTCCGTGGTGAGGGGAATGCGAGCGCGAATCTGCTACTCGGGAATTTCGTGAGCAATCTCCTCATCGGCGGAGCGGGCGCTGACGTCTTGTGGGGCGGATTCAGCATCGGCAGCGACTATGGCCCTGGCGACGATGATTTGTCCGGTGGACCCGGCAACGATACCTATGTGGTGGAGGGGGAATTCAACGGCTTCGATACGATCCATGATATTGCGCTGCCAGGAGAAGGGAACCGCCTGCAATTCGGCAACAGTATCCGGCCTGGCGATGTTTTGTTCGTCCAAGAGGGTACATCTCTCCGCATTACGAATGCCGGGGGAGCGGATGGTGCGGTTTTGGCTGACTTTGACCCAAGTGGAATGACCGGTTCGTTGGTGGTCGAGGTCGTCGCGTTCAGCAGTGGCGTCGAAGACATTACGGGTGGCTATGAGACGCGCTTGCTGGCACTGATGGATCCAACGGTCGGTACTGACAATGCCGACACGATGACCGGCACGTCGAATGCTGAGGTCATCAAGGCACAGGGCGGCGATGACGTGATTGCGGGGGGAGCGGGAAACGATGTGCTCATCGGCGGAACAGGGAGCGACACCTATGTGTTCAATCCGGGCGACGGATTTGATCTGATCGATGAGCAGACTGGAACGGAAGATATCAATACGGTGCAATTCGGTACAGGCATCACTCAGGACATGCTGCACGTCTCGTATAGCGGGACGTCGGGTATTGGGGGACTGACGATGCGAGTCGGCACGTCGGGAGATGGACTGTATTTTCTTGGGGTTTCGGCGGAGGATTCCGCCGGCCCGCATGCGGTCGACAGGCTTCATTTTTCGGATGGCACTTACCTGACGTTTGCCCAGTTGTTCGAACGAGAAATCTTGGTGCAGGGGACCGGGCGAAGCGACGGGGAGTTGTTCGGAACATTTACCGCCGATCGGATGTTGGGGCTGGGAGGAAGTGAGGTCCTATCCTCCGGCGCCGGTAACGACACGCTTATCGGAGGTCCTGGGAATGACGTCTTGGACGGTGGAGAGGGAAGTGACACCTATGTGTTCAATCCAGGAGATGGGATCGATGAGATTTGGGATGACATTGGAGATCAGGATTTCCCCGATCTGAATCGTCTCCGGTTTGGACTAGGGATCACGGCGAGTGACCTTGCATTGTTTCATAACGGCGATGGAATTACTGTAAACAGAGTCGCGGTTGGAACGTCCGGCGATCAGATTGTACTGCCCAACTTTGCCGACTCCCTTCCGGCTCTCACCGTCGCAGAGTTTGCTGACGGAGTGATGCTCGATCTCTATGATCTCCATGCTGCAAATCTCAGGACTGACAACCAGGCCATTATGGGTGAGGATGGAGAGTCTGTTTTGATTGGCGGAATGGGGAATGACACCATCCTCGGGTGGGAGAACACCTCAACACTACTCGGTGGCATGGGCAATGATACCTTGATTGGAGGAGGCGGGGCAAACCTTCTCATGGGTGGACGCGGTGCTGATCAGTTGCAAGGCGGTGCGGGCCACGACACCTACCTCTTCAACCTGGGTGATGGAATCGACAGGATCCAGGATATGGCGACAGTCGGCGAGGGTAACCGCGTTCAGTTCGGCGCGGGCATCACGCTGAGCGATCTCACCTTCACACACGACCAAACAGCCAGAACTCTCACCATTCGGGTTGGCGCAAGCGGAACGGATGAACTCCTTCTCACCAACTTCGATCCCGCTGGGACCGATGGTTCTCTGGTGGTCGAAACGCTGGTCTTTACCGATGGCAGTACGGCAAGCCTGGCGCAATTACTCGGGCTTGGCGGTCCGGCCGCTTCGAGTGGCGATGATGCTCTGACGACAGGCTCAGGAAATGACGTGATCGATGCGATGGCCGGTAATGACACTGTCGATGCCGGGGCGGGGAGCGATACGATCACCGGCGGGATTGGAAACGATACCCTTACCGGTGGGCCGGGAGACGATACCTATGTATTCAATGCCGGCGACGGGATCGACACGATCAACGATACGAGCGAGCCAGGGGAGGGCAATACCGTTCAATTCGGGCAGGGGATTGATCCCACCAGTCTGAATCTCGATTTGGGCTCGCTACTGATTCACGTCGGCGCAAACGGTGATGCCCTTCATCTGACCACCTTCGATTCAGACAATGTGCTCGGTCCGCAGACGATCGAGACCTTCCGTTTCGCAGACGGCACGGCGCTGTCCTATGCCCAACTGGTACAGCGCGGGTTTGATCTCACCGGGACAGCCGGCAGCGAGACCATCATCGGCACGAACATGACCGACCGCATCACCGGGCTTGCCGGTCATGATGTGTTGGATGGGCGGGCCGGGGTCGACGTGCTGGCTGGAGGGCCTGGCGACGACATGTATGTGGTGGAGAATGTCGGCGATCTCGTTATAGAGAATTTGAACGAGGGCATCGATACCGTGCAGAGTTCAATCGACTACACGCTGGGTATGGAGATTGAGCGCCTCGCCTTGACCGGCACAGCGGCACTCTCGGGTGTGGGTAACACGCAAAACAATCAGGTCACCGGGAACAGCGGCAACAACCTGCTCGACGGTGCCACCGGAAGCGACCATTTGGTGGGTGGTGACGGAGACGATACGCTTAAATATTCGGCGGACGGCAGCTGGACAACCGGGTTTATTGCGAAGAACAGCGGCAGCCCGGGCTATGCCGGAACCGGCCAGACCGTGGTTCTCAACGGGAAAAACCGATCATTTGATGTCTTTCAGGGTGATGCCGGGGCCGATCGACTTGAAGGGACGGCGGGCGCTGACGCCCTGGCCTTGGACGATCCTTTTAGCCCATTTCCTCAGGCAGCCGGGCCCCGATTGTCGGGCATTGAAAAGATCGATGTCGGCGACGGGAACGATGTGGTGGATCTGACCAGTCGCCTCTATGTCTATGGTGACGTCACACTTATCGGCGGGAGCGGGGATGATGTCCTCTGGGCTAATGCTGGCAATGATCTACTGGAGGGCGGCACGGGGAATGACAATTTGTACGGCGGTGCGGGCAGCGATCGACTCGCCGGCGGCGACGGCAACGATACCCTCGACGGGGGCGCCAGCGCCGACCGGCTTCTGGGCGGTCTTGGAAACGATAGCTATCTGATCGATGATATCGGGGATGACGTGGTCGAGTTTGCCAATGAGGGAACTGATACCGTCAAGAGCCTGATCACCTACAGGCTGGGTGACCATCTGGAGAATTTGATCCTGACTGGGACCTCGGCCATCAATGCGACCGGCAATAGCGGCAATAATACGCTTACGGGCAACAGTGCAGCCAACGCCTTGTCAGGCGGTCTGGGCAACGACATCTATGTCGTCGGTGAAGGCGATGTCATAGTGGAAGGGATCGACGAAGGGACGGATACCGTACAGAGCAGCCAGACCTGGATGCTCGCTGATCAGGTTGAAAATCTGATTTTGACCGGCACGGCCGCTATCAATGGGACGGGGAATAGAGGAAACAACACCCTCACCGGCAATAGCGCGGTCAACGTCTTGGCTGGAGGACAGGGTGACGATATCTATGTGGTTAGTGTGGGTGATTTGGTGTTTGAAAATCTCAATGAGGGGCTCGACACCGTTCAGAGCGCACAGACGTGGGTCCTGGCGGTCAATGTCGAGCGGCTCACGCTCACCGGCAGTGCGGTGAGTGATGGGACGGGTAATGAGTTGAATAATGTTCTGACCGGAAACAGCGCGGCGAACGTGCTCATCGGAAACGCCGGGGATGACATGCTTAACGGCGGGGCAGGGACAGATACGCTTTTAGGTGGAACCGGCAACGATATTTATGTCGTCGATAATGCGGGTGACGTCGTGGCGGAACAAGTGAATGAAGGCACCGATCTCGTGCAGAGCAGCGTGAGTTATGTCCTCAGCGCTAATATTGAAAACCTCACGTTGACGGGTACGTCTGCGATCAATGCAACCGGCAACAGTCTCGTCAATACACTGACCGGCAATACGGGCGCCAATGTGCTTGATGGCGGGGCAGGGGCCGATACCCTAATCGGCGGTGCGGGCAACGACACCTATATCGTGGACGACGCGAGCGATGTGGTTAGCGAGGACGCCGGCCAAGGAGCCGATACGGTCCAAAGCGCGATTACCTATACTCTCGGCGCCGATGTGGAAAATCTTACCCTTACCGGAGCTGTTGTGATTAACGGCATGGGTAATGTGCTGAACAATGTACTGACGGGCAACAGCGCCGCAAACATACTGGCTGGTGGTGCGGGTAACGACACTTACGTGGTGAGCACGGGTGATACGGTCGTGGAGAGCGTGAACGAGGGCACCGACACGGTTCAGAGCAATGTCACCTGGACCTTGGAAGCCAATCTGGAAAATTTGACGCTCACCGGAACTGCGGTGGTCGATGGAGCCGGAAACAGCATGAACAACACTCTTACGGGCAATAGTGCTGCGAATCGGCTCGCGGGCGGGCTGGGCGACGACACGCTTCGAGGCGGGCAGGGTAATGACATCTACTTTGTGAGCCGCGGCGAGGGGCGCGATCTGATCTCAGAGAATGATGCCACAGCCGGCAACAGCGATCTACTGCTCTATGGTGCCGGGATCAATCCGTTGGATCTAGTGCTGAGCCGACAGGCCAACGATTTGCGGCTTGCCGTTCACGGGACCACCGACCGTGTGACGATCCAGAATTGGTTCAGTGCCCCAACCACGGCGCAGGTGGAATCGATTCAAGCCGGCAATGAGCAAGCATTGCTCAGTACGCAAGTCGATCAGCTCATCCAGGCCATGGCTACTTTCACGCAACAGACTGGTCTCACCTGGGACCAAGCGATTGATCAGCGGCCGCAGGACGTCCAGACTGTGCTTGCCGCCAGTTGGCAATAGCTTGAGATTGCGAGGATGTCTGCCGATGAGTCCCTCCCCGCAGGGGCATATCCACGAGGCCGTTTCGGTGTCGGAAGCGCCAGCCGTTGACACAGGGCTCACGTGTTTGCTGATCCTGGCCAGGTACTACGATCTTTCGGCTGATGGTTCGCAGCTGCGTCATCGGTTTGCGCAGTCAGGGCAGGTACTCACTGATACCGAGCTACTGCGTGCGGCGAAACATCTCGGGTTGAAGGCAGGGGCGCTCAACACGTCATGGAGCAAACTAGCCGGGACGCCGCTTCCCGCGATGGCGAAACGGACGGACGGCAGCTATGTGGTGCTGGCCAAGATTGAGGGCGACAAGGCGCTGATCCAAGACCCTATGGCCGGGAGGCCGTCGGTGCTCTCGCGGGAGCAGTTTGAGTCGGCCTGGTCCGGTGAGCTGCTGCTCTTCACGAGGCGGGCGAATCTGCGCCTGCACGATCTGAAATTCGACTTCACCTGGTTCATTCCCTCCATCGTCAAGTACCGCAAGTTTCTCGGGGAGGTACTCGCTGCCTCGTTCTTCCTGCAACTGTTCGCGTTGCTGACCCCGCTGTTTACTCAAGTGGTGATCGACAAGGTGTTGGTGCACAAGGGGTTCACGACCTTGCATGTCCTGGCGATCGGGATGATCGCTCTCGCGATCTTCGACGCCCTGCTTGGGGGATTGCGTACCTATCTGTTTTCCCATACGACCAATCGCATCGATGTCGGACTCGGCGCACAACTGTTTCGTCACATTCTGGCGCTGCCGCTGGCGTATTTTGAAGCGCGACGGGTGGGCGACACCGTGGCACGGGTGCGTGAACTGGAACAGATCCGCCAGTTCCTGACCAGTCATTCCGTCACAGTGGTCCTCGATGTGTTGTTTACGGCGGTGTTCCTCGTGGTGATGTGGTTGTACAGCCCGATACTGACGGGGGTGGTGATGCTGTCGTTGCCACTCTATGCCTTTTTGTCAATTGCCATTACTCCGGCGATCCGCGCCAGGCTTCATGAAAAGTTCAATCGTGGCGCGGAGAACCAGTCTTTTCTGGTCGAGACGATCAGCGGAATTCAGACGGTGAAGGCCATGGCGGTCGAACCGCCGTTGTTGCGCAAGTGGGAAGAGCAGTTGGCCGGCTATGTGCGCGCCAGCTTTCGCGCGATGAGTCTGATTACGGTGGCGGGTCAGGTTGCCACCTGCATCCAGAAAGTGACCGTCGTGGCGGTGCTGTGGGTCGGGGCCTATCGTGTGATCGAAGGGGATCTCAGTATCGGCCAGCTCATCGCCTTTAATATGCTGTCGGCGCAAGTGACCGGCCCGATGTTGCGGCTCGTCAATCTCTGGCAGGATTTCCAGCAGGTCGGCATTTCGGTGCAACGGCTCGGGGATGTGCTCAATGCCCAGCCGGAACCGTCCTACAATCCGAACCGGACGACCTTGCCGCAAGTCGCGGGACAGGTCGTATTTGAAGCCGTGACGTTTCGGTACCGTCCGGATGGTGCGGAAGTGCTGCGCAAGGTGTCGTTGACGGTGGCACCCGGCAAGGTCGTTGGCATCGTCGGCCGGTCGGGGTCCGGGAAGAGCACCATCGCGAAATTGATACAACGGCTCTATGTGCCGGAGCGGGGCCGTATTCTGGTCGACGGCGTCGATCTGGCGCAGGTGGATCCCGCCTGGTTGCGTCGTCAGGTGGGTGTCGTCCTGCAAGAGGACTTTTTGTTCAATCAATCGGTGCGTGACAACATCGCGTTGACCGATCCGGGGTTGGCGATGGAGCAGGTGATGCAAGTCGCGAAGTTGGCCGGCGCCCATGAGTTCATCCTTGAACTGCCCGAGGGCTATGACACGCTGGTCGGAGAGCACGGCTGTTCGCTGTCCGGAGGTCAACGGCAGCGGATCGCGATTGCCCGCGCGCTGGTGGCCAATCCCCGCATTCTGATCTTTGATGAGGCGACGAGTGCGTTGGATTATGAATCTGAAGCGATCATTCAGCAGAACATGGCGCAGATCTGCAACGGGCGCACGGTAGTCATCATCGCTCATCGCCTCAGCACGGTGCGGCCGGCGCATTGGATTTATGTGGTTGAAAAAGGGGAAGTCGTTGAGTCCGGCTCGCACGATGAGTTGGTACGGTTGAAAGGACTCTATGCCCGGTTGTGCCGGCACCAGAATGGTGTGCAGCCGATACCGGTGTAAGGAGTATTGGCAAAAGGGCCAGAGGAATCACCGATGGCATTCGGGACAATAGTACGACATTGGGCTGTATGGAAGGCGGCCTGGCAGGCGGAGGCCAGGAGGGGGGCAGGCATCATTTGCGCAGAGCGCCCTGGGGGTCGTTCCGACAGATGGTGCTTGCCCCCCTCGCAACACGAGTTTCTCCCGGCTGTGCTCGAGATTCAGCAGTCGCCGCCCTCGCCGATCGGCCGGGCGATTCTGTGGACGATCATGGCCGTCTTCACCTCCGCTGTTCTCTGGGCCACTTTCGGATGGATCGATATCGTGGCGACGGCGCAGGGCAAGATCATTCCCAGCGGGTACTCCAAAGTGATCCAGCCTTATGAGACCGGTGTAATCGCTGCGATCCATGTGCTGGATGGGCAGGTTGTGAAGAAAGGCGATGTATTGATTGAGTTGGATCCCACGCAGAATCGTGCGGACCATGATCGGGCTTCCAACGAATATCGTGCGGCCAGGGTGGAGTCGGCGAGACTGCGTGCTCTGATCGCAGGAAAGTCGACCTTTGAGGCGCCGGCCGATGCCAATCCGCATTATGTCGAGCTGCAACAGCAGTTGCTGGTCGATCAGCTGGCCGAATATCACGCGAAAGTGGCGGCGGCACAACACCTCGTTGACCAACGCCGGTCCGCGTTGGAGCAAACCCGCGAAAATATTGTCCGTCTCGAAGCGACTGTCCCCATGGAGACGGAACGCGCCGAGGCCTACAAGAAGCTGCTCGAACATGACGCTGTCACCAAGATGGATTTTCTGCAGGCCGAAGGGCAACGCATCGACAAGGTGCAGGAGTTGGCCGGCCAACGGAATAAGGTAAAGCAGGATCAGTCGGCACTGGCCGAGGCCGAGAAACACTATCGCGCGATGGTGTCGGAATTCCAGCAAGCCAGGCAGGTCGAACTCTCCACCACCGAAACCAAAGCCTCGTCGCTGGTGCAGGAAGTGACCAAGGCGGGGCAGAAGGCGGATTTGCAGCGGCTGACGACCCCGATTGACGGCGTTATCCAGCAACTGGCTGTGCACACCGTCGGAGGCGTCGTAACCCCGGCGCAGCAGTTGCTGATCGTTGTGTCGCAAGACCATCCGGTGGAAGTAGAAGCTCAGGTGGAAAACAAAGATGTGGGGTTTGTGAAGGAGGGGCAGCCGGTCGAGATCAAAATCGAGACCTTTCCCTTTACCCTCTACGGCACCATTCCCGGTCGGGTGCTCACGGTGTCAGATGATGCCGCACCGATCGAGAAAGTTGGGCTGATCTATCCCTCTCGCGTGAGCATGGATCGAGGGACGATTCAGGTGGAGGGTAAGCAGGTAAATCTGACTCCTGGGATGGCGGTCACTGTGGAAATCAAAACCGGCCAGCGGCGGGTCATCGAATATCTCCTCAGCCCGTTGCTGAAGTCAGTCAAAGAAAGCATGAGAGAGCGGTAGGGTCGTGGGGAAACGGATATTCGGCAGGATTAGTTGCAGTGTAGTTCTGGGGCTCTGTGGTGTTCTGGCGCCGGGTGTGAGTGTGGCCGCGGACGCATCGGCAACAGGGGTGAAGGCGGTGGTCCCCGCTCCGTTGCTCTTGTCGTTGCGCGGGGCATTGGACGCGGCAGTGGACAACAACCCCGATGTCCTGCTCTATCGGGAACGGATCGAGGCCGCGCGCGGGCAGGTGCAAACCCAATTAGGCGCGATGTTGCCCAATATCGCCGGCAACGTTCGTCAATCCAGGCAGACCCAGTTTCTGGGCACCTTCGGCCTGTCTCCCGTTCGGACCGATCCCTTCAGCATCTTCGACACCCGTCTGACCGCTTCGCAAAATCTCCTCAGTGTCAGTCTGATTCAGCGGTGGCGCGCCTCTCGAGAAACCATGCATGTCACTGAATTTGAATCTGATATTCGGAAGTTCGACACCTTGTCAAGCGTGGCGCTCCTCTATATGGAGGGGGTCAAGGGAATGGCCATGGTCAAGATGCGCGAGACTACTCAGCAGGTCATGATGGAATTACTGGCCATGGTGAAACAGCGCCAGCGTGGCGGCGTGGCCACCGGACTGGATCTTGCCCGGCTCGAAGGCCAATTGGCGAACGAGCGGCAACAGGGCGTGTCTGCGCGCTACGATGCCGAGCGGGCCAAGCTGGCCCTGGTCAACCTTCTGGGGTTCACCTTTGAGATCCCAGTCACCCTCACCGATGAATTTCATCAAGAGGTGGAAGAGAGTCCTCAACCGCAGGCAGTCGTTGAGGCAGCCCTGACGAATCGACCCGAAGTCATGGCGCAGTATACACGGATGCGCGCCTCAGAACTGACCTACTCGTCGATCACCGGTGAGCGACTGCCGTCGCTCGTGGCACAAGGTGATTATGGGATGATCGGGAATCGGTGGAACAGCACCGTCGACACCTATAATATGGCTCTTCTGCTGCAAGTTCCGATTTTCGATGGAGCGCAACGGGAAGGACGGATTGCCGAGGCCCGGAGTCAGTTGCGTCAGGAATCATTTCGGATGCGGTCGGTGCTTAACCAGGTGAAAATGGAAGTCCATGACGCGTTGGCCGCCTTGGGAACGGCCAAAGAGCAAGTGACGATCGCCCAAGCCGGGTTACAATCGGCTACCAAGGAGTTGGCGTTGGCTCGTGAACGCTATGCGGTCATCACCACAGCCAGCCAGTTTGAGATGACTAATGCTCTGACGGCTGTTTCGCGCGCCGGGGAAAATGCGATCGCTGCTCTGTTTCAACTCAACGCCGCGCGCATCAATCTGGCTCGCGCCACCGGCACTCTCAGCACTCTCAACTAGAGTCTGCGAATGTTCTCGATCCTGCCTGGCCATCACCCATCGAGGGGAAGGGCTTACGCTGCCATCGCCATCGGACTGAACAGGGCGAGGGTTTCTTCCAGTTGAGCCTCTGCGTCTTTGAGCAGGGCAGGCCAGGTGCTGTCTTTGAGCTGGGTTGTCTGGAGGGCGTAGGGGTGAAAGGGGAGCGCTTGTGTTGCTTGAGTCTGGGGCAACTCGCTGTGTTCGGCGATGACGCCGGCGAGGTGGACGATGGAGGCATGGAGCCTGTATTCGCCGGCCTCGTCGGGGCTGAGTTGGTAGCGGACGGCCTGTTCGATCTGCGTCGGCATGCCCCACGAGCGAATGAGTTCGGCGCCGACTTCGGCGTAGTCGCAGCCGATGCTGGACTGCTCCACTTCTGCGAGCGGTGTGCTGAGATTGCCGGCCTCGATGAGCGCGGATTGGGCGCGCTGCGGGATGGTTTGATAGAGCACGAGATGGCCGATGTCGCGCAGCAACCCTTCGATAAAGAAGCGTTCGCTGTCTTCGATGCTGCAGGCCTTCGCAATTTTTCCTGCCATAAGTGCGGAGAGCACGCTCTTGCGCCAATAGGCTGACAAATCCATGACCTCGGTGGTCATGCCGGTAAAGGTCCGCCCGATGGTCGTGGCCGTGACGAGGTCGCTGACGGCTTGCATGCCGATGAGATTCACGGCACGGGTGATGGTATCGATCTGTTTGGGAAATCCATAGAGCGGGCTGTTGACGATTCGCAGCAACCGGGCAGAGATGGCCGGATCAATTTTGAGCGCGTTCGCCAGATCGTCCATGGTCGACTCAGGATCGTCGACGACATCCCTGACGCGAAAGTAGATTTCCGGCAGGGTAAAGATGTTTGAACAGGATTGGACGAGTTCTTGCGCCGATGCCATGGTAGTCGATCCTCCTTGCTGCGCGATACGCACATGGACTCGTAGAGGCCCTCGGTTACCTCTATCGGCGGGTGATTCGCGTAACTAAAGGGGAGGAGAGCGAAAGGGTTGTGGGCTGTGCGCGGCTTGCAGATGGTAACGACGAGCGTGAATGGCGCTATTTCACCAGCCAGACGCGAAAAGTCTTTGCCCAAAATGGTTTCGTGACTTTCAGGATTGCAATGGCTCCCGGATTTATCACATCGTCGCCTGACGGCGTACGCCTGGCCGGATGACGCTCGGTCTTCATCAGCAATCCCGCTCCGTCGTAGAAGTCCACCATGATCTCCGCCGATTCCTGCAACCCGCCTTGATAGTGGGTGCCGAGCCAATCCAGCCGCTTGAGAGCCTGGTATTGGATCGCGATGATGCCATTGGTTTCTTCCTTCACGGTGAGAATGCGCAGGACGCGGTTCTGCTCGATCCCCTCGGCAGGCGAAGGGCCGTCGGTTAACTGAGTGCGAATGACGCGCGCGCTCTCGTCTGTCGGGAGATACCCATGCACCCGGCAGGAGACGGTCCGGCCCTGTTCAGTCTGCTCGACGATCTGTTGGTCTTGCACGTGACGATTGGCGAGGGTATCGGCCAGCTCGCGTAACAGTGTTGAGTCGATAACGGCGGCGGTCTGTTCGCGATAGAGCGATGAGTTGGTGACGGCCTGGCGCCAGGCTTCCCGGCAGGCAAGGGCTTTGGCATCGGCGACAGACTCTGATTCACGGGCGGCGTAGCGATAGTCGCCCGTGATCTCAATTCGCTCGTTTGCGCCTTCAGCTGCTTGGATGGTGAACGGAACAGCGGACAGCGCGGAGAAGAGCAGGGCGACTGTGGTGGTTCGAGGGACTGACATGGACATCTCCTCCGGCGTGAACGGACTCAATCTTCGTCGGCGATGATTTCTATGCTACCACGCGACTCACTCCCTCACAACGGTTCGATGGTCGGGTGGGCGAGGGCTTCAGCGATGGCTTGCACGGTGAGGGGCTGCAGCCTTCCGACCGATTGTTCACGAGCACATAGGCCGATGTTCCGGTTCTCGAGGCTTGTTTCACGAGCGTGATCGTCTCTTCCCGCATACGCGGCTGCGCATGCACGATTCGGTCATAGGGCTGATACCGTTCGACCGCCTGCTCATAGGCCAGACCCAGCGGGGTCAGGAGTCGAAGGACAGTAAAGGGTGCGGTACATATTCCTGTCAGTCGCTGATGTTGTTCGGACAGCGGCGGCATGGCGGTCCAGTGATTGTAGACATGGGCGGCGCCGTGAGCCTGCAGGATGTCCCGATAGCACGGACTCAGGATGGCGGGATTCCTTACCTCAATGACGTAGGCCGGGCCGGGAGGCAGCCGTTCTAAGAAGCTGTCGAGTCGGTCGAGAAAGCCGGTTGGTTCCAGCCCCCAGCGTTGGAACTCGAAGATGAAGGGGCCGAGCTTGCAGCCCAATCCTTCCATGGCCGGTTGCAGGACGAGATCACGAAAGGCGCCGGGATCAAGGAATCGCGGATTGGGTTTGCCGGCTTTCGCGCCGTAGCGCGGAAGATTTGCGTAGGCGGGGATGGTGATCTCTTCCCAGACCTTCTGGCAAAAGCGGAACTCGTCCGGCACTTGTGCCGCGTAGTGGGCCAACTGTTTGGCACTGGCCGGTCGATAAAATGAATGATCGATGCCCACGGTGGAGAATAGGAGAATAATGGTGTGTTGTGAACAGGATAGGCGGCGTATTCTGCGAGTGTGTCCTGGCTGAATCGGCTCTTGGGATAGGCCCGGTGATAGACGAGTCCTTGGCAGCCCTCGTAGGCCCAGGAACTGGTGCCGAAGCCGAGTTGAGGTGTGTTCACTGGCATTCCGAACGATCTGAAAATGTCTACGGAAACAATAGGATAGCTTGACTTGTGACGAGCCGTCCCGCACACTCTCCCGAATGTACGATTTGCCGGAAGCAGAGCTGCTCCAACTTCTCTCCGACCGTGCCGGCATCGCCGCAGACTACCACGACATTGCCGGGACCCGCCATGTGACGACCGACGAAACCCGGCGGGCGATTCTCTCTGCCATGGGCTTTCGTGTGGCGGATCGTCTTGCGCTCATCGAAGAACTGACGGAATGGGATCATCGCCCGTGGGTGCAAGGATGCGAGCCGGTGTGTGTGGTACGGGGCGGGCAAGTTCCGGGTGAGTGGGCGATGCACGTGCCGTGCGAGCCTGCGGATGATGGGCTGCTTCACGTCCATTGGACTGTGCATGGCGAGCACGGCGAAAAGCAATGTGAGCGGCTGGAGGGACCGGGTCTTCCGATTCAGGCCGAGCGGGTCATCGGTGATCGCCGCTATGTGCGACTGGCCTTTCCTCTGCCGGGGGATCTGCCGATCGGGTACTACGCCGCGAAGGTCCGGGTGCAGGGCGGGCCGGTGCCGGTGGAAGCGCAATTCCGTCTGATTGTGGCGCCGGCGCGCTGCTATGTTCCCGACTCGTTTCATGCCGGAGCCCGGACCTGGGGGCTCGCCCTTCAGTTGTATTCCCTGCGCAGTGAACGTAATTGGGGGATCGGTGATTTCCGGGATCTGTCCACATTTGTCGTGTGGGCAGGCAAGCAGTTGGGCGCCGGTGTGATCGGGTTGAATCCCTTGCACGCGCTCAAGAATACGAAGCCCTATCACATCAGCCCCTACTCGCCGAGCAGTCGTCTCTATCTCAATGAGCTGTACATCGATATCGATCGGGTCGCTGAAGCCGGGACTTCACCGGATGTCCACAAGCGCCTGGCTGATCCCGCGTTTCGCGGACAGCTTGAGGCGGTGCGCAAGAGCGAGTATGTCGAGTACGAGGCCGTCGCGTCTCTCAAGCGGACCGTCTTAGATCTGTGCTATCGAGCATTTCTCCGCGACAACTTTGAGGGGACGGAGCCGGATCTGACACCCAGGACGGCCCGCGGCTGGTTTTTTCATTCGTTTGTCCAGAAGGAAGGTGAGCCGCTGGCGCAGTATGCGTTGTTTCAAGCGCTCGAAGAGGAGCGCCAGTTGGTGCAATCCAACTCGGTGGTGTGGGCGGATTGGCCGGAGTCCTATCGCACGCCGGCGTCCGCAGCCGTGGCGGAGTTCAAGCAGCGGCATATGAAGAAGATCCGGTTCTTCCAGTATCTCCAGTGGCTGGCGGCCGATCAGATGCTGGCCCTGCAGCAGCTGGCTGACGAGGCGCGCATGCCGATCGGGTTCTATCATGACCTGGCCCTGGGCAGCGACCGCTACGGCGCCGACGGATGGCGATTCCAGGATGTGTTGGCTTACCAGGCCGATTGCGGCGCACCGCCCGATGCGTTTGCGCCGGAAGGACAGAATTGGGGATTCTCGCCGGCCGATCCCCTGAAATTGCGCGCGAGCGGCTACCAGTTCTTCATCGAGCTGCTGCGGAATAATCTGCGGTATGGAGGCGCCATTCGAATCGATCATGTGATGGCGCTATTCAGGCTTTTCTGGATTCCACGAGGGATGCCGGCTTCGAAGGGGACCTACGTCCACTATGCGGCGGACGACCTTCTCGCGATCCTGGCGTTGGAGAGCACGAGGGCCAAGACGCTGGTGATCGGGGAAGATTTAGGGACTGTGCCTGATTGGGTCCGCGATCGGCTGGCTGCAGTCGGCGTGCTGTCCTATCGTGTGTTGTATTTCGAGCAGAACGGGGACGGCAGTCTGAAATCTCCGTCAGCCTATCCTGCCCAATCGCTTGGTGTGGTCACAACCCACGATTTGCCCACGCTCAGCGGCTACTGGGAAGGGACTGATATTGAGACTCGCGCCAAGCTCGGACTCTGTGCGAGTGAGGACGCTCTTCGCGGGGCGTTCGCAGCGCGGCAGGTCGACAAGGCCCGTCTGCTCGCGGCGCTCGGGACCGAAGGCCTGCTGCCGAGCGGGGTGTCGGTGGATCCGGCGCAGAGCCCGGTCATGACCGCGGAACTGATGGCGGCGATCCATCTGTATCTGGCACGCACTCCGTCATGGGTTGTCCTGGCCAACATAGAGGATGTGCTCGGCCAGCGTGCGCAGACCAATGTGCCGGGCACGGTTGATCAGCATCCTAATTGGTCCAGAAAGTTGAGCTGGTCGATTGAGGAGATGATGCGTGATTCTCGCTTTGACACCCTCGCCTCACAGTTGCGTTCAGTCCGTCCACTTGTGTAAGAACGATGGGCGAGGGCGCATCGTTCCATTCGATTCTGCCACTTCTGCCACCGGAGTGAGTTCCTCACGATGAAGACCCGCAATTGGCTGGTGCTGAGTATCGCGGGTGCCTGCTTTCTCACCATCGTCATCATTGAAAAGTTCTCGCCGGCCAACGTGGTCGGCGCGTATGGCTATGTGCTGCCGATTCTCCTCGTCGCCATCCTCCGCAATCGCAAACTGATGCTGGTCACGGTCTTGGCCTGTGTCGTGGCGACCTATGCCGGGCTATTGCAGCCGACGAAGCCGGGACGATTCCAATCCGCAGTGATCAATCGGACTGTGGTGGTCGGTGTGCTGCTCATCGTGGCCTATTTCGGCATGAGCTGGGAAGAACGGAAAGCTCGAGAAGAGGCTGCCAGAGCGGCGTTGGCCAGGCAAACGGAAAATCTGCTCCGCGCCAATGCGCAGCTCGTCGACGTCAAGGATCAGTTGAACCGGTCTGAACGGCTCGCGGCTGTGGGGCAGTTGGTTGCCTCGGTGGCGCATGAAGTGGGCACGCCGTTGCATTCGATCGCCTGGCACGTCCAGGCCCTTGGTGAAGAACCGACGGTCACGCCCGATATGAAGAAGCGGATTGATGTGATCGACGGACAACTGACGCGTGTCGTGCGCATTATTCAGGATCTCTTGTCCTCCACCAGGCAGCGTAAGCCCGATCCGACCTGGTTGCCGGTCGATCGTGTGGTGAGTCCGGTGGCGGCTCTTATGGAGCCGGCGTTTCAAGCGAAGGGCGTGACGCTTCGGGTCGAACTCGGCGACGCGATGCCGCTGGTCTGGGCCGATGCCGAAAAGCTGCACCAAGTGCTGGTGAATCTGTTGGCTAACGCGGTCGCGGCGACGTCGGAGGGCGGCACGGTGACGATCAGCGCCGGCAGTCGACCGGCCTCGCCTGAGGAGATCGAGGTGAGCTTGCGCGTAGGCAATGCGGCGTGTACGACGATGGTGACGATTGCCGTCAGTGATACGGGCTCGGGTATGCCGGAGGAGGATCTCCAGAAAGCGTTCACGCCATTTTTCACGACGAAGGCGATCGGGAAGGGGACCGGGCTGGGGCTGTTTATCAGTCGCGAAACCGTGCAGGCCCATGGCGGGATGCTGACGCTGGACAGTGAAGTAGGGAAAGGGACGACGGTTGTGATATCGTTGCCCGGACAGAGTTCAACAACCACTCCGGTGGTGTAGGAGTCGGAATGCCGGCAGCGAAAATTCTTGTGATCGACGACGATGCCGTGGCCCGCGATCTGCTGGCCGATGCGTTGAAGCAAGACGGGCATGAGGTTGAATCATTTTCCAACGGGGCGGATGCGCTCACTCGTGGACAGCAGACAACGTTCGATTTGGTCCTCACGGATATCCGCATGGGGACGGTGGACGGATTGACTGTCCTGCGGGAATTCAAGCGGTTCAGCCCGGATACCTCCATCGTCCTGCTCACGGCGTTCGGGTCGTTGGAAGGGGCGATCGAAGGAATCAAGCAGGGGGCCTTCGATTATTTGGCCAAGCCCTTTCGAAAAGAAGAGGTGAAGCTGGTCGTTCAGCGCGCGCTCGATCACTGTCGATTAGTAAGGGAAAACAAACGTTTCAGGGTT
>Ga0209253_10001421_pt1 | contig 20964 bp, 12 predicted proteins | sample FrelakmetBRP12BR_FD_187145 | JGI IMG/M metagenome (GOLD analysis project Ga0209253, IMG submission 187145) | Freshwater lake sediment microbial communities from the University of Notre Dame, USA, for methane emissions studies - BRP12 BR (SPAdes)... | ecosystem: Environmental > Aquatic >...
TCCCCCGCGAGGTCCGTAAGATCACCGAGGTCCGCTCCGAGTACACGAGCGCCCGGCTCATCCTGGCCAACCTCGAACACAGGGCCGCGGCCAGGAAATGGGCCCGGTCTCCGGGCTACATCCCGGCCGAGATCGACTACAGGGCCGGCGACGGCTCGCCCCGGACGATCTCGGTGCGCGATTATGACGTCCGATCGCTGGACCGCGTCTCCCCTCCCAAGGCCCTCGAGCACCTGAACCTCATCCACCTGGCCCGGCGCGGCAACTCCGGGGCGGCCCGCGAGCTGGCCGGACGGACGGCGGAGATCCACGAACCCATCCGGACCCGATTCGCCGGCGCGGCCCTGGCCGAGAACGAGCACGTCATTCCCTACACGACGCCCGTCTCGCATCCCGAAGCCCAGGTCAGTCACAAGGGCGCGACGCTCATCGACCTGACGCGCCGGGGCATCGCCACGGCCGACTTCACCATCCTCGCCACGACCTGCTACGCCCTGCGGCCGGCCGAGCGCGAGGAACACCTGGACGAGGCCGTCCGCGACCTCGAGATCCTGAGCGGCCGCAAGTTCGAGAACCCCCGCAATCCCCTCCTTCTCGCCATGCGCTCGGCCATGCCGTTCTACCTCCCCGGCTTCATGCCGACCTACCTCAATGTCGGCGTGACCTCGGCGCTCCTCCCCGGCCTCGTCCGCCGTTACGGCGAAACGGGAGCGGCGCGGATCCTCCTCAACAACCGAAAGACGGTCCTCGAGGCCCTGGACCCGGACGCCTTTCGCCGGGTCGAGAAGGAGCTCCAGCCGGACCTCGGCGTCGACCGGACCCTCGCCCTCGCCCGCCGCCTGGAAGGCCTCATCGAAGGCCGCTCCCCGGAGCTCCTGGAGGACGCGTCCGCCCAGGCCCGGTTCTTCCTCGCCAGGATCTACGACTACTACGAAAGCCAGCTCGACGTTCTCCGCAACTTCATGGCCCAGGAAGTCCAGTCCCCGGCCGTCATCGTCCAGCGCATGGTCTGCAGCGCCATCGACGACCGTTCCTACGCGGGCGTCCTCTACAGCCGCCACCCCCGCTTGGGCAGCGGCGTTTTCCTCCAGTTCGCCCGGGCCGTCTTCGGCGAGGAACTGATGACGGGCCGCATGCAGCCCGAGGAGCGGCACTTTATGGGCCGCGAGGAGGCCCGCCGCGACTTTCCGGCGGTCTACCACGTCTGGGACCGTCTCTCCCAGCTCGAGACGATCTTCGACGGGCCGGTCATGGTCGAGTTCACGGGCGTCCACGGGACGTTCACGACCCTCCAGGTCAACGCCGCGGAGCTGACCGGGGCGGGCATGCTCACCGCGGTGATGGACCTTCACCGGGCGGGCCGCATCACGGCCGAGCGCGTTCGTCAGCTCGTCAAGCCGTACCACGTACGCCAGGTCGAATCGGACGCCATCGATCCCAAATCGCTCCACGCCCTGACCCCCTTCTGCCGGGGCCTGTCGGTCCTGCCGCGGTCCGCGGTGACCGGGCGGGTCTATTTTTCGGCGGCCGCGGCGAAGAGCGCCCGCGAGTCCCGGCCCGGCGAGCACGTCATCTTGGTCAAGGAGCGCTTCACGCCCCCCGACGTGATCGACATGCAGCGCGCGAGCGGGATCTGCAGTCTCAGCCCGGCGGCCATCCACGTCGTCACCTCCGCCCAGAACCTGGGCATCCCGGTCCTGCTCAATCTTGAGGAAGCCGGCGTAAGGCTCGACCCGGAGCAAAGGACGCTGGCGAACCGCGACGGTCTCACGATCAAGGAGGGGGACTGGGCGTCGATCTCGAGCCGGCTCAGGACGCTCTACGCCGGCAAGGCGCGGTTCGCTCCGGCCCGCCTGCTCCGGTTCATGGCCGGGGAGGCCGTGACGCTCACGCCGGCCGAGAGGCCCAGGTTCGAGGCCCTGGCCGCGTGCTACCGGGGATTCCGCGCCATCCTCGAGGGAGTCGACGCCTCCGGCTTCGAAAGCCTCCAGGACCTCGGACACGCCGTCCAGTACGGCCGCCTGCAGGATGACCCCCGGAAGGCGGCGTTCATCAACCGTGCCTTCGACGCGAACCGCGTCCGGCTGGCCGAGCGGCTCCTCGACGTGACCCTCGGAAGCCACTACATCAACCTAGCGGCATACCGGCTTCTCAGCCCCGACCGCAGGATCGGGCTCCTCAAGAGCGCCCTAGAGATCTGCCGCGAGAAGGGCTTTTCGGGCTACCAGGCCGGTGCGTTCGTGGTCGGGAGCTTCGTCGAGCCGGACGCCGGGGCCGACTACTGGGCGAAGTTCGAGGCCTGGGAGATCGCCGCGCTCCTCAACGAGTGGCTGCTCCATCAGAAGTACCTGCGGGTCCTCGACGCCGTCGGGGAGCGGAGGATCAACCGGGCCCGGTCGGTGATCCTGGCCCAGGGCCTTTCGGCCGTGCAGATCCACCGGGGATGGGCGGTCGATTTCAAGGGCTTGAGGTCGAGCGGGATCGACCTCGCCGAGGTCCGTCGCCATGTCGGGAACGGCTTCGATCCTCAGACCCCGGAGCTCCTCGAGGTCTTGGCCCAGGCGGACCGGGCCCCGGGCGCGGATTAGGGGACCGGGCCGTCCTTCCGGACGATGTCGCCGCGCTCGAGCGACCAGTCGTTGCCGAACCAGCCGATGGCCCGGACCCCGCCCGTCCCGGAGCGAAGCGTTTCTGCCGTGAACAGCATGAGATCGGGGAATCCCGCGCCGCTGACGAAGTACTGACCGGGGGCCGCGGCGATCCAGCCGGCCGGCCCGGTCCAGGCGACAACGCCGACCGAAGCGACGTCGCTCCCGCCGCGGGGCCTGACGAAATAGGCCGCGTAGTCGCCGCCGTCGTACCGCTTCTCCCCCGCCCGGGCCCACCCGTTCCGGACCTCGAGCGGCGAGCCCGCGAGCAGCTTCGCCCAAGCGGCATTGGTATCCGCGTTGCCGTAGAGGATAACGCTGCGGTCCTTGAACTTCGCCGGATCAAAAGCCGCGTCGGGGAGGATCTCGATGCCCGCGTTGCCGCGGACCCAAAACATCTCGGCGTCGAATCTCGCTTTGCCGAAGGCGCGGGCGTCTTCAGCGGCGTCGCCCTTCGTTCCGTAGACGAGGACGAAGCCGTGCCTGAAGGCGTTCTTGAATCCGCCGCCTCGGTGGGGACCCTTGAGGGCGAGCGGCGGGGCTCCCGTCTGAAGCCATCCCTTGTCCTGCCGTTCCAGATAGACGCTACCGGCTCCGGGCGCGGGTCGGGCTTCGATCTTGGAGCCATCGAGCTCGATGGCGACTTTTCCCTCCGCTTCTCCGCCGCCCCCGGCGGCCGCGGGAACGTCGATGGCCAGCCGCTCGACGTTCTCCGTCGTCCCCTTGAACGTCTTCCCGGCCTCGTCCCGCTCGATCGCGATCTTGCTATACTCGAGCGGCCGCTGTTGGGACAGGATCCCGACCCAGCGCGAGCCCGCCGAGGTGCCGGGATCGGCGGTCACGAACTCGATCTTCCGGACGGCGGCGTCCGCCGGCCGGACGCGTTCCTTGAGGAATTGCATGAGCGGCGGCCAGTCGACACACTCGTTCCCCCACCAATGCCCGGCCCCCGGCCGCTCATAATAGGCGAAGTCGGGGTGAAACTTCCCGAGAAGCTCGCGCATGTATCGCGCCTGGGCCACGGGCACGTTGTCGTCCTGGTCGCCGTGGAGAACATAGATCCCGTAGCTCAGGAAGTTCCGGGCCAGGGCCGCCGTGTCGCCCGGGTCGTTCGCCCGGAGGAGCATCTTCTCGACGGGCGACGGGTCCTTGTAGGTCGCCCCGCCGCCATACGAGGTGAAGCTGTACCAGCCCGCGCTCGGCGCGATGGCCGCCCACGGTCCGGGCACAGTCGCTCCGACCTGCCATGTGCCGTGGCCGCCCATCGAATGCCCGGTCAGGTACGTCCGGTCCGGGTCCGTCCCGAAGAGCCGCGACGCCTCTTCGAGGACCTCGAGGGCATCGATCCGTCCCCAATCCTCCCAGTCGAAGCCGTAGGGACGCCGGTTCGTGGCCGCGACGATATAAGCCCAGTCCTTGGGCTTGTAGGCCCGGGCCTGCCCGATCCCCTCGACCCCCGCGCCGTGCAGGGTCAGGATCAGGGCGGGCTTGATCACGGCCGGCTGCCCCTCGCCCGGGATCATGGGCGCCACGCCGAAATACTGGACGCTTCCATCGATTGCGCTGACGAAGGTCCGCGAATGGTGCGCCGAGGCCGCGACGGCCTTGAGCTCGACCGCGAACGGGGGCGTCTCGACGTTCCGGCGTCCCGCCCGGGCCCGGGCCCTGATCTCGATCAGGACGGCCCCTTCGGCCGGCGGCGAGTCGGCCGCCAGCGGCACGGCCAGCTTCTGGGTCAGGAGCGGCGCGACGGTCGTGTCGAGCGCCGTTCGGACCTCTCGTCCGCCGATCCTCTGGACGACTTCGATCCCCGTCAGCCTCTCCCCCGTCGCGTTAACAAGTCTCAGCCCCGCCCAAACGGGTCCCTCTTCCCCGATGACCAGGTCGGGCAGGGTCTGGTCCTTGTCGGTGAAGAAGGCCTCGGCCGGCGGCTCATAGAGCCGCCCTTTGATCCGGCCGCGCTCTCCCCGGAACAGAAGGACGTTCCTCCCTTTACCAAGGCGGATGGGGTGCCGGAGATAGTCCGCGCCGTATTTCTCCCCTCCCCGAGGCTCCCCGTTGATCCAAGCGACATAGAACCCGGCAGCGTCGAGGATCATGGTCCTCGGCCTTTCCGATTCGACGATGACGTGAAGATATCCCCCCGCAAGCGCGCGATTCTCGATCCATCCTTCTTTATTGGCTTCGACGGCGGCCCAGGCCAGGTCCTCCCCCTTGGCGTTCTTTCCGATGGCGCCGCCCGCCTTCGGCTCGGCCATCGCTCCCATCGCCATCTGCCACGCGAGGAGGTCCGACGGCACCGCAAACCGTCCGTACTGCCCGACCAGGCCGACGACCAGGCCCTTCTTCAGCTCGAGCTCCTTGGCGTCGGCCGCCAGCTCGAGTCCGGGCAGTACAGGATCTTGAGCAGCCTGGCCGCGGCCTGCGGATGCGCGGACGGGGATCACGGAAAGGAAGCCATAGAGAGAAAGGATAGCCCAGCGGGTCCCGCGTTTCATCGGATTCCTCCTCCCTGATCGTTCGCAGGGAATGAACGGCCGCATGATAGCCGCATTGAGGCCGAACCGTCAATCCGGATACACAGATTCCCTCTCGAGGCTGCGAGGGATGCTGCCTCGAAGATCCCCGTCCGTGGAAGGGGGACCCGCGCAGCGGGGGAAACCGGACGACTGGTTCCCGGGGGGCCGGGGAGCTAGAGGCACATCCCGAGCAAAGCCAGAAAGAGAGGGTATCAGAATCAAGAGGAAAGTCGGCCTCTAGCGGTAACGCGGCTTGTTCCGCTTGACTTCCTTGAGCCGGACGGCGAAATCCCGTCCGGCCGCTTTCTCGTGCTGCCGGCGGGTCTTCTCGTCCTTCTTGAGCTCCAGGAAACGGAGCTCCCGGCGCAGCTTCAGGTAGCTCTCCCAGCGCCGGGCGTCGAGCGTCCCGGCCTCGACGGCGGCCCGCACGGCGCAGCCTGGCTCGCGGTCGTGGCCGCAATCGGGGAAGCGGCACCGGGCCGCAAGGGCGTCGATCTCGTCGAAAGCCCTGTCAAGCCCGTCGTCGTCCGCCCACAGCCCAAGCTCGCGCATCCCCGGGGTGTCGATGAGGAGCGCCCCGCCCGGCAACCGGACGAGCTCGCGGGCCGTCGTCGTATGGCGGCCCCGTCCCGCCGCGGCGTCGCTCATCGCCGCCGTGGCGAAGCGCTCCTCGCCGAGAAGGCGGTTGATCATGGTCGATTTCCCCACTCCCGAGGACCCCAGGAAGGCGACCGTCCGGCCGGCGATGAGATAGGGAGCGAGACCGTCCAACCCCCCTTCGGCCAGGGCCTGGACGGCCAAGATCGGAACGCCCGGCGCGACGGCCGCGGTCTTGGCAAGAACATCCGGGAGGTCCTCCCGGAGATCGGCCTTGTTGAGGACGATGACCGGGCCGGCCCCGCTCGACCAGGCGGTCGTCAGGTAGCGCTCGATCCGCCTGAGGTTGAAATCGCCGTCGAGCCCGCTGACAAGGAACACCGTATCGACGTTGGCGGCGACGACCTGGGCCTCGACGGCCTCCCCCGCCGCTTTTCGCGTGAACGCGCTCCGGCGCGGAAGGACCGCTTCGATTAGGCCGGGGCCGCGCTCGACCGGCCGCACGGCCGCCCAATCGCCGACGGCCGGATAGTCCGCGGGTCCGCGGGCGAGATGACGGAACCGTCCCGAGACTCCCGCCGCGATCTCTCCCTCGGCGGTGATCAGGTTCGAGCGGTCCCGGGCCTGCTTGATAACGCGGCCGGGGACCAAGCCCTGTCCGGCGCAGGCCTCGAACTGTTCGGCCAGCGCCGCGTCCCAGCCGTATTCAATGAGATCGATCATGGTAGTGGAATCGACCGAAATGATAGCCGCAATCGGGCAGAGCCGTCAAACAAAGAACGGACCGGGGACACGGACTTGAGGCACATGTCCCTTAAGCGTCTCGGTTGTCCCTCTCGAGGCGGCGAGGGATGTACGGCTCGGAATCCGCTCCCCGTACCGAGCAAAGCCGGAGAGAGGAACTGCCCGGGATCGGGGACACGTACCTGCGGTACATGTCCCTCTGCTTTGAGCGTTAAGCCTCGGCTGACTTAGCCGCTCCGTTGGCCACCTCGCCGTGTTCCTTCTTCCTCCGGAAGTCCTCGAAGATGTTGTAGACGACGGGGACGACGATGAGCGTGATCAGGGTCGAGCTGAGCAGACCGCCGATGACCGTCCGGGCCAGGGGGGCCTGGGCCTCGCCTCCCTCGCCGAGCCCCAGGGCCAGCGGGAAGGTGGCCATGATGGCCGTGAAAGCGGTCATGAGGATCGGCCGCAGCCGGCGCCGCCCGGCCTCCTCGATGGCCTCGCGGATGGGCATCTTGTCGCGATGCCGCAGGAGGTTGGTGTAGTCGACGATGATGATGGCGTTGTTGACGACGATGCCGCCGAGCATGATCAAGCCGATGTACGACTGCATGTTGAAGCTCGTCTTGGTCAGGAAGAGCGTCAGGATGACGCCGATGGCCGCCAGCGGCACGGAGAACATGACGATGAGCGGGTCGCGCAGCGACTCGTAGAGCATGGCCATGATCATGTAGACCAGGACCAGGGCCAGGATGATGCTCAGGAGCAGCTCCCGGTTGGCCTTCCGCTGCTCCTCGTAGTCGCCGGTGAACTGGATGCCGTAGTTCCTCGGGACGGGGATCCGGCGCAGGGCCTCGCGCGCGTCGGCGATGATCGACCCCATGTCGCGGCCGGCGATCTCGCCGGAGACGGTCACGACGCGCTCGCGGTCCCGCCGCTCGATGCGGATGGGGCCCCGCCGGGGCCGGGTGTCGATGACGTTGCGCAGGCTGATCTGCTCCCCGGCCGAGTTGGTCACGGTCTGGTCGAGGATGTCCTGGATGCCCAGGTACTCCGAGTCCTTGACCTTGACCAGGATGCGGAACTCGCGTCCCGCCTCGCGGAAGTAGCTGGCCTGGGTCCCCGACAGGACGGTCTGGATGGACTGGCCGATCTCGCTGACCGAGAGCTTCAGGTCGGCCGCGGCCTGGCGGTCGATGAGGAGGAGCTCCTCGGGATTGCCGATCTCGCGGCTGAGCCGGGTGTCGGTGACGCCCTTGACCGTCTTGACGATCTCCTGGACCTGCCTGGCCAGGGCCTCGGCGACGGTCAGGTCGTAGCCGCGGATCTCCACCTGGAGCCGCTCCTGGCCGCCGCCGCCGCGCATGCCGAACATCATCTGGCCGCCGCTCGCCCGCGTCCGGATGACCGTGCCGGGGATGTTGGCCAATTTCCTGCGGAGGTCGATGGCGATCGCCTCGCTCGACCGCGAGCGCTTGTCCCGCGGCAGGAGCTTGAGGGTCATATTGCCCGTGTTCGCGCCGCTGCGCCAGCCGCCGCCGCCGAAGCTCTCCTCGTGACTGACGATCTCGGGGACGGCCGCCTTGACGATCTCCGTGACCGTGGCGAACGTCCTGTCCATGACCTCGAGCCTCGTCCCGACCTCCATCTCGACCGTGACCCGGACCTCGTTCTCGTCCGTCGCGGGCATGAACTCGGTGCCGACGAGGCGGACGAGGAAGAGGCAGCCGACGAGCAGGGCCCCGACGCTGCCCAGGACGAAGACGCGGTGATCGAGGGCCTTGTGGAGCAGCCTCTTGTACCAGTTCTCCAGCTTGCGGAACCCGCCCAGGGAGAACCGGACCAAGCGCTCCAGCGGCTTCTTGGCGTCGGGGCCGACCGGCTTGACGACGCGGATGAGCCGGGCCGAGAGCATCGGGACCATGGTCAGGGCGACGAACAGCCCCATGAGGTTGGCGAAGCTGACGACGTAGGCCAGCTGTTTGAACATGACCCCCGACATGCCCCGCATGAAGATCATCGGCAGGAAGACGACGCAGGTCGTGATGGCCCCGACCGCGATGGGCGCGGCCACCTCGTTGACCCCGTCGATGGAGGCCTTGAGCGGCGGCACGCCGCCCTCCTCCATGCGGTAGATGTTCTCCAGGACGACGATGGAGCTGTCGATGAGCTGGCCGATGCCGAGGGCCAGGGCGCCCAGGGTCATCGTGTTCAGGGTGAAGCCGCCGAAGTAGATCAGGGCGATCGTCCCGATGAGGGAGATGGGGATGGAGACGGCCACGACCAGGGTGCTGCGGAAGTTGACCAGGAAGACGAGCAGGGCCATGATTGCCAGGACGGAGCCCCACATGGCCGACGAGCCGACGTTGTTGATGGCCCGCCGGATGTACTCGGCGCTGTTGGAGGTCGGGAGGATTTCGATCTGGGGGATGTCCCGCTGGATCTCGGCGATCTCCTTCAGGACGGCCTCGGCCACGTTGACCGTGTTCTGGCCCGACTGCTTGTAGACGGCCAGGCGCATGCCTTCCCGGTCGTTGATGCGGGCGACGCGGGTGACGCGCTGGAAGGTGTCGTCGACGCTGGCGATCTCCTTGAGCTGGATGGGCACGCCGTCCCGGACGGCGACGACAGTGTCCCGAAGCTGCTCCAGGCTGGTGAAGACGCCGGGGATGCGGAGAAGGACCTGGTAATTGCCCCGCTCGATGACCCCGGCCGGCATGTCGACGTTCTCCTGGCGGATCTTGCTGGTGATGACGTTGAGGGGCAGGCCGAGGGCCTTGAGCTTGAGCGGGTCGAGGTTGACCTGGATCTCCCGCTGACGCCCGCCGTAGACGTCGACGGACGCCACCCCGGCCACGCGCTCGAGCCGGTAGGCGATCTGTTCGTCGATGATGCGCCGGGCCTGGATGGGATCGAGGTTGCTGAGGGCCCCGAACTGCAGGATCGGCTGCTGGGCCGGATCGAACTTCCGCAGGGTCGGCCGGTCGACCTCGTCGGGCAGCCGGCCCATGATGCGGTCGAGGCGCTCCCGGACGTCATCGGCCGCGGCGTCGAGGTCGGTGCCCCAGGCGAACATGATCCGGACGGAGCTCGATCCCTCCGACGACGAGGAGAAGACCTCCTCGACCCCGGGCACGGCGCTCAGGGCCTCCTCGATCGGCCGGGTGATGATCTCCTCGATCTCCTCGGGCCCCGTGTTCGGATAGGAGGCGTTGACGCTGAGGGTGGGATAGATGATCTCCGGCATGAGGTCGACGGGCAGGCGCGAGAGCGAGACGAGCCCGATGATGATGATGACGAACGTCACCATCCAGGTGAAGATGGGCCGCTTGATGGAGAATTCGGAGAGCTTCATCGCTTGTCTCCGGGCTTTTTCTTGGCGGCCGGGGCGGCGGCCCCGGGCGCGTTCGCGGGCAGGATGAGGGCCGTGCCGTTCTCGAGGAGATGGTGGCCCAGGGTGATGACGTAGCCCGCGAGCCGGGCCGGCTCGACGATCTCGGCCCGATCGCCCTCGACGATGCCCACGGTCGCGGGCTGGAACACGGCTCTCTTGGCCTCGAGATCGGCCAGGAACAGTCCCCGCAGGGCGCCGCGGTTGACGATGGCGCTGGTCGGGACGACGGTGGCGTCCGTCCGGCTGACGAACTCGATCCGGGCGTTGACGAACATGCCTGGCTTCAGGGTCCCGTCGGCGTTTTCGACACCGACCTCGACGCGGGCCTCGCGCGAGGTCTCTTTGAGGAGCGGCGCGACGCGGGACACTCTGCCTTGGAAATCCCGCCCGGGGAAGGCGCCGCTCGTCAGGAGGACGGGTTGCTCGGACTTGAGCCGGAAATAGTCCTTTTCCGTGACGTGGATGACGGCCGTGATCGGCTGGAGCTCGATGATCGAGAGGATGGCCGTGTTCGACGAGAGCATGGCCCCCGGATTGACGAAGCGCTCTCCGACGAAGCGGGCGTCCCCACCGGTCTCCCAGGCCGCCCGGATACGGGTGTAGGACAGCCGGACCTTGGCCGTCTCCAGGGCCGCCTGCTGGTTGGCCAGCTGGGCCTTGGTGACCTTGAAGCGGGCGGCGCGCGTGGAGAAGGCCGACTGCGCGGCCTCGATCTCGGCGTCCGACAGGATGCCCTTCTCGTGGAGGGCCTTGGCCCGGTCGTACTCCTTCTGGGCCATCTCTTGGGCGGACTGGGCCTCTTCCAGGTTGGCTTGGGCGACCCCGAGGTCGGCCTGGGCCTGGATGGCCTGCTGCTGGTACTCTTCGTCCTCGAGGACGGCCACGAGCTGGCCCCGCGTGAGCCGGTCCCCGATGTCCACATAGAGCTCTTTGATCCGGCCGGAGATCTTCGGGACGATGGTGAAGTAGGATTTGGGGATAAGGGTCCCCGAGAAGGTGCCGATATCCCTAATGCCGCCCCGCTCGACGGCCGCGATCTCGACGGCGACCGCCGCCCCGCGCGGGCCGCTTTGCGGGCCGCCGCGGGGGAGCCGGGCGATGATCTGCCAGGCGAGGAAGACGAGGAAGAGGAAGGCGACGATGGTGAAAGGCCGGGCTTTTTTCGCCCAGAGCCTGCTCCAGAGCTTTTTCCAGTCTATTTTTGCCAAGGCAACCTCACGCAACGCTAGACATAAAGCAACATCACGGTTTTAGACGACGGAAGGACGGTTTTCTTCCCTTTGCCGGCCGGACCGCGGGAGCGGCCCGCCGGATCGTACGGCCCGTCGTCAGGCGGCGGCTTGGACCCGGAAGACCTTGTCCCCTTCCCGGACGTGCTCCTTGACCTTCATCCCGGCCGAGGCGCCCGTTTTGATCTCGGGGACCTGGAGATGCTCCTGCTGGAGCGAATCCACGGTCTGGGTGAAATCGCTCGTGTGCCCCTTGATCCGGATCGTCTCGCCGACCTTCAGGCTGCCGGCCGTGATCTCGATCACGGCGACGCTGATCTTGGGGAAGAAGTGGATGACGTGCCCGATCTCTTCTTCGGCCATGGTCCCTCCTCGTCGTCCTCCCGGCGCTCCCGCTCCCGTGGGGATGATACGCCTGGCGCGCGAGGCCGTCAACAGGCGCCGCCCGGGCTATTTCAGGAACGCGTAGTCCCGGCCGTACCGCAACATCTGCTCGGCGTAGCCCTCGGTGAGGTCGATCTTGACGTCGACGATCCGGCCATCGGCGACGACCGGGGTCAAGACCGGATTGACGAAGCCGGCGTAAGGGGCGAGGTTCAGCTTGGCGTAGCGCTCGAGGACCTCCTTGTGGAGCTCCGGGTCGACCTGGACGCCGTAGGTCTCGATGAGGGCCTTGGCCGCCTCGTAGTCGCCCTCGCTCGTGATCCGCTGGACCTCGGCCAGGAGCTGGCCGTAGAGCCGGCGGAGCTTCGGGTAGTCGTTGATGACGAAGTAGGTCTTGCCGTCCTTCGTCTCGCGCGAGATGACGTTCTCGGCCTTGCCCTTCTTGTAAACCCAATGGGAGACCATGGCCCGGCCGCGCATGTGGGCCTGCTCGACGGTCTTCCCTGGCTGGATCCGGGTCAATTGGGTCATCAGGCCGTTGCGGACCTGGAGGTCGTACTCCGCCTTGGCCGCGTCGGCGTGGGGCAGCAGGCCGAGCTCGAGCATTTTGTCGTCCATGATGTAGTAGAGGGCGAAGAGGTCGGCCCGGGACTCCTCGATCGGCGAGCTGTAGTTCTTGAGCGCATCGTCCGCGACGCCGGGCAGGAGCTGGCCCGAGCCATGGCCGAGGACCTCGTGGAGGTCGGTGTGGATGTTGCCGGCGTGCGGTCCATACGTCTTGGCCCGCTCGAGGAGCTCTTCGCTGAAGGTGAACTCCTGCCCGAAGGGTGACTTGAGCGAGGACTGGTCGTAGGCGTAGGTGATGTTCTCGATGGTCACGGACTTGGAGCCGTGGTTCTTGCGGATCCAGTTGGCGTTCGGCAGGTTGATGCCGATCGGGGTTGAAGGATAGCAGTCGCCGCCGAGCATGGCCGCCGTGATGACCTTGGCCGAGACGCCCTTGACCTCCGCCTTCTTGAAGCGGGGGTCGACCGGCGAGTTGTCCTCGAACCACTGGGCGCTCCCCGAGATCGTGTCAGCACGCTTCGTCGCGGCCAGGTCCTTGAAGTTGACGACCGACTCCCAGCTGGCTTTCATGCCCAGCGGGTCGTTGTAGACCTCGATGAAGCCGTTGACGAAATCGACGAGCGAGGCGGTGTCCCGCACCCAGAGGATATTGTATTCGTCGAATTTCTCCAGATCGCCGGTGCGGTAGTAGGCGATGAGGGCCTCGATGACTTTCCGCTGATGGTCGTTCTCGGCGACCCCGGCCGCCTTCTCGAGCCAGGACACGATCGGGGCGATGGCCAGGCCGTACAGGCCGTCGATCTTGGCGACTTCCTCGACGATCCGGCCGTCCTTCTTGACGACCCGGGTGTTCAGGCCGTAGGAGATCGGGGTCTCGTCCTTCGCGTCGACGATGCTCTTGTAATAGGCCTCGACCTCGGCCTGGGTGACGCCCTCGTAGAAATTGACGGCCGAGTTGACGACGAGGTCCTGGGCCGGGTCCTGGGTGAACTTCTTCGCGGCCACGGCCGGGTCGAAGAGGACGGGCTTCAGGAAGGCGACGAGGTCGTCGGAGGTCTGGCCCTCGGCGAGCGGGAACGTCGCGCCCTCCGAGCCTTTGACCAGGGCGGCGAAATAGTCGGCGTCAAAGCCGGGAGCGAACTTGTCGTTCGAATAGTGGTGGTGGATGCCGTTGGAGAACCAGACCCTCTTCACGTAGGTCATGAACTCGGCCCAGCGGGGATCATGGCGGTCACCCTTGTAGCCCCGGACGATGGCGTCGAGGGTGCGGACGATCTTGATGTTGTGTTTGTAATTCTCGTCGAAGATGATGTCGCGGCCGCAGAGGGCGGCCTCGCTGAGATAATAGACGAGCTCTTTCTGCTTGGGAGTCAGGGCCTCGAACCCGGGGACCTGGTAGCGCAGGACCCTCAGGTCGGCGAACTGGTCGATCTGCCAGGCGAACTCCGGGGCGGCCGCGGCCGGCGCGGGTTCGTCCTTTTTGCATCCGGCGGCCAGGAGGGCCAGGCCGCAGCAAAGCGCGAGAAGCAACGGGCTCTTGAGGGTCATGGAACCAGCCTTTCTCTTGGGGTTTCCGGCGGTCATCGACGCCGGGGGCCTATGATAACCGAACACGCCGTCCCGAGTCCAGGGCGGCGCCGGGGCGGTGGTAACGGGGTATCTTCCCTTGCCATGAGGCGCGGCCCGGTGATAATAGGTTCTGCTCCGTTTCCCGGGAGCCCCTCTCGAGGCGGCTCGGGATGTTGCCTCGAAGATCCCCGTCCGTGGAGGGGGGACCCTCTGGGGGGAACCGGACGACTGGTTCCCGGGGGGCCGGGGAGCTAGAGGCATATCCCGAGCCAAGCCGGAGAGAGGGCCGCCCCGGAATCGGGAGCTGAACCTGATAATTTGTGCGCTGGAAGGAAGGAATGCGGACCGGCATCGTCTAAATACCGGTAGAATCCAGGTGGAGGTATATATGAAAAAGAACGTCTTGGCCGTCGTCCTCGTCTTCGCGGCGCTGATCAGCCTGCGGGCCCAGGGCCCGCCGTCCCAGCCGCAGATGAAGCTCGAGGACGTGCAGAAGGCGCTGAGCCTGGTCGACAAGCCCCAGCCGGCGCCCGACAAGTTCAAGGCCGGTCTCGAGGCCATCACCGCCAAGGAGACCCTGGCGATGCTGACCTATGTCGCGTCCGACCTCATGGAGGGCCGGGAGACCGCGACCCGCGGCTACGCGCTGGCCGCAGAGTACGCGGCGTCCCTCCTCAAGATGTGGGGCGTCAAGCCCGCCGGCGACATGCCGATGATGATGGGCGGCTTCCGCATGGGCGGCGGCCGGCCGGCCGTGTCTTCCGCTCCCCCGGAAAGGACCTATTTCCAGGAATTCGCCATGAAGGCGGTCTCCGACTCTCAGACCGCGATCACGATCGAGGTCAACAAGAGCGGAGCGGTCAAAAGCCAAGCTTTCCAGGGCGGGGTCGATTTCGCGGGCGGCATGGGCGGCATGGGCGGCGGCGCCGCCGGCACCCTGACCGCGCCCGTCGTTTTCGTCGGGTACGGCATCAGCGAGCCGTCGGTCGGCTTCGACGAGCTCAAGGGCCTCAACCTCAAGGGCAAGATCGTCCTCCTGCTCAGCGACGCCCCGGGCCGGGACAATCCGCAGGCTCCCCTCCAGAAGACCAAGGAGATCAAGGACAAGTACTTCCCCGCGGCCCCCCAGGGCGACATGATGGTTCAGATGATGCGGGGCGGCCCCCAGAGGTTCAACAAGCTCACCGAGATTAACAAGCTCGGGCCCGCGGCGATCGTCCAGGTCGCCAACACGGGCAAGGACAGCGACATCTTCAAGGCCCTGTCGATGGTCCGCAAGCCCAACGACGAGCGGCCGATCATCAATAAGCCCCGCCAGCGGCTTTCCCTCGCCGGCGACGCCCGGGGCATGGAGATGGGCCGGGGCGGCGCGTCGGCCGTTTCGATCACCCGCGAGATGGCCAACCTCCTCCTCGAGGGGACGGGCCAGACGATCGACGATCTCAAGAAGAAGATCGAGTCGACGATGAAGCCCGCGTCCATGGACGTCCCGGGCGCCAAGATGACCATCGCCACGACGGCGAAGTCCTCGCTCGTCCGGGGCACGAACGTCATCGGGATCATCGAGGGCTCCGATCCCAAGCTCAAGGACGAGTACTTCGTCGTCGGCGCCCATTACGACCACAACGGCATGTGGCAGGACTACATCTACAACGGCGCGGACGACAACGGCTCCGGCTCGGTCGGCGTCCTGAACATCGCCAAGGCCGTCGCGGCGAGCCCGGTCAAGCCGAAGCGCTCGATCGTCTTCGCCCTGTGGACGGGCGAGGAGGAGGGCCTTCTCGGGTCGCGCTATTACGCCCAGAACCCTATCTATCCGATTGAAAAAACGGTCGGCTACCTCAACTACGACATGATCAGCCGGCCCTACGACGCCGAGACGCTGGCCCGGACGGCGCGGCGCTACAACGCCCCCGAGGCCGAGGCCAAGGAACTGGTCAAGAAGATCCGCGCCCCCTGGTTCGTCACGGTCAGCCTGACCGAAGGCACGCCCTTCGCCGACATCGCCCGGGAGATGAACCAGTACGTCGGGCTCGACCTGGCCTTCACCTTCAACGCGCTGGGCGCCGGCAGCGGGGGCTCCGACCACTCCTCGTTCGCGGCGGTCAAGGTGCCCTTCGTCTATTACATGGCGGCCATGACGGCCGACTACCACCAGACGAGCGACAGCGTCGAAAAGGTCAGCGGCGAGCTCATCGCCAAGATCAGCCAACACGGCTTCTTGACGGTATACGCATTCGCCGATAAATAAACATCCCAGAGAGGGTCAAACCTACTTTTTTCGAAAAAAAGTAGGTTTGACCCTCTCTTCCCTCCCTCATCGGGGGAAGATGAGGCGGAAGACGCTTCCCGTTCCCGGCTCGCTCTCGACCTCCACCCGTCCGCCGTGGGCGGCCATGATGTGAGAGACGATCCTCAGCCCGAGGCCCACGCCGGTCGGATGGCGTTCGACGGCCGGCGCGGCCCGGAAAAAGGCCTCGAAGATCCTGTCCCGGTCCTCCGGCGCGATCCCCATGCCTCGGTCCTTGACCGCGAGGGCCGCTTCGTCCGGTCGATCGGCCAGGCTGACGGTCACCGTCGCGCGCTCCGGGCTGTACTTGACGGCGTTGTCGAGGAGGTTCAGGACGGCCTGGCGCACGGCGTCCGGATCGGCCCGGACCATGACCGGCCTGGCCGGGACCGCGACCTCGATCTCGATCCCCTCCGCGTCCCGGGCCGCCCGGACGAGATCGGCGACGTCCCTGACGAGCGGGCCAAGATCGACATCCCGGAACGTGTAAACCATGGCGTCGCCCTCGATCTTGCCGTAGTCAAGGACGTTGGTGAGGAACCGGGCGAGCCGTCCGCATTCGCCGGCCATGAGGCCCAGCAGCCGATCGCGTTGGGCCGGCTCCTCGATCTTGCCTGACCTGAGGAGCCCGGAGAGCCCGTTGAGAGAGGTCATGGGCGTCCGCAGCTCGTGGGACAGCGCGGAGATGAACTCCGTCTTCATCCGGACGAGCTCCTCGGATTTCTCCCGCGAGGCCCGCTCGTAGATCATCTCCTCCTGGATGCGGATCCGGCCGAGGTTGACGGCCAGGTCGCCCGCCAGGGTCTCGATAAGCTCGACGTCCTCGCGCGTGAAGCGATGCCCCGAGATCTTCGGGCCCAAAGCCAACAGGCCCGGAGGCGTCCCGGCGCCCCCGGGCATGGCCAGGACGACGGCCGCCCCCGCCGACGCCAGCAGGCCGTCCCGGGTCAGGTCCACGTTCATGAGGCCCCGGACCTTGTCGGCCCGGGCCCAGGGACCGCGGCCATCCGCGGGCAGGCCCTCGAGCTTGGCCGCGGCGGCCCCGTCGAACCCGCCGAACCGGACCGGCCGGCCCGGCTCTCTCCCCGCCTCCCGGAGCAGCGCGCCGAACGCCGTGACCGGAAGGACTGAGGTCAGGACCTCGAAGAATAAGGCCGTCAGGCCGTCGGCGTCGACGGCGGCCCGCGATCTCTCCTTGAATCTCTGAACGGCCTTCCGGTAGTCGTAGGCCTGGCGGAAGAAGAGCCTGTCGACGCCGTCCTGGATGTTCCTCCGGCCCGGGCTGAGGAGCACGGCGACCGCGACGGCGGCGCTCACCAGGATCAGGGTGTTGCCCGTGGCCGTCGCCCGGGGGAAGAGCAGCCTCAGCGCGTCGACGGAGAAAAGATAAGCGCAGAGCGTGAAAACGGTCAGGATCGAATAGACGAGGCCGCGGGGGAAGACGACGTTGACCTTGAGGAGGCGGAACTGGAGGATCACCGTGGCCAGGAAGATCGGCAGGAGGAAGAAGAAGGCGCTGGCGAAATCCTCGGAGAGGAGGGGCTTGTCGGAAAAGGCCAGAGGGAGCTGGTTGAAGGCGAGGAAAGGCCCCAGCCCCGCGGCCAGGCCGATGAAATACCACTTGATCTGGGTCCGTTCGTCTTCGGAGACCGCGCCCCCGAAGGCCCGGGCGAACTCGACGAGGGCGAGGACGCCGAGGGCGACGATATAAAGCCGAAGGACCCTGACGCCCTGTTCCCGGATCCGGAAGGCCGCGATCGACGGCCCAAGCTGGGACGCGAGGAACGTCGCGCAGAGGAACGCCCCCCAGGCCAAAGGAAGGACCCAGAAGAGCATCGGCCTGGCCATCTCCCGGTGCGGCGCGTAGCTGCGGGCGAACCACAGCAGGAGGGCCAGGGTCATGGGATAAGCGAAATTGAAGAGGACCCCGGGCAGGAGGTTCAACGCCCGGGCCTGGACGCCCAGCGTCGCGCCTCCGATCATCGCGGCGGCGCCGAAGCTGAAACACAGCCAGTAGAAGATCCGGGACCGACGGTCGGCCGGCTTTAGGAGGAGGACCCCGAAGCCGGAGAGGAAGCTGAAGGCACCCAAAAGAATGAACGGGAACGGGAAGGGCGCCCGCTCATAGAAGGGGACGACCGTGTCGTGGACGACGACCGGCCCGCCGTCCGGGCCGAAGCGGATCTCGACGGGGTCACCGATCCTCTTCCGGGTCAGGACGAAGCGCGCGTCGGCCGGCCGCCGGACGTCATAACCGTCGATGCCGACGACGGGCCGGGCGAGGTGCTCGGGCCTGATCCCGGGCCGGCGGGTCAGGTTGACCGCGCCGAACAGGCTCAAGACGAGAACGGTCCCCCCTAAGAGCAGGGGCCAGAAGAGAGGTCCCTTTTTCATGACCGGTTCCCTATGAGCCGGCCCGATTATAACATAGGCCGCGCTCCGCCGGCTTCGGGCTTGAAGCGGACCAGGGATCTGTCTTAAGATAAAGGATGGAACGACCGGCGGAAGCCGCATGAAGAAGCTCCGGATCGCGCTCATCTATAATTCCTATACCGACTCTCAGCCCGACGACAAGTCCGATACGGGCAGTCTTCATTATCTGCGCCAGATGATCCGCGGCATCGCCCGGGGCCTCCGCCGTCTGCGCCACGAGGTCGCGGTCATGCCTCTCGCGGGCGACCTCTCGGTCCTCCAGCGTAAGCTCCACCGCCTCCGGCCCGACGTCGTCTTCAACCAGTACGACGACGTCGTCCACGGCGCCCTCTACGAGATGCGCGTCGCGGCCTTCATCCGCATGCTCGGCTATCCCATGACCGGCTCCCCTGCCCTGGGCCTCGGGCTGAGCCGCTACAAGTACATGTCCCTGAGCCTGCTCAGGGGCGCCGGCCTGCCCATCCCGCCGTCGACGGCGCTCGTCGAGAGGCTTTCCGATGTCGCCGAGCACAAATGGGCCTTTCCCGTCATCGTCCACGCGGCCCAGGAGCACGCCGGGATCGGCCTCGCGCGCGACTCCGTCGTGGAGACCAAGACGGCCCTCAAGGAGAAGGCCCGCGAGATCCTCAGGACCTATAAGCAGCCGGCCCTCGTCCAGCACTTCCTCAAGGGCCGGGAGTTCAACGTCGGGCTCCTCGGCGGCCGGAAGGTCCAGGTCCTGCCGCTGGCCGAGGTCGACTATTCGCGCCTGCCCCGGTCGATCCCGCCGATCATGTCCTACGCGGCCAAGTGGGTCGAGACCTCCGTCGAATACAAGCGGACGGAGATCATCTGCCCGGCCCGCGTCGACGACACGATGTCCGCCCTCATCGGCAAGACCGCCGTCAAGGCTTTCCGGGCCGTCGGCGGCTGGGGCTACGGCCGGGTCGACCTCCGCCTCGACGAGGACGGGCTCCCGGTCATCCTCGAGGTCAATTGCAATCCCTGTCTCGACAGCGGCATGGGCCTGGCCCGCTCGGCGGAAGCGGCGGGGATCACCTACCCTCAGATGCTCCAGGCCATCATCAAGGCCGCGTTCGAGGGCCCGCCCTACGACATCCACCTGCCGATCTTCATCCCGGGCAACTCCTTCGGAGCCAAAGGCCGCTAGCCCTGAGTTATTCATTAGAACGCCCCGTTTTTTTGGTTCATCTCCCGATTCCGGGAGATTCCTCTCTCTGGCTTTGGCTCAGGGTATTGCCTCTAGCTCCCCGGTCCCCCGGGAACCAGTCGTCCGGTTCCCCCCAAGGGGTCCCCCCTCCACGGACGGGGATCTTCGAGGCAACACCCATCGCCGCCTCGAGAGGAATTCCCGGAAATGGGAGATGATCCGTTCTTTTCCCCATCTCACTTCTTATATGGGGCCGGATCGGTTCGCCCGAAGGGCCGCCTCGACTCGTGAATAATACAGGCTGAGATTCAGCCGGTCAGGCGACCAGTGTAGGCGTAGTCGAGGGCCAGGGCGATGACCAGGGACACGACGTCCATCAGTCTCTCGCCTTCCGCGCCGGGCCGATAGCTCAACCGCAGGGCGACGGCCCGGGCTTCGAGCTTGCGGAGAAGGGTGTCCGCCTCGGCGGGCGTCAGCACGGACCAGTGGGTGACCCGCTCGACGAGCCGGTCCCGGTAGCGCTTGAACAGGGCCGAGGCCGGCCTCAGGACCCTTCCCCGGGAGGGAGGGAAAGCGTCATGGAGGCTATCGTCCACGTACCCGCGGGCGTCCCGTCGGAAGCGCTCGGCCTTCTTGCCGTAGTGCTCGGCGAGGGTCAGGGTCATCCGCTCAGCGGGATAAAGATGCCGGGTGCCGCGGCTTTGGGGAGGGTCCTTCCGGATGTCCTTCATCAGCCGGTCGACGTAAAGGAGCTTGCGCAGGACCGGCCAGCCCCTGTAACGTTGGCGCCATCCGGACCGGGGCGTCAGCCAGACGGCGAAGGTCTCGGCGAAATCCTCGTCGGGATGTTTTTGGGCATAAGTCCGTCCGTAGGGATAAGCGGTGATATGACGGACATAGTGGCGGCTCGTCCGGTCCGGGCGGAAGGAGTCCCGATAAGGCTTGGTGAACGGGCCGAAGATCTCGCCCCAGCTCGGACGCCGCCAGAGGCGATAGGCGTAGTTCACGGCGTGCCCGGCCTCATGGCGGAGGAACATCATGATCGACCGGCCGTCTTCGACCTCTCCGGCCTGCTCCTCCTCGAGGCGGACCAGGCGGGCGTCGGCGAGATAGAACGGGATCCCGATGACCGGCGTCCTGTCCGGGCAGCCCCATTCATCCGTCAGGTAGATGTCGGGCTTGAAGCGGAACCGCCTCGCCTCCATCTCCCGGTGCAGCCGGCGGACGTACATCTCGACGGGAGAGCCCTCGACGGCCAGATGGAGCTTCGAGATCGGCGTCTTCAAGAGCTCGAACCGGACGGTCTCCCAACCCTGGACGAGTGCTCGGATCGATCTGCCGCTCATTTTGGCCCCGGGAAAAGGGGAAAATACGGCATGGAGGGGGCCTTGTCAAGGCGGAATTCCCCCCGGTTGAGCCGGAGGGCCCTTTATGGTAAGATAACTCTCTGATTCGAAT
>Ga0209253_10001422_pt1 | contig 20960 bp, 20 predicted proteins | sample FrelakmetBRP12BR_FD_187145 | JGI IMG/M metagenome (GOLD analysis project Ga0209253, IMG submission 187145) | Freshwater lake sediment microbial communities from the University of Notre Dame, USA, for methane emissions studies - BRP12 BR (SPAdes)... | ecosystem: Environmental > Aquatic >...
CGCCCCACATTGGAGAGTGGATCTTCACGGAACGACTGACCGGAAATAACCATTCCCTTCAAATCGCCCATCTAGCCCTTCCCTTTAAACATTTGAGTAATCTCGCTCACCTCAGACCTGGTGAGACACCCGGTCCGGAGCAGGATAGGTAGCGCCACCATAAGGGTCGCCAGAACAACGACTCCAAGTTTGAAAGTGGCAAGAATGCGCTCACTTGCTTCCCACGGAACCGGCATGTTCGCCACCATGGACGGCACTACCGCCGGCTCAGGGCCCGGGCCGCGCACCGTGGTTCCCCATGACAAGAATGTAATACTTGCGTCAGCCGACCAGGTGGCAATTGATTCCGTGGCAGCAAAACTGATGGGTTTCAACTGGCGTGATCTTCCCTGCATTGCCCTCTCGCATGAGCATGGTCTGGGGATTGGCGACCCGGCAGAGATTGAGATTGTTGGCGATATTGATGCCGCAAAAGAGAACTGGAATTTTGAGGTGGGGGTTAATTTTGCTACCGGAGTAGGCAGATTATTCTGGCATGATACGCCGCTAAAATACATTCAGAACTTTTTCTTCCATACTCCAATCGTTAACCTGTTTATATTTGGCTCTGAGTTCTATCATGATAAAATCTGGTATCCCCGCAAGGGCGTGCCCCAGGTTAATACATGGATTGCCGAATCACCCTGGGGGCAGTTGTTTGACCGCTATCCCCGCTGAGAATGGCGTGCAGCCTCCTACGGGCTTTCCAGCTCTTCGGCACTGATGATGATTTCTTCATCATCCGGCGCCGGCGGCAGTCCGTGCTGGGTTCTCAGGGCTTCTATTTTGTGCAGGGGCCGCTCAACCTGCCGACGCCTGGTAGTCAGAAGGGCATCATATTCCTTCCGCACATCCTCAATACGCTTGCCCAGTATATCAAACTTTTTTATATATTCATCCCATTGCTTTTTAAAAGAACCCAGAAGTGACAATATTTCATGAGACGTCCTCTCCAGGGCAAAATTGTCAACCGCCTGCCGTATAACGGCAAGCACTGCAAACAGCGTTACCGGGGAACAGAAAATAACATGGTTTTTGATCCCATCCTCAAGCATTGAGCTGTCCTGCTCATGGATGAACGCATACACCTGTTCATTGGGGATGAACAGCAGCACATAGTCAACGGTGTTCTGCTCAGGATTAATATAATCGCGCGTCGCAACTTCCCTGATCTTACCCTTGACGTCCCGGAGAAAATCTGAGCGGAATTTTACCTTTTCCGTTTCTACCTGAGCCTCCAGGAACCTGACATAATTGTCCAGGGGAAATTTAACATCCATGTTGAGCCGGAGTTCCCGCGGCAGCAGAAAGGTAAAGTCAGGCCGCGAACCTGTTCCGGCAATGGTCTTCTGCTTCAGGTAATTAACATTCTCGATAAAGCCCGCAATGCGCAGGACATCTTCCGCCATCCGCTCACCCCACTGCCCGCGCGCCTTGGTGCTGGCCAGAGCTTCGCGCAGCGTGCTGGTGCTCTGGGTAAGTGCTTTGGTCTGCTCGCCGACAATTTTTAAATGGCTTGCAAGCTCTCCAAATTTCTCCACACGGTCCTTTTCCAGGCTCTGCATCAATTTTGAAACATTCTCCAGTTCCCCGGTCATCCGCAGCAGCTGCTGGTCGATGAGACCCTTTTTGGCATCAAGTTCCCTGGCACCGACCTCCCGCTCGGATTCAAGCCGTGCTTTGGCCAGCTTGAGAAATTCCTCTGTTGACTTTGACAGCGCCTCGAGCGACATGCTGCCAAAGCTTGCCTTCACATTCTCTATCACCGTATCCAGTTGCGCTTTGCGCTGCATTTCGCTTTCACGAAACAGCTCATCGGCAAATTCCCGGGCCGTCTTTCCCTGCATCAGACGTAAAATATACGCTGCAGCCAGCCCGGCAGCAAATCCAATGATGAGAGCAAATAAAATTGCTAATTCGTTCATGAAGATAATTTTACCGGTTAACCTGTATTCCTAATCACGTATCCCCATACCCTATTCCCTGCTTTCCTTCGGATGCCACAACTCAATAAGCTGATCAAGTATCTCTGCAGCGTCCTGGATTAACTTTGGGCAGCACTTTTTAATAAGCTTCTCCTGCTGCGCACGCTTCATGCCTTCCGGGGTGCTGATATCACAGTCAAGGAGCTCCCGGCACAGCACAGTCACATTTCTGCCCTTGAACCGGTGAACAAATTCCCGTACCACTGCATAGGCATTTTCCTTGCCCTGAATATCCCCCGGAGTTGTGCTGGCAAATTTCAATCCAATGACCATAATGGCACCGGTTACCGCACCGCAGGTCTCTGCCATGCGGCCCATGCCGCCGCCGAATCCACCGGCCACTTTTAATGCCTGCTCTTCTGTCAGCCCGAACTGCTCAGCATACGCCGCAAGCACTGCCTGCGAACAGTTGCATCCCCGGGCAAAGTAATCCGCCGCTCGTTCTGCATAATTCATACTATTCCTTCTCCGTCTTCAGTTATTATGTAACCAGTGCTGCTCCGGCATCATAAGCTTTCTTAAGCTCTTTGGGAAACTTTGCGATGACGCCCCTGCGCTTTTCATCAAGCCCGTGGAGAATGCCTTCAAAACCGCAAGCAGAGAGGGCCTCAACGGTCTCTATTTTGTGCAGCTTTAAAATGACCATGATATTTTCAATGATATGATCATAGGTATCATCATAGGCATAGCCCCAGGTTCCGATAACCAGCGCAACTCTTCCGGGCTGTAGTTTTGCGCCAAATTTAAAACGCTCAAAACAGTCCCACCGGTCCATGAATGTTGACAGCTGGGCACATTCCCGCCCAGTATAAATAGGAAAGCCAATGATAATCGCATCTGCATCTATAATTTTCTGGTAGAGTGGTGTCATATCATCTTTTACCGTGCACATCCCCTGATAGCCCTTGTCTTTGCATTTCCTGCAGCCAATACAGTAGCCAAGCTTTATCTTCTGCAGCATAATTTTTTCCGTCTCACATCCAGCATCTCGAGCCCCGCACAGGGCTTCATCTATTAAAATGTCAGTGTTGCCGCCCCTGCGGGGACTGGCGCAGAATGCTATGACGTTTTTCTTTTTTGCCGTGGCCTTCTTATGCGAGCGCCGTGGAGACTTCCATCTTTTTACTTGTATGGGCAGTGCCGCATACGCCTGCATATCATCAAACGGATCAAGGGTTAGCCGCTTGAACTTCTCCATATTTTCCATCATATGAAAAAACGGGTCATAGGATTTGGGAACAATAAGTTTTATCGCCTCAATAACGAGGGCTTGATCAGCAATGCGGGCTTTTCGCGCGCCCATCAGCAAAGACAGCATAGTGAGTATTTTCTCTTTTCTTTGCTGATGCATAATCTGCGGCCAGATGGCTATAATTTTCTGTAGTGTTCTCTCTGCTTCCTTGCTTAATCTAACCTGCGGCATGGCATAGCCCTCCATTATATGAAATATCTTTCACTATCAGGAATGTATTGGTTTTCATTGGTACCACAAATCTTTGCTTCTTTCAAAAGTATTTCTTTTGAATTAACTATTGAAATATTAAAACCTTCCTTCTTTCCGGCGCCTTATTCCCCTTAGAAGAGCTCCCCCGATGAATCCAGTCACTATGCTACGTTAACCCTCTCTTCTATGACGTAGATTGATTTATTTTTCTTCTGAGTACATATTTCTGCCGAGCGCTAACAAATCGTCTAATATCGTTATTTACCCTGTAAAATAATCTATATTACATGCAGAACTCGCTCAAAATGAATGCAAATAATAATCCTTTTTACAACTCAAGAATTTATCTCTAATGCCGAATAATTAAACCAATAAGAAAAATTGCTCCAGAACAAACTAAGGATAGGGGAATGATGATGACACGCATTAAGTCCTATATATTAAATAATTTTGAGCAGCTGCTGGTCCTGTTTATATTAGTGTCTGTTATTTCACTCAATTATTTTATTGACCAGAAAATAGCCCTGCTCAATCTCTTTTACCTGCCGGTACTGGTAGCCGGATTTATTCTTGGCAAAAGAAAGGCAGTGCTGACCAGTATTTTAAGCATAGCCTCAGTTTCTTTTTATGTGATCATGTTCCCGCAAAGTTATAAGCCCTCTCAATCGATCCTTTCCCTTACCATTACCCTCATCTCCTGGGGCAGCTTTTTAACGCTCTCATCAATAATAGTGGGCCATCTCCATGAAGAAAATGAAAAAAGATACCATCAATTAAGAGCTGCCTATATCGGCATACTGGAAATCCTGTCAAAATATATCGAATCTGCAGACAAATATACCCAGGGCCACTCGGTCCGGGTTTCTCAACATGCCACGAGTATTGCTCAGGCAATGAAATTGAATCTCCATGAAGTTGAGAATATAAAGGTTGCGGCGTTGCTGCATGATGTTGGCAAGGTTGAGGTCAGCAGCGAGCTCATACGCCAGGCTGCGGAATTGAGCAAAGATGAAAAAGCGCTCATGTCGTCGCATACTGAAAAAGGTGCGCAACTGCTCTCCTCGGTGGGTGACGTTTTGAGCGAAGCGGTACCCTTGGTGCTTGCCCACCACCAACATTTTGCCCCCGGTGAGGCTAAAAATAATGCGACTGCTGTGCCACCCATGGGTGCTCGCATTATAGCTGTTGCTGATTCCTATGATGCCATGGTAACTGATCGGCCGTATCGGGCCGGCATGCCAACATGGAAAGCTCTCGAAGAACTGGACCGGTGTACGGGAACCCAGTTTGATCCTGAAGTGGTGAAGCATTTTAAACTCGTTCTAAACCAGCAAAGAGGCTCTCAGCAGATTCTGCCCGATGCGGATGCAGCAGCCGCGTTAGAGTATTCCGCATAAAAATAATGCCGGTCGGCCCACACCACAGATGCATCACCTTTTTTATAGAAAGCAATAAACCAGATGGCAGCAAAAAAAATAGGCGAACTCCTCGTCGAAGCAGGCCTCATTACTGATGAACAGCTTGAAAGTGTGCTCAAAGACAGCAAAAAGAACCGGGGCCTGCGGATCGGAACGCTCCTGGTCAAAAAAGGCTATACCACTGAACTTGATATAGCACAGACCCTTGCCTACCAGTTAAACATCCCGTTTGTGGATATTTCTTCCTATCCGGTTGATCCTGACGCCATTAATCTTATTAATGAAAAGCTTGCCCAAAAATATCATGTACTGCCCCTGTGCCGGGACCATCATGTTTTAAAGATAGCAATGGAAGATCCCCTGGATCTCAATGCCATCAATGACGTGCGTTTTTCTTCCGGCCTGCAGCTGCAGCCGTGCGTTGCTACTCCCTCAGATATAGCAGAGGCAATGCGCATCCATTACAATTTATCCCCGCCCATAAATGACCTCATTGATGACCTTGCCATAAAAAAAAAAATATAGAAGTAATTCATGATGCTGATCCTACGCGGGATATTGCTGACCACGTAAAAAAAAGTTCCGCCCCGCCTATCATCAAGATGGTCGACTCAATCATTATCCATGGGATTGAGAATGGGGCCAGCGATGTGCATCTGGAACCGCAGCAGCGATGGATAAAAGTAAGGCTACGTGTTGACGGCCTGATGCGGGAATCCATGCAGCTTCCCAAATGGGTACAGGGACCGATTGTTTCACGTATTAAGATCATGTCAGGCATGGATATCGCTGAACGGCGGGTCTGCCAGGACGGCAAAATTAAGGTACGCGTCGGAGACAAAGCGCTCGATATAAGGGTATCCTCGCTCCCTACGCAATACGGTGAGACGGTGGTCATGCGTATTCTCGATCCCAGGTCTGCAGTATCAGACCTTAATAGCGTCGGCTTTCTCAAAGAGGACGAGAGCCGCGTTATTGAGATGATCGACCGGCCCCAGGGGGTTGTCATTATAACGGGCCCTACCGGGTCAGGGAAGACCTCAACCCTGTATGCAATGATAGAACATATTAAAGGGGAAGAGATAAATATCATCACCATCGAAGACCCTATTGAATATGAGCTGAAAGGGGTAAATCAGGTGAGCGTGAATGAAAAAACCGGGCTTAGCTTTGCGTATACGCTCCGTTCGGTACTTCGTCAGGACCCTGATGTTATAATGGTAGGAGAGATCAGGGACAGTGAAACAGCCATGATTGGCTTTCAGGCATCCATGACCGGCCATTTAGTATTTTCTACGCTGCACACCAACGATGCTGTTTCCTCAATATCGAGACTCAGAAACATGGGCCTGCCGTCCTACTTAATTGCCTCTTCGCTTAACGGCATTATTGCGCAGCGTCTGGTGAGAAAAATCTGCCCGCACTGTAAAGAGGAATATACTCCTGCGGATGAGGAGCTTGGTAAAATGGGTTTTAACCGGGTAAACAATGACAAGCTTTACCGTGGCAAAGGATGCAAGCGCTGTAATGGAACCGGCTATAGCGGGAGAACCGGGGTGTTTGAAGTTTTAACGATCAACAGTAAAATCAGAGATATGATAGCAGGAGATGCTCCGGAGAATGATATAGCGAAAGCCGCCCTGGAATCCGGGATGACCCCCCTTTACCTGGATGGTTTAATAAAAGTTGCTGCCGGCATTACGACCATTGAAGAGCTTACCCGGGTGGTCTATCTGTCCAAAGACAGTATGGATAAAGATGGCGTGTGCCCCAGCTGCTCCAAAATCGTCATGCCCGACGCTGAACAATGCCCCCACTGTGGCCAGCTCATAAAGTCGGACTGTAAATTCTGCGGAAAACCATTGCAGCAGGATTGGATAATATGCCCGTTTTGCGCAACCAGGCATAACCCAGCTCCTTCGTTACCTGCACGTTTGCACCATGCATAGTCCTACGATTCATAAATTAGGTGTCGAATTTACTCACTCATGACTTAGTGCGGTTAGACTGGCTTACCGCCCTGAGCTTATCGAAGGGCTGAGTGAGTTTTGCAGGGCATTTTTTTGGATCCCCTATGTCACCGTATTTGCGAATCTAAGCACTTAGCACGGTTCGCTGCCGAATACCCATTGAGCCATAGAGCGCATTACTCGTCTTCTCCCTACCCCCCCTTACTTTAAAATATTTCCTTGACTATTATAATAATCTATTTGATATATGAATATATGTTCAATTATCTATCAATAATCCCATGAGCCTGAAACGCTGCCAGTTAAAACATCTCGCTCCAGAGAAGATTAGCGCGCTGCAACAATCCCTGCTGTCACCCGGAACCCTGCAGGAGCTGGCAGAAACATTTAAGGTCCTGGGAGATCCGACCCGCCTGAACATAATAAACCTCCTGGCAAAACAGGAATTTTGTGTCTGTGACATTGCCTCGATCCTCAGGGCAACCAACTCGCTCATATCGCACCAGTTGAGAGTGCTGAGGAATCTGCGGCTGGTGAAAGTGCGGCGTGAAGGCCAAAACGCCTTTTACAGCCTTGACGATGATCATATAAGGCACTTGTTTAATGAAGGGCTGGTTCATGTTCGGGAACGTGAGTAACCAAAGGCTATCAGGCTGTTATATGCGCAGCTATGCTGCTATAAGGCAGATTACAAAGGTGCAGTATGGGTGTGGTTGAGGAGAAGTATATAAAAATTCCCTTGTCTATCAGGGAGAGCGGGGAATGTTTCAACTGCACGACCCGGCTGATGGATGATATAAAACGTCTCAAGGGCATACATACCGTTGCAGCAGCAGGAGAACCATGCCAGCTGCAGATAACCTATGATCCCAATTTTACTTCATTGGAAAGTATTGAAAATTTCATTATTCGGCAGGGAGTGCGCATTCAAAAACATTATGATCACAAGCACTATTTTATAGAAAATCTCGATTGCCCTGACTGTGCGGTAAAACTCGAACAGCGCATATCCAAACTGCAGGGAGTCACCTGGGCCTCTCTCAATTTTGCCGCCTCAACTATCTGGCTTGAATATGAACCGGAAGCAATTGCTCTCCCGGAAATTCTTTCCACCATACAAAAGGCAGGCTACCAATATCACGAACCGGCAGTATCGATCGTATCAACATCCGGTTCTACATCGTCTTTTATACTATCAGGCCTCGATTGCCCGGATTGTGCTCACAAGCTGCAAAAAAAACTATCCCTCTGTGATGGCATTGAACAGGCGGACGTTAATTTCACCAGCGCTACCCTGACCGTAAAGCATGACCCAACGCTGATCAACCGTGCCGAGATAATTGCTTTTGTAGAAAAATCCGGATACAGCGCAAAAGTGCATGACGCTGAGATGAAAAAGCGTCTGACCGGTTTTTTCAGCATCAACAATGCTCGCCTGCTTCTCACCCTGCTCTCCGGGCTTTTTATCATCTGCGCAATGGCGGCATCGCTTTTGAAAGACGACCCGCCGGCTTTTCTCTTTTCCATAGGCATGTTTCAGTTTACCGCAGTTCATCTCTGTTATCTGCTGGCAACAATAACCGGCGGCTTCTTTGCTGCGCGGAGCGGTTTTTACACGGTACGGGCAAAAACAACGGATATGAACGTGCTCATGACACTTGCCGTCATTGGAGCAATAGTCATTGGTGAATTGGAAGAAGCGGCGATGGTCTCATTCCTGTTTTCCCTGGGTAACCTTCTGCAATCATACACCCTGGATAAAACCAGAAACGCGCTGCGTCAGCTCATGGACCTTGCGCCGCGTGAAGCACATGTGAAGAGGGGCGGCAGCTTAAAAAAAGTTTCCCTTGCAGAATTGAATGTAAATGATGTTATTGTGGTTAAACCAGGCAACCGGATCCCCGTTGACGGCAGTGTCATACAGGGTGATTCCTCGGTAAATGAAGCGCCCATCACCGGAGAATCTGTGCCCATAGACAAACAGAGCGGATCCCGGGTATTTGCCGGCACCATTAATATTTCGGGAGCTCTGGAAATAAAAGTAGAAAAGCGTGTTGAAGATTCAACGCTTTCCCGGATTATCCATCTTATAGAAGAAGCCCAGTCCCAGAAGGCCCCATCCCAGCATTTTGTTGATACGTTTTCTAAAGTCTATACGCCCCTGGTCATAGCCTGCTCCGTGGCGGTCATGGTTTTCCCGCCGCTGCTGTTATCCCAGCCGTTCATAGAATGGTTTTATCGGGGACTGATGCTCCTGGTGATTTCCTGCCCCTGCGCTTTGGTCATTTCAACGCCGGTGGCAATTGTTTCGGCCATAGCCTGCTCATCGCGGAAAGGCATTTTGATAAAAGGCGGTGCCTATCTTGAAGCGATGGCAGGCATCACGGCAATTGCCTTTGATAAAACCGGAACCCTTACCAGATCCCGCCTTGAGGTAACAGACCTGATATTGCTCAACAGCACATCAGATCGAGACCTGCTGGGCATTGCTGCATCACTTGAACTGCTCTCAGAGCATCCGCTGGCAAAAGCTGTCATACAAAAGGCCGCTCTGGAGGGTGTGCAATATCAGGAACCGGCAGATTTTACTTCGTTCCCCGGCAAAGGCATAAAAGCACGCATTGATGGTGACTGGGGATTCGCCGGCAATAGCGCTTTTTTTACTGAACAGGGTTTGCCGACTGACCATTACACAAAACATTTGCAGCGTCTGGAGCATGCAGGAAAGTCCGCTATTCTCGTCCAGAACGGGAGTATACAGGGAATTATCGGTTTTGCAGACAGCCCGCGCCGGGAAGCACAAACATGTATGGAAGAGCTTCAGCAACTCGGCATTAAGCACCTGGCGCTTCTCAGCGGCGATACTGAAAAGGTCGTTTTTGCATTGGCTCGCAGCCTGGGCATAGCTGAATACTACGCCGGGATGCTCCCCGAACAAAAGGTCGACGCTGTGCACACGCTGGTATCCCGGTATGGCTCCGCAGCGATGGTGGGTGACGGCATCAATGATGCTCCTGCGCTTGCAGCCTCAACTGTTGGCATTGCCATGGGTGTGGCCGGAACCGATACCGCCCTGGAAGCCGCTGATATTGCACTCATGTCTGATGATCTGCTGAAGCTGCCGTTTCTTATTCACCTGGCGCGGAAAACCCGCATTGCTATTAAAACCAATATCTGCTTTGCCATAGCAGTCAAGGTGCTGTTTATTATGCTGGTATTTTCAGGGATGGCTAATCTGTGGATGGCAGTGGCTGCTGATACGGGAACATCTCTTCTGGTCATTTTCAACGGCATGAGGCTGATAGCCGTAAAGGACAAAACGCGGCGCAATCATTTCAAATAGGCCGGGGCATTGTTTGCCGGGTAACACCAATGGCCTATTTGCTGGCCACCTGTGTTAACGAAGTATCTGAGGAAAGCTGCGCTAATCGCAGGTCTACGGTTTTATTAAAGCTGTCCAGATGCTGCAGTGATACCTCATGAATAATAATATTTTTTATAGAAAGCGGATTAACGGGGTGCCCGGCTTTGCAGAGCCGGTAGTCCAGATGCGGCCCGGTTGCCAGCCCCGTGGCACCCACATAGCCAATCACCTCTCCCTGTGTCACCGCGCGTCCTTTGCGTGTGCCCCGGGCAAAACCTGACAGGTGACCATAGCTGCTCACATAGCTTTTTCCGTGGCGTATTTCAAGGCAGTTGCCAAAGCCGTTTTTCCTTCCGCAAAATGTTATCACTCCGTCAGCAACAGCTTCTATAGGTGTTCCTGACGGTGCTGCATAGTCGATTCCATAGTGAGGACGATATTCCTGAAGGATGGGGTGAAAACGGTGTTTTGAAAAGCCGGATGTTATGCGACGGAATCTGAGCGGTGATTTAAGGAACTGTTTCTGCAGGGATTTGCCGTTTCTATCATAATAGGCCCCCGTGCCTGTTTCCGCCTCAAAGTAAAAGGCCTGATACGCTGTGCCGTTCTTTGTGATTTCAGCGGTAACAATTTTTCCTGTTGCCACGACCCTGCCATCTTTTGAGCTTTCTTCATAAACGACTTTAAATGAATCATTGTCATGCAGATCAGTAAAAAAATTGATATCCCATGGGAAAATATCGGTCAGCTCGAGTATTTTCTGAGGGGAAAGACCTGCCCTGATTCCGTCCTCATACAGGCTGCTGCTGATTTGCACAGAAACGGTTTTAATCCTTGCGGTAAGAGGCACCTGCTCAATGAGTGCCCGGTAACCTTGCGTATCCTTCCTGAGCAGAAGACGGGATTTACCATCAATGTCATGCTGTAAGGACAGCAGCTCTTTGGAGGCAGCGTTAAAAAGTACGGTTATGGTCTGTCCCGCTTTGATTTGGGTGAGCGCATGTTTCGGCTTTGCTGCTGCTACCAGTTCTGAAATTTGAGCGCCGGACAAGCCAAACCCATGCATAACGCTGTAAAATGTCTCGTTCTTTTTAAAAATATGGTTGTATGCTTTTACCGGCGAAATGATTTTTTCAACAGGTGAAACTTTGGGCAGTGTTACGGGCAGGGGCGCTGATATAAGATTAACGTTTATATACGAGCAGCCAATATAGGCAGTTACTAAAAAACAACAAATGCATAATAAAAAAACTATCAGTTTTATTTTTATGGCAAATGTGAAATTATTAATTTTTTCCATTAATAGTTATTGCTTACATAAGAATTTATTGCAGGCTTAAAAAGCAGTGCTTTCTTAACCTATCTCAAAACAAGTGTCAACCATTTTTCCCCCGCGTGTTTATTATATTTTAAAGCCCTTCTTACGGCATGCACTGGCATAAATCGCAGCCTGTTATACAGCATGCAACTCAGCGGGGTTCCTGCCTGATGCTTAAAAGAAACCGGGGCAGAAACTTTATTGCTGGAGAGGTGCATACACAAAATATCGTTGAAAATGTCATCACCTTATTCTATATATAGTAGTTATAATAGACAGCATCACGGGTTACGATAAAACCGAAAGCGCCTTTTATTCCCCAAAATTTTAATTGACAAACTATTGCAATATTTATAATAAGGTAGGCTCCAATTTCTAAATTTTATGAAACAGATATTTACCATCAAATTGGAGTCGATCCCGGCAGAAGGGTTAGACATATGTTCAGAGTGGGATACGCGCGTTGCTGCTGAGATCATCCAGCAGGATGTTAGCGGGTTTAAAATCAGCTCGCCACTTTTATTAAATTTAACCTTCTCATTGCTGGCAGAAAAGGTTATAATCGAGGGGAATATAAAGACGTCCATAGAGACCACCTGTGTGGGGTGCTTGTCTGAGTTTATCCAGCCGTTAGATATTAATTTTCACTACTTTCTCTGCCCTCAATCAGCCGCCGTGTTTGAAGCGGAAAAAGAATTGCAAGAAGATGATATGGAGGTGGGATATTATCAGGGGGGGGTTATTGAATTACAACCTTTTGTGCGTGAGCAAATTTATCTTGCGGTGCCGCCGAACCCTCATTGCAGAGAGGACTGTCTTGGCCTCTGTCCCACCTGCGGGACAAACCTCAATAAGAAGAACTGCAGGTGCTCCGGGGCAACCAATACAACAGATTCCCCCTTTAAAGTTCTTCAGCAGCTGAAAAAATAAATCTGTATATCGAGAAAGCGACAGGAAAGAGAACTATGGCATTACCACCAAAAAAGCATTCTAAATCGCGAGGAAGAAAAAGACGAACGCATGACAAGCTTGATCAGCCCAGCGTAAGTCTCTGTCCTCAGTGTAAAGAACCCAAGCGGCCTCATTATGCATGCCCTCACTGCGGCTACTATAATAATAGAGAGGTAATCGCTGTTAAAAAAGAGTAGGTGCGTGTTAGCTCTTTTTATTTCAGCCTGCTGTACGATGAGTGTGCTTTAATCTATCTCTATATCCACACGGTGAGGTTTAATAGTATTTATCATGGTACGAGCTCGCATAATTGGCACTGGCTCATATACCCCCCGGAAGATATTGTCCAATAATGACCTGGCGCGCCTCGTCGACACATCCGACGAATGGATTATGACCAGAACGGGGATTAAGGAACGGCATGTTGCCGGGGACGGAGAGGCAACGTCCACCTTTGCATATCAGGCGGCGCTTAAAGCCCTTGAGATGGCGGGTATAACTGCAGGCGATTTGGATATGATCATTGTGGGTACGGTAACCCCTGATATGCCCACACCATCGGTTGCCTGCCTGCTGCAGCATAAGCTCAAAGCCTATCAGGCGGCTGCTTTTGATATTTCAGCCGGCTGCACCGGTTTTCTCTATGCCCTGGCCATTGCGGACAGTTTTATCCGTGCCGGGAATTGCAGCAAGGTGCTGGTGGTGGGTGCAGAATCGCTCTCTAAAATTACCGACTATACTGACCGCACCACCTGTATTCTTTTTGGTGACGGGGCGGGAGCGGTAGTGCTGTCCAGGGAGCAGGGCCAGCAGGGCATTCTTTCCACCCTGCTCTACGCTGACGGCTCATGCAGCGACCTCCTGTATATGCCCGGCGGCGGGTCAGCTCATCCTGCTTCCCTTGATACCCTATCAAAGCGCTATCACTATCTTAAAATGGACGGCAACAAAGTATTCAAAACCGCGGTAAAAGCGCTTGAAGACTGTGTCGTCAAAATACTGGAGAAAAATAAAATCACCGGCGATCAGATTGCCCTGCTCATTTCTCATCAGGCCAACCTGCGCATTATCCAGGCCATTGCCAAGAGGCTTGAACTGCCGAAGGAAAAAGTTTTTGTAAATATTCAAAAATATGGTAATACATCCTCCGCATCAGTGCCCATAGCCCTTGATGAGGCAAACCGGCAAAACCGCATTAAAAAAAATGACCTCCTGCTCATGAATGCGTTCGGCGCTGGTTTCACCTGGGGTTCTGCCCTGGTGCGCTGGTAAATAATACGATCGTAGAAAGGTGGACACCCTATGTTTTATGATTTTACAGAAATGCAGCGCCATATCATTGATCTTTGCCGGGAAATCGCCAGGGAAAAGATTCTTCCCGCCCGGGCTGAACTGGATGAAAAAGAAGAATTCCCCTGGGAAATAATCAAAGTCCTTGCTGATGCCGGCCTGTTTGGCATTTATATCCCGGAACAGTATGGCGGCCTCGGAGGCGGCAACCTTGACAACTGCCTGGCAGTTGAAGAGCTGAGCAAGGTCTGTATCGGCGTCTCGGTTTCATTTGCAGCCAGCGGCCTCGGCTGCTACCCGATACTTCTGTTTGGCAACGAAAAACAGAAAAACACCTATCTGCCGCAGATTGCATCGGGCAAGCGTCTTGCTGCCTTTGGCATAACCGAGTCCGCAGCCGGAAGCGATGCCGGCGCCATCCGCACCACGGCACGGCGTGACGGTGACTCGTACATACTGAATGGCACCAAGCAGTGGATTACCAACGGCGGTGAAGCGGAAATTTATTCTGTCATTGCAAAAACAGATAAGGAAAAAGGCTCACGGGGAGCCAGCGCTTTTATTGTTGAAAAAGGCACCCCGGGTTTTGAGTTCGGCAACAAAGAGAAGAAGCTCGGTATCAGGGCATCTGCCACCCGTGAGCTCATTTTTGACGAGTGCAGAATACCAAAGGAGAATCTTCTTGCTAAAGAGGGTATGGGCTTTATCGTTGCCATGAAAACCTTTGACCAGACCAGGACCGGCATTGCCGCGCAGGCAATAGGTTTGGCCCAGGGCGCTCTGAACGAAGCTATTACCTACGCCCGGGAACGCAAAACCTTTGGCAAACCCATTATCAGCCACCAGGCAGTACAGCACATGCTTGCTGATATGGCAACCCAGATCGAGGCGTCACGCGCCCTCACCTATGCAGCTGCCCGGTACGCTGATACTGGCGCAAAAGACATTGCCAAGTACGCGTCCATGGCAAAGCTGTTATCTTCAGATGTGTGCATGCGTGTAACCACTGACGTGGTACAGATATTCGGCGGCTATGGCTACATGCGCGACTACCCGGTTGAAAAAATGATGCGCGATGCTAAAATTCTGCAGATTTACGAAGGCACCAACCAGATTCAGAGAAATGTCATCGGCCAGTTCCTGATTAAAGAGGGCGCTGCCGGTAAAATCGAATAACCACTTAGCGGCAGACGGGCAGTTAAACCAGCACACCTATCGCGGCTATTCAAAGCAGAGATAAATCAGAACCGGTTAAAGAACTGGCAAAATTTCTAAAATAATATATATATAGTATGTGAGGGAGCAACAGCAGTGAACGTTGATGGTAAAATTGCGGTAGTTACCGGGGCAGGCCAGGGAATCGGGCGGACCATTTCTTTGTTCCTCGCAGAGCGCGGAGCTCACGTGGTGGTGTCTGACATCAGGCAGGACCTGGCCGACAATGTTATTGCTGAGGTTGAAGCATTGCGCTGCACCGGGCTGTCACGCGCGGTGAATGTTGCCGTTCTCAAGGAATGTGAAGAGCTGATGAAAGCAGCTGTGGACCGGTTCGGCAGAATCGATATCCTGGTTAATAATGCGGGCATTACCCGGGACATGGTACTTCTGCGGATGACCGAGCAGCAGTGGGATGATGTCATGACGGTCAACCTCAAGGGCACCTTCAACTGTTCAAAATCAGCGCTGCGCTATATGTTCCGGCAGAAAAGCGGCCGTATAATAAATATCGCATCCGTGACCGGTGCCATGGGCAATCCCGGACAGGCAAATTATTCAGCCTCCAAAGCAGGAGTGATGGGTTTTACCAAGGCTGTTGCCCGTGAATATGCGGATCGCGGCATCACCGTCAATGCGGTCGCCCCCGGTTTTATTGCGACGGCAATGACCGACGCGATACCGGAAAAAGACCGGGACCTGCTCATCGCCCAGATACCTTCAAAGCGCCTGGGCACTCCCGAAGATGTCGCCGCGCTGGTCTGTTTCCTGGCAAGTGACTATGCCGGCTATATTACCGGCCAGGTCATACATATTAACGGCGGGCTCTATACATAAATAGTAACGGCCTTTACGGGGGTATTGGTTGGGGTATAAATAAGCACATAAACATAATTAACAATAGGTACACATTACAAGGAGGTTGTACAACATGGCTGACGAAAAATCCATTGACCAATTGGTAAAAGAAATAATTGTAGAGCAGCTTTCAGTGAGCGAAGAAGAAGTGGTTCCTGAGGCTTCTTTTGTGGATGACCTGGGTGCTGATTCCCTGGATCTGGTTGAACTTATCATGGTGTTTGAAGAGAAGTTCGGCCAGGAGATTCCTGATGATGCCGCAGAAAAGATCCAGACCGTAAAGGATGCTATCGATTATATCAAGACGCACATGAAAAAGTAGCTGCTGCGCGCCTTACATCATAGGCATAGCCGGCTTCGAGTTTCATGAGCACCTGTATGTCAATACTTTTGAAGGGGGCACTACAGCATTGAAAAGACGAGTTGTTGTCACAGGCATGGGCATAGTATCCCCGCTGGGGATAGGGCTTGAAAATAACTGGGCTGCGATTTGCCAGGGCAGATCAGGGATTGGTCCTATCACCAAATTTGATACCACGGAATATCCCTGCAAAATTGCCGGAGAGGTTAAAAACTTTGACCCTAGTGCCTATATTGATAAAAAAGACCAGAAAAAAATGGATATTTTTATCCAGTTTGCCCTGGCTGCCGGCACCATGGCTATTAAACAGTCCGGGCTGGTGATTGACGAAAGCACTGCAGACCGGGTCGGCGTGCTGGTTGGCTCCGGGCTTGGGGGCCTTTCGACAATCGAAAAGTATCACACGATGCTCCTGGAGAACGGCCCGAAAAAAGTATCACCATTCTTTGTTCCCATGCTGATAGTAAACCTTGCTCCCGGCCAGATCTCGATCTACTTTGGATGCCGCGGGCCCAACAGCAGCGTGGTCACAGCCTGCGCTACGGGCAATCACTCTATTGGCGAGGCATTCCGCATCATCCAGCGCGGGGACGCAGATGCCATGATAGCAGGCGGTGTTGAGTCCACCATCACGCCTCTGGCGGTGGCTGGTTTCTGTGCCCTGAAGGCACTGTCCACGCGCAATGATGAACCGCAGAAAGCAAGCCGACCCTTTGAGAAGAACCGTGACGGGTTTGTGATGGCGGAAGGCGCGGGCATCCTGGTGCTGGAAGACCTGGAGAAGGCGCAGCAGCGCAATGCCGCCATCTTTGCTGAAATTATCGGCTTCGGCTGTAATGCAGACGCCTACCACATTACCGCCCCATCGCCAAATGGAGAAGGGGCTGCGAAGTGCATGCAGATAACTCTTGCTGATGCCGGCCTCAAGCCTGAAGACATTGATTATATCAATGCCCACGGCACCTCCACGCCGATGAATGACCTCTCTGAAACCATAGCCATGAAAACGGTATTCAGGGATCATATAAAAAATTTGCCGGTAAGTTCAACTAAGTCCATGACCGGACATCTTCTCGGCGCGGCAGGAGGAGTTGAGGCAATTTTCAGCCTGCTTGCCATTCGTGACAGTATTATCCCGCCAACCATAAATTACGAGGAGCCTGACCCTGAGTGCGACCTCGACTATGTCCCCAATGTGGCCAGAAAAAAAGAGGTACGCATCGTCATGAGTAACTCCTTCGGCTTTGGCGGTACCAATGCAACCCTTATTTTCAAAAGGTTTGAGGGATGACTGCTGTCCCCGGAACACTGGCAATCGGCTCAGACCACCGCGGTTTCCCTCTTAAAAGCCTGCTCAAGACAACACTTGCTGAACAGGGAATAGCCGTAGAGGATGTGGGAGCTTATTCTGCAGAATCTTCCGATTATCCGCTGTTTGCAAAGGCCGTTGCCCGAAGCGTTTCTGAAAAGCGCTGTGAGCGGGGAATACTCATCTGCGGGTCGGGAATCGGCATGGCCATGGTTGCCAACAAGTTCCCCGGGGTGCGCGCTGCCCTGTGCCGCAGCGTTGAAGATGCGCGCCGGAGCCGTCAGCATAATGACGCTAATGTGCTGGCACTGGGTGAGGATGTTGACCCTGCAACCGCCCGGCAGATGCTTACGGTCTGGTGTGAAACTGCTTTTGACAACGGCGAGCGGCACCAGCGCCGGCTGGCACAGATTATGGAAATAGAACGGGAGAATTTTAAAAGTTCACCGTAGCCTTTCATGAGTTCATCCGCCCTCCCCTTTTATAACGCTATCCTGACGTATCATGCCTGAAAAAAACAAACGCCCTGACTGGACCGAATATTTCATGGACATTACCCGCCTGGTGGCACGCAGATCTACCTGCATCAGACGGCAGGTCGGTGCCATAGTGGTAAAGGATAAGCGGATACTGGCTACCGGCTACAACGGGGTGCCGACCGGCCTTGCGCACTGTGAGGATACCGGCTGCATCAGGGAGCAGAACAACATACCGTCCGGACAGCGGCATGAGCTCTGCCGCGGTCTTCATGCCGAGCAAAACACCATCATTCAGGCTGCCTATCATGGCATCAGCATCAGCGGCGCCACGCTTTACTGTACCACCCTTCCCTGCAGCATCTGCCTTAAAATGCTCATCAATGCGGGCATAACAGCTATTATTTACGAGCAGGGCTATCCTGACGAGCTCACAGAAAGCCTGTTAAACGAAACTGACCTTACGTTGACAAAAGTTAAATAAGCCGGTACAATGGCTACGTTACAGTAAATGGCGAAGCGGCAAAAGGGCCCAGATGTCTGTCCTTTATCCTCTTAACCTGTGCACCTATTAACCTTTTCGGGGGTACCCATGAAATGTCCGTTTTGTGACGAACAGGAAGATAAGGTTATTGACTCGCGCATCAGTAAGGATGGAGCTTCGATTCGCAGAAGGCGTGAATGTATCTCCTGCAAAAAGCGCTTCACCACCCACGAAAAGATTGAAGAGACCCTTCCGTCGATCATCAAGAAGGACGGCCGCAGAGAGCCGTTTGACCGGGACAAAATATTGCGGGGCTTGAAGGTGGCATGCCGCAAACGGCCGATCAGCACAGATCTCATAGAGGCCGCGGTTGACCGGATCGAGCGTGAGCTGCAGGAACGCGGCGTCAAGGAGATTAAAAGTACGGAAATTGGTGAGCGGGTTATGCGGGAGCTGCACGCGCTCGACGATGTTGCCTATGTGCGCTTTGCCTCGGTGTACCGTTCGTTCAAAGATATCGGTGAATTTATGTCTGAGGTAAAAGTGCTGCTGGGCAGCAAGCGGTGAAGGGCCGCATGGCGCCAACAGCAGCTGAGAAGACCGACTTTATGAAGGCTGCCTTGCGCCTTGCCCGCAAAGGCGCCGGCATGGTAAGCCCGAATCCTATGGTCGGCGCTGTTCTGGTGCGGGAAAACAAAATCGTTGGAACCGGCTATCACCATTTTTTCGGCGGCCCCCATGCTGAACGATACGCACTGAAAAGCGCCCGGGGCGAGGCACGGGGATCAGATCTGTACATCAACCTTGAGCCGTGCTGCCATGTTGGGAAAACCCCCCCGTGCGTCGATGCCTTGATCGCAGCCGGCATACGCAGGGCATTCATCGGCATGCAGGACCCCAATCCCCGGGTGAGCGGCAGCGGGATTAAAAAGCTGCGCGCCGCCGGCATTGCGGTTGAGGTCGGCATCCTTGAGCGCGAGTGCCGGCAGCTTAACGAAGCATTTACAAAATATATTACTAAACATATTCCCTTTGTTTATCTCAAGCTTGCTGCCAGCCTTGACGGTAAAATCGCAACAGCCACCGGCGATTCAAAGTGGATTACCGGCGCGGCAGCGCGAAAGCTGGTGCATCGCCTGCGCTCTGAATCAGATGCGGTGATGGTGGGAATCGGCACCGTGCTTGGAGATGACCCTCTGCTCACGACGCGGCTGCTTGCGGGAGCCAGGAAAAACCCGGTGCGGGTTATTGTGGATAGCAGGCTGCGAACGCCGCCGGCCAGCAAGCTGCTGAAAACAGCCCGCGCTGTACCAACCATCATTGCCACAATTGGTAACAGCGCACCAGGCAGGACAGTTGCGGTCAAACAGAGCGGTGCAGAGCTTCTGCCCATAGCTGCCCGCAATGGCCGGGTAGATTTAAAGCAGCTCATGAAAAAGCTGGGGCAGCGGGGCATTGCAACAGTGCTGATTGAAGGTGGCTCTGAACTGAGCGCCGCCGCCCTGCAGGATGGCATTGTGGATAAAGTCTTTTTTTTCTATGCCCCGGTGATTATCGGCGGGAAAAAGGCTCCCTCTATGGTCGGCGGCACAGGCATTAGCAATATCTCCCAAGCAGTAAAGGTCAGAGACCTGCGCTACCGGAAAGTGGGAGAAGATATACTGGTTGAAGGGTACATATCTAAATAAATACTAAATTCTTAGCTCTAAATCCTAATTAAAAAGTTAGGGTTTAGGGGCTGGCTTTGGTATAAAAGCGTACACCCCCTGATGGGTCATATATTCAAATTAAAGGTACGCTCCATAACCAATGTTACCGTTTTTTTGAACTCTGAAAAAATGAACAACTTTTCCTTTTCAATGTTCCATTCAACAAACACGAACTGATGGTTGTATTGCTCCGGCAATGCTATGGATTCATTAAGAATAGTGATGTATCCGTTTTTGTCTTTTTCCGGTGATTCAACAAACCTGATGAAAAATATTCTTTTATTTTTGACCGATATAAGCTTGTCCGTTTCAATTTTCTGCCCGGGTTCTATGTAGGAATAGTTGCTATTGACTATAAGCTGCGCATACCGGTAATGAAAATATTCCAGACTTTCGATATTAAAGCGTTTACACTCTGCGATAATCTGATCACTGTGGGTGAAAAAATTTCGCCCCCAGACTTTTTCGTTAAATGTGCGGTTATGTCCCTCTATGTGTGGATTGGTCCATGGCTTTGAGGGAGAACCGAACAACGGGTTAATATTCAGATTTAAAAGAAACTTTAAAAATGTTCCAAGACTTCGCTTGCCACTGCCTGAGCCTCTAAATTGCAGGCCATTGTCAAGGCGAAGCACCTGGGGAAGCGGATATTTGCGCCATAGTTGAATCAGGTTTTCAATAGCATAAGCAGCCTTTTCAGCCTGTACCGGTTTGATTTGATACAGCTTAAATGGTGCATAATAATTGGTCGAAAAAATGTTGATGGGCT
>Ga0209253_10001423_pt1 | contig 20957 bp, 28 predicted proteins | sample FrelakmetBRP12BR_FD_187145 | JGI IMG/M metagenome (GOLD analysis project Ga0209253, IMG submission 187145) | Freshwater lake sediment microbial communities from the University of Notre Dame, USA, for methane emissions studies - BRP12 BR (SPAdes)... | ecosystem: Environmental > Aquatic >...
AACCGATATCGGGGCTGCTGTCCGACGACGGTGTGCATATCGCGGCAAAGGGATATGCGGTGTGGGCAAGTGTGGTCGAAAAGTACCTGAACCAAGCAAACCAGAAAGACAATCCTTGAACCGCGAAGGCGCTACCAAAAGTAGGCGCTTCTAAGCGAGATCGCGATGGTGTCAAAATTCAGATGAGAACTAATAACCCTTTTGCTTTTCTTCGCGTTCCTCGCGTCCTCGCGGTAAAATCGCCGTGTTTATTGGGGAGGTAGTCATGAAAAAGGTCATCGCGTTTATCATCACCGCAGCATGTTTCTCCATCGCCCTGCCGGTCCAGGCCGGAGGGGTCTCGAATGAACTGCTCCTGTCCAGCGCCTGGTGCACTTTCTCCTACAACAAGACCACCGGATACTCGAACACGACCAGGGTACACTTCAACAAGAACGGCACCTACGGCACAGGCGGCCGCGCCGAGGGTGGATCAAGCGGAAAGTACGGCACGTACGCAAGCCAGAACGATTCAAGCGGCGGAGGCCGCTGGCAAGTGAACAAGGGCGAACTGCATATGTCACAAGGCCGAGGCGAACTGGGGCCCGTGAAGACCGTCGTCAAGCGCAACAGCAACGGCTATCCGATCATCCTCGCCGATGGGGTGGAATACTCGCAGTGCAAGTAGAGGGACTGTCAGGATATCTAAGTCCGGAGATGGCCGAAAAGTCCTCAAGTATGAATAAACGCATATTGGCCGACAAACGGGCCATTGATAAATAAGGATTTCCAGTACCTGCTTTGGATGTGAAGCCCCGTTTTCTGATATAGTTGCGGGAAAGACGGAAGACTACTCAATCACTTGTTCTCCCACCATCTCCGGCGTCACCATCCACTCCAGCGCCCAATGACCGTCATCGAACCGCTTGATACATAAGATTCCCGCCTTCTTGAAGTCCACGATGTTCTTTGAGCCATCGCCGCAGAGTAATAAGGAAGCCAGTTTCGCCAGATAGGGAAGATGGCTCACCAGCATGATGTCCTCATGCATGTGGGATAAACGCTCTACCCATATCTTCGGGTCATCCATGGGCGCAAGCCAGTCGGCCTCAGACACGCCCTCCCTTGGATGTACCTGATCGACAAGGGCCTGTGCGGTCTGCTGTGCCCGTTTGATCCCACTGTGGTAGATCCTGCTTACCGTCACGGCCTGGTCATGGGCGAAGAGGGATGTCAGCGCTATGTCGCGGAAGCCCTTGTCCGTCAGCCCCCTGGTCGGGTCTTCCCCTTCCTTCTTTGCCTCTGCGTGCTGGATTAAATAAAGAAGCACTGCGTTCATAACCTCCGGTGGAGTAGTCAAGTTCCTGACTCCTGACTCTCGTCCCCTACCCGATCAACTTCTTCCCCGCTTCGTACACGTCCTTCATCGCCGTGGGATGGTTCAGGATCTCACCCTTGGCGTCAACGCTCAGAAAGCTTACGGTCCTATGCTCGGGCACGCTGATGGTCCGGAAGAATGCCTTCGCCGTCGTCTCGGCGCAGTGTATGCCATCCTCCTTCTTCATGCCTCCCACCACGATCAAGAGCCCCTTCCGGCCGTTGGGGCCGGCGGGAATGGTCTTTTTCAGAAGATACTTGTCGCACCAGAACGCCTGGCACCGGTCGATCATCGCCTTCGCCTGCGCGCTCAAGGCAAAGAAGAAGATGGGCGAGGCGAGGATGACTCGGTCGGCCGATCGGATGGCTTCGTAGACCTCCTTCATTTCGTCGTTGATGATGCAGATGCCGGTCTTCTCACAGCCACCGCAGTTCTGGCAGGGCTTGAGGTTCATGAAATTCAGTTTGAATACAGTTACCTCATGCCCCGCATCCCGCACGGGCTTGAGCGCCTCCTCAAGCAGGAGGTCGGTGTTCCCGTGGATACGGGGGCTGCCGAAGAATGCCACGACTTTCATAGAGGGTCCTTTTTATAAGGTAGAATAAAATAAAACGGCCGGCACTCTCGTACCGGCCGTCGCCATTATACCATGGGTCAAGAAGTTCTTATTCCACTTTCATGAACGCCTGTTTCTTTGACTTGCAGACCGGACATTCGTCGGGTGCGTGGCCTTCGGCGGTATAACCGCAGACCGAGCAAACGTAATAATCGGTTTCCCCGTTCTTGCCGAGGCTGTCCAGGGCCTTCTGATAGAGAGCCGCGTGCACCTTTTCCACCTCATTGGCGTAGTTGAAACTCTTGAGCGCTCCGTCCTTGCCTTCCGCCTTCGCGTCGGCGATCATTTGCGGATACATCTTCTGAAACTCGTAGGACTCGCCGTTGATGGCGTCCTGAAGGTTCTCCTTCGTGGACTTTACCACGCCGAGCTCCCGCAAATGGTTATGAGCGTGGACCGTTTCCGCCGCTGCTGCTGCGCGGAACAGCTTTGCCGCCTGTTTGAAGCCTTCCTGCTCCGCCTTCTTCGAGTAGGCAAGATACTTCCGGTTCGCCTGGGACTCGCCGGCGAATGAATCTTTCAAATTCTGTTCAGTCTTCGACATGATGCCTCCTTATACAATGATAGTATGTGATTGCCTGGCAGAAGTCCGCGCGATAATACAACGTGCTCCCGCGGAAACCACGCTCTTTGCCTGTTAGCCGGCAAGCTTGCAGGCCTGCAAGCCGACGTCATTACCGTACCTTCTCGAACTCCGACTTCGGAGCATTGCAGACCGGACAGGTCCAGTCGTCAGGCAATTTTTCGAAAGGCGTCCCTTCCTTTGCTTCATCATACTCATAACCGCATACGGTACACCGCCACATAGCATCTCCTTTCACGATCGTGATCTATAATTGGTATTGTAGCAGATTTTACTTCAACGAGGGTCGTCAAGCCACCTGTTCGAAGGATTCCTTGCCTGCCTTGCAGACCGGGCATTTCCAATCGTCGGGAAGGCTCTCAAACGGGGTCTTTTGTTCCTTTTCCTTGTAGAGCCAGCGGCAGGCGGCGCAGCGCCAGAGGCCGAAATCCTCGCGGTCGCCGTCCTTCTTGACAAGCTCCCAGCCCTTCGCCAGGAAATCCTCGAGCTTCGGGGGGTAGAACCCCGAGAAGATGCTCTTGTCCCGTGCATCCTCGAAAAACACCTCCACCTCATACTGTCCCTTCTTTACCGTAAAGCCCCAGGTGAATGTATCCTTTGATTCGGGCCCCGATGCCTTGGCCGCGAAGGAAACCTTGTCGCCGCTGCGCTTCACCTTGGACCAACTGTAACAGCATGGGAGCACCGCGGTGCAGCCGCATTTGCCGTTCTTGAATTCAAGGCCGTCGACGCTTATGCCTCCGGGGATCTTTTCTATTCGGATGTCCATTCTTCCTCCGTCGCTCAGTGATTGACCCGCTGTTTATTGAAGATCATGTGATTACAGGCAAAACAACGCGCCTCTTCCTCTCCGGTCCAGATATCCACACCGGTCCCGCAGGACGGACAGGTAATGACCGTCATCAGGACCGGCACGGCCACGAAGCAGCCATCCGGCTGTTTATGCCGCGTTTTGTGCTTTTCTCCAGCCTTCATTCTTCAGTTTCTCCATTCTCTCGACGGCCCAGGATCTGAGCTTCTTGAAATATTCCACGGGGTTCGTCTTCGCCAGGGCGATGATCTTCTCCCGCTCCCTGACGCTGTCGAGGTTATCACCGGGATACACTCCGTTCCACGAGCAGTACCCCTGATCCAGCAGCAGGCCCGGTGTAATCTCGCCCTTGATGTGCTTTTCTCCCATGAACCTCGCCGCTTCCATGTCATAACGGATGATCCAGCCGTTGTCCGAAACCATGGTAGCGGGGTCCAGGGTCACCCCGTTCGAGCAGGTTGGGCAGTACAGCGCCTTGATCACCTGCTCGGGCATGATGTTGTCCTTGAAATGGAATGAGACAGAACGGGCACCGCAGGTACACTTCGTTTCATATGCCATACACATAGAATGCCTCCTTGCCTTTATCTATCAGTCATGAATCAAATTCTTTTCAAAATGCAAAGAATATTTCGCACAAAGGCGCCAAGCTCGCCAAGAAAGGCGACTTAATTGGTATCGAAACCAAGATACATAATTTTCTTTGCGTTCTTTGCGGCTTTGCGAGAGACGCCCTTTTGGATTCGATTCGTCGAGGTTACGCATATTTCCGCTTCTTACAGTCAGGGCAAATACCGAAAAACTCTATATGGTTGCCGGTGATGTCGAATCCGGCCTTGTCGTGGTCGGCAACGGGCAACCGATACTCGACATGGACATCCACGATCTTCCTGCAGCGGGTGCAGATAAGATGATGATGCGGCCCGGGATCGGGATCGAACCGTTTTTTCCCGGGATCCCCGGTGAGTTCTCCTACCCTCCCGCAGCGTTTGAGCGTTTCCAGGGTGTTGTAGACCGTGGCAAAGGACATGGTCGGGAACTTCCGCAGAACCGACCGGTACACATCCTCGGCCGAAGGGTGGCTGCGGTTCCCCTCCAGATAGTCGAGAATGGCGATCCGCTGCGGGGTGAGCTTCAGCCCAAGATCCCGATATTTCTCTTCGTGATGGTCCATGGGATGTCTTCTGAGTGAAAATATTATCACTTTAGAATTATTCTTGTCAAGTAAATAATCTCGTTGCACCGGAACCCCTTCTTCCGTTGGACACTTTCGAGGGACAACCTTGACTAATGCTATACTTTTTTTTACACTTACCGTATGATATGAATTATCGAATGAAGTGTTGTTATATTATTTAAGGAGAAACCCATGAAGAAATATCCGGGACGTTACGCAACTATGATGAAGCGGTATAAAGGGGTCATTACGGCTCTCGAAGGGCTTGGGAAGGCCACCAAAGCGGCAGGGCCGTTGAACAAGAAGACCTCCGAGCTGATCCAGCTGGCCGCTGCGGCTGCCATTCGCGCCGAGGGCTCCGTGCACTCCCACGCGCGCAGGGCGCTCGAAGCGGGGGCAAAACCAGCAGAGATACAGCACGCGATCATTGTGCTTACCAGCACAATCGGCTTCCCCACGGTGTCTGCCGCGCTATCCTGGGTAGATGACGTGCTGGCAAAAAAAGACGGTAAATAGGCTTCCGGAACTCTTCGGGTATTTTAGGGTATTGCAATCTGCACGCGCTTCGGGTACTCTGCTCACCGTCCCCATGAAGATCGACTGCTACCTGGCCGAAAGCTGCGTTTCGTACCATGAACTCCGGGAGAACCTCACGCGGGCAATGAAAGAGCTTGCCCTGGCGTCTGAGGTCGCCTACCACACGGTGTCCTATGACGACGCGGCACGGATGGGTATCAAAGGTTCTCCGTCCATCTTGCTGAACGGGAGGGACCTCTTCGACGTCGAAGGCTCCGCAGGCATTGCCTGAAGGGCCTACCCCGATGAGTCCGGGCGGCTCAAGAATGTTCCTTCGGTGCAACTGCTGAAAGAACAGCTTCAAAAAGCATTAAGGTGATACCTGATATGTCCGAAACCCCACTTATTATACGGTGTACCAACTGCCTGGGCCTGAACCGCGTTCCCCAGGAAAAGCTTGACAGCGGACCCCGCTGCGGCAGTTGCAAGACCGTCCTCACTGTTCCGAAACAGCCTCTCCATGCATCGGCCGCGAGCTTCGACCGCGATGTAGCTTACTGGCCGGAGACCCTTCTCATTTTTTTCTGGTCCTCGTGGTGCCTCTACTGCAAGATCTACGAACCCATTATCAACGATCTCATCACCCGGAAACCCGGCAAGCTCAAGGTCCTGAAGGTCGATTTCGAGGCGGATGTCGATCTTGTCCAGCGTTTCACCGTCACCAAGACACCGACATTTCTGGTATATAAGAACGGCGTTTTCGCCGTCCGTATGGACGGCGCACCAAAGGACAAGAGCGAGTTCCTGAACTGGGTAGAGAATCTCCTCAACTATACGAGCTATTAACGATTGATCCCTGACCGGTATGTTCCCGGCCGGGGTACCGGCATTCTCCTATGGCTAACGACTCCGCACTACTCCGCTGCAAATACTGTTCTGCTCTGAACCGTGTCCCGGCGAAACGCCTCAGCCAGAACCCGATATGCGGAAAATGCAAGGCTCTCCTCGACTTCCCGTTCCAGGCGATGAACGCCACGGCCGCGTCCTTTGACCAGGAGCTCTCCTCATGGTTCGAGACAGCGCTCGTCGTATTCTGGGATAAGGAGAGCACCTTGTTCAAGACCATTGATCCAACCGTGGCCGACATCGCTTTTTCGCGGGCGGGTAAACTGAAGGTTCTAAAAGTGGATATCGACGCAGAGCCAGGCCTTGCCCTGCTCTTCTCGGTCCAGGTCTCACCCACCTTCATCGCGTTCAGAAACTCCAAACAGCTCGGACGCATGGACGGAACTCCCCGGGAATCGGCCGAACTGGTCCCCTGGGTGGAGAGATTCTTTTCTTAAAAGACCTCAACCTCAAGATCCTTTTCTTTTTCTGCACCGCCGCTCACAGCGCCGCGCTAACATGCCACGTTGTCTTCTATTTTATCGAACAATACAGCCTTCCATGAGCGCTTACGCTTCGCACGCGCAGGCATGATCTGTGGTTTCTCGGTTCCATTCCTGGCAAGTAACGCACGGTCGCTGTTCACGGGATGCAGGGCATTTTGGGAAAGCAACGGCTTAAGATTTTGCACAATCCCGCACGTCCCCGGAGTGGCCCTACGAAATTATTGGGCACCCGTCTCGGCCTAAGGAAGCGTCCCCATGGGCGACAGCGCATGTCTGAGGCCGCAGGAATTGGAGCGGAATACACACGCAGGATCAAGAATGCCCCTCTCCCGCGAAGGGAGAGGGTGCTTAATTCCCAGGAGAGCGGACATGGCCTTAGACGGTTCAATAATTTTGTACGGGACGCGAAGGGGATGTGAAAAAACAGATTACTACGGCGGAGCGATGAGGTGCCCAAATAAAGAAAAAGCGCCTTGTAAACAAGGCGCTTTTTCTGTTCATTGCTCTTTTTCTTTCTGGCCGGTTCTACGTCCAGCTGGCCTTGCGAAAGGCCTGTGTCTTTCGAGCATCCCCTGCCCATCCACCCTGTTGTTTCGCATCGCGCTTCCGGTCCCCTGCATAAGCGCTGTCTGAATAGGGTTTCCTTCCGGTCGACGGCCTGGCGTCGCTCCGAGACTCAGAATAGGATTTCCGGCCGGTCGAAGGCCGGGCATCGCTCCGGGAATCGGAATAGGGTTTCCTTCCGGTCGTGGGCCTGGCATCGCTCCGGAACGAGGGGGCCTTGTTGAACCGGCGTCCTGCCGGTACTGCCGCTGTTCCCCTTCCGCCAGCCGACCTTCCGTTATAACCGACCCTGCCCGTCCCCTGCTGCAAGGGGCGGGCGGGCTCCAGGCCCGCGATCACCTGCTGCGGCAGGGACTGGCCGATATACCGCTCGATCCTTCTGAGTTCGTCGAGCTCCCGGAAGGACACGAACGATATGGCGATGCCCGTGGCTCCTGCGCGGCCGGTGCGGCCGATGCGATGGACGTAGTCCTCGGCGTTCTTCGGCAGATCGTAGTTGATCACATGGGTGATGCCGGTAACATCAAGGCCTCTGGCCGCCACGTCCGTGGCGACGAGCAGGCGTATCTTGCCGCGCCTCATGTTCATGATGGTGCGGTTGCGCGCGCCCTGGGTCATGTCTCCGTGCAGGGCCTCGGCTGAGTGGCCCTGTGCGGCGAGCTCACGCGCCAGTTGATCGGCATTCCGCTTGGTGGACGAGAATATGATCGCCCGAGTCATGCCGCTGTCGGCGATAAGATGGTTCAGGAGCCGGTTCTTGTGCTGCATGTCATCGGCGGTATGGAGGCGCTGCTCGATCTGTTCGAGCGTGGCCTTTTTCCCGGTGACGGCGATCCGCACCGGTTCCTTCATCAGGCGTTTGGCCAGCTTTTCCATGGCCCCGTCCCAGGTCGCCGAGAACAACATCGTCTGGCGCCCTTCTGGCGTTGCAGCGGCAATGGTGCTTACCGCCTCGCTGAAACCCATGTCCAGCATGCGGTCCGCTTCGTCAAGAACGAGAAGCTCCACGCGAGCCATGCTGATGCGCCCCGATTCGAGGTGGTCGATAAGACGGCCCGGCGTGGCGACAATGATGTCTACCGGCTGGGCCAGGAGCCGCTGCTGCTCGAAATAGGGCATGCCGCCCAGGATGGCGCCGGTGCGCAGGCGCATGAACTTCCCATAGGTGCGGACCGCTTCGGTTATCTGGTTGGCAAGCTCCCGGGTCGGTGTGAGCACGAGGATGCGGGGACCTTTGCCCTTGCCCGTCGAGGGGACGGTGAGGCGCTGGAGCGCCGGAAGCACGAATGCCGCCGTCTTTCCCGTGCCCGTCTGTGCCGAGGCAATGAGGTCCTTCCCGGCCATGGCCTGGGGGATCGCCTGCTCCTGGATGGGCGTCGGCGACGTGTAGCCGCAGAGGTTCACTGCTTTGAGGATCGTTGGTGCGAGATTCATGTTGTCAAAAGACATGCTGCTCCTTATAGGGTCTGCTTCCGGGACATGCGTGTCCGGAACAGGACCAGTGAGAGGTTTGCGTGCGTGCCGCAGGGACACACCGTGTCCCTGAACGCGAGGACGGCGACAGCACCGATATGACCGGCATAACACATCGTTCGCCAACCATACGGACCGCCGCAATTTCAGTTTAAGAGGAAACGGAAAGCAAGGGGGGTTAGTGATCGATGAAAGGGGACGCTAAGGAAGGGGGAAGGTCGTAAGAGCTTCTTGTATTTCCTGTCCCGTTGTTTTACAGTCAGACGCATTATACAGGTTCATGCATGAAATGCAAGCCTTATTTGAGGAATTCCTTCTATTTTTTCGCATGGTGGCGATATACAGGCCCCTTTCCAGCTGTAAGACGCAGAAATAACACATGGTTCCGACAAACCGGGACAACAACGGTGAACGTCTTAGCGGTTTTGAAAACGAACCAATTGATCACGCTGCACAAAGGCAACGCTGTTTGAGCACGATTGACCGTTTGAGCAAGGTCAGCTGAAATAATCCTCGTAATGATGGCAGCGCAGTACATTCACGGGCCTATCTATTGTTGACTTTAAAGGATACTTTCGTTACAGTAGTACATTCTTGCGTCTCATAGAGGAGCATTGACCGTTGTCACCCCTTAAAGGCTATCAAAGCAAGATCATCGTCCTCCTCACCCAGCAAGAACTGATCCTTGCCGAGCTCTATCGATTCTTCGCAAGCCTGTACCCCGACCTGCGAGACTTCTGGAGCGATCTCTCGCGGGAGCAGATGGAGCATGCCACGTGGGTCGAGTATTGCTATAAGAAGACCGAGGAAGGCGCGGTGACTTTTGAAGAAGGAAAGATCAAGACCTACACCGTCGAATCGTTCGTCAAGTATCTTGAAGAGAACCTCGCCAAGGTGAAGGAAAAGGCGCCTTCGCCGCAGGGGGCCTTCTCGCTGGCCTTGGGCATCGAGAATTCACTCCTCATAAAGCGGGTTTTCGATCACTTCCAGAGCGGCGATCAGGAGCTCTCCACCCTCCTCGGGTCCCTCCGGGAAAAAAAGCAGGAACACCTCAAACGCCTTGAGATCCAATCGACGCCTTTTTCAGGCCTTACTCGCACGCGAAAATGAATCGAACCGCAGCTGACGCAGCTCCATAGAGAGGTAACCATGGAAAAAAAACGATCGTCCTCACCCGTTTGGACCTGCATGATCATCCTTATCGCGATGCTCATCCTACCCGGCCTTCAGAAAATATCCTTTGCCCAGACCGTCATCGATGCATGGGACACGGTCAAGGCGCCGCCAGCACCTGAGCTGAAAAGGGTAACGGCAGATCGGAAAACGACCGCTCTGCTGCTGCTCGACTTCAACAAGCAGACATGCAATGCCGAGCGCCGGCCACGCTGCCTCGCAACGATCCCCAACGTGAAAAAGCTCCTGACCGAAGCCCGCGCCAAAGGTGTTGCGGTGATCTACAGCCTTTCTGCAGGAGCCGTTGTCACGGATATCGCCCAGGAGCTCGCCGCCATGCCGGGGGATCCGGTGGTGACCTCGGGCCCCGATAAGTTCCTCGGCACGGACCTTGAGAAGATCCTCAGGGACCGGAACATAACAACGGTCATTGTCGCCGGGACCGCTGCGCACGGCGCCGTGCTCTACACGGCCAGCGGCGCGGCGCTTCGGGGCATGCGCGTGATCGTGCCTGCCGATGCGATCTCCGCTGAGACCCTGTATCCCGAGCAGTATGTTTTATGGAACCTGGCGAACGCACCCCGCGTCTCAACCCAGATGACCTTGAGCAGGACCGACCTGATCGGGTTCTAAGCGTTATTGCCGGAGCGGAGCCGAGTCGAACAGAAAATGGATCGAACGAGGTACCCATGGGTCGCTTTTCACGGCTAATCGCCCTTTTCACCGGCATCGTTATGCTCTTGCCCCCCCTCACGGGCAATGCTCTGACCCTTCAGGAGGGCATCAAGATCGTGACCGATAACGGAAGGGATGTGTCCATCGCGCGTTCCGAAGAGGAGGTCGCGAAAAGCGCCGTGTCGTTGGCGCGCTCGCCCTGGCTGCCCCAGCTCGACCTGTACGGTCGCGAGACCTGGCTCCACTACCAGCCGGCCGTCAAGATCGGGCCAGCCGGGGCCGCGGTGTTCACGTCCCAGGACCAGTTCACGACATACGGGTTCAAGGCCACGCAGGTCCTGTACGACTTCGGCAGGACCTCATCGTCCATCAGCTCGGCACAATATGGCCTGAAGGCCCGCGAGGTCGGGACCTTCCGGATCCGGAACCGCGCGGCCCTTGAATTCATTATCGCCTATTTCGACCTTCTCGAGGCCGGAGAGCTGATGAAGGTCGCCCAGGATGAGGTCACGCGCTACGAGGCCCATCGTAAGGATGCTGCCGCCCGCCACAAAGCCGGCGTCGTGACCAGGAACGAAGTGCTCCAGGCCGACGTCCTGCTCGCCGACTCGAAGCAACGCCTGCTGACGGCAGAGAACAACCGGACCCTTCGGTCATCGAAAGTCAACAGCATCCTCATGCGTCCGCTGACCGAACCGGTGGATCCCTCGGAGATCGTGGGCCACAACCTGGGGACCGTCGCGCTCGATCAGGCCTGGGCTGAAGCCGAGCAGGCGAACCCGGACCTCAGGGACCTCGAAGCCCGTGTGCGGGCGAAAGAAGAAAACGTCAGCTCCGTGCGCGCTGAATACCTTCCCACGGTGTACGTTGCGGGCGGCTATGAATACAGCGAGAACCAATACCAGGTCCATCCGGACAACTGGTCCGTCATCGCCGGCGTCAACATCAACCTGTTCGCAGGCGGTTCTACCTCCTCCCGGGTCAGCATGGCAAAGGCTGAGGCCCTGTCTCTCCGTCTCGGCCGGGAGAAGGTTCTGGACGCCGTTCGACTCGATGTGCAGGCCGCCTGGCTCGACGTCCAGAGCTCGACGCAAAAGGTCCAGGTTGCCGTGGCCGCCGTGGCCCAGGCAGAGGAGAACCTCCGGCTCCAGCGGCTCCGCTATAAAGAGGGTGTCGGCACCTCCACGGAGGTCCTGGACGCCGTGCTCCTCATGACCACCGCCGAGACCAATGCCTGGAAAGCGAATTTCGGCATCAAACGGGCCGAGGCGGCGCTGCTGTACACCATGGGCAGGGACCTCTCGGTCGCGTATTCTCACTGACAATCGGTCCAAATGATACCGAACAGAAGAATACACCAAATTCAAAATAGCAAATCCCAAATAAATTCCAAATGCAAAGATTCAATATCCTAAACAATTTTGTATTTTGATAATTGGAACTTATTTGTGATTTGGTGCTTGCGATTTGGCGCTTGAACGAGTGGAAGGAGTGTACGCATGGCGGAGCAGCAGGCGACAACTAACGGAGAGAAAAAGAAGAAGGCTTTCCTGATCGTCGGCGGCGTCGTGGCCGTCGGCCTGTTGATCGGTTATTTCTACAATTCCTACCGGACGACCCACGTCAAGACCGATGACGCATTCATCGAGGGGAACATCCACACCATTGCGGCGCGCGTCGGCGGCAGCGTCAGGATCGTAGCGGTCGTCGATAACCAGCGGGTGGGCCGCGCCGATCTTCTTGTCGAGCTCGATCCCGCCGATTACCGGTCGAAGGCCGAGGCGGCGCGGGCGAACCTGGAGCTCCAGCGCGCCACCCTGCGTTTCGCCGAGGCCGAGCGGAAACGCGCGAAAGCGCTATTCGACCAGGATGTCAGCTCGGCCGACCGCGATGACAAGGCGGCCTCGAACCACGAGATCGCCCTGGCGCAGGTGAGGCTCGCCGAAGAACATCTCCGGCAGGCGGAACTCAACCTGGGTTATACGCGGGTAACCGCGCCGACCACGGGATACATCACGCGGAAGTCCGTCCAGACCGGCAACCAGGTAAAAGACGGCCAGCCCCTGATGGCGATCGTCGACCTCGAAAATCTCTACGTCGTCGCCAACTACAAGGAGACCGAGATGGAGCGCATCCGGCCGGGCCAGACGGTCAGGATCACGGTGGATGCCTATCCCGGGAAGGTATTTACGGGCAAAGTGGACAGCATCATGGCCGGGACCGGCGTCAGCTTTTCTCTCTTCCCCGCCGAGAACGCGACCGGCAACTACGTGAAGGTCGTCCAGCGCATCCCGGTCAAGATCGCGCTGGATCCGGGCGCGGACAAGGACCGCCTCCTCCGCGTCGGGATGTCCGTCGTCCCGACGGTGCTCGTAAAATGATACATAGGAGCACCGGGAACCGCGAAGGCGCAACCAGAAGTAGGCGCTTCTAAGCGAGGACGCGAAGAAAAACAAGTCAACGTCTTGCTTCTGGTGTTAATAGCAGGAAATTTCCTTGCCTTTGCCGTTCTTCGCGCTCTTTGCGCCTTCGCGGTTCAACTGTTTCGATTTTGACCTTATTCTCGCCGTGAAAGAACTGCCATGAAACCAGGAAAGAGCCGCGGCCTCATCGCTTTCACGGTGATGCTGCCGACGCTGATCGAGATCATCGACACGTCCATCGTCAACGTGTCCCTCGACCATATCCGGGGATCGCTCTCCGCGGGCTACGATGAGGCCACCTGGACCATCACCGCCTATCTTGTCTCGAACGCCATCGTCATCCCCATGGCGAGCTGGCTCGCCCGGCTCTTCGGCAGAAAGAACTACCAGATCGCCTCCATCGCCCTCTTCACCTTCAGCTCCTTCATGTGCGGCTCAGCCTGGAGCCTGAACAGCCTCGTGTTCTTCCGGATCCTTCAGGGCCTCGGCGGCGGCGGGCTCGTCCCCATCAGCCAATCCATCCTGCTCGAAAGTTTCCCCCGGGAAAAGCACGGCCAGGCCATGGCCATATTCGGCCTCGGCGCCATGCTCGGCCCCATTGTCGGGCCGCTCCTGGGCGGATGGATCACCGACACCCTGTCGTGGCGCTGGATCTTCTACATCAACATCCCCATCGGCATCCTGTCGATCGTCATGAACGTCCTGGTGATCGAGGACCCGCCGTACATGCAGCGCCAGAAAATGAAGATCGATTACTGGGGCCTCATCTTCCTGACCGTCGGCCTCGGATCGCTCCAGTTCATCCTCGACAAGGGCGAGTCCGAGGACTGGTTCGACTCACACCTGATCTTCGGCTTCGCGGTCATCTCCGTGATCGCCCTCACCCTGCTCGTGATCAATGAATACTACTCCGAGAATCCCATCGTGAACCTGAAATTATTGAAAGACCGCACCTTCACGAGCGGTTCCGTGGTCATGTTCTTTGTCTTTCTGAACCTCTTCGGCAGCATCATCCTGCTGCCGGTCTTCCTCCAGATGATGATGGGCTATACCTCGTTCCACGCCGGGCTCGTGCTCGGCCCCGGCGGCATCGCCACCATGTTTGCCATGCCGCTTGTCGGCATGTTCATGGGTCGGGTGGACCCCAAGCGGTTCCTCTTCGTGGGAATCTCGATCTGCGCTCTAAGCACCTATATGATGTCCCGGTTCACGCTCACCACCGATTTTTGGACCTTCGTCTGGCCGCGCGTGGCGCTCGGTTTCGGCATGGGCATGACCTTCATCCCTCTCACGACCCTCACGCTCTCCCACATTCCCCGTGAGCACATGACCGAGGCTACGTCGCTCTACAACCTGCTTCGGAACCTCGGCGGCAGCGTCGGCATCGCTTTTACGACGACCATCCTGGCAAGAAGGGCGCAGCTCCACCAGAGCCGCCTCGTGGAAAACCTGTCGCCCTTCGACCCATCGTACCAGATCTATCGGGAGAAGATCGGCGAATCACTTGCACTCAAGGGACTCCCTGCTGCCGGAGCTGACGGCGTTCTGTACAGGGAGCTTGTGAGACAGTCGATGACCCTGGCCTTTGCCGACGCATTCCTGATCATCTGCCTGCTCATCCTCTGCATGCTCCCCCTGGTGTTCCTGATGCAGCGGGCTCCAGGACAGGCGGGAGGACCTCCGCCGGCCCATTAGCCGTACTTCATGATCTGGCTATGACAAAGCACTCTTAGTAACCACGGGCGGCTGTGCCGCACACGGTTAAAGACATAGGTAGACCCCGCCTCTGAAAGGAATTTCCATGGGATTCATCATTTCCAAGGTCCTTCTGTACCTCATCCTGCCGCCGGCCAGCCTGCTCCTCATCATGCTCGCAGGCTTTATTCTCCTGCGCTGGCACCGCAACACCGGAAGGGCCCTTGTCGCAGCGGGAATGGTCCTCCTCTATGGTCTGAGTCTCAATCCTGTGGCTGATAGGCTGATCAGACCCCTGGAGGCTTCCTATCGCCCGCTTCCCGAGGGCCCGGTCAAGGCTGACGCGATCGTCGTTCTGGGCGGCGGCGCACGGGACCTTTCCTGGGTCCCCGCGGGTCCTGAACCTTCCGAAGGCTCCCTGGAACGGCTGGTGGGCGCGGTCGCGGTCGCCAGGAAGCATCACCTGCCCCTCGTGATCACCGGTGGCAGCGGCGAAACGACCCCGGGTGACGTGCGGGAAGCGGATGCCATGGCCGATGCGGCGGTCAGGCTGGGCATTCCCGCACAGGACATCGTCATCGAGAAGCGCTCACGGAACACCTGGGAGAATGCGGAAGCCGTTGCGAAGCTCCTTCAGGGGAGGACCATCGTCCTTATCACCTCCGCCTTCCATATGCCGCGCTCCGTCGGAATGTTCAAAAAACAGGGTTTCACTGTTCTGCCGGCGCCTGCCGGCTACCGGTCACAAACGAGGCACGGATCGTATATCGGCTACCTCCCGCAAGCCGCTGCGCTCGCAACTTCCTCCACGGCCATCGCCGAATATTTAAGTCTCTCCTGGTACTGGATGACGGGGAAGATGTAGTTCCCCCGAAGCCGATTTTGAGCGATCCGAAAATATACGGATAATGCCACCTTGACAGACGATGTTTTTTTTGATATTATTCGCTTAACGTTAAATTGCTTTACATTGAACTACTATGGGAACACGGTACGCAGGTACACAAGAAGAGAAACGGGCGTTGAATGCGTTCATCAAGCTGATACGTGCCGCGCAGTCCGTGTCCGGACGGGTGGAGGCCCATTTCAGCGAGCTCAGACTCACCGTAAGCCAGTTCGGGGTGCTCGAGACCCTCTTCCACCTCGGACCTCTCAATCAGAAGAGCCTGGCCACAAAGATCTTAAAAAGCACCGGAAATATCACCATGGTCATTGATAACCTTGAAAAAAGCGGTCTGGTCAAACGAACACGCGACGAGAAGGACCGACGTCACTATTCCGTCGGGATCACCCCTAAAGGCGTATCTCTGATAACGTCGTTCTTTCCGAAGCATGTGGCGCGCATCGTCGAGGAAATGAGCGTCCTGTCCAGAGCCGAGCAGGATGCATTGGGTTACCTTTGCAGGAAGGTGGGACTGCAGGAGACCCGTCCTCAGGGGAAAAAGGAAAAGCGAACAGTCTCATGACCGCTTTCTATACGATCAGACAGATGGGAACGAGAGGAGGTAACGGAGAATGCCGAAAAATATTCCATTCAGCGTAACACTCGGTGCGGGAACCTATTACTGGTGTGGGTGCGGAAAGAGCGAAAAAGAGCCGTTCTGCGACGGGTCCCATAAGGATACAGGGAAAGAACCTCTCGAATTCACGCTGGCTGCGAAAGAACAGGTTGTCCTGTGCGCGTGTCAAAAGACTGGAAATCCACCGTTCTGTGACGGGTCGCACGCGCGTTAGCGTGGAAAAGGAGGAGCTCCCGTGTCAAAGAATATGCCGTACACGATTTGGCTGAAGCCGGGGACCTACTACTGGTGTAGCTGCGGGAAGAGCGAAACCACTCCGATCTGTGATGGATCGCACGGCGGTACGGGAAAAAGACCTCGCGAATTCGTGATTGGCACTATGGAGGAGGTTGTTCTGTGTGGATGCGGAAAGTCCGGGAGACCGCCCTATTGTGACGGATCCCATGCATGATAGAAAATCACAGGCCTAAAAAAGGGGGGACGTCATGTTAAAGAAACTGATGCAGACCGACAACGATATTGCAGGACTGGTATTGAGGATCTTTCTGGCTGTCGTATTCTTCCCTCATGGTGCCCAGAAGGTGCTGGGCTGGTTCGGCGGCTATGGATTCGCCGGGACCTATGGGGCCTTTACCGACAAGATGGGCATTCCCGGATTCCTTGTGCTGCTGGTCTTTGCGGCAGAGTTCCTCGGCCCGCTGGGGCTGATGATCGGCCTGTTCACCCGCGCCGCCGCAACCGGCATCATGAGCGTCATGCTCGTTGCCGTGCCCATGCTGCATTGGCAGCACGGATTCTTCATGAACTGGTTCGGTAACCAGAAGGGCGAAGGGTTCGAGTATCACCTGCTGGTGATCGCCATCGCTGTTGTGTTGATCATCAAGGGGGGCGGGAAATGGTCCCTTGACGGATCGTTATCGGAAAAAATGAACTGAGTGTTGTACTGACCAGGTGGGCACAGCAGTACGGGGGCTGTTGGGGAGCGGCCCCCTCTTTTTATCCAGAAGGAGCACCATCATGAAGCAGACACGAACGATCAAGAAGATCATCCACAGCAAGCCGACCATCGAAGGCGCCGGCGTGCATCTGAACCGGGTCTTCGGCTTTCACGAAACGCACCTCTTCGACCCGTTCCTCCTGCTCGATGATTTCCGGTCCGAGGACCCTGACCAGTATCTCGCGGGCTTCCCCTGGCATCCGCACCGGGGCATCGAGACGATCACCTATGTGGTCGACGGGAGCGTGGAGCACAGCGACAGCATGGGCAATAAGGGCGTCATCTCGGCAGGAGACACCCAGTGGATGACCGCGGGAAGCGGCATTGTCCACCAGGAGATGCCGCAGGGGGACCCCGCCGGCCGCATGGGCGGGTTCCAGCTCTGGGCCAACCTGCCGCGGACGCATAAGATGATGGACCCGCGCTACCGCGACATCAAGCGCGACCAGGTCCCGGAGGTGAATCTCCCGAATGGGACGACGGTCAGGATCATCAGCGGCACTGTGGGGAAGCACACGGGGCCGGTCACGGACATCGTCATCGATCCGGAGTACCTGGACGTGACGGTCCCTGCCGGCAGGGAGTTCAGCCACGACACCAAACGCGGCCACACGGTCCTGGCGTATGTGATCGAGGGGGCGGGACAGTTCGACACGGAAAAGAGCGGAACGATCAAGAACGGAAACCTCTGCCTCTTCGAAGACGGCGACCGGTGCGTGATCGCTGCAGTCAAGGGGCCGGTGCGATTCCTGTTCATTTCGGGCAAGCCCATCAACGAGCCGGTGGCCTGGTACGGCCCTATCGTGATGAACACCGAAGAAGAACTGGAGACGGCCTTCGAGGAATACCGGAACGGGACGTTCCTGAAGCACAAAAAGCAATGATGGTGAGCGATCCAGAATCAGGACGGGAAGCACCGCAGGGGATTACTTCTTGCAGTGCAGACTAAGCTAATCCACCAGCCAGTGTATCTTTACCTCATCTTTGAACTTTCTAAATTCCGGGTCGCCGGTCACGACCTTCGCCTTTTTCTGCAATGCCAGCGCCGCGGCAAAGCAATCGGCATAGGCAACGGCATGATCCGCCTTCAGTTTCGCCGCCTCCAGCGTCAGACCCCGGTCTGCGTCCACGATGGCAAGCGGCAGCTGCTCAATGAGCAGTCGCACGTCCTCTGCCTTGTCGGGCCCGCGCTCCCGACGTGTCGTATAGTAGACCTCGCCGAAGTTCACTACAGAAAGAAACAGTCTTGCCTTTCCGGCCTTCGCCGCTCTCAGTATCTTACCAACCTGGATCCCTTCCGGTTCATCCTCCAGATGGGCTATAAGGGCGTAGCTGTCGAGCACAAAGACATTATCCACGCCTGGTCTCCTCCTGTCTGTCCCTTAAGAGCGCCTTGAGGAGCGATGATTTCCCTTTCAGCATGCCCCTCGATGCCTCGATGGGATCATCAGGAATGGGCCGGATAATGATCACGTTGCCCGGCCCCTCGCTGACCGACACCTTTGTGCCCTTCTTGATGTTGAACTTCCTGCGAAGTTCCGCGGGAACGACCACATGCCCCTTGGCGGTTGTCTTTGATATCGACATGGTGCACCTCCTCACTATATGTTGCAACATAATATCACATGTTGCAACACGTGTCCACGTAAAAAAAGGCCCGGCGGTCATCCCGTCAGGCCCTTTTCACCGTGTATGATATTCTGCTGTGTCCTGATTAGATCATTGACCCGGAAGCCCTGTAACAGTTTAGTCCTTTTTGACTTTTTTTAGCAGGATGCCCGCAATTCACTTGACTTTCGGGCTTTTTCTGTGTAAAAATGTGAGTATTTACACTCATTACCGAAGGAGGCTGACGCCATGAAACGAATCGATCTCTTAAGGAAACAGCAGGCCCGGCTCAAAGAGGATGTTGCTGCGATGCTGGATAGCTTCCTGATCGGTACCGTCGCCAAATCCCCTTCCATGTCCGGGCACAACCTGACGACGAAGGTTGAGGGAAAGACCGTTACACTCTATGTTCGAAAAGACATCGCTCCCATGGCGACGGAGATGAGCCTGCGGTACAAGAAGCTCTGGACGCTGATCCAGAAACTCTCTAAGTTGAATTGGGAGATCCTCAATTTGGAGAAAAAATAAGCGTGTCCCATCCCTGGCCGCCTCATGATTTTGTCTGCCTCTATGAGCATACCTGCCCCTATTTGGACGGATTGTCCACAAAATGGGTACTGGGGCAGTATCGGCGGGCCGACGATGTGTATCATGAGCATCTGCGGATTATCGATAATTACCGTGAAGCGGTACAGGAGCAGGATGGACGAATGCGGGTCTTGGAACGGGAACTGGCGGAAATGCGGGCCAAGTACCAGGCGCTGCATAGAAAGCAGTTCAAGCCGAACAGAAAACAGGATGAGACGGCAATCAGTTCGTCGTCAACCAGTACGAAACCGAAGAAACGCGGCGCGCCTGTGGGGCATCCCGCGTGGACGAGGCCGGCTCCCACACGGATCGATCGGATTGTTCCGGTGCCCTCACCTTCGGCCTGTCCTCACTGCGGGTCGCATGATTTGACGCCTGAGGGGACGCTCCATGAGCATATTCAGGAGAACATTGTCGTTAAACCGCAAACCGTGGTGACGAAGTATGTGCATGAGGAGGCATTCTGTCCGCGCTGCAACCGGACGGTCGTTGGGGTGGGTCCGGATGAAATCCCGAATGCTCTGATCGGGCCGGTTGCAAAGTCAACAGCAGGGTATCTTCGCTATAGGATCGGCATCCCGTACCGGAAGGTGCAACTGATGTTTGAGGACTTGTTCGGGCTATCCTGCGTTCCGGCCTCGCTCGTGGGGTTTGACAACCAGGCGGCAAAACGGGGGGAGCCAATTTATGAGGATGTTCGCGATAAAGTCAGGGCTTCGGACGTGGTGCATGCCGACGAAACTTCATGGAGAAATGACGGCAAAGGACATTTCGTATGGTTCGCGGGCAATGATGATCTTGCCTTCTTCCATATAGACCGGCATCGGTCCAGGGACGCGGCGAAAGTTATTTTTGGGGAGGATTTTGACGGTACGCTGGTTTGCGACCGGTATGCGGCCTACAACGGCATTGGTCTCGACTGGCAGGCGTGTCTGGCTCATATCATCACCAACGCCAAGGACATCAGCCGGGAGCACGCGCTTCTGCCGACGCGTGAGCAGGACAGGGCGGTCTCCCTCTTCTGCGACCAGGTCATCGATTTCTGCGCGCGGGCCTGTGACGCGGGGCAAAAACTAAAATCCGGAGAGCTCCCCTGGGAGGCTGCAGCGAACATCGAAAAGCGTTTCGTCAAGGAACTGAAGGGAATCTGTGAGCGACCGCTCTCCTTCAAACCCGCTGAGACGCTGAGGGCATTCCTCATCGGCCCTGACCAGAAGCATCTCTTTACCTTCCTGCGCATTCCCGGCGTCCCGCCAACGAACAATCACGCCGAGCAATCCCTGCGAAAGATGGTGATCATGAGGAAGGTCAACTTCGGCAACCGTTCCGATAGCGGAATCAAAACCCATAGTATCATTCCTACGCTTGTGCAGACCGCCGGAAGGCAGGGTGTCCATCCACGGGAATTTCTGCACATCCTCCATACCGCCGATACCGCTACGGCACAAGCCGCACTGTATAACAATACCAGTTGAAAAGAAACCGTCTAAGAATACAATGACGGCATTATGACTTCCTGACTTCGATCGTGTACGAGGATGAGAGAGCAGAGGGATGCGCTGTCCCTTCGGGGCTGGCAACGGTTGACGAGTCAAAAAGGACTAAACTGTTACTGACGGTGCCCTTTAAATGGGTGACCCTATAGGGTCCGACAACCGTGCCGGAACTGTCCGTCATCTTCTGGTAGTAACGGGTAAATTGGTCATATGAGCTACTCGTTCTTCGGCACGGAAAGATGAAGCAATATAAAGGTCAGTACAGGAGCGGCTAGTAGACCAAGATACATAAAG
>Ga0209253_10001424_pt1 | contig 20953 bp, 11 predicted proteins | sample FrelakmetBRP12BR_FD_187145 | JGI IMG/M metagenome (GOLD analysis project Ga0209253, IMG submission 187145) | Freshwater lake sediment microbial communities from the University of Notre Dame, USA, for methane emissions studies - BRP12 BR (SPAdes)... | ecosystem: Environmental > Aquatic >...
CAAAGCCAGAGAAGCGGCCCTGCATTTCATCGATACGGAGCTCAGCCCGGGTGATCAAGTAGGATTGCTGTCCTATTCGATGTTGAAAGGGCTGTCCATTCACGAATACCTGACGACCAACCATCGGAAGGTGCGGGAAGCGGTCGAGGTCATTAACGCTAAAGACATCGCAGGCCGGGCCGAAGACATCGAAGAAGAATATTGGCGGAGAGCCCAGGAAGAAACCGGCGGCGTCTATAAAAAGAGCGAATCCCAGCTTCGGTTTGAGCGGCAGGAATCAAAAAACGAAGCCCAGAATTTTATTCTTAATTTAACGGACCTGGCCAAAGCCCTGCGCTATGTTCCGGGTCAAAAACACTTTATTCTCTTCTCATCCGGCATCGTCAGCTCGCTCATCTACGGCGCCCAAGCGGGAAATGCAGCCATAGGAAAATTCGATCCGGGGGACTTTGTCCTGCGCACCCAGAACGAAGAAATGCTCAAGGAGCTGACCGCAGCCAACTGTGCGGTCTTTTCCTTCGACACAAGGGAATCGGCCAAGGTCCCGTCTCTATTTACCTACGAAGATCAAACATTTGGAGATGGCAAGCGTGATATCTTCACTGTCACAGGTTGGAGTCAGGGACAAGTCCCTATGCTAAAAGATGAAAAGATCACCGGCCTTTATTCGATCACCAGGCTATCCAAGGTTACGGGTGGGAAATATTTTTCGAACATCAGCGATTACGAGAAAAATCTGGATCAGGTGCAGACCATGACGGGGACGTATTACGTCCTCGGCTATTACATCAGCGACCGGAAGGACGGCAGCTTTCATGAGATCAAAGTCGAGGTCAACAAGAAAGGATACGAAGTCCGAGCCCAGACGGGCTATTTCAACCCGAAGCCCTTCCGTGAGTATTCGGACTTGGAGAAAGAACTGCATTTGTTTGACCTGGCCTTGACCGAAAGGCCGCTCTTGCAGACGCCTCTGAGATTCACGTTGGCCCCCTTATCTTACGCGGCCGGCGAGGAAATCCGCCTCCAGTTGCTCTCAAAAATCCCGGAGGCCGTGATCCAAAAGTTTTCAGGCAAGAAAGTCGAGCTTGTCTCGCTCGTCTTCGACGAGAAAGAAAATCTGGCCGGCCTCCAAAGAGCCGAGGCCGATCTCACGAAATACCGCGGCATGGATGTCTTTTATGCGTCTGGAGCTTCGCTCGGACCTGGCCAATACAAATGCCGCCTGGTCATCCGGGATCTGGATACAGGAGATGCAGCCGTGGCCTCGGCAAGTGCTCGTGTCACTCAAAAACCGTCCGCCGGTTTGTGCCTGCATTCCCCGCTTCTGCTCGTCCGGGAAAGCAATTTCGCGTATCTGGAAGGCACGCCGGCAAAAAAGGAAGAAGCGATTTCCTGGAAAGAAGTCTATCCTTATGACAGAGCCCAATACTCCCCCATTATCGGGGAGTCGCCCACGGGAACCGTGAAACTTTATGGCGTTGTCCCCTGCTCTTTCAAAGGGATTTTCCTGCCGAGCATAACCCTAGCAGCCTATCTCATTAACTCGACCTCAAGCGAGAAGATCCCTATGACGATATCCGTTCTGAGCAAATCCCGGAAAGTGGACGTCGAAATTCAATTCGTGGAATTCTCTCTTACCAATATCCCCCCGGGAAAATATCTGCTCTATCTCCATGCGGAAGAAACCGGGACGAAATTCGTTTCCTATGCTCAGATTCCCTTAATCATCAAATAGGAGGCATGGCTTTCCGCATATAAAAACCTTGCAAATGCTCAAAACCGAGTGCATCATCATCGAGGAGAGTTTCGGATGAAAAAAGGTACCTTTAAGATTTTCGGCGTCGTCCTTTTGATCGCCTCCATGCCCAAGAAGATCATCAACTTGCAGTTCGTGAAATAGGAGCCGGCCATGGGAAAGAAATGCTTCCGTCCGCATTACAACCCCGTTTTTAGGGCCGCTTCCCGAATCATAAACACCAGGAAACCGGGAAAAACCCTCATATTGTCATTCGTTCTATTCACTTTTGCCATTTCCGGTCCGGCGACGCTTTCCGGAATAGAGCCGCAGGTCAAGAGGGCGCTCGGATGCATGGATCTCATGCTTTACGAGGAGGCGATTTCCCTGTTCGACCAAGCGCTGGCCAAGGACCCGACGCAGCCGGGGCTGCGCGTCAAGCAGGCTTATGCTTACTACCGGCTGAACCGGACGGAAAAGGCCGTTGATGCCCTCAACAAAGCGCTCGAAGTTTACCCGGATGATCTCAAGGCGCTAATTCTGCTTAGTTTTGTCCAGTACAAAACGGATCGCTTCGAAGATGCCGAGAGGACCGCCCGGCTGTTCCAAGATGTCTTGGAGAAGACTCGTAAGAAATCATCGCGGGATAAGCTCGATACGATCATGAGACCCCTTTTTCCGAACGCCGGCGTCCCCGCCTACATCCTCGCCTTGCTGGCCATAGATAAGCAGGACGCCAAGACTGCAAGATCCCGGCTCATCCAAGCCCAGGATTATAGCTATTTCCCAACGGACTGTTGGATTCAGGCGGTCGGCGCCGAAATGGATCAGAAGAACTGGCCCGAAGCTTTGCGGCTGTGCCAGAGCCAAGGCGATATCACGTACCCCGAAGAGGTCAAGCCATCTCCCGGCCTCCCCTTCAGGCCTGGTCCTCCTCCAAGCAATAAAAAGAAAATCCAGCTCAAGATGACGGCCGAGATTTACCTTTTAATGGGAATGATTTACGAGGAAATGGGACGGCCTTCGGAGGCGATGGAATGCCTGAAAACGGCCGCGGCTCTGAAACCCTTTGACGCCGACATCCTTAAAAACCTGGCCATCGCCCACATCAACCGCAATGAAATCGATGAAGCCGCCCGGCTGTTCCAGAGGGTCGTCAAATTGAACCCGCAGGATTTCCAATCGCGGCTGCTGTTGGACCAAGCCCAGAAGAAAAGGCGAAGGCCCGAAGATGCGGCCAAGGTCGCCCCATCGAAAGACTTTTTGAACGAACGAGATGTTCGATTTCGATATGTCTTCGAGACCGATCCCGACGAAATCGCCAACAATGTCAATGTCAACGCCGTGCAGCTCATCCAGGGGGGTTTGATCCTGGATGCCACCCGCTGGCTGCGGATGTTCATCGAGATCTATGAGAATTCGCCGGAAATCTATTACAACCTGGGCCAGCTCTATAACACCCAGGGCCTCAATCCCGAAGCCCTTAAGTTCGGCCTCAGGGCGATCGAGCTGAAGCAAGATTATCGCGATGCTTACGATCTTGTCGGAAACGTCTGCTTCAAGATGGGGGATTTCGAGAACTCTGTGAGATTATACGAGCAAGCGGTACGCTTGGACACCAAGGATCCCTTGAGCTATTTTAATCTGGGCTGTGCCTACAGTGAGCTCGGCGACCTTGCCAATGCCGAGAAGGACTGGCTCGAAGCCGTGCGCCTGGAGAACGCGCCGGCCGCAGCAATCGACGCGGCCGGGGCGGGAACCGATGATTTGAAAATCGCCGTCAAAGTTAAGGTCGACCCGATCTCGACGCCGGCCTGTCAATCCCTGGCCTACCTATATTCCAACCAGGGGAAGAAGGAGAGCGCCCTCGCCTTTTTCAAAAAGGCGCTCGAGTTCAACCCGAAGACTCCTATCCCCTATTTTGAGATCGGAAAGCTGTATCTCGAGCGAAACGAGCCGGGCCAGGCCCAGGGGTATTTCAAAAGATATCTATCCTTGGGCGGCGACGAAGCCAAAGTCAAGGCGCTGGCGAAGAAGTAATCCACCGGATAATCGCCGTGCTATCACAGAAAAAAACTATCTCCCATTTCACGAGGGGAAAAACCGTCTGGAAAACGATCCGTTAACAGCCTCGCTCCCCATCCGGGCTTTTTGCGCAGAGGGCGCGAGATTACCACGCCAAGAGGCTCGCATGTATGAAAGCGCTGCAGGACCTACACGAGAGATTGCATAAAAGAAGGTAGGAAGTACTGCAGAATGGGCATATGTATTGGCTGCAATGCTCACATTTGCAACGGTTGATAAGTTTCTTGACAAGTCGATAATGACAAAAGCGATCAGATGTCCTGAAAACTGGGCATAAATAACAGATTTTAAAATATTTCTCGTCCTAAGACGCCTCTCCGTTCTTGGCATGATTTATGCTGCAACTCTTGATGTGGAATTATGGGCCCAATGCGACTCTCGAATAGCGTTCCCGGGGACTCGTTGGCGTTATCATCAAAGAAGTGGCATAATGAAAGGGAAAAATTGGCTTTTATGAGATTTTTTTAGGAATAAACACGTAGAGTAACAGATTCGTCATATGAGGGAAAACAGGTTTCATGAGTGATTATCAGAATGAAGATTAGAAAATTCTCTTTTCTCCTTCTTTTTGCAGGCTTAGGCCTTATCGCAGGGCCGCCCTCTCCATCAAGCTCGGCTACTCAGGAAGCGGTCCGACTCCAGAAGCCGATCCAGCATGAAGTTATAGTCACTGTGAAACTGGTCCAGGTCTATGTCACGGACAAGAAAGGAAAGCCGGTCCAGGACCTCCAGAAATCGGATTTTGTCGTTTACGATAACGGCCAAAAGAAAGAGATCACGGAATTCGAGAAGCACATTCTCGCCGCTCTAACCTCAAAAGCTCCGCCCCAGCCCTCCGAAGAGAAAATCGCCCAAACCCCCCTCCTTCCCGCCGATAGAGTCACGGTCATGACCCGCAAGTTCTTCCTCTTCTTCGACTTCGCCTTCAACAACCAGAAAGGCGTCAATAAGGCCAAGCAAGCGGCTCTCCATTTCATCGATACCGAGCTCAGTCCGGTTGATGAAGTGGGCTTGCTGTCGTATTCGATGTTGAAAGGGATTTCCGTTCATGAATTCCTGACGACCAACCATCGGAAGGTCCGGGAGGCCCTCCAGTCATTGGACGCAAGAGGGATCGCCGGACGGGCTGAAAATGTCGAAGAGGAGTATTGGCGGAGGGCCCAGGAGGAAGGCGGGGGCGTCTATGATCGGAGAGACGATCTGCCCATCCGGGAAGCGCGGCAGGAATCAAAAAACCAGGCCCAGAATCTCATCCTCAAATTAACGGCCTTGGCCAAAGCCCTGCGCTATGTTCCGGGACAAAAGCATTTTGTTCTTTTCTCCAGTGGCATCCCGAGTTCCATGATCTACGGCGGCCAGGCCGGAACCCCGCAGGATAATTACAGCTCTCCGGCCAGGAATAAGCTGGATCCCGGCGATTTTGTCCTGCGGACGCAGAACGAAGAGATGCTCAAGGAATTGAGCGCAGCCAACTGCACGTTCTTTTCCTTCGACACGCGCGAAGCGGCCATGGTTCCGTCTTTGTTTACCTACGATGAGCAGACCTTCGGAACGGGAGGCCGTGATATCTTCACCAAAGGAGGCGCCTCCCAAGCGCCGGTCAACGTCCTCAAGGACGACAAGGGCACCGGCCTTTATTCGATCACCCGGCTGTCCAAGGTGACGGGCGGAAAATATTTTTCGAACATCGGCGAGTACGAGAAAAACCTGGACCAGGTCCAGACCATGACCGGAACCTACTATGTCCTTGGCTATTACATCAGCGACCAGCGGGACGGCAGTTATCATCAGATCAAAGTCGAGGTCAACAAGAAAGGGTACGAAATCCGCGCCCAAACGGGCTATTTTAATCCCAAGCCGTTCCGCGAGTATTCGGACCTGGAAAAACAGCTCCACCTGTATGACCTGGCTTTGTCCGACCGGCCGCTGCTGCAGACTCCCCTCAGGTTCACCATGACCCCGTTGTCGTATGCGGCCGGTGAGGAAACCCGCCTCGAGATCCTCTCGAAAATCCCGGAGGCCGTGATCCAAAAGTTCTCGGGCAAGAAAATCGAGCTGATATCGCTTGTCTTCGACGAGAAGGAAAACCTGGCCGGGCTCCAGAGGGCCGAGGCCGATCTCACCAAATACCGCGGCATGGATGTCTTTTTCATGTCCGGCGCCTCGCTCGGACCGGGGCCGTACAAATGCCGCCTGGTCGTCCGGGACCTGGACACCGGGGATGCCGCCGTGGCCTCGGTGCGAGCCTATGTCGTTAAAAAAGCGTATATCGGTCTCAGCCTGCATTCTCCGCTTTTGCTTGTTCCGGAGAGCAACTTCGCCTATTTGGAAGCCTCCGGGGCAAGAAGGAGAGACGGCCTTACATGGAAGGATGCTTATCCATACGACCGCGCCCGATATTCACCAATGATCGGAGCGGCGGCTCAGAAAACGGCCAAGCTTTTCGCCGTCATCCCCTGCTCTGTCACAGGCATTGTTCTACCGAACATCACGTTGACGGCCTTTCTCATCAACTCAACCTCGGGTGAGATGATCCCCATGACGCTGTCCGTTTTGAACAAATCCCAAAAGGCGGACATCGAAATTCAGTTCGTGGAATTCCCTCTCTCCAACGTCCCACCGGGAAAATACCTGATCTATCTTCATGCCGAGGACGTGGGGACGAAGTACGTTTCCTATGCTCAGACACCTTTAGTGATTAAATAGGAGGTGCGGCTTCCCGAAAAGGCCCTGCATCAGAATTCATGGCAGAACGGAAATTTTCTTTTTTCATCGGGCTATCATAGAAACATAAGACAAAAGACATGAATAATGGTGGGTCCAGGGCGCTCGATCCAGGGAAGACGAGAAAACTTGTCCTCCTCATGGTCGGTGCCGGCCTAGGCCTTCTTGCCATCCTGCCGGCCCCTTTAAGTCCTGTCCCTCAGGAAGTCGTCATTCGATTCCAAAAACCTCTCCAGCATGAAGTCTCCGTTACGCTGAAGCTCATCCAGGTCTATGTCACGGATAAAAAAGGAAAGGCGGTCCAGGACCTCCAGAAATCCGATTTCATCGTCTACGACAACGGCCAGCTCAAAGACATCACGGAATTCGAGAAGCACATCCTGGCCGGGCCGACGGCAAAAGCGGGGCCGGCGGCGGCCACGGAAACAATCATCCCCACCGCCGTCCCGCCCCAGCCCCGGGCAATGCGCCGCAAATTCTTCCTCTTCGTCGATTTTGCCTTCAACAACCAGAGGGGCGTCAAAAAAGCCAAGGAGGCTGCCCTCCATTTCATCGACACGGAGCTGGGGTTCGACGATGAGGTGGGATTGCTTTCCTACTCCACGCTGAAAGGGCTCTCCATCCATGAATATTTGACCACCGAACATCAAAAAATCCGGCAGGCCCTGGAGGCGCTGGACGTCAAAAACATCGCCGGGCGGGCCGAAGACGTCGAGGAGGAATACTGGCGTCAGGCCGTTGAGGGCCCCATCAGTCTGGGCGGCGTTGTCAGTGCCAAGGTCGCGAGCCCGGCCGACTGGCGGCAGGAGATGAAAAGCCAGGCTCAGAACTTCATCCTCAAGTTGACGGCCCTGGCCAAGGCCTTCCGCTACATACCGGGACAAAAACACTTTCTCCTCTTTTCGACCGGTATCATCAGATCAATCATATACGGCGGCCACATGGGAAACGCCGAGGCCGGAAGGTTTGATCCCGGGGATTATATCCTGCGCACGCAGAACGAAGAAATGCTCAAAGAGCTGAACTCGGCCAACTGCAAGGTGTTCACCTTCGATACCCGCGAATCGGCCAAGGTCGCCTCCCTTTTTACGTATGACGAGAAGACATTCGGAACGGGAGGCCGGAATCTCTTTACCGCTGCGGGCGTCCAACAGTCGGCGACGTCCCTGTTCAAGGATGAGATGCTGACCGGCCTGGACACTCTCAAGAAGCTGTCCAGCGCGACGGGCGGGAAATATTACTCCAATATTGATAGATTTCAGGAGAATCTGGAGCAGGTTCAGAACCTCACCGGCTCATACTATGTGCTCGGCTATTATATCAGCGAACAGTGGGACGGCCGGTATCATAATCTCAAGGTCGAGGCGAAGCGGAAGGGCCTGGAGGTCCGGGCCCAGGCCGGCTACTTCAACCCGAAGCCGTTTCGCGAATTTTCGGACATGGAAAAGCGGCTCCATCTGTATGACCTGACCCTGTCGGACCGGCCGCTTTTCCAGACGCCGCTCTCGGCAGGGATGACCTCTCTTTCGGGGCCGGGCACGGATGCCCCGCAACTCTTCATGCTGACAAAGATCCCGGCCGCCACCGTCGAAAAATTAACGGGGAGCAAAGTCGAAATCGTGTCCTTAATTTTCGACGAGCAGGACAACCTGGCCGACCTCCGGAGAGCCGAGGAAAACTTCGCAAAACACCAAGGCAAGGACGTCTTCTACGCATCCAGCGCTTTCCTTCAGCCGGGAAGCTATAGATGCCGTCTGGTCATCCGCGACCTGGAGACCGGAAGCGCCGCCGTCGCCTCTGCCAAAGTCCATGTCCCTCCGAAGCAGGAACAGGGGATCCGGATACACCCACCGCTGTTGCTTATCCCGGCCAAAAAATCGGCCTATCTGGAAGGCCGCTTGCCAGGAAAAAAGGAGGACAAGGCCATCCGTATCTCCTGGAGCGATTATTATCCTTTCGATCCCGGCCAATTTTCGCCGCTTATCGGAGAGTTGCGGGAGGGGACCTCCAAGATAGCGGCGGTTGTGCCCTGCACAGTCAAGGGCATTCTTCTCCCGACGGTCGCCTATACGGCCCATCTCGTGAATTCCGCCGGCGAGAAAATCCCCGTGCTGATTTCGTCTTTAAACCGGGTGATTAAAGACGATGTCCGCAGCCAACTTCTGGAATTCCAGCTCGGCGACCTCAAGTCGGGTCATTACATCCTCTATATCTTCGCCGAAGAGCTGACGACAAAAGCCGTCTCGCACACGCAGGTTCCGTTGATCATTATTCCATAAATGAAACGAGATAAACCGTTGGCTAAATTGGTTCTCTTCCATTTCGTGTGGGGAGGAAAGAGAAACGGTCCAGAGACGGCCGAAGCGACCATGGAGGGTTTAGTCATGAGCTTAAGAAAATTTGGCCTTCTCGGATTTTCCTTGATTTTTGTCGGTTTGGGCTTTCCAAAATCATATTTTTTTGCCGGACATAGACAAGAGCAGAAGCCCGTCGAGTACGAAGTCGCCGTCACCGTCAAGCTCATCCAGGTCTATGTGACCGACAAAAAAGGCAAACCGGTCCAAGACCTAACCAAAGAGGATTTTATCGTCACCGACAGCGGCCGGCCCGTGAAGATCACGGAATTTGAAAAACATCTCCTCGAGGCTCCGCCGGAAATAGCCCCGCCGCCGAATGAAAGAGAACACATCGTCTCGACACCGATTCCTCCGCTCAAAGCGTTGAGCCGCAAGTTCTTCCTCTTTTTCGACTTCGCCTTTAACAATCAGAGGGGCGTCAACAAGTCCAAAGTGGCCGCCCTGCATTTCATCGATGCCGAGGTCAAGCCCGATGATGAAGTGGGGCTGATGTCCTATTCCATGCTGAACGGGCTGGCCATTCATGAATTTCTGACAACCGACCACCGGAAAGTCCGCGACGCGGTGAGGGCGTTGAGCGTGGGGAGGATCGCCGGCCGGGCCGGAGATATCGAGGAAGAGTATTGGAGGCAGGCTACGGAGGGCCAACTAGGGGTCCCCGCTTATGTCTCGCCAGAGTTGTTCCCCCTCCTGTACAAGAAACCCCCGACCGTTAATTGGCGGCGGCAGGAATCGAAAAACCTATCGGAAAACTTCATCCTCAAGCTGACCGCTTTGGCCAGGTCGCTGCGCTATATTCCCGGGCAAAAACACATCATCTTGTTTTCCACGGGCATCGCCAACTCTCTGATCTACGGCAACCAGGCGGGAAATCCTCAGGACGACGGGCTCAAAACGGACGCTACGGGGGCCATTCTGCCTTCGACCGACCCGACACTGAACCGGTCCAAATTCGACACAGGAGATTATATCCTACGCACGCTCAACGAGGACATGCTCAAGGAGATCACCGCCGCTAATTGCACCGTTTTCGCCTTCGACACGAGGGAAGCGGCCCTCGTCCCATCTTTGTTCACCTACGACGAGCAGACGTTCGAGGAAAATCGACGGGATCTTTTCTACGATCAGGGCATTCATCAAACGGCGACCGATCAAATGAAGGACAACAAGATCACCGGCCAATACTCGCTCCGGCGGCTGACCGTCACGAGCGGGGGGAAATATTATTCCAACATCGAAAAATACAAGGAGAATCTAGACCAGGTCCAGGACATGACCGGCTCCTATTATGTTTTGGGATATTACATCACCGAGCCATCGGACGGCCGGTACCATCCCCTCAAAGTCGAAGTTAAACGGAAGGGGTGCGAAGTCCGGGCCCAGATGGGCTATTTCAATCCGAAGCCGTATGCCGAGTACTCGGACCTGGAGAAGCAGCTTCAGTTGTTCGACCTGACCCTGTCGGAGAAGCCGATCTTCCAGACGCCGCTCGTGCTTCCCATCAATACCTTGTCCTACGCGGCCGGAGAAGAAACCCGGCTCCAGGTGCTTTCCAGGATCCCCCGGCAGGTCATGGAAAAATTCGGCGGCAAAAGAGCGGAGTTCATCGCCCTTCTTTTCGATGCCAAAGAAAATCTGGTGGACCTTCAAAGACGCGAGGCCGATCTTGCGAATTTCCGGAGCGGGGACGTTCTTTACGCGTCGGGCGCGGCGCTCGCGCCGGGCAGCTATCGATGCCGTCTCGTCCTCAGAGACATGGAGACCGGGACCAGCGCCCTGGGCTCGACGCGAGTCAACGTCGCCAGAAAAGCATTTGTCGGATTGAGCCTCCACTCCCCGCTGCTGCTCGTCCCCGAAAGCAACGTTGCCTATTTCGAAGCCGCGACGAGAAAGAAGAGGGTGATGACGGAATGGAACGAATTCTATAGCTATGATCGGGCCCAATATTCACCCATCGCCGGGGAAGTCCCCAAGGGAGCGTCTAAGCTGTTCGTCGCCGTTCCCTGTTCAATCGTCGGGCTGGTTCAGCCGGAGATCGTTGTGACGGCTTATCTCGTCAATTCCGCGTCGGGTGAGAGAATTCCCCTGGCCGGCTCCATTTTGGATAGGGCTCAGAAAGAGGGTGGCGAAGCCCAGTTTCTCGAGCTGCTGCTGAATAATATCCTGCCGGGAAAATATCTGCTCTATCTTCATGCCGAGGCCGCGGGGACAAAGTACGTTTCCTATGCAAAGACCAATTTGACTATAAAATAAATCTTTCTTCTTGGCCGGAGGAAAGAGATGCGGATAAAAATAGTCGGGGTCAAACCTACTCGTTACGCAACCTCCCCTGGAGAATTGTGCGTAAAGAGTAGCCTTGACCCCGGATTCGGATAAACGCGTGAGGGGACATAATCGTATTCTGAAAGAAGAGGTTTTCCGTGGCTGTGAAATTTAAGCTCCTGGGTTTAGGTATCGGCCTTATTCTTTTAGCCCCTTGGATCTTTGCCACTCAACACATTATCATCCAAATCCATCTCTTTCAGGGCGTTTGGATGGAGGACCAGCCCGGCCTGAAAAAATTCGAAGTCCTTACGACTTCTTCCCGTCCGGAACTGTCCTCTCTCAAGGATAAAGCGACAAGCTCGGAAAGAGAGTTGACGGCGGCCGCCATAAACTCCCTGTTGGATCTCTACGGTTTGCAGACTGTAGAAGATTTGTTTTTGCACGAGAAATGGTGGGATGGAAAGGATCTCCATGATATTCAGTGGGATGGAAGGATTCGGCCCGAGCAAGCGGGGGAAAGAAAATTTCCCGATCTCTTTTCCGATATCATCGGCAAAGAGGCCTCCTACGGGATCAACCTTTCGCTGAAAAAGCTTCCCTTGCAAAAGACGGCCCTTCACACAGTCATTTCCAAGACCAAAAAATCGGGGGGCAAGGAAGTCATTGTCGACCAAGAGCTTGTCCTTGAAGTTGGCGATCCTGTCATCGTCGGCGTTCCTTATGAAGGCCGGGCTCATTTCATGATGGTTCTACTGACGATGGGGGATCCGAGCGCGCACAAGCCTGAGCCGGAGAAGGTCAAAAAGCCCAGACAAATCTATTTTTTTGCGGCACCCAAGCCCGTTACTCAAGTCCAGCCGTCCTATCCCGAAGAGCTGAGGAGGCGTCTCATCGGCGGCCCAATCGGCTTAAGGATCACGATCGACGAGAAAGGAGTGGTCCGGCGGGTCGAGGTCGAGAAGCCTCTTTATCCCTACCTCAATTATACGACGGTCCAGGCGTTCCGGCAGTGGACATTCGAGCCGATCCGCATCGAGGGAAAGCCCGTCCCCGCGGCATTTCGTTATACGTATAGTTTTTATCCCCGGGCATATGGGCAAGAGAATTCGCGGACCGAAACGCCGCCCGCCGGATCCGATCCTTCCTCCCAGGAACAATTGCGCACAGTCCTTGACCGGAGCGGAGATTACTGCCAAAAACTCGCCAGCACGGTGTTGGATTTCATCTGCGAGGAGACAATTAAGGAAACGCACTATAACTTAATAAATAACATCAATTGGATGGTCCTTGCGATACAGCACACCGCAAAGGCAAGTACGAAAATCACTCGGGCCAACGATGAATTCGCGGACACGGCATGGATCGGTGAACAGGCCAGAATCGTCGGACGGCAGCAAATCATGGATCCTCAACTGACCATAAGAAATGATTTTGTCTGCGACTACCTGATCGTCAGAAAGGCCGGGGCGGTCGAGGAGCGGAGAATTATTTTGAAGGAGAACGGCCGCAAAAATACGGACCGGAACAAACTCTTGAAGGAGAGGCGCTTCTCCGGCTTGAGCTCTCTTCTGGCTCCCCTTCGGGTGCTCGCCAGGGACCGACAGCCGCGGTTCAACTTCAGGATCATCGACGAAGAGAAGGTTCATGGGAACAAGGCCTTTGTCGTTGAGGCTGTGCCCAAATCTGGAAATGAAGACGGGATCTGGTCCGCCAGGATCTGGTTCGATGAGGCAAGCTTTCAAATTCTCAAGAGCGAAATCGAAGGCGTGCCGATCGATGGATACGAGGACGTCTTGGACGATTGCGCCATATTAAACATCAAACCCGTATTTACGATGACCCACGAATATCGGACCGAGAAAAACGGCGTCCTGTTTCCTTCGCGTTCAAAGGTCCACGCGGCTTATCCGGAGGTTGACTATCGAGGCCCCGTAGAAAAAATGGCAATCAACCTGACTTACGATAAATACAAATTTTTCACGGTGGAGACAGACACTCGAATTATTAAATGAAAAAGAATAAATTCATCCTTCTTTCAATCATGATATTTCTTGTAAAAATCGTCGTTGCCCAAGAAATCGGATACAAAGAAGTCCGGAAAAAACTGAGGTCCTACGATTTGGCCGTCCGCATCCAGGCTGTTGAGGTAATTGAAAAACTAGATTCTTTACGGGCCATAAAGTTATGGTCTGAAGCCCTTGAAGATAGAGAATGGGAAGTCCGGTATGCGGCGGTTGTCGCCCTTGAAAAACAAAAAGGAAAAATCGCCTTCCGGCTCTTATTTAACGTCCTTAACGATAGCAACATCAGCGTCGTCGCCGGGGCGGCGCGCGCCCTCGCCAAAAACCAAGACCCGGAAGTTATCGATCAATTGAAGCTGTTAATGAAAAGTAAAGACTATATTCTTCGCAATAACGCCATCGCCGTCTTGGGATTGATGAAATATCCAGGGGCCGTTGAATCGTTGCTAGATGCTTTGAGAGATAAGAATCCATTGGTCAGGGAAAATGCCATCAAGGCTTTAACCGCCATCCGAGATAACCGCGCCGTCGGTCCTCTGTCGGATGCCCTGAAAGATAAAAACGAGGAGGTTAGGGCGAAAGCCGCCCTCGCCTTGGGGTACTTTGGGAATCCAGCAGCCGTCGAGCCCTTATTGGCCGCGCTGAACGATAAGCAGCGAAAGGTCAGTGTCAATGCCGCTGCAGCGTTGGGAAAGCTGGGAGATCCTCGGGCGATTGATTCATTAATCGGAGCGTTGGAAGACCGGAATGACCAAATAAGAATGATGGCAACGGAAGCATTGGGGAATTTTGCCGACAGCCGCACGGTCGAACCTTTGAGCAGATTGATCTACGATGGAAATCCAAATGTCCGAATAACCACGGCGAAGGCGCTGGGAAAAATCGCCGACAAACAAGCTCTAGAACCCTTGATCTCAATGCTTGGAGATTCAGAGATGGAGGTTCAGCTTGAAGCAATTCTAGCCTTAAAAAACTTCGAGGATTCCATGATGATCGAACCACTCATCGAAGCCTTAAACGCAAAATGGTTTTCGATCAGGTATAGCGCATCTGAAGTCCTACGAAAGATTACGAATCAAAATATCGGGGTTGATTACGAAAAATGGAAAAGTTGGTGGCTTATCAATAAATCAATATTTAAAAAGACCTGCAATGATCACGGCTCAAGTCGGATTTTCAAATTAAACCAAAATCAACCGCTATGTCTGCGATTATCAGATGGTTAAAAAGGGCAACCGAATAGAGGAGAGGCGCGTTATTATAAAAGAGAACGGCCGTTCAGCGACGGAAGGGAAAAAGATGCTGGAGGAGAAGCGATTTCATGTCCTCAGGCCGCTTACTGAGTCGAAAGAAACGGAGTCCTATCTTCCAGCTGTTCATCGGTCCTCGTCGAATATCCCGTTAACTTATAGGGGCGCAGCAAAAGGACTAAATTGGAGACTGAGATCAGCTGCGACAAATACAAATTCTTCATCGTGGAGACGGAACACAAAATCATTAAATAAGGTTTGCGGCTTTCGTTTTTCATAAGGAGGGAACAATGAATAAAACGAAATGGATGGTGGGGATTCTTTGCTTATCGGCCCTCGCTCTGAGCTGGGCTGCGGCGCTCCCCGGAGGGCAGGAAGATCTCACCAAGCAGGTCCAGGATTTGAAAAAACAGGTGCGAGCGCTCGAAGATAAGGTTGCCAGTCTGGAAAGCCGCCTGCAACAATTAACGCTTACGATTCCCCAGACGTTCCCCGACCTCAAGCAGCTTCCCAAAGGCTGGCAGAAATACGAGTTCAACGGGATGAGCTATTACATCGTCCCCCTCGACCAGGATTTAAAAAAGGCGAAGCCGGCGATCCGCTAAGCGACTGGGTGGGGTCAAAGCTACTCGTTGCGCAAGGCTGCTCCCGATAATGGATACCTCAATTCGAGGGAAATGAGCAGACTTTACCCCGTATTATCGCCAACGGCCACCGGAAATAAAAAGGAGACGGCATGAGAGAAAAGATGAAAAACAAAGGCGTCGCAACATCAGGAATAGCATTGGGAATAATGCTGTTTTTCTTTTTCCTTGTCTGCGGGCTCAATGCCCAACAGGTCGTTGAAAATTCCGACAAGCCGCTAAGCAAGAATGCCGGACGGGTGCTTGCTCTCCAGTCCGTATTCCGAATCACCGATCAGGGCGGCGATTTTTTCTTTAAAGGGATATGGCTTTTAAAAGTCGCGCCGAATGGAGAAATCTATATTTTTGACTATGATCAGCTTTTGAAGTTTGCGTCGGACGGGAAATTTGTCAAAAACCTGCTGAAAAAAGGACAAGGCCCGGGCGAGGTCACCAAGGCGGGCTACCCTTATGACGCCAGATTCGTCGCCACTCGCAACGATCTCTATATCTATGACCTCAACGCCCGTAAAGTCATTCATGCCAAGCCCGATGGAGACTATATCGACGAGTTCAAGATAAAATCCGGACATCCCAGCGAAATTTGGGGACAGATCGAGGATTGGCTGATCTTCACCGAAGAAGAATCCGTTCCAATGGGAGCTGCGAAAAAGGCCGGATTGCGGGATGTGGACGTCACTTTCTTGTTCGTTGCCAAGGACGGGAGTTCAAGCAAAAGAATTCTGGCATTCCCCAACCAGATCAACGAAGGTCCCGGTTACGGCATGGTTTGGGCGCCTTTTGATGTTGCTGTTGCGGAAGATGAAGCGAAGCTTTATGTATCTCACACATGTGAATACAAGATTGTCCAGGTCGATCCTAAGGCCGGCCAAATCATCCGGAGTTTCCGCCGGAAATATCCGCGCGTCGATTACGTCGTGAAGGACTGGGAAAAGGATTTTTTTAAGAAGCACAACGTCAACCCAAAGAAATATGAAAACGATGTTCTTGGCATATTTGTGAATAAGGGGAAGATTTGGATCAGGACATCCACAAAAGATGATAAGAAGGGTTATCTCATTGATATCTTTGATCAGGAAGGCAAATATATCGATAATTTCTATGTTTCAATCCCCGGAGCGATCGTGGCCGTCCAGGATGACTGCATTTATAGCACGGAACAAGACAAGGACGGCAATATGCAGGTGGTGAAATACAAGATTGCCGAAAAATGAAGGGAAAGGATTATCGTGGATAAAGGTGAGATCCTTGTCGTCAAACGCTATGCCGTGAGCTGGAATTTGAAATAGAGGGGAGAAATAATGAAAAATATTTGTCGTTTGGTGATTGCGGGAATGGCAATGGGCTTCATTTTGATATCGATATCATACGCGCAGAAAGCCGAGTGGAAAGGGAAGATTGAAGCAGAAAATGGAGTGAAGGTCATAAAAAATCCGAAGGAGCCATTATACGGCGAGCTCAAGCTCGAATTGCAGGAAGACCTGAGCATCGGAAGGGAAGATGACAAAAACTATTTTTTCTATGTGGTGAAGGATATCGCAGTTGATTCCAAGAGCAATATTTATGTCGTCGATGCGAGGAATTATAGAATCCAGAAGTTCGACCAAAACGGAAAATATCTCCAAACAATCGGCAGGCAGGGCCAGGGGCCGGGAGAATTTCAGCGGCCGGTACGAATGCTGTTGGACGACCCGACCGGAAACATCTATGTCCGAGACGTGCCGATCAACCTCCATATTTTTGACAATTCGGGCAACTATCTCAGGACGATCCATTTCAAAGACGTTTTCAGTGATTTTGTGCCGATGGACAATGAAAGCTTTATGGCCATCATCCACAAAAGTTCTGATAAAGATCTCGCCAGCACGCATGCTCTTGGCAAGGTCGATTTAAATGGGGAGATCACAAAAACTTATGCCCAATTCCCGTATACGATATTTGTCCAAAGGACCGGTGGAGGCGTTCTTTCGGTAAGCACAGGCTTCGAACTGGCCATGGTTCTATCAAAGCTCGATCGTCAAACCTTCCTTTACGGCTACTCGAAGGATTATGAATTCAACGTCATTAATGCTGATGGAAATGTGCTCTATCGGATAAAAAAGGACGAGCCCCGGCCGGCTTTTACATCGAAAGAGAAAGACGAGTTTAAGAAAATACCAATTCCTGAATACAAGCCCTATTTCTTTTCGATCTTCAATGATTCGGAAGGGCGGATTTATGTTCAGAGAAACTATGCAGACGGGATTCGAGGAAGAGGTCCTACTGATATCCGAGACAAAGAGGTCGATATATTCAGCAAAGATGGATATTGTTTATATAAGGCGACTTTGCCTGCGAACACATGCGTTATTAAAGATGGTTTCCTCTATGCTTACAAAATCGATGAAGACAAGGCCATGGAATATGTCAAGCGTTTCAGGATCAAGAACTGGAATCAGATAAAAAAGGGAATGTGATATCCGGGGAGAAGTAATGATGCTCAAAAAACCGGGTCTTCAGTTCCCGCCGAAAATTCTAAGAGGTTTTTTGCGGCCCCTAACATTTTTGGGTTTGCCGGCGTATAAATAAATGGAAGAGGTGGAGAAATCTGCGTTTTTCGTTGATCGAAAGAAGAGAAGAATGAGCGTCCGCTCGAAGATTGGCAAACCGATCATCCTTTTTTTTGACATAATCCTCTTGATCAGAAAAAAATATAAATAAAAGGAGGGTGTGACATGAGAAGACAATATCTTTTAAGTTCGCTTTTGACGGTGGCGATGATCTTGCTGGCAGCGTTTGCGTTCACCGCCTCAGCCTTGGCTGTGGATGTCCCGCTGAAATTCGTTAAATTCCCGGATGGCGCGACCGGATTTTTCCCAACCGGCCAGACATCCCTAAAGTTGACGCTGGAACCCCCAGGCGGGGAATGGAAGCTTCCCAAAAGCACGACGGAAAAGCCTCTTTATGGTCTTGTTAAAATTGGCCCTGCCGAGCGCCTCTTGGTTATCGACCGGCAGAAGAGCGGAGACAAATACTACAACCGCATCCATTTTGACGCCAACGCCAATAAGGATCTCACGGATGACCCCATCCTGGACGGAAAAGAAGAGTTCGAAAGCCGGGGATCCTATTACCGCATGAAATTCGGAGCTGCAGATACGACGATCGACGTGGAAGGCAAAACGCTGCCGTTCAGCGTCCGGCCGGAACTCATGCTGATGAACTTGGCTCAGTATGCTGAAAGCGACCTCGACCAAAAACGCGTCATGTGCTATTTGAGGTCCAATTGCGCTTATACGGGAGAATTCAAGCTCGATGGCCGGACCTGCTCACTGACGCTCGCAGACAACAATTGCAACGGTAACTTTACGGACAGGTTTGAAATCAGGAATATCAATTATCCCCGGCGTTTGTCGGTGTTCGCACAAGGAGATTCTTTCTATATCAGCAGCGACGGGAAGCCGGATTCCTTGGACCGCCTGGTTTACGGAGATTGGCTGGTCATCAAAGACAATCTGTATAAAATCATTTTCAGCCCCGCAAAGGGCACGATGACCTTGACGCCCGTGAAGGAAAATCTTGTTCCCCTCAAGCTGGCCATGCAACCGGAGCGCCTCTCTATCTCCATGGAAAACGGCAAGAACTGCATCATGATGTTCCAGCCGGCCGAGACGGTCATGATTCCACCGGGACGGTACCGATTGTTCAACTACGAGCTCTTTAGAGAAGACGAGCAGGGCGACCTCTGGCGGCTGTGGGCGAACGCCACAACGGATACACCGTATTTTGCGGTCGGACGAAGCGGCGGCGCCCTTTTCGAATTCGGAGAGCCATATGCCGCGGTCATTACGACAGCCAACGTGCTGCCATCCTTCACGGTGCGAAGCCAAGGGCAGACCAAGAAGCTTCCGCCGCGCGTTCCTATTGTCTTTAACATCGAAGGACTGGGCAAGGAATTCGTCAATGATTTAAGCCACATAAGAGGCGATAAAACCAAGATTCCGCTTTCGCAGAAGAAGAACTTGGGCCACCGGCCGGCAGAGCCGACTTATGAAATCACGAAGACCGACGGAGAAGTGGTCACCAAGGGCTTCTTCGAATATGGCTGAGGATTCAGCTGCGCGGCCACATGGGATGTGGCCCAAGAAAACACGGAATATTACATCGTCTGCGAATACCAGGCGGGCCCCTTTAAAATCGACCGCAAAAAGATTTCTCTTAAGCTCTAGAGATCCCGGAAATCCGAAGATGGAATTCCGGGGACAGGTACTTAATTAGAGGTTGGGGTCAAAGCTACTCGTTACGCACGCTCCCCCTGGAGAATTGCACACGTAAGGAAGCAAGGTCAAAGCTATTCTTTATGCAAGTTTTCCTCATTCTCCTCAAAATTTTGCGTAAAAAGTAGCTTTGACCCCGGATGATTTTCTGGAATATCTTCGGATTGCTTTTCTTCAGGATAGAAAATACTTATAAGCCGGGACGACTTCGATCGTCTTGTCCGAAATCTTAAGCGTTCTCTCTTGATCCCTGGAAATGATTACACCCTTCTTCCCTTCGAATTTTTTTAAGAAAGCTTCCAGGCCGCGGGTCTCGATTTTCCCGAACTTGATCTCCACGGGGCATGTTTCCTCCCCCACTAAAACGACATCCACTTCATGCTTTAGGGGATCACGCCAGAAAAACTCGGCCCGGAGCTGATTGACAACATGGCACTCGAAAGCTTTAGACTGCGAAAAAGGATCTTCCCTGAAGAGAAGGTCGACGGACGGCACCGCCGGATAATATTTCTTCAATTTTCTTTCTGTCTTTCTACGATTCGTTGAGAAATTGTAGAGTTTCCGGACCAGGAAGGATTCCTCTAAATACATTAAATAATTGGACAAGGTTGGACGCGACAATTTCAGTTCTCCGGCCAATCCGGAAATCTCGATGAGCTGGCCGGGCTCTTCCATGAATATGTTCAGGATGGATTCCAAAACGGCAATATCCTTGACCTTCAAAAGCCCGGGAAGATCGCGATAGATGACCTTCTCGACGAGGCTTTCCCTGACATACTTCTTGACGATGGTCTTGTCCTCGATGCCGACCAGCTCGGGAAGCCCGAGCGTTTTCATGAATTCCGCGAAATGCCGAGAGAGCTCTTTCTCGTAAAGTCCGACAGGCCTAAGATCGATCCCTTTGAACGATAAGAATTCTTTGAAGGTCAAGGGCTCGACCTTGAATTCGAAGATCCGGCCGGCCAGCGTCTCCCGAGATCTCCTGCGGATGAACAGGGATTCGGAGCCGGAGATTACGATCTTGATGTCCTTGGCGGTGTCATAAAGGACCTTGAGTTGATCATCCCAATCGTCAAGCTTCTGAATTTCGTCCAAGAGGAGCAGAAAGGCGTCTTGCCGGACGTCGACGCCTAAAAGATCTTCATATGCCCTGACGACTTCTCGTAGTTCGATATTCCTGAATTCATCAAAAGAAACATAAAGGATGTGGCTCGCCGGGAATCCGGAGCTTATCTTGTCCAGGGCGGTCTTTTCAAGAAGAGTCGTCTTGCCGACGCGACGGAGTCCGGTCAAGGCAATAATCTGGCGCAAAGGAAAAAATTTCTGGATCTCTTGAAAGATGGACCTCGGCCGGAAATCAAGATGGAACTCTCCCCGCCACCAAGGATTGAATTCTCTGAGAGAATCTTTAAGATTAGGCATGGCTTTAGGTAATCATTTTTTTTACGTAAATTATATATAACATAGAATATATATTATGTCAAGTTAACTTATCTTTATATTTTTCATTTTAAAGTTAGGGGCAGGGTCAAACCTACTCTTTATGCAAAATTCTCCAGGCGAAGCATGCGTAAAGAGTAGCTTTGTCCCCAGACTAGCCCGAGCGTCGATGTAGG
>Ga0209253_10001425_pt1 | contig 20947 bp, 18 predicted proteins | sample FrelakmetBRP12BR_FD_187145 | JGI IMG/M metagenome (GOLD analysis project Ga0209253, IMG submission 187145) | Freshwater lake sediment microbial communities from the University of Notre Dame, USA, for methane emissions studies - BRP12 BR (SPAdes)... | ecosystem: Environmental > Aquatic >...
TCCGCCGCCACACGCGTGGCGCCCGCAACGAGAACGAGAGCAGCTTCGCGAGCTGCCCGGTGCGCACGACCGGCACGCGGTGCAGCACGATGCCCTCGGGAACGGGCACGCGACACTCGCCCGTGACCAGGTGCACCTCGTGTCCGCGCGCAGCGAGGCGGGAGGAGAGCTCGTAGCAGTCCCACTCGGCGCCGCCGATCCGATCGTACCGCTTGTGGACGAGCGCGAGTCTCACTCGATGTACCCTAGATCGCGCAGGCGCTGCGCGACCGCCTCCTCCTCGGCCTCCGTGAGCGCCGGCGCGGCCTCGACCGTCATCGCCTCGACCGCCGCGATGCGGGCCCGGAACTCCGCCACCCGCGCCGGCTCGCGCGCCGCGAGGTTGCGGCGCTCATGTGGATCCGCCGTGAGATCGTAGAGCTCGTCCGGCACACCGGGAGCCTGGGGGGCGGTGATGTACTTCCAGACGGCGGTCCGCCAGCCGGTGCGCCGGTCGCGCGCGGTGCCTCGCACCCGCCCGCAGGCCTCGAGGAAGGCCTCGAGCCCGAGATCCACCCCCGCGATCACGGCCGGCAGCAAGCTGACGCCGTCCAGACCCGGCGGCACGGCGATCCCGAGCAGGTCGAGCAGCGTCGGCATGAGATCGACCTGGCGGACGAGCTGCGCGGTCGTGCGCCCTGCCGGGAGCCGGTCGGGCGCCACCAGCAGGAGGGGCACGCGGATCAGCTCCTCGTAGATGTCGGTCTCGTGGCCCTCGCGCTTGCGCGTCCGCCTCGACCCCAGGATGTCCCGCCAGAGCCGGTACCAGCGGTATGCGAGCGCGCTCCCGACCAGGCGCTCGCCATGATCGCCGTGCAGCACGATCACGGTGTCTTGCGGCAGGGCGGCGAGCAGCGGGCCGAGCGTTGCATCGAGCGACGCCAGGGCGCGATCGTAGCGGTTCCGGCCGTAACGGCGATGGCGATGGGCCGGCAGGACCTTGCGCGGCGAGTGCAGCTCCCAGAGGTGGAGGAAGAGGAACCACGGCTGGGGAAGAGTGCCGCTCGCGAGGCGCGCAACGAGGGCCTCGCCCCACGGGTCGGAAAGGTACACGGAGGCCGGGCGCAGGTGGTACTCGGCAAAGCCGCGGTCGAGGCCGCTCTCGGGCAAGAGCGGGCCGGTGACCTCGGCCACCGTGTGGTAGCCAGCGGCCGCGAGCAGCTGCGGCAGGGTCACGGCCTGCGGGTGCAGGCGCTGGCCGCCGATCGAGCGCACGCCGTGCCGCGGCGACGTGAGCCCGGTGAGGATGGTGGCCACGCTCGGCGTCGTCGACGAGGCCGCGGCGACCGCCTGTGTCAGGCGCGCCCCACGCCGTACCAGCTCGTCGAGGTTGGGCGTCGGCACCCCACGGCCTCCGAGCGCGTCGGCGCGCATGCAGTCGACCAGCAGGAAGAGGACGTTCGGCCGGCGTGTCGTCACGACCAGAGTGCTCCCGCGCGCTCCCCCGGAGCCGGACCGGCGTGCCCGCCAGGTGCGGACCTCCCGCCCGCGCCCGGCGGGGGCGGCGCAAACGGCCCATCCGCACGCATCAGCAGCCGGAAGTCGACCGGCCCGGGCGCGAGCACCACGCCGTCGCAGCGCTGCCGCCGCGCGATCGTTCTCGCCACGATCCATCCGAGCCGCCGGCGCGCGAGCGCCCGCGGCCAGCCCCGTTCTGCCGCGTAGGCGCGATAGACACGCAGCCGGTCGGTCGCCGTCACGCCCGGGAGGACGACACGGTTCAGCTGCACGAGATTGCGCCGTGCCCTCCACCATGGTGCCGCCGTGCGCCAGGCGCGGGTCCGGTCGTGGTCGAGGAGCGCGACGCACGGGCCGGCCGGCGTCGCCACGACCCAGACGTTCGCGGGCACGAGATCGCCCGCGACGAAGCCGGCGTCGTGCAGCCGGGCGGTCTCCGCGCCGATCGCGGCGAGCACCGCCCGCTTCTCCCAGAGCGCCTCCCGCCGCGCGCCGCTCGCGCCACGGCACGCCGCGGCGAGCGCCGCCAGCCGCCCGCCGACCGGCTCGCCAGCGAGAGCCGCCGTCGCCACCCAGGCGCTGCCGAGCACGAGCCCACGCCGCTCCTCGGCCGCGGCGAGGACGCGCGGCACGCAGAAGCCGGCCGCCGCAAGGCGTGCGCTCGTCCGGTGCAGGTGGCGAGCCTTGCTCGACCGCAGGCAGTCCTTGAGCGCGGTGAGGGCGCGATAACGGTGATAGACCTTGAGGTAGACGTCACCATCCCGCCGCTCCCAGCGATAGGTCGCGGCGTGCTTCGAGCGGTGCAACGGCGCCGCCACGCGCACCAGCTCCTCGGCGATGGCGCGCCACGCGGCGGCCCCGCCGATGGTGCGCCCGCTGTCCTCGATCCAGACGCGCCAGCGACCGCCGCTCATCGCCGCTCCTCGAGAACGCGGGCGACCTGGGCCAGGACCCGGGCCGGAGTGATCGTGCGCATGCACTCGCGTCCGATCGGGCACCGCCGCAGGTAGCAGGGTGCGCACGCGACGCGCCCCACCAGGACGAGATCCTCCGACCCCCAGGGCGCCGAGCGTGCCGGGGTCGTGGCGCCCCACAGCGAGACGACCGGGGTTCCCGCCGCGGCCGCGAGATGCATCGGACCCGAGTCGGGGCCGATCGCCAGCCGCGCGCGCGCGAGCACGCCGTAGGCCTCGCGCAGGCTCGTGCGACCGCAGAGGTCGAGGGGTGGGTGGCGCGTAGACCTGCAGGTCTCTGCGCCGAGCGGCACGGCATCCGGACCCCCCACCAGGACGGCGTCGAAGCCACGCTCGGCAAGCGCATCGGCCACGGCCGCGAAGCCCTCGGCGAACCAGAGCCGGCTCTCCCACGTCGAGGCGAGAAAGAGGGCCGCGAACGGCCGGCTGAGCCCGGCGAGCAACGCGTCGACGCGTGCCTCCTCCTCGGGCGCCAGCGTGATGCCGAAGCGCACGGCTGCCGGCGGGAGCTCGAGCAGATCCGCGAAGCGGAGATACTGCTCGAGCTTCCAGCCACGCTCGTCGACGGGCTCGATCGTGTGGGTGTTCCAGACCCAGTTCAGCTCCTTCGCGTTCCGGCGGTGAAACCCGATCCGCACCGGGGCACGGGAAGCGTAGCTCAAAAGGCCGCTCTTCGCATGGCGCTGCAGGTCGAGTACGAGGTCGAAGCGCCCGGCGCGAACGCGGCGCAGGAGGTCGCGGAAGGCCGGGAAGCCCCGCGGGCGATCGAAGACCAGGCGCTCGTCGATCGCCGGGTGCCGGTCGAGCAGCGGCGCCGCCGCCGGCTCGAGGACCCACGCGATGTGCGCCTGCGGGTAGGCCGCGCGCAGCCGGTTGGCGAGCGGCAGGGCGCGCGTCACGTCGCCGATCGCTCCCAGCAGCACGATCAGGATCCGTGTGGCCGCGACCCGCATCTCGCCGAGAGCTCCGCCTCGCGCGCACCGAGCAACGCGCGCACCGCGAGCAGGCCCGCGAGCACGACCAGCGCCCCGAGCGTCGTGGTCGACATGGTCTCGAAGGTGCGCGACGCCGCCTTGCCGACGATGCCGCGCACCGTGAGGGTGGTGAGCGCGAACGAGAGCACGAGCACCCAGCGCAGGCGCCGCCGGGCGTGCTCGGGGAGTCGCCACGCCTCCTCGTCCGCGTCGACCTCCCGGACCTCCGCTGCCACTCCTGCGGCCCGGCCCGCCGCGGCGGCACCGCCCGGGCGGTCCGGGATGGCAGCGCCGCTCCCCACGGCAGCGCGCCACAGCACGAGGTGACCGAGCCAGAGGAAGACGAAGTAGTGCTTCCAGGCCAGGGGCGAGAAGAGGACGGTCACGGCCAGGATGATCGCGAGCTCCGTGGTGACGGCCGGGCTCGCGGGGTCGTCCCCCCCCTGACGCGCGGCGCGGATGAGGAGCAGCGCCACGACCGCGAGGAGCCCGTACACGATGCCGCTGACGATCGGGTCGTTCGAGGCGGCGAGGCGCGTGTGCGCCGGGCTCCAGAAGACGGCACCGTGGGTGTAGAGACGGTCGACCATCGCGTACACGGACTGGTTGCCCTTGCGCACGGGCCAGCCGCCCGACGCGATCTCGAGCCAGCGCAGCAGGTAGGACCACCAGCGCTGCGGCCCGAACACCAGGGCGGGCGACACCGTGCACGCGCCGCCGACCACCGCCGCCGCCGCCAGCGCCCGCCACCATCGCTTGCAGAGGAAGTAGGGGAGAAAGAAGACCGGCAGCACCTTGATCGCCGCACCGAGGCCGATGATGCCCCCACCCCACGCTGCTTTGCCGCGCACCAGCCACAGGCAGCCTGCAAGACAGCACGTCAGGATGAGCAGGTTGATCTGCAGGCGGTCGAGGGTGCCGAGGAAGAAACGGGACGTCAGCAGCAACGGCCCGAGCACCGCCAGCGACGCGACCGAGATCCCTCCCGGCCGATCACCGAGCGTCACCGGCCGGCGGTACACGAGCGCCACGCCGATCTGCACCACCGCGTAGAGGAGCCCCGCGTTCAGGAGCAGCCAGACGCCGCGCGCGAGATAGACGCTCGGGCGCGCCAGGAGGGCGAACGGGACGCAGACCAGCGCGTAGAAGGGCGGCCAGGTGTTCACGTCCGGCCGGGCCTCCGCGTAGATGTCCCTGCCCTGGAGCACGAGCTCGCCCACCTCGAGGTAGCCGCGGAAGTCGCCCTCCTCCTTGATGTTGCGCGCTGCCGAGGCGACGAGGATGGCGAGGAGCGCAAGACAAACCGCCCGCACGGCGGGGCTCGCCGTCCTGACGCGCCAGAGGAGAGACCCGCTCCCTGACGGGGTCACGCAGCGCTCCAGTAGGTGCGGCAGACCGCCGCCGCCGTGTTCTCGGGCACGGCGACCCCGGTCGCGGCGAGCTTCGCGAGCGACCGCTCGAGCCGGCGCAGCGCGCGGCGCCGCAGGCGCGCGGGAACGCGGGCGCGCAGCACTGCTCGATCGAAGTCGATGAGGTAGACGCAGGGCGCCTCGCGGCTGCCCGCGATCAGGATGTTCGCGGCATTGAGGTCCCGATGGTGCACGCCGCGGTCGTGCAGCGTGCGCAGCGCTCGCGCCACGGCCGTGATCGCCGCGTCGCGCTCGTGCGCCGGTGGACGGCCGGCGAGCAGCGCCGCCAGTGTCCGTGCGGCGGTGATCTCGCGGGTCGCGAGCGCGCCACGGTAGGAGCCGCCCCGCACCCGGTCGACGCGCGCCCCGAGCACCTCGGGGACCGCGATCCCGCGCCGTCGCGCCTCCTCGGTGACCAGCAGCTCCTTGAGCGGTCTCGGCCTCCAGCCGAAGTAGCGGTCGCGCACGAGGTGGCGGACTGCGCCACCGCGCCGGTACCAGCGGATCACCGTCCGCTCGTCCGTCCGCAGCGTCACGCGCCACGTCGCGCCTCTGCCGTCATGGCCGATCGTCTCGCCCACCCCGTCCTCCGGCACGATGCTCGCGAGCACACGCACGAGCTCGGCACGCAGATCGCGACGCACGATCAGCCAGCCCTCCGGGGTCTCCACGCGCTGGAACGCCGCCGGAAGGCCACGGCACCGCACCCTGGTGCCGCCCTCAGTGAGCCGCTCCCACACCTTCGCCGCCGTCAGGATCTCGCCGTAGGTCTCGAGGATGGAGAGGATGAGCCCCGGGGTGCCGTCACGCCGCCGCAAGCGCAGGCGACGCGCGAGCGCCGCTGCCGGCCGCCACGCGAGCTCCCCGACCCGGACCACCGTCCGGGTGGAGGCCGCGGACGTCGCACGGGCCTCGAGCTGGGTGATCATCCCGGCGATGTCCCGTGCCAGCTTCACCACCCTTCCCCGCAGCAGGGGACCGCTGCCGTCCTCGTCCGCTCCCCCCATCCAGGCGATCGGCACCGGAGCCGCCTGCACCTCTCGCCCGAGGAAGCGGACGAGGGTGCGCGCCCGGTACGTCCCCGCGCGCGCCGCGCCGCACAGCTCGCCCAGCGCAGCGTCGAGGTCGGGCGACACGCGCTCGTCGCTCTCGAGAACGACGACGACATCCCGGGGGCAGAGCGCACGCACCGCGCCTGCGGCCGCGATCCTGTCGGCACCTGGCGCCGCGATCACGCAGGCCCCGGCCGGCGCCGGTCCCTCGACTCCCGGCGGTCGCACCAGGTAGCGCTGCGTTGCCTCCGGGCAGGCAGCGAGCGCGCCGGAGGGATCGGCGTTCGCATCCACCTGCAGCACGGCCAGCGCCAGCGAGCGCCTGCTCATGGGTCACGCCGCGAGCGCACGCACGTCCTCGACGACGCGCAGCACGTCGTCGACCTCGACCAACTGCATGCAGTCGTCGGTGCCCCGCGGGCAGGCCCTTCCCCCGTGCCGCCCGCAGGGCCTGCACCCGAGCGCCTTCTCGACGACGGCGGCGCGCGTGCCGAGGGGCCCGTAGCCCTGCGCCGGCACCGTCGCACAGAAGACCGCGACCTGCGGCACGCCGACCGCAGCGGCGAGGTGCATCGGCGCGCTATCGTTCGTGACCACCACTGCCATCCGGGCGAGTACGGCCGCGAGCACGGCGACGTCGGTCTCGCCCGCCAGATCGAGACCCGCACCGCCCGCCGCGGCGCGCACGGCTGCCGTCACCCCGCGCTCGTTCGGCGCGCCGAGGAGGACACAGCGGTAGCCGCGCGCTTCGAGCGCACGTGCCAGCGCTCCGTAGCTGGCCGCCGGCCATTGCTTGGTTCGCCATGCCGATCCGGGGCAGAGACCGGCGAGCGGCCGACCCTCGGCGAGCACGCCCGCGAGCAGGTCGTTCGCGCGCCCGCGCGTCGCCTCGTCGAGCGCGATCCACGGATGCCGCGCGGCGCCCAGCGGCGGCACCGCCGCGAGCGGACCGAGGAGCGCGAGGATGCGGTCGCGATCGTGCAGCGCCAGCAGTCGGGGCACGCGTTCGGTGTAGAGAGGCGCCCCCGGCGCGCCGGCGAAGCCGATCCGCCGCCGGACGCCCGCAGCGCGGAGCAGCAAGGCGGTGCGTAGGGACTTGTGCGCGGCAACCGCCACCGTGAAGCGCTCGGCGCGCAGCCGGCGCGCCAGCGCCACCAGGCCCGCCAGCCCGCGATCTCGCCCCCGCTTGTCGTCGGCCAGGACCACGTCCACGGCGGGATGGTGGGCGACGAGCGGCACCGCCGCGGGCGTCACCAGCATCGCGAGCCGCGCGCACGCAAAACGCCGGCGCAAGGCAGCGAGCACCGGCGTCGTCAGCACGACGTCGCCGAGAAAGCCCGTCTGCACGACCAGAATCCGTGTCGCAGGGCGCTCCGCCCGCGTCACTCCAGCTTCCGTGCCTCGTCGATGAGCATCACCGGGATGTCGTCCATGATCGGGTACTCCAGCCGGCAGGCCTCACAGACGAGCCCATCCGCCGCCGCGTTCAGACGCACCGGTTGCTTGCACTTCGGGCAGGCGAGGATGTCGAGCAGCTCCTGGCTCACGGCCATCGGGAACCTCCTGTGGCGCGGCGACGCCGTCTTGCGTCGTCTATAATCCACTCCGCGGCGGCGCGAAAGTTCGTGGCCACGTGCGCGACCCGCACGCGGCCATCGAGGGCACGCGCGGTGCGACGCCCGTGGCCGGTGAGCACGAGCACCGCGCGCGTCCCGGTGGCGGCGGCAAGGCCCAGGTCGACGAGCGCGTCGCCGACGCAGTAGCTGCGGGCCAGGTCGAGGCCGAGGTCGCGTGCCGCTCGCCGGACGAGGCCCGGGCCAGGCTTGCGGCAGCGGCAGCGGCGCCGAAACGGCGCGGCGCCGACCTCGGGATGGTGCGGGCACACGTAGACACCGTCCAGGCGCGCGCCGCGCGCAGCCAACCGCCGTGCCAGCTCGCCGTTGATCCTCGCGACCCCCGCCAGGTCGACGAGACCGCGCGCCACCGCCGACTGGTTCGTCACCAGGACGACCGCGAAGCCGGCCCGGCGCAGCCGTCGCACCCCCTCGGCCGCGCCTGGCAGCAGGTGCAAAGCCTCGACCCGCGCCAGGTACTCGACCTCGCGGTTGAGCGTGCCGTCGCGATCGACGAACACGGCAGGCGCCCGGGGCGGGAGACTCTGCGGCGGACCCTGCCTCGTCGGAAGCCTTCGCGGTCGAGGCTCCCCTGCCCCCCGCAGTCCTCCCCCGCGGGCCGCGCCGCCGGCCGCCACCGCCCGTCCGTCGCTCTCGCGCGCGGCGCTCACACCGCCTGCTCGAGTGCGCCCGCGCTCACCTCGGCACCCGCCGTGCCGAGCACGCGCGCCAGCAGGGCGTCGCGGTCGGCAACCTCGACGCCGAGCCGGATCGCCACCAGCTTGCCGCGCGCGAACGGGAAGCGCTCGAGCTTCACGAGATCCTTCTCGGTGGTGACGATCAGGTCCACGTCCTTTCCGGCCTGCGCGATCTCCTGCCAGTGGCGGGTCTCGTAGGCATGGTGATCCGGGTACTCGAGGACGTGTGCCGGCTCGGCCTCCCAATCGCGCAGCAGGCGATAGATCGGTGCCGGACGCGCGACGCCGCTGACCACGAGCACGCGCTGGCCGGCGAGCGCTGCGAGACCGATCTCCGTCCACCCCGTCGGCGACGGCTGCACGAGCGCGACCGGCAGGAAGCGCACGCGCAGCGCGAGCTGCCCCGCGCGTACAGCGGGCCCCGGCGCACCACTGGCGTCGCGATCGCAGAGGAGCACGACCTGCGCGCGCCCGAGCGCGTGCAGGGGCTCACGCAGCGGCCCGCTCGGCAGCAGGCGCATCAGGCCGCCGCGCTCGCCGGCGTCGACGAGCACCACGTCGAGGTCGCGGCGCAGGCGCCGGTGCTGGAAGGCGTCGTCGCAGAGGAGCAACCGGCTGCCGAACGTCTCCACCGCGAGGCGCGCCGCCTCCACCCGGTCGCGGCCCGCCACCACCGGGACGCCGCTCGTACGCGCGAGCATCACCGCCTCGTCGCCGGAGCGCGCGACGTCGCTCTGCGCCAGCGAGCCGCCGTCTCCGACGACGTGCGCCGCCCGCTCGCTCCCCCCGTAGCCCCGGCTCACGATCGCCACCCGAACCCCGCGCGCCGTTGCAGCACCCGCGAGCCAGCGCGTGACCGGCGTCTTCCCCGTCCCCCCGACGCGGAGGTTCCCGATGCTCACCGTACGCACCGGCGCCGGGTACGAGCGCAGCACGCCGCTGCGGTAGGCCGCGTCCCGGACCGTCACCCCGAGACCGTAGAGAGCGGAGGCCGGTGCGAGGAGCGCGCGCAGCAGCCGCGCCCCGCTGGTCGAGCCGTCCCACAGGTAGGCGGCGAAGCCGGCGCCCCGGCGTGCGTCCCTCGCGCTCAGCATCCTCGCTCCGCAGTGGCCGCCACGCTCTCGCCCCCAGGCGGGCACCCGAGCGTGCCGCGCACGACCGCGAGCGTCACCGCGAGGGCGCCCTCCGCCTCCCCGGCGGCGAGGAGGGCCAGCCGCCCCGCCGCGCTCGCCGCTGCGTCGTCGAGCAGGAGGGCCGCGAGGCGCTCCGCGAGCTCCGCCTCGTCCCGCACCGCGAAGCCTCCCCCACTCCGGCACAGGCGCTCGCCCGCCGCGCGCGCGTTCTCGAAGTGCGGTCCGAACACCACCGCGGTTCCCCGCTGGGCTGGCTCGAGGAGGTTGTGGCCGCCGATCTCCACCAGCGTGCCGCCGACGAACGCGGCCCGTGCCCCTGCATAGAGCCCCGCGAGCTCGCCGAGGGTATCGAGCAGCAGCACCGGGACCCCGGCGGGCCAGCGTGCGTCCCGGCCGGGCGCGAGCGCCGAGCGACGCGCGAACCGCACACCGCGGCGCTCGAGAAGGGTCGCCACCTCGGTGAAGCGCTCCGGACGGCGCGGCGCGAGGACGAGGCGCGCCCCCGGGCGGCGCGCCTCGATCCGCGCCCACGCCTCGAGGAGCGCGCTCTCCTCCCCTGGGTGCGTGCTGCCGGCGACCAGCACCGGCGCGTCACCGACGCCCAGGCCGGCCAGCGTCAGCGCGCCGGGCGGCGCCAGCGCTGCCGCGGCCTTCAGGCTTCCCGTCACCACGATGCGGTCCGCGGGTGCGCCGAGCGCAACCAGGCGTCCCGCGGTCTCGCGCGACTGCACGCAGAACCAGCGCACACCGGCGAGCGCCGGCGCGAACAGCCAGCGCCAGCGACGATAGCGCTCGAAGGCGCGTGCCGACACGCGCCCGCTCACCATGATCGCCGGGATGCCGTGTGCGGCGAGCGTCGCGAGGAAGCTCGGCCAGAGCTCCGTCTCCGTGAACAGCACGAGCCGCGGCGCGATGGCGCGCACGGCGCGGGCGACGACCCAGGGGACGTCGAGCGGAAAGAGGACGCACGTGTCGGCGTCCGGCACCCGGCTCGCCGCCGCGGCGCGCCCGCCCGCGGTCAGGCTCGAGACCACGATGCGGCACCCCGGGTACTCGCGCCGCAGCGCCCGCACGACCGGCGCGAGCGCCGCGATCTCGCCCACCGACGCCCCGTGCACCCAGATCGCCGGATGCCCCGGTGGAGTGGCGGGCACGCGCCCGAACCGCTCCGCCAGGCCGACGCGCCAGCGCGGCCGGATCAGGAGCGCGAGCACCGCCAGCGGTAGGGCCAGCACGCTGGCGAGCCCGAGCCCCGCGTTGTACGCCCGCAGGCACGGCGCCGACCGTGCGCCCACGGGCGAGGGGGCCGGTGGCGCCGGCCTCAGTACTGCCAGCGGCCCTTCCCGAAGCGGAAGATCTCGGTGACCTCCATCTCGTCGACGATGGTGCCGACCGTGCGCATCGCCTCGGCCGGCGTTGCGCCCTGCTGGCGGTAGCGCAGCTCGCGATACGTGATCTTCCCGATCGGGTCCTTGCCCGTCTCCTCGCGCGCCTCGCACGTCTTTTCCCGGCTATAGCCGACGTACTCGCCAACCACGAGGTTCTCCCGCTTCTCCCACGTGATGTTCGCGCTGTTGAAGCGCTCGCGCTCGGCGAGCTTGCTCATCCACTCGTCGCAGAAGGCGCGGAAGCCGCGGACCTCGGCGCCGGTCACGATCGCACCCGGTGCGGGAGCAGGCGCCGCCGCCGCTGCCCCGCCCGCGGCCCCCCTCTCCGCCGGCTGCTCTTCCTTGCCCTCGGTCGGGCGCTGCTTGCCGGCAGCGCTCTGCGCCCATGCCGATCCCCACGGCACCCCGAGGACGAGGGCGACCAGAGCCAGCATGGATGCACCGTTGCGTGATCGCGACATGGGCGTCGTTATAGGGGGCAGCGCCGGCAGTTGCAACGCGCGACCCGGCCACCCGCGCCACTCGCCTCGCGCGCCGGCGCGGGCGGTCGTTGCCGGTGCGCCACTCACCGCGGACGCGCAGCCCGGCGCGGGCCCTCGGCCGTCGCGTCGGCGAGCGCGGTGATGCGCCCGAGCTCGTGCTCGAGTGCCTCGCGTGCCTCCTCTACCTCTGCGGGCGTCGCGTCGCCCCGGACCTCCAGGAGGTTGCCGGCGACGTAGACGATGCGGCTGAAGGGCAGCGGCAGGATCAGCCGGTCCCAGCTTCCCAGCCGCACGTACCAGCGGGCCGCCGCCGCCACCGGCACGATCGGCGCCCCCGTGGCGCGTGCGACCTGGATCACGCCCCTCTTCACCACGTGCCGCGGTCCGCGCGGTCCGTCCGGAGCGAACGCCAGGTCCGAGCCCCGCCGGTGCGCGCGCAGCATCGCCTTCAGCCCGCCCGACCAGCCGCGCGTCGACGAGCCCCGCGCCGTCTCGATTCCGAGCGGACGGACGGCGCGGGTGACGAGCTCGCCGTCGCGGTGGCGGCTCACCATGATGCACACGCGCCGGCCGCGGTAGGGGAACGGCATCATCAGCAGGCGCTCGTGCCAGAACGCCAGGAGCACGGGCTCACCCCGTTCCCAGTAGCCGAGCAGGGCCTGCGCGTGCACCAGGCGCCGCCGGGTGGTGAGCTTCAGCAGCAGAAGCGCCGCCGCTACGAGCACGCTCCCCAGGGGGACGAGCCGGGCGAGCCAGTCCCGGCGGCGGCGGCGCACCGCCCGGGGTCCACCGCCGTCGGTCGCCGACTGCGCCGCCATGGTCGCCGAGTCAGCGCAGGGCGCGCTCGGCCCCGGCAGCCGCACCGCCCTCGTCCTGGAACTGCAGGTCGTGGAGCTTGCGGTACTCGCCACCGAGCGCGAGCAGCTCCTCGTGCGTGCCCTCCTCGACGATCCTGCCGTGCACCAGCACGACGATGCGGTCCGCCCGGCGCACCGTGGAGAGGCGGTGCGCGATCACGAGCGAGGTCCGGTTCACCATCAGGCGCTCGATCGCCTGCTGCACCAGGCGCTCGGACTCCGTGTCCAAAGCCGAGGTGGCCTCGTCGAGGACCAGGATCGGCGCGTCCTTGAGGAGCGCCCGCGCGATCGCCAGCCGCTGGCGCTCTCCGCCGGACAGGTTCACGCCGAGCTCGCCGATCGGGGTGTCGTAGCCCTGCGGCAGCGCCGAGATGAACTCGTGGGCGTTGGCGGCCCTGGCCGCGGCGATGATGTCCTCCATCGAGGTGCCCGGGTCGCCGTACGCGATGTTCGCCCGCACCGTGTCGTTGAAGAGGAACGTGAACTGGGTGACGAGCGCGATCTGCGCGCGCAGCGAGCGCACCGTGTAGTCGCGGATGTCGATGCCGTCGATGGTGATGCGCCCGGCGCTGACGTCGTAGAAGCGCGGGATCAGGTCGGCGAGGGTGCTCTTCCCGCCGCCGCTCATGCCGACGAGCGCCACCGCCTCGCCGGCACGGATGGTGAGGTCGATGTCGTGCAGCACCGGCTCGGCCCCGTAGCTGAAGCTCACGCGCTCGAACACGATCCCCCGCCGCATCGCGGTGAGCGGCTGCGCGTCCGGCCGGTCGGTCACCTCGGGCGCGCTGTCGAGCAGCTCGAAGACGCGCTCCGCCCCGGCCACGCCCTGCTGGATCGTGCTGTTCGACTTGGTGAGCCGCTTGAACGGCTCGTAGAGCAGGAACATCGCGGTGAGGAACGCGAGAAACGATCCCTGGGTGCGCGTGCCCTCGATCACGCTACTGCCGCCGTACCAGACCACCGCGCCGATGCCGAACGCCGCCAGCACCTCGAGCGCCGGCGTCGTGAGCGCCTTGATCATGCTCGCCTTCATGTAGAGGCGGTAGAGACGCCGGTTCTCGGCGGCGAAGCGCTCGCGCTCGTACCCCTCCATGCCGAACGCCTTGACCACCCGATTGCCCTGCACGGTCTCCTGCAGGAGCGCGGTGAGGATGCCGAGCGAGCGCTGGCCGCGCTTGCTGAAGCGCCGCAGGCGTTGCGAGAGCTTCACGATCGGCAGCACCGACGCGGGGAAGACCAGGAAGGCGATGAGGGCGAGCGTCGGGTCCTTCACGAACGCAACGACGACGAGGGCGACGAGCGAGGTCGCGTCGCGCATGAGCGACGCCACCGCGTCGGTGAGCGCGGTGCGCACCATCATCACGTCGCTTCCCACCCGCGAGAGGAGATCCCCGGTCTGGCTGCGGTTGAAGAAGGCGAGCGACAGGCCCTGGATGTGCTCGTTCATGTCGTTCCGCAGGTCGCAGATGATGCGCTGGCCGACGAGGTCCATGAGATAGTTCTGGGCGAAGCTGGTGGCGCCGCGAAAGAGGAAGATCAGCACGATCGCGGCCGGCAGGACGCGCAGCGCGGTCGCGTTCCGCGCCGCGAAGATGTCGTCGAAGACGCGCTCGACGAGGAACGGGAGCACGCCGGTCGTGGCGCTGAACAGCAGCATCGCCACGACGGCGACGACGAACCACGGCCAGACGTACGGCCGCAGGTAGCGCAGCAGGCGCAGGTAGGTGGCGCCCGGGCCGCGCTCGCGCCCGGTGTCCGCGTCGCCGCTCCCACGACGGCTCATGCCAGCATCTCCGCGGCGATCGCCGCCGCCCGCCGGGCGGCACCGCCGCCGCCGAGCAGGGACCGCAGGCTCGCGAGCGCGGCGACCGTGGCTGCGTGCTGGGCCGGATCGTCGAGGAGGCGCTCGGCCTCGGCCGCGATGCGCGCTCCGGTGGCGTCGCCCTGGACGAGCTCCGGCACGATGCCTCGTCCCGCGATCAGATTGGGCATCCCGATGAACGGCACCGAGACCAGCCGGCGTGCCAGCGCGAAGGTCAGCGCCGACATGCGGTAGACGATCACCATCGGGCGCTCGAGCAGGGCCGTCTCGAGCGTGGCGGTCCCGGAGGCGACCAGGGCGAGCGCGCTCGCGTGCACGAGATCGTAGGTGTCGTCCGGCACCACCGTGGCCGCCAGCGGACGGCCCCGCATGCTCGCCGCGACGTCCGCCGCGATCAGCGTCTCGGCGAGGGCGAGGACGCACTGGCAGTCGCCGCGCGCGACCAGGCGGGCGGCCGCCTCCGCGATCACCGGCAGGATGAGCCGGATCTCCTTCACGCGGCTCCCGGGCAGGAGCGCGATCAGGCGCTTGCCCGGATCGAGTCCGTGGCGCGCCAGGGTCTCCTCGCGGCTGCGCGTGGCACGGACGCGGTCGAGCAGCGGGTGTCCGACGAACTCCGCGCGCACGCCGCTCGCGGCGTAGAGGGGCGCCTCGAACGGGAAGACCACCGCCATGCGGTCGACCCGCCGCGCGATCTTGCGGATGCGGCCACGCCGCCAGGCCCACACCTGCGGGCTGATGTAGTACAGCACCGGGACGCGGCGCCGGCGGGCGACGCCGGCGAGCGCGAGGTTGAACTCCGGGAAGTCGATGAGGATCAGGAGATCCGGTGGCTCGTCGCGCAACAGGCCGCGCACCAGGCGGTAGGCACGCAGCACGGCGCCGAGCCGGTCGCGCGCCTCGAGCAGCCCCATCGTCGCAATCGCCGTCGTGTCGACGAGCGTCTCCATGCCTGCCGCGCGGAGCCGCGCGCCCCCCACGCCCCGCACCCGCACTCCGGGCACGAGCGCGCGCAGCGCCGCCACGAGATCGGCGCCGTGCATGTCCCCCGACGCCTCCCCGGCGACGAGGAGCACGGTGCGGGACGCGCCGGCAGGGCGCGTGGCCGTGGCAGGATCCGGCGCGCTCATCCCGCCTGCTCCAGGCTCGCGACGATGCGCTCGGCGAGCTCCAGGGCACGCAGGCCGTCACGACCGCTCACCGCGGGCGCGGCGCGAGAGGCGACCGCCGCGAGGAAGGCCGCGATCTCGTCCCGCAGCGGATCGCCCTGCCCGGCGTCGTGCTCCTGCACCACGATCTCGGGGAGCCCTTCCGGGGTCGCCGGTGGCGTCCGCCGGCAGATCCGGACCGTGCGCTGATCGTAGTCGATGGCGACGTAGGCGTCGTGCTGGAAGATGCGGAGCTTGCGCTCGCGCTTCAGCGACACGCGGCTGGCCGTGACGTTGGCGATGCAGCCGTTGGCGAAGCGCAGCCGCGCGTTCGCGATGTCGACGCGCGACGTGAGGACGGGCACCCCGACGCTCTCCACCTGCACGACCTCGGCGCCGACGAAGTGCAGGATGAGGTCGAGGTCGTGGATCATCAGATCGCGGATCACGTCGACGTCGGTGCCGCGTTCGACGAACGGCGCCAGGCGATGGCACTCGAGGAAGCGGGGCTCGCTGACGACGGCGGCGGCGGCACGGAGGGCGGGGTTGAAGCGCTCGAGGTGGCCGACCTGCAGGACCCGCCCCGTCCCCTCCGCGAGGCGCACCAGCTCGGCGCCCTCGGCCACGGTCGAGGCGAGAGGCTTCTCCACCAGGACATCGATGCCGGCACGCAGAAGGTCGCCCGCGACCGCCGCGTGATCACGGGTCGGGACCGCGACACTGGCGCAATCCGCGGCTCCGACGAGCGCACGGTGATCGGGAAAGACGCGCGTGCCGAGCGCCGCCGCCACCTCCGCCGCGCGCCCTCGGTCCCGATCCACGACCCCGACCAGGCTCACGCCCTCGAGGGCGGCGTACTTCTCGGCGTGGAACCTCCCGAGGTGACCGACCCCGACGACCGCGGCCCGCAGACGCACCGTCACCCCGACCGCCCTAGATTCCTTGTCTTCCGGAAGTCGCAGCAGATGAGTCAAGTTTGGTTCGGTAGGTCTTCGCCCTACATCTCGTCGGTCTGCGGCAGAGCCTCGTCAGGAGCTCGTCGGAGCAACTGGCGCCGCAGCGTGAAGCGCCAGCCGCCGCGTGAAGCGCCAGCCGCCGCGTGAAGCGCCAGCCGCCGCGTGAAGCGCCAGCCGCCGCGTGAAGCGCCAGCCGCCGCGAGCGCAAGGACCCGACCCCGACCGCGTATCCGTTCGATACGCCGATGGGTCGGCGACGCCGTCGCTCGCGCACGGATGGCGCTTCGCAGCCGGTGCCCATTGCTCCGACGGGCTCCCCGCTGCGCGCGCGACGCGCTCCCCTGCGCCACCGATCCCACCTCCCGTTCGCGTAGCACGAATCCCGCGCACCTTGAAGGGCGCACGGGGCGCCACCTGAGCCGCAGCCCGCAGCTCGCGCGCCGCAGCCGCTCACGATCGGGGATTCCGAGCCTGGCTCAACCCGAGGTGGTCAGGCTGTGGCGCAGGGCGTACATGACGAGGCCGATCCGGTCGCGCACGCCGAGCTTCTGGAACACGCTCGTCAGGTTGGTGCGCACGGTGCGCTCGCTGATCGAGAGCAGCGCGGCGACCTCCTTGTTCTTCTTGCCGCTCGCGACCAGACGCACGATCTCGAGCTCGCGCTCGGTGAGCCCGTCGTCACGCCGGATAGCGGGCCCCTCACCCTCCTCGCTGGTCCGGCCGAGCTCGGCCACGAGCACGCCTCGCATGCGCGGATCCATCCAGGTCTCTCCCCGGCACACCGCGTGAATCGCCTGCACCAGGGTCTGCCGGGCCGAGTCCTTGAGGACGACGCCCCGTGCGCCGAGCTTGAACGCGCGTATGTGCTCCTCCATCTCGTCGCAGGCGGTGAGGACGAGCACCTTGGTGCCAGGGCTGATGCGCACGACCGCCGGCACCGCGTCGAGCCCGCTCCCCTGGGGCATCCTGATGTCGAGCAGGAGGACGTCGGGCTTCGTCTGCCACATCAGCTCGACCACGTCCTCGGCGCTCTCCAGGTCGGCGATGACCTCGAGATCGTCCTCCATCTGGAGGATGGTGCGCAGGCCCTCGCGGAAGAGCGTGTGGTCGTCGACGATGACGATGCGCCGCTTGCGCGGCAGGGCAATCATGCCGACCTCCGTCGCGCGGGCTCGCGCTCCGCCTCCGTCGCCAGCGGGATGCGCACCGTCACCTCGGTACCCTCGCCCGAACGGCTGCGCACGCGCAGCGTCCCGCCGAGCGCCGCCGCACGCTCGCGAATCGACCACGGCGCGGCGGTGGCCGAGACCGTGCCGTCCGCTGCCGCCACGCCCCCGCCCTGGAAGCCACGTCCGTTGTCGCGGACGACCAGCGTGCAGTGCGTCTGGTAGGCGGTGATCTTGACGAGGGCCTGGGTCGCCTGCCCGTGCCGGGCGGCGTTGCTGAGGGCCTCGCGCACGATCTGCGTGATCTCGTATGCGGCCGACGACGACAGCCCGGCAACCGCGGGCGGCAGGGAGAGCTTCACGCCCAGGCGGTCGCGCATCGAGAACTCCGCGCCGATGCGCTCGAGCGTCGAGGCGAGGTCGTGGGCCTCGCGGCTCGCACTGCGCAGCACGGCCAGGTAGTGGCGGACCTCGCGGTATCCACGTTCGACGGTCTGCTGCAGTTGCGCCAGCTCCTGCGGCAAGCGCGAGGGGTCGCGCTCCAGGACGAGGCGGCAGGCCTCGAGACGCAGGTCGATGCCCGCAAGCGCCTGGATGAACCCGTCGTGCAGATCGCGGGCGATGCGTGCACGCTCTTCGAGCACTGCCACCTCCTCCGCCTTCCTCTGCAGGCGCACCGCCTCGAATCCCGCCGCCGCCTGCCCGGCAATGAGCACCAGGAACTGCAGGTCCTCGCGCGTGAAGCGCGGACGGCGTGCACGCACCACGGCGGCATGCCCGCGAACCTCGTCCCCGATCAGGACCGGCGTCACCAGCAGCACCTGCTCGCCCCCGTCCCACGGCAGGCGCAGGTCCGGCGGCAGCGTGCGACGGCACGTCGCGCCGCTCGTCACGTCGTAGCAGAGGGCGGTGGCGCTGCCCGCCTCGCCGCCGTGGGTGAGAAACGCCTCGCTGGGGCCCACGACGGGCAGATCGAGCGGGTCGTGCTCCGAGATGCGCAGCCCGAGACGCAGCCGTCCGCCACCGCGGGCCATGTCCCAGGTGAAGTACCGCTCACTCTCGGGATCGCGCAGGATGAGCAGCCCGCGCTCCGCCCCGAAGTACTGCAGCACCCAGCGCATGAGCCGCGTGAGGCCCCATCCAGGCGCGCGCTCGCGACGAAAGAGCGACGTGAGCGCGAGCATGAAGGCGAGCTTGCGCTTCGAGCGGCGCTCGTGCTCGCCCAGATAGCCGACCAGGTAGCCGAGCGCGACCAGGTACACCGGGCGGAACAGATGCGCGCGCTGGAAGGTAAACGCCGCGGGGTCGACCCAGCGGCTCGCGAACAGGATCAGCAGCGGGTACAGGCACGCGAGCAGGATGGTGAGCGGCGCCGAGGCCGCAAAGCCCCAGCGCACGCTCACGCTCGAGATCACGAAGACGTTCAGGAGGAAGAACGGTGTGGCGCCGCCCTCCGTGCAGAGCGTGATCAGCACCGCCCACACGACGTCCGAGACGACCGAGTAGGGCCCGACGCGGCGGCCGCGGACGTACTCGCCGCGCACGAGCCAGAAGAGCACCAGGCTGAAGGCCACGTAGCCGCCGAGAACACCGTACGTGAGCCAGGGCCAGGGGGGCTCCTTCGGATCGACCAGCGCGATCGCCAGCGTCGTCGCCGCGAGCAGGACGCGGCAGAACGCGATGATCTTCTCGGTCTCGGAGATGGACTCGAGGAACGCGGCGCCCCGCTGTTCGCGGACGCTATGGGCTAGCGCAAAGCGCATACGGGTGTGACCTAGGGCCCTCTAACATGACACAGCAACCGACGTGCCACGAGGGCTGCACAGAGCCCGCCTTCCGCGATCAGCGGCATGTGGCAAAAGCGCACGAACCGGAGAATCGGCAACGTCCTACTCCGGTCGCGCCCGACGATTCGACCGGCGTCGCGTCGCGCGGCCGCAGCGCGACCCGCACAGCGCGCGCTGCAGCAGGTGGCCGCGCGTTCCGGCTCACACCTCGACGGCGACGACGGCGATCCCCGCGGCATCGGCCGCCGCCAAGAGCTCGTCACGGTCGAGCATGATCGTCCGGCCCGCCTCGAGCGCGAGCGCCACGGCCCCGACCTCGCGCATGACCGCGATCGTCGTCGGCCCGACCGCCGGGACGTCGAAGCGCAGATCCTGGTTGGGCTTGCTGACCTTCACGACGATGACGTCCCCGCGCCCGAGCTCTCCGCCACGGCGAACCGCCGCGTCCGTCCCCTCGATGCCCTCGACGGCCAGCACCGTTCCCCGCTTCACGACCACGCTCTGGCCGATGTCCCAGCGCCCGATGTCCTTGGCGACCTGCAGCCCAAAGCGGATGTCCTCCCATTCACTCGCCCGCGGTTCGCGCCGCGACAGCGTCCCCAGCCGCGGGACCAGGCGGCCGAGAAAGAGCGTCGACTCGACGACCTTGATACCGTCACGCTCGAGCTCGGCGGCGACGCCGCGCAGCAGGACGTCGTCTTTCAGGCTGCGGGTCTTGGCGAGGAAGGCGGCGCCGCGGAGGTCGGGACGGATGTCCGAGAGGTGGCGGGGCTTGCCGATGCCGCCCGCCATCACGGCTCGCCTCACGCCCGCGCGCCTGAGGGCGCGGATGAGCTTGCCGAGCTCCCCGACGCGTACCCAGGTGAGCTCGTCGACGAGGGCGACGAGATCCTCCGAGGTCTCGCCGCGGTGGGCCACCGCGACCACGTGCACGCCCTCTGCGCGTGCCGCGGCGGCGAACAGCAGCGGGAAGCGGCCGTTGCCCGCGACGAGGCCGATGCGCTCAGCTTCCGTCGTCGTCCTCCCCACCGTCGCGCCCGGCCCGTCCGGCCGGGCAGACGCCGCGCTGCGAGGCGGCGATGAAGCCCAGCAGGCGCGCCACGTCCGGGTGCGCTCCGAGCTCGGCGGCGCAGCGCTTCTGCGCCTCCGCGAACGGCAGGCCGGAGGAGAAGAGGATCTGGTAGGCGCGCTTCAGGGCGCGCGTGCGCTCGCTGGCGAACCCGCGACGCCGGAGGCCGATCAGGTTCAGGCCGCGCAGGCGGGCGCGGTCGCCGGACGCGTTGCAGAAGGGCGGCACGTCGTGCACCACCATCGCACCCCCGCCGAGCAGCGCCGACTCCCCGATGCGCGCGAACTGGTGGATCGCGGCGAGACCGCCGACGATGACGTGATCCTCGAGCGTCACGTGCCCCGCCAGGGCGGCGCTGTTCGCGAGCACACAGCCGCTGCCGATCCGGCAGTCGTGCCCCACGTGGGCGTGGTTCATGAACAGGTTCTGGTTGCCGACCACCGTCACCATGCCGCCGCCCCGCGTCCCGGGGTTGAGCGTGGCGAACTCGCGAATGACGTTGCGATCGCCGATCTCGAGACGGCTCTCCTCGCCCCGGTACTTGAGGTCCTGCGGCTCGGCGCCGACGCTGGCGAACTGGAAGATCCGGTTCCCTGCCCCGATCGTCGTGCGCCCCTCGATCACGGCGTGCGGGCCGACCGTCGTGCCCGGGCCGAGGCGCACATGCGGGCCGATCACCGCGTAGGCGCCGATGCGCACGTCGGCGGCGAGCTCCGCTCCCGCGGCCACGATCGCCGTCGGATGCACGAGCGGAGCGCCCGTGACCGGCGTCGCGACGGTGGTGAGGTCCGCCTCCGCGACCACCGTCGCGCCGACGCGCGCCGTGCCCCGCATGCGCCATCCCCGTGCTCCCCCCTCCACGGCCGTGACGTCGAGCTCGAGCTCGTCGCCCGGCTGCACCGGCTGGCGGAAGCGGGCGCGG
>Ga0209253_10001426_pt1 | contig 20945 bp, 16 predicted proteins | sample FrelakmetBRP12BR_FD_187145 | JGI IMG/M metagenome (GOLD analysis project Ga0209253, IMG submission 187145) | Freshwater lake sediment microbial communities from the University of Notre Dame, USA, for methane emissions studies - BRP12 BR (SPAdes)... | ecosystem: Environmental > Aquatic >...
CCGGGTCCTGGAGGACAACCTCCGGACCCCGTCGGGCGTCTCCTACGTGCTCGAGAACCGCATCATCTCCAAGCGGGTCATCCCCGAGATGCTCGACGCCGCGCGCGTCGAGCCGGTCGACGCCTATCCCATGCGCCTGGCCGACTCGCTGCGGTCGGTCTCGCCGGTCGATCCGTCGGAGACCTCGGCGGTGGTGCTCACCCCGGGGCCCTTCAACTCGGCCTACTTCGAGCACAGCTTCCTGGCCCGGACCATGGGGCTCGAGCTGGTGCAGGCCGCCGACCTCTTCACCAAGGGGGATCACGTCTTCTGCCGGACGACCCGCGGGCCGCGCCCGGTGCACGTCATCTATCGGCGCATCGACGAGACCTATCTCGACCCGGAGGTCTTCCGCCCCGACAGCCTGCTGGGCGTGCCCGGGATCCTGCGCGCCTGGGCCAAGGGCAACGTCACGCTCGCCAACGCTCCCGGCAACGGCGTCGCCGACGACAAGGCGGTCTACCCCTTCGTGCCGGACATCGTGCGCTACTACCTCTCGGAGGAGCCGCTGCTCGCCCAGCTCGACACCTGGGTCTGCGCCCGCGACGACGACCGGCGCTTCGTCCTCGAGCACCTCGGTGAACTGGTGGTGAAGGCGGTCGACGAGGCCGGCGGCTACGGCATGCTCATGGGGCCCCAGGCGACGAAGGCGCAGATCGAGGAATTTCGCCAGCGCGTCCAGGCAGAGCCGCGCAAGTACATCGCCCAGCGCCGCCTCGAGCTCTCCACCTGCCCGACCTGGGTGGAGGGGAAGAGCCGGCTGGAGCCGCGCCGGGTGGACCTGCGCCCCTACGTCCTGAACGGGCGGGACGGGCCGTGGGTGCTGCCCGGCGGGTTGACCCGGGTGGCGCTCGTGGAAGGCTCCTACGTGGTGAACTCCAGCCAGGGCGGCGGCTCGAAGGACACCTGGGTGCAGAAGCCGGAGGCCACATGATCTCCCGCGTCGCGGACCACTGCTTCTGGCTGGGGCGGTACCTGGAAAGGGTCGAGTCGACAGCCCGCGTCCTCGGGGTGACCCGGAACCTGGCCCTCGACGTGGGGATCAACCCTCGGCACGTCTGGCTGCCCGTCATCATCGTCTCCGGCGAGCAGGAGCGGTATGCCGCCTTGGGGCAGGGACGCCCCGACGACGGCGAGCGCATCCAGGACTACATGACCTGGGACGAGCAGAACCCGAGCTCCATCGGCCGATCGCTCGCGGCGGCGCGGGACAACGCCCGATCCATCCGGGAGGTGGTCAGCCTGGAGACCTGGGAGGCGCTCAACGCGCTCTACCTCTGGGTGGGCAGCCCCCGGGCGCGCACGGAGTGGCGCGAGGACCGGCACGCGTTCTACCGGCGCATCCGGACGTCGATGCAGTCGCTGCAGGGCATCGTGCGCGGCACCATGCTCTTCGACGACGCCATGCACTTCATGCTGCTCGGCACGATGCTCGAGCGCACCGGCCAGACCTCCCGGATCCTCGACGTGCACCACCACGCCTTCCAGGCGCTGGGGACCCACGAGGTCATCGAGACCGCGCTCTGGCTGGCCCTGCTCCGGGCCTGCTCGGGGTTCGAGCCCTTCATGAAGGTGCACCGGGGGAGGGTCAGCCCGGCCGCCGTGGCCCGCTTCCTGGTGGTCGATCCGATCTTCCCCCGCTCCGTCCGCTTCTCGCTGCGGGCCGCGGTCTCCCGCTTCGAGCGGATCCGCCCGCCCGCCGAGGTCGACCTTCCGGGCGAACGCAGCGCGGCGCGGCTTCGGGCCCTGGCCGGCTGGGTGGCCGCGCTGGAGAAGGACTTCGACGTGGCGGGCCTCCACGAGCTGCTCACCCACGTGGTCGACGAGACCGCGGCCATCGCCGGCGTCATCGGAACCGAGCTCCTGGGTTATGCTCCGGCGCCCGCGGCCGAGATGTCGGCCCAGTGACCCCGCACAAGACATGCCCAACCTCCTCGCGATGTCCTTCGAAGGCGAGCTCGCGCCCTCCTTCGACCTTCGATGCCTATCCCAGGGCGAGGTACCGCCCGATGGCTGGGGCATCGGCTACTACCCCGGCGGCGAGCTGGCCGCTGCCGTGCTCAAGGAGCCGGCGCCTCCCAGCGGCTCGATCCGCTCCGAGCTGATCAAGGCGTGGGAGCACCTCGAGTCCTCCATCTTCCTGCTCCACGTCCGGCGCGCCACCTGGGGCGCCATCTCCGACGCCAACACACAGCCCTTCCTGAGAGCCTGGGGACGGCGCGACTGGCTCTTCGGGCACGCCGGGTCGCTCCGCTCCCGGCTGGAGTTGCGGGCAGGCGCCCCCTTCGAGCCGGTGGGGGCCACCGACACGGAGCTCATCTTCTGCGAGCTGATGAACCGCTTCGCCGAGCGGGGCTGGAAGAGCCTGGGCGAGGCCGACCCGCGCGCGCTCCTCGAGTGGCTGGGCAGCATCAACGACAACGGCAACCTCACCTGCGTCCTCACCGATGGGCACGACCTGGCGGTCTACGCCGACCGGGAGTCGGCGGGCATCTGGCTGTGGGAGGTGCTTCCCCCCTACGATCGGCTCACCTTCGGCGACGGGGAACTGATCGTCGACCTGGGCAAGCGAGGGGTGAAGAGCCGCAAGGGCGTCGTGGCGAGTTCACATCCGCTCCAGGTGAACGGCGAGGACCGGGAGTGGCGCGCCGTGCCCCCCGGCCACCTGGTGCTCCTGCGCCAGGGGGCGGTGCGCGAGGTCCTGGCCCCGTGGATCATCCCGGGCGGCCATCCGCCGCTCCCCGGCACCCAGCGCCGCCAGATGGCGCGTCCCGCCAAGGCCCCGCCTCGCCGGTTCAAGGTGGTCCACCGGACCTCGTACCGGTACGACAGGCCGGTCGAGCGGAGCTCGCACGTCTTCAAGCTCTCCCCCGCCGACGACCGGCTCCAGCGCCTGCTGTCGAACGCCATCGAGGTGTCGGTGGACGGGCCGTACCGGGACTACGAGGACGTCTTCGGAAACCAGGCCCGCCGCATGGAGGTCGACCAGCCGTACGACGCCATGGTCATCACGTCCACCTCGCACGTCGAGGTGCTCGACGTCGACCCGCTCTCCTACCGGCCGCTGCGGCAGCGGGCGCAGATCCCGGTGGTGTGGATGCCCTGGCACCAGCAAGTGTTGCAGCCCTTCCTGCTCCCGCTGGAGCTGGCCGAATCGGAGCTGAGAGAGCTCAGCGAGTACGCCATGAGCTTCGCCGTGCGCAACGACTTCGACCTCGTCGACACGCTGCTCGACGTGAACCAGTCCATCTTCCGGGAGTACAAGTACACTCCGGGTGAGACGACGGTCTTCACCACGCCCTTCGAGGTCTACACCAACCGCCGCGGCGTCTGCCAGGACTTCACCAACCTCTTCATCTGCCTGGCGCGGCTGCTCGGGCTCCCGGCGCGCTACGTCTGCGGCTACCTCTGGACCGGCCCCAAGAACCCCAACCAGCGCCAGGCCGAGGCCTCCCACGCCTGGGCGCAGGTCTACCTGCCCGAGGTGGGATGGAAGGGCTTCGACCCCACCAATGGCATCCTCACCCAGACCGACCACGTGCGGGTGGCGGTCGGGCGAAGCTACCGCGATGCCACGCCGACCGCGGGGACCATCTTCGTGGGCGGCGGCGGGGAGAAGCTGGAGGTCGAGGTGCGGGTCGAGTCCATGGGCGAGGCTTCAGCCGACCTAGATCCGGGATCCGCTCGCTAGAGCCCGAAGTACCCCAGCCCGATCCGCGACATGGCCCCCGCCGCGCTGCCGAGCGCCAGGCCCACCGCCACGTCGAGCGGGTAGTGGGCGCCCAGGTAGACGCGGGAGAGGCCGATGCCCACGGCGAGAGCGAGCGCCAGCGGCCCAAGGCCGAATGGCGCCCCGGCCAGCGCCACGGCGGCGGCGAAAGCTGCCGTGGTGTGGCCAGAAGGGAAGGAGAAGCGATCGGGGTTCTCGGCCAGCGCCTCGAAGCCGACGATGGCGCAGGTGGGGCGCGGGCGGTGGAGCGAGCGCTTCAGCGCCTGGGAGAAGAGTGTCCCGAGCAGCGTGGCGGCGGCGAGCCGTGCGGAGAGGACGGTGAAGGGTGCGCCCGCCGCGAGCAGGACCAGGACGGCCACGGTCCAGGACGAGGTGTTGCCGGCGCGGGTGAGGGCTCTCGCCACCACCGTGCGCCACGGTCCGTGGAGCCGGCGCGCGGCGACGAGGAGCCGCTCGTCGATCGCGAGGAGCCTGGCGAGCCGGCCCACGCGCTCGGAGAGCTCCGGCGCTGCCGGGATCTCGGGCGCATCGGTCCCCGCCGCGGAAGCGGTCAGGGCCATCGGGACGGTGTCGCGCAGCTCGCTCACGGACGGGATCATGCCCGCGGCGTGTCACCGGCGCATGTTTGCCGGGTCACGTTTGCGTGACGAGCCAGGCGCGACAATTCGTCAGGAAATCCAGCACATTCGAGGAACGGTCAAGGGGTGTAGACGAGGAAACGGCATCGGATCCCCCCGTTCTGGACCTCGATCGCCCGCGCCGGATTCCCCGGGAGCATCCTCGCCATCGCCGGGTTGCCGGCCAGGACTCCCACGGTCCAGCCACCGAGGCGCGCCAGCAGCGACCCGAGCGCCTTCCATGACTTCTCGACCTCGCGGTCGAGGCGGATCCCGTACGGCGGGTTCACGAGGCAAAAGCCCGGCCCCGGTGGCGGCGCGACGTCGCCCGCGTCGCGCCGCTCGATGCGGACGAAGGGGACGACGCCTGCGGCCTCGGCGTTCTTTCCGGCGAGTCGCACCGCGCCGCCGTTCCGGTCGGAGGCCAGGATCGGCGCCGGCGGAGTCCGCGTGAGCGCGGTGAGCCGATCCCGCACCGCCGAGGTACGCGCAGGGTCATGTCCCGGCCACGCCTCGAAGGCGAAGCTGCGCCCGATTCCCGGAGCCCTGCGCGCGGCGAGAAGCGCCGCCTCGATCGCGATGGTTCCCGATCCGCACATCGGGTCGAGCAACGGGCGGTCTCCGTCGAATCCCAGCTCGAGGAGCAGGCCTGCGGCCAGGCTCTCTCGCAGCGGCGCCGCGCCCACCCGCGCGCGCCAGCCCCGCTTGAAGAGGGGCGACCCGGCGGCGTCGGCGGAAAGGATGGAGCGCTCGCCGTCGGGCCGCGCCTCCAGCTCGACGCCGGGGAGGCGCCTGGCCAGATCGCGGCGGGCTCTGGCGATCCCACCAGCCGGACCTTCCCAGAGCCGGACCTTCACGGCGTCGGCCGCTCGGGAGCCGAGGCAGGCAAGCGCGGTGGCGTCGAGCCCGTCCGCCTCCGCGCCACCGGGGACCGGGCGCGCGTCGAGGCCGAGCCCCGCCAGCTCCCGGGAGAGCGCCGGCTCGAGCCCCGGAGCGCAGGCGGCGAAGATCCGCTCCTGGCCGCGCTCTCTCATGCGTCGGGTGGCCGAATCACGGTTGGTTCAGTCCGGGGAATGGGCAGCCGCGAGAGCAGCGGGCGCAGCGCGAGGTAGAGGAGCCCGGTGGCGAGCGGCGCCACCAGGAGCCATGCCACCATCGCCCGCGCGTTCGCCTCGGCGTACTTCACCACGGTCGGCCAGATCCCGGCGGCCAGCTCGGCCTGGACCTGGGTGAACGAGAAGGGGACGGGCGGTCCGCCGGTGATCCGGGCGCCCACCTGGAAGAAGGGAATGTAGAGCAGGATCTGCAGCGGGTAGGCGGCGTAGTTCGCCGCCACCACCGCGACGTGGTTGAGCCGCAGCGCCGCGGAGAGCGCCAGCGCGAAGAGCGTGGTGACGCCCAGGACGGGCATGACCGACACCACCACCCCGAGGGCGAGCGACAGCGCCAGCTTCTCCGGCGTCACCCCTTGCTTGAGCTGCTGGACGACCGGCGCGACCACGCGCCGCCGGAGCGCCTCCTTCACCTTTTCCATCGTGCCCGGATCTTAACCCGGACCCCTCGCGAAAAACGCGCGCTTGGGGTAGATCGGCGCCCGCCATGATCTCGGTCCAGGACGTCACGAAGGCCTACGGGCCCAAGAAGCTCTTCGAGGACGTGAACGTCACGTTCTCGCCGGGGCGCCGCTACGGACTCACCGGCCCCAACGGCTCGGGCAAGTCCACCTTCATGAAGATCCTCTCCGGTGACGAGGAGTCGGACACCGGCCGCGTCCACCGGCCGAAGAAGGTCGGCATCCTCCGCCAGGACCACTTTCGCTACGAGGCCGACCGGGTCATCGACGTGGTCCTCATGGGCAACGCGGTGCTCTGGAAGGCCATGAAGGAGAAGGACGACATCCTGGCCCAGGCCGACGTCTCGGAGGAGGACGGGCACAAGCTGGCCGAGCTCGAGGGCACCATCGCCGAGGAGGACGGCTACGAGGCCGAGGCCCAGGCCGCGGAGCTGCTCCAGGGGCTGGGCATCGGCACCGGGTGGCACGAGCAGCCCATGAAGAGCCTGGCCGGCGGCCTCAAGCTGCGCGTGCTGCTCGCCCAGGCCCTCTTCGGCTCGCCGCAGGGACTCCTGCTCGACGAGCCCACCAACAACCTCGACCTCGACTCGATCCGATGGCTGGAGGCCTTCCTCCACGACTACCAGGGAGTGCTCGTCACCATCAGTCACGATCGGCACTTCCTGAACGCCATCTGCACGCACATCGCCGACATCGACTACGAGGCCATCATCACCTACACCGGCGGCTACGACAGCATGGTGCGCCAGAAGGGCGAGGTGCGGAACCGCATCGAGTCGGAGAACTCGGAGAAGAAGAAGCGGATCGAGCAACTCCAGGAGTTCGTGGCCCGCTTCTCGGCCGGGACCCGGGCCTCGCAGGTTCAGAGCCGGAAGACCCAGATCCAGAAGCTCCGCCTCGAGGATCTCAAGCGCTCCAACATCCAGGCCCCCTTCATCAAGTTCGAGCCGAGGGCGCAGAGCGGCAGGCAGACGCTGGAGATCCGCGACGTGGAGAAGCGCTTCCACGGCAACGAGGTGATCCAGCCCCTCACCGCGCTCGTCACCCGCGGCGAGAAGATCGCCATCATCGGCAAGAACGCGGCGGGGAAGTCCACGCTCGTGAGGCTGCTGATGGGCGAGATCGAGCCCACCGCGGGCACCGTCAAGTGGGGACACCAGGCCATCCTCGGCTACCTGCCGCAGGATCACGCGGGGCTCATCCACCCCGGCACCACCGCCTTCGGGTGGCTGCGCGAGCACGAGGACAAGCTCTCCAACGAGGAGATCTCCGGCCTGCTCGGGCGCATGCTCTTCTCCGGCGAGGAACGCATGAAGCCCACCGCGACCCTCTCCGGCGGCGAGACCGTGCGCCTCCTCATGGCCAAGCTCATGATGGAGAAGCCCAACGTGCTGGTCCTCGACGAGCCCACCAACCACCTCGACCTGGAGGCCATCGCCGCCCTGTCCGAGGGGCTGAAGCGCTACGAGGGCACGGCCCTGTTCGTCACCCATGACCAGCAGCTCATCGACGAGGTGGCGACCCGGATCTGGCACGTGCGCGCCGGCGAGCCGGTGAACGACTTTCCGGGGACCTTTGCCGAGTACCTGGAGAAGCACCCGGACCTGGCTGCCCAGCACCGGTAGCGGCGCCGGCAGCCGCCCCAGTGGCGGCGCCGGTCAGCGGGCGAAGAAGGCCGGCAGGTCGGCCAGCGAGCGGACCTCGATCTCGGGAACACCGGGGAGGCGCTCGGGGGGCTGCCCGGTCCGGTTGCACCAGGCCACCCGGAAGCCGAACGCGCCGGCGCCGTGTGCGTCCCAGGCGTTGGCCGAGACGAAGCCGATCTCGCCGGGGAGCAGGTCGAGCTGGCGCGCCGCCAGGGCGTACACCTCCGGGGAAGGCTTGTAGATCCCGATCTCCTCCACCGACAGGACCACGTCGAGCAGGTCGTCGAGCCGCGCGTTCCGGATGCCGGCGTCGAGCATTCCGGTCGACCCGTTGGAGAGGACGGCGAGACGCAGCCCCTGCTCCCGCAAGGCGATCAGCACGCCGCGCGCGTCGGGGTAGGCGTCGAGCTGGAGGTAGAGGTCCATGAGCCGCTTGCGCAGCGCCGGGTCGTGGATGCCCAGGCTCTGCAGCGCGAAGTCGAGCGCCTCGCCGGTCACCTGCCAGAAGTCGACGTGGCGTCGCATCAGGCTGCGGAGCCACGTGTACTCGAGCTGCTTGCGGCGCCAGAGGTCGGCCAGGGCCCGCCAGCGCTCCCCGAGCGCGTCGCCTGCGCGCTCGGCGGCGGAGGCGAAGTCGAGCAGCGTCCCGTAGGCGTCGAACACCACCGCGCGGACCGTGGCCATGCCCGCAGCCTAGCGCTATCCTCCGCCCCTCGCCATGCGCCGCCGCGTCATCCTCGCCGGGTTGCTCGTCGCCACGGTCGTGGCGCTTCTCCTCGTGACCCCCTGGCGCGCCTGGCTGGAGGGATTCTCGGGGTGGGCGCGCGCCGCCGGGCCAGCCGGGATCGCCGCCTTCGCGCTGGCCTACGCCGCGGGTTCCGTCCTGGCGCTGCCGGTCTGGCCGTTGACCGTCGCCGCCGGTATCGCCTGGGGGACCGCGCGGGGCTTCGCGGTGGCCTTGCCGGCCAGCGCCGCCGGCGCCGCGCTGGCCTTCATCGCCGGGAGGACCTTCCTTCGCGGGGTGGTGGAGCGTCGCGTCGCCACGGACCCGCGCCTGGCCGCTCTCGATGACGCCGTCGCCGAGCAGGGGGCGCCGCTCGTGGTCCTGCTTCGGCTCTCGCCGCTCGCTCCCTACAACGTCGTCAACTACGCCCTCTCCGGGACGCGCCTCTCGCTCGCCGGATTCGTCCTGGCATCGACCATCGGCATGGCGCCCATCACCTTCGCCTGGGCATGGGCGGGCGCCACCTTCGGCAGCCTGGAGGGCATTGGTGGACAGGCGGCGCAGGGGCCGGGCGCCGCCGCGCTTCAGTGGAGCGGCCTGGCCGCCACCGTGGCCGTGGTCTTGCTGCTCGGGCGCGCCGCGCGCCGCGCGCTGGCCAGGCGCCGGCGGTAGGATGCACCCATGCGCCGCAAGGTGAACCGAGACGAGGTCGCGAAGGAGCTGCTCCCCGGCGAGTCGAGGGCGCTCCTCCAGGAGTTGCACCTCCTCACCCGGGACGGCGACCTGAACGCCGACAGCCTGCGCAAGCTGAAGCAGGTGAACCACCTGGTCCGCCTGCTCGCCCCGGCCCTCGAGGACGTCCTCTCCCGCTTCGGCGACCCGGTCATCGTGGACTGCGGCTCGGGCAAGGGCTACCTCGGCTTCATCCTCTACGAGCTCTTCGTGGGGCCGGCGGGGAAGGGGACGCTCATCGGCATCGAGTCGCGCCCCGAGCTGGCCAGGGCGGCCACGGAGCGGGCCGCGCGGCTGGGCTACGAGCGGATGCGCTTCATCGCCGCCGACGTGACCGGCGCCCCGGTACCGCCCCGCGTGCACCTCGTCACCGCGCTCCACGCCTGCGACACCGCCACCGACGACGCGCTGGTGCTGGCTTCCCGCCAGGGCGCCGACCACGTGGCGGTGGTGCCCTGCTGCCAGGCCGAGGTGGCGCGCCAGCTCGCCGGGCGTCGCGGCGCCGACCCTGCGCTGGCCGAGATGCACCGGCACCCCTGGCACCGGCGCGAGCTGGGGTCGCACCTGACCAACGTGATCCGCGCCCTCGCGCTCGAGGCCCTGGGGTATCAGGTGACGGTGACCGAGCTGGCCGGGTGGGAGCACTCCCTCAAGAACGAGCTCATCCTGGGGCGCAAGCTTCACGGGGAGTCGCGCCCGTCGCGGGAGCGGCTCGAGGCGCTCCTCGCCGCCGCCGGGGTGCGGCCCAAGCTGGTCCGGGAGCTCTGGGGAGGCGCCCCCGAGGCGGCTCCGGCGCCCCCGTGAAGAAACGTTTCGGGATGGCCCCATCCTTGTCTTTCCGGGGGGCTGCGGATATTCCTCCCCGGATGCCCTCCTTCCTCCGGGTGGGGCGCGCGTCCGCCGCCGCGCTCCTCCTGTCCGTAGGCGCCTGCAAGGGCGGACCGCCCGCTGCGCGCCAGCGCCCACCGCCCGCCGTCACCGTCGCCCCCGTCGTGGTCCGCGACGTGCTGGTGGAGATCCGCGCCCCGGTGGACCTCCGCCCCCTCTTCCAGGCCGACGTGGGGGCCAAGACCCTGGGCTACCTCGACGCCGTCCTCGTGGAGCGCGGCGACATCGTCAGGAAGGGGCAGCTCCTGGCGGTGGTGAGGCCCTCCGACCTTCCCAGCCAGATGGAGGCAGCGCGGGTGGCCTTCGATCTCGCCAAGGTCAACAAGGCCCGGGCCGAGTCGCTGGCGCCGGCCGGTGTGGTCTCGCAGCAGGAGCTGCAGAACGCGCAGAGCGCCTACGCCAAGGCCGAGGCCGATCTCCAGGCGGTCTCGACACGCTTCGGCGAGACCCGCATCGAGTCCCCCGTCGACGGCGTGGTCTCCCAGCGTCGCCTCGACCCGGGCGCGCTGGTGGGGCCCAACGCCGGCACCGGGTCGATCCTCACCGTGCAGAAGAACGACGTGCTTCGCGTCTTCATCCCGGTCAACGAGAAGGATGCACCCGTGGTGAAGCTCGGGCAGGCCGCCTCGGCCGAGTTCGACGCCCTGCCCGGAAAGCGCTATTCCGGCAAGGTCGTCAGGATGTCCCCGGCATTCGACCCGGTCAGCCGCACCGTGGACGCCGAGGTGCACCTCGTCAATCCGGGCGAGCTGCGCCCCGGGATGTACGGGCGCGGGACGCTCGTCACCGCCAACCACCCAGCCTCGGTCGTGGTCCCCGCCTCGGCGGTGCAGATCTCCGACGGCCGCTACTACGCCTACGTCGTCCAGGGAGAGAAGGCCAAGCGGGTCGAGCTCAAGATCGGCGTCGACGGCGGGAACTGGTTCGAGATCGCAGCCGGCCTGAAGGCAGGAGACGAGATCGTCACCGCCGGCACCGACACCCTGGCCGACGGGAGCGCCATCCGCCCGGTGCGCGGAGTGGATCCCTACTCCGGCAAGGCCACCGGCCCCGCCCCGGTCCCGGCGCCTGCCCCCGCGCCCCCGCCTGTGGCGAAGTAGGGAAGGGACCGAGACGCCATGTGGCTGACCCGCCTCGCGCTGCGCAACCCGATCTTCATCCTCATGATGTCGCTCATGGCGCTCGCCCTCGGCTGGGTGGCGCTGACGCGGCTCCCGGTCGACCTCTTCCCCAACATCGACGTCCCGCAGATCCGCGTGGCCACCTTCTACACGGGGGCAGGTCCGGCCGACGTCGAGAAGTCGATCACGGTGCCCATCGAGCGGGCCGTGTCGGCGTCGCCTGGCGTGGACCGGGTGGAGAGCGTCTCCAAGCAGGGCTTCTCGGCCGTCACCGTCTGGTTCCAGTACGGCGTGAACCTCGACAACGCCCAGTTCGAGGTGCAGCAGCGCGTGGCCCAGATCCTGAACACCCTGCCCCCGGGCATCGACCAGCCCTTCATCGTCAAGTTCGACGTCTCCAACATCCCGGTGGCCTTCGTCTCCATGAGCGCCGAGGGGCTCGACGAGCGGGAGCTCTACGACCTCGGCTACAACGTGGTCGAGCCCCAGCTGGAGCGGATCAAGGGGGTGGCCAGCGCGCCCATCGGGGGGGGCAAGATCCGGGAGATCCAGGTGCTGGCGCAGAACGATGCGCTGCGCTCCCGGGGGCTCACCGTGCTCGACCTGGTGAACACCGTGCGGGCCTCCAATCTCCTGCTGCCCAGCGGAACGCTGCGCGCCGGAGACCGCGATTACAACGTCTTCTCCAACACCCAGATCGGCGCGGCCCGCCCGCTGGGCGACGTGGTCGTCCGGACGGCCGCGAAGGGAACGGGCAACGAGCGCGGGGCTCCGGTGCGGATCTCCGACGTGGCCCAGGTGCTCGACGGCACCGCCGACCAGACCGAGATCGCCCGCGTGAACGGGTCGCGCGGCGTCTACTTCCGCGTTCTCAAGCAGCCCGGGGCCAACACCGTCGACGTGGTGGATCAACTGCGAAAGGCAATTCCCGGCCTTCGCGGCATTCCACCCAGCGTGAAGCTGACCGTCTCCTTCGACCAGTCGGCCTACATCCGGGCGGCCATCTCCTCCCTCGAGCACGAGGCGCTCTGGGGCAGCGGCCTGGCCATCCTGGTCATCCTGCTCTTCCTGGGGAGCTGGTCGGCCACCGGCATCATCGCCATCGCCATCCCGCTCTCCATCGTGGCCACCTTCGTGCTGCTCTACTTCTCCGGGCAGACCCTCAACGTGTTCACGCTGGGTGGATTGGCGCTGGGCGTGGGGCGACTCGTCGACGACTCGATCGTGGAGCTGGAGAACATCCACCGACATCTGGAATTGGGAGGCGATCGGAAGAGCGCCGTGCTGGCCGCCGCGCAGGAGGTGGCGATGCCCATCTTCGTCTCCACCATCACCACCATCGTGGTCTTCTTCCCGGTGGTCTTCCTCACCGGCGTGGCCCGCAACCTCTTCATCCCGCTGGCGCTCACCATCGCCTTCGCCCTGATGATGAGCTTCCTGGTCTCGCGGACCGTGACCCCGATCCTCTGCCTGAAGTACCTGGACCAGGGCGGCCACAAGATGGGCGGAGAGGGATTCGGACGGCGGATCACCCGGCAGCTGAACCGGATGGACGAGGCCTACGCCGGGTCCCTGCGCTGGGTGCTCGGAAACCGCTGGAAGGTGATCGTCGCCATCCTGGTCTTCTTCGCGGCCACGATCGGACTGGCCGGCCGGGTCGGGACCGAGTTCTTCCCGGCCACCGACGAGAGCCAGTTCCAGGTCATCTTCAAGGCGCCGGTGGGAACCCGAGTCGAGCGCTCCGAGGAGATCACCCGGCGCATCGAGAACACGGTCCGGGAGTCGCTGGCTCCGGAGAAGTCGGACGACGGCGGCCCGGTGGCCACCACGGTCATCTCCACCGTGGGGCTGCCGCAGGGGCGCAGCGCGCTCTTCACCTCCAACTCCGGCCCTCACGCCGGGACCGTGCAGACCTACCTCGTTCCCCACACCCGGCGCTCGCTCACCGACGAGGAGGCCGCCGACAAGGTGAGGGCCGGGCTGCGCGACGCCATCCCGGGGGTGCAGTCCTACTTCTTCGTGGGCGGCATCGTGAAGCGCATCCTCAACTTCGGTGCGGCCGCCCCCATCGACATCGAGATCGTGGGGTACGACCTCGACGCAGGGAGCGACTACGCGAAGCGGCTCCTGCCCAGGCTGCGGGCGCTCTCCGGTCCGGACGGACGTCCCATGCTCACCGACCTCCAGATCTCCCGGGAGGAGAACTACCCGGAGCTCGACGTGGTCGTGGACCGGGAGAAGGCCGGCATGCTGGGGGTCTCCGAGCAGCAGGTGGCCCAGACCGTTCTGGCCAGCCTGGTGGGGAACACCCAGTTCGCGCCGGTGCCCTTCACGGACCCCAGGACCGGCAACCAGTACTTCATCAACGTGCGGCTGGCCGACTCGGGGCGCAACGAGGTCTCGGACCTGGACGCGGTGCTGGTGCGCGCCGCCGACGGCTCGGTGCTGCCGCTCGCCAACGTCGCCCAGGTGAAGCGCTCGGCCGGCCCCGTCCAGGTGAACCGGAAGTACCTCCAGCGCGTCGTCGACGTCACCGCCAACACCACGCCCGGGGTCGATCTGGGAACGGCCAGCGCCGCGGTGGAGAAGGTGATCGAGGAGGTCCCGCCGCCCGAGGGCTTCTCGGTCCAGCTCTCCGGCCAGACCCAGGCGCAGCGCGAATCCTTCGCCAGCCTGCGCTTCGCCGCCCTCATGGCGCTGGCGCTCGTCTACATGATCCTGGCCTCGCAGTTCAAATCGCTGCTCGACCCGCTGGTCATCATGTTCTCGGTTCCGCTGGGAGTGAGCGGCGTGTTCATCGCGCTCTGGCTCACCGGCACGACGCTCAACGTCAACAGCTTCATGGGCATCATCATGATGGTGGGCATCGTGGTCTCGAACGGCGTCCTGCTGGTGGACTTCGCCCGGGTGCTGCGCGAGCGCGGGCGCCCGCTGCTCGAGGCCACCGTCGAGGCCGGCAAGACCCGGCTCCGCCCCATTCTCATGACCACCATCGCCACCATCGCCGGCCTTCTCCCCATGGCGCTCGGAATCGGGGAGGGCAGCGAGACCAACATGCCGCTGGCCCGGGCCGTGATCGGCGGCCTGACGGTCTCCACGTTCTTCACCCTCTTCCTCATTCCCGCGCTCTACACGCTGCTTGCCCGCTTCGAGAAGCCGGCCTCGACCGACGACTCGGAGCAGCCAGAGGGAACCGTGGAGGCCGCCACGTGAGAGTCATCGCCCTCTCCTGTCTCGTGGCCCTGCTGGGGACCGCCCCCGCCCTGGCGCAGACCGCCGCTGGCGCCGCCGCTGGCGCGCTCTCCCCGACGCTGGCAGCGCCCCCCGACGTGGTCCTGCAAGCCCACCTCGCCGCGCCCGAGCCGATCACCTTCGAGGAGGCGGTGAAGCGGGCGCTGGCCTTCAACACGAACGCCCTCGTCGCCGCGCAGGAGATCTTCCGCGCCGAGGGGCTCATGGGGCAGGCCCGTGCGGCCGCGCTCCCCTTCGTCGGGCTGGGCGGGACCTGGACGATGCTCGATCACGACCGCATCGTGGGAGGACGTCTGGTGCAGCCCGGCCAGTCGGTGCAGGGGACGGCCACGCTGGCCGTGCCGCTCCTCGCCCCGTCGCGCTGGTACGGCTGGGCGCACGGGGTCGAGGGGGTCGAGGTGGCCGCGCTCTCCGACGCCGACGTTCGCCGGACGGTGGCCATCACCGCGGCCCGGGCCTACCTCACCGTGGTGGCCGCGCACCGCGTGGTGGACGTGAGCGCCAGCGCCGCCAAGGTCGGCCGGGATCACGAGGATTACGCGCTGGCCCGGCGCAAGGGGGGCGTGGGAAACGAGCTCGACGTGAAGCGGGCCGAGCAGGAGCGCTACGCGGCCGAGGTGCAGCTCCAGCTCGCCTACATCGTCCTGGCCCGCGGGCGCGAGGCGCTCGGCGTGATCTGCGGTGCGAGCGGCGCGCTCGACTCCACCACCGTACCCCAGGTGAAGTTCTACCCGGACCTCGGCCAGGCCGAGGGCGGCGTGGAGGGCCGCCAGGACGTGAAGGCGGCGGTCGGACGATCCCGGCTCGCCGAGGCGATCTGGAACGACAGCTGGAGCGACTGGATGCCCGTGCTGGCCGGCACCTTCCAGGGGTACGTGCAGTCGAACGCCGTGGCGCCCACCCCGCCCAGCGGCTGGGTGGCCCAGCTCGTGCTCTCCTTCCCGCTCTTCGAGGGTGGCCTTCGTCCCGCCCAGTCGAAGGAGCGGGGCGCGCTGGCGCGCGAGGCCGAGGAGGCGCTCCAGGGGCTTCTCCGCCAGGCTCGCTCCGAGGTGCGGATCTCCTTCGAGGTCATGCGCTTCGCCTACGCGGGCTACGCCGCCGCGCGCCGCGGCGCGGAGAGCGCGACCGCGACGCTGGACCTGGCGGGCATGGCCTACCGCGCCGGCGCCACCAGCAACCTCGACGTCATCGACGCCGAGCGCCGCGCCCGGGACGCCGCCACCACAGCGGTCATCGCCGAGGACGCGGTGCGGCAGGCGAACCTCGATCTGCTCTCGGCGGCTGGCCGCTTTCCGTGATTCCGCCGCGGGTGGGCGGGGGAGGGGAGGGCGGATGGCGCGCCATGCTGGCCGTGTGGCCCTCCATCGTCGGCGGGCTGGTCTTCCGGTACGCGGCCTACGCCGCCATGACGGCCATGGCGCTCTGGGCCGAGATGCGGCCTGCGCCGACGCTGCCCGACGCCCTGCTGGCTCACCTGCCGTACGTGCCCTGGATCGACCGGGCCAATTACTGGATCTGGCTGGCCGTCTACCTGCCGCTCACCGTGGCGTTGCTCTGGACCGAGCCGCGACGCTGGGTTCGATACATGGTGACGGGCGGCCTCGTGTCGCTGGCCCGGGGCGTCACCATCGCGCTCACCGGCCTGGGCGTTCCCGATCCGGCCCACGCCGGTCCGGGCATCGGCGCGCGGGGTTTCGGAACGGCCTTCGCCGAGCTCCTGTCGCCGTTCGGCGTGTTCGACCGAGGCGCCATCGCCGCCTACCTCACCAAGGACCTCTTCTTCTCCGGCCACGTGGCGACCACGCTCCTGCTCTGGCTCTACCTGCGCGGACGACCGCGGCTGGCTCCCGTTGCACTGGCGGCGAACCTTGCGGTCACCGCGTCGGTGCTCCTCTCCCACATCCACTACTCCATCGACGTGGTCGGAGCCTGGGCCGTCACCTTCGCGATCTTCGCGCTGCGCGAGGGGTGGCCGGGGCCGAGGCGAAGCCTGCCTACCCCTTGAACAGCCGGACCACGCCCGTGGTGAGGGGCTCGAGGTAGGTGACGAGCAGCACCCCCACCGACATGATCACCAGGAACGGGAAGGCCTTCTTGTAGACGAAGGGCAGCGGCTTCCCGAAGCGCTGGGCGGAGAGGAAGAGGTTGAGTCCCATGGGGGGGAAGAGGAAGCCCAGCTCGAGGTTGGCCAGGAAGACCACCCCCAGGTGGACGGGGTCGATGCCGTAGGCCAGCCCGAGCGGCGCCACGAGCGGCGCCACCACCACGATGGCCGAGTAGATCTCGAGCACGCTCCCCAGCACCAGCAGCACCACGTTCAGCATGAGCAGGAAGAGCGCCGGGCTCTTCACGTGGGTGGTCATCCAGGCCACGAGCTGGGTGGGGATCTCGGCGTCGACGAACCAGCTGGTGAGGCCGAGCGCGACGCCGAGCAGGATGAGCACGCTCCCGACCAGGGTCCCGGCGTCGAGGAGCACCTTGGGGAGCTGGCTGAACGGCTTCAGCTCCCGGAAGATCACCAGCTCGACGAAGAGGGCGTAGGCGGCCGCGATGGCCGAGGCCTCCACGATGGTGGCAAATCCCGAGACGACCACCACGATCACCAGCGTGGGAAGGCCGAGGTCCCACTTGGCCTCCCAGAGCGAGCGGAGCGCCTCCAGCGGCTGGAACTTCTGGCGTGGGGCCTTGCAGCGCACCCCCATCCAGACGCCGTAGGCGGCCACCAGCACGATCATGAGGATGCCGGGCACGAGTCCGCCGATGAAGAGGTCCTCGATGGCGGTGCCCGCCACCACGCCGTAGAGAATCACTGGAAGTGAAGGAGGGAAGAGCAGCCCCAGCGAGCCGGAGGCGGTGACCAGCCCCACCGAGAACCCCTCCGGGTAGCCGTCGTCGAGGAGCGCGGGAAGGAGAAGCCCTCCCAGCGCGAGGATGGTGACGCCGGAGGCCCCGGTGAAGGTCGTGAAGATCGCCGCCACCGCAACCGACATCACCGCCAGCCCGCCCGGCATCCAGCCGAAGAGCCCTCGGTAGGCTCGCACCAGCCGCTGCGCCGCTCCGCCCTCGGCCAGCACGTAACCGGCGACCGTCAGGAGCGGGATGGCCGCCAGCGTGGGCGACGACACCAGCGAGAAGGTCTGCGTCGGGACGGCGGCGACCGGCGTGCTGTCCTTCACGAAGAGCACCATGGCGATCCCCGCCATGCCCACGAAGACCGGCGCTCCGAGCAGGAAGGCGATCCCCACCGCCGAGCCGAAGGTCCAGATGATCGCCCCCGGAGACGCGAGCGGCCCGAGGAGGGACCCGAAGCGGGCGGCGGCAGAGGCGAAGACGCGTCCCGGGGCGCCCAGCGAGTCGAGTGGCCACGCGCCCGGGTCGGGAAGCGAGGCCTCGCTCCAAAGGAAGGTGAGGAAGACGACCGAGAGGCCGCCCAGCCGGAGGAGCCAGCGCCTGGGGCCGGGCTTGGCCCTCCAGGCGAAGACGACCGACATGGCGGCCAGCGTGACCGGCATCACCGACATGCTCCACCAGAAGGGGATCCCGCCGATCACCATCCGGCCATCGCTCTCCACGTGAACCAGCTTCGCCGCCGCGTAGGCCAGCACGGCGGTCACGGCCGCCGAAACCCAGCCAGTGAAGACCTTCACCGCCTCCCGGGCCCGGCCATCGGGGAAGAGGTCGAGCGTGGTGAGGTGGAGGTGCTTCCCGGCCCGGGTGGCGAGCAAGGCCCCGAGAAAGCCGATCCAGAGCGTGAGGTGCTGCACCAGCACCGTGGCGCTGGGGATCGACTGGCCTGTGAAGCGCCGCCACAGGGCCCCAGCCACGGGCAGGACCACCATGGAAAGCAGGACCAGCACCACGAAGAGATCGCCGACGCTCCCGAAACCCTTGCGGATCATCCCGGCGAGCCGCCCGGGCGGGACCTGGGGAGCCGGAGCCTCGCTCCCCGAAGGGGGCGTGCCACCGATTGATTCCACTGGTTCGGTCATGGCGTCATCATGTGGGTCGCGATTGACGACCCGCGAATCGGCGCTTAGAGATAACACGCGAACTCCCGTGAATACCTGGAAAATTAGACTTCTCGCCGCGGCGCTGGCTCCGCTCTTCCTGTCCGGTTGCCGGACGGCCGGGGCCAGGATCGCCGCGGGCGCGTTCGCCGGAAGCGGCGACGTGATGGCCCGCGACGACGATCCCGAACTGGTGCGGGAAGCGATCCCGTTCGCCCTGAAGACGATGGAGGGATTGCTCGCGGAGATCCCGGAGGACGACGGCCTGCTTCTCAGCCTCACGTCCAGCTTCACCCAGTACTCCTGGGCCTTCGTCCTCCAGGACGCCGACATGGCCGAGATGGCGGGGCGGGCGGTCGAGGCCAGGGAAGGGCACGACCGGGCGAGGAAGCTCTTCCTGCGTGCGCGGGACTACGGGCTGCGGGGCCTCGAGATGCGCTACCAGGGCATCACCGCGAGGCTCCTCTCGGCGCGCGACCTCGCGCCGGCGCTTGCCCTGATGGAGGCCAGGGATGCGCCGCTCCTCTACTGGACGGCCGCGGCCTGGGCGCTCGCGATCTCCAACGGGAAGTCGGACATGCAGCTCGTCTCCCAGCTGCCCGCTCCGGTGGCCATGATGCGCCGGGGAATGGCCCTCGAGCCCTCGTTCGACCACGGCGCCTTCCAGGAGTTCTTCGTCACCTACGAGGGAGGCCGGAGCGCGGCCGATGGTGGCGGTGCGGCGGTGGCGAAGACCTATCTCGACCGTGCCCTCCAGCTCTCCGGTGGAAAGAAGCTCGGGGCGCTGGTGAGCTACGCCGAGTCGGCGCTCGTCCAGAAGCAGGACCGCGCCGAGTTCGAGCGCGTCCTCCAGCAAGTGCTCGCCGTGGACGTGGATGCCGCTCCCCGGTTCCGCCTCGGCAACATCCTGGCCCAGCGCCGCGCCCGCGCGCTGCTCGCCCACGCCGACGACCTCTTCGCCTGAACCAGGAGAGTCCCAAAGTGAAGAAGATCCTTCCCGCCCTCGCCGTGGTCTGTCTCGTTGCCGCCGTCCCGGCGATGGCCCAGCAGCAGGTGCAGGTGAAGCTCGGCACGCTCGCGCCCAACGGATCCACCTGGCACGAGCTCCTCAAGGAGATGGCCGAGAAGTGGACCCAGGCCTCGAACGGAACGGTGAAGCTCCGCGTCTACGCCGGCGGGACCCAGGGCAACGAAGGGGAGATGGTCCGCAAGATGGCGGTGGGGCAGCTCCAGGGCGCCGCCGTCACCAGCGTGGGGCTCCACGACATCATCGCCGAGCCGCAGGCGCTGGCGGCGCCGCTCATGTTCGACAGCGCCGCCGAGCTGCAGAGTGCGCTGGCGGTGCTCGAGCCGAAGCTCGACGCGCTTCTCGAGAAGAAGGGCTACGTGGCGCTCAACTGGGGAGCCATCGGGGCCGTCAAGCTCTTCTGCACGAAGCCATTCAAGACGCCGGCCGAGGCGGCCGGGGCAAAGGTGTTCGCCTGGGAGGGCGACCCGGGAAGCGTGAAGGCGTGGAAGGCGGCCGGATTCAACCCGGTGGTGCTCTCCTCGACCGACGTGATCACGTCCCTGCAGACCGGCATGATCGAGTGCATCCCCAACGTGCCGCTCTACGTCCTCACCGCGCGCCTCTTCGAGAGGGCCCCGTACATGATCGACGTTCCCTGGGGGTGGCTGGTGGGCGCCACCATCGTTCGCAAGGACGCCTGGGACAAGATCCCTGCCGACCTCCGGCCCAAGCTGCTCGCCATCGCCAAGGATCTCGGCAAGCGGGTCGACGCCGAGGTGGCCAAGCTCAACACCGAGGCCGTCACCGCGATGGAGAAGCAGGGGCTCAAGGTGGTGAAGGTCGACGCCGCGGCCTGGCGCGTCCTGGCCGAGAAGTCCTGGCCGGTGGTGCGCGGCGAGGTGGTGCCGGCCGCCTTCTTCGACGAGGTGAAGGCGCTCCGCGACGCCCAGCGGGCCGGCAAGAAGTAGGGGATTCCCGCCCTCCGGGCGCGCTGCAGGGCGCGTCAGTCTCCGCCTCCGCCAGCGGCGAAGGTCGCCACCTCGCGCCGCAGCGCCTTGCAGCCGAAGAGGAGCGTCATGTGGCCGCGAGGGAACTCGCGGAGCGGGACGTCCCAGGCGCGCGCGATGGCCCGCGCCCCACGCACGGCGATGGCGTCGTGGCGTCCCCCGGCGACGAGGATCCGACCGGCCGTCGGGCGCCGCCGGAGGGGCACGAGCCAACCGAGCCTCCGCGCCACCTCCTCGCCGGCCGGCACCGGCGCACCGGCGCGCTCCGCCAATCTCGCGTAGCGCTCGCCAATGGCGGTCTCCCGGAACACCGCGGCCAGGTCCGCCGGAGGGGCCACGAGCGCCGCCCGGTCGATCCGCTCCGGCCCGGTGGCCACCCAGGCAGCCACCAGCGCGCCAAAGGAGAGCCCGACGAGCACCACCTCGCCGCCCTCGGCTGCCGCTCGCCCGGCACAGGCCCGGGCCTCGAGCACCGCCTGCTCGAGCACCTCCCGCATCCGGCCCAGGTCGGGCGAGACCATCCCCTCGCCACTGCGCTGTCCGGGCGGAGTACGCTCCAGGTGAAGCGGGGGCACCGGGAGCCAGACCTCGAACCCGGCG
>Ga0209253_10001427_pt1 | contig 20927 bp, 15 predicted proteins | sample FrelakmetBRP12BR_FD_187145 | JGI IMG/M metagenome (GOLD analysis project Ga0209253, IMG submission 187145) | Freshwater lake sediment microbial communities from the University of Notre Dame, USA, for methane emissions studies - BRP12 BR (SPAdes)... | ecosystem: Environmental > Aquatic >...
CACCGAGCCGTCGTCGTGGAACAATACTTCGGCCGCAGCGAAACCCGGGAATACCTCGACGCCAAGTTCCTCGGCACGCTGGCCGAGCCAGCGGCAGACGTTGCCGAGACTCGCGATATACATGCCGTGGTTGTCCATCAGCGGGGGCAGCAGCCAGTTCGGGATGCGGTGCGCCTTGTCCTGCGTCAGGACCAGGAAGCGGTCTTCCTGGACGGCTGTCTCGAGCGGTGCGCCGCGCTCTTTCCAGTCCGGAAACAGCTCCGCAATCGCGATCGGGTCGATCACTGCGCCCGAGAGGATGTGCGCCCCGACCTCGGAGCCCTTCTCCAGTACACAGACGCTGAGTTCGCTGCCGGCCGCCGTGGCCTGCTGTTTCAGTCGAATCGCCGCCGCCAGGCCCGCAGGACCCGCCCCGACGATGACTACGTCGAACTCCATCGCTTCGCGCTGCATGACCCGTGCCCTCGCACCGCCGGCGGCGGCCTGTCGTGTAAACCCGAATTGTACATCGCATGTCTACTCGTGATAGTCCGGCGCAGTGATCATGCACAGGGCCCGCCAGAAGAGGTTCGAGGTCGTGACTTGAGCCCACTCGGAATCTTCGCACTGCTGCTCGCCGCGTTTATCGCCTTCGCCTGGCTATCCGCGCGCAAGTTGCGCATCGTCACGGCCCTGCAGCCGGAGATCCGCTGGGACCACCCCTGGAAGCGGTTGCGCACGGTGGTCACCAATGGCCTGCTGCAACAGCGAATGATCCGGCGCGAATGGAAGCCCGGGCTGATGCACACGGTCATCTTCCTGGGCTTCGTCTCCCTGCTGGTGCGCAAGCTGCAGCTCGTCGTCATCGGTTTCGACGAAGAGTTCGCCTTTACCGGCACGCTGGGAGACGTTTTCACCGTCTGCAAGGACCTGGTTGAAGTCGGCGTGCTGCTCGCCGTCGGCTACGGCTTCTACCGCCGGCTGCTGCTCAAGCCCGCGCGACTGGAACCCAACCGCGAAGGGCTGCTGGTGCTCGGCCTCATCGCCGCCATCATGATCACGGATCTCGCGTTCGACGCGTTCCGGTTTGCGCAACTGGCGGATTCGGTCCCCGCCATCGCGCACGAACAAGCCCACGCACCGATCGGCGGCTGGCTCGCGTCGCTGGTTGCACACTGGTCGCCAGGTGCACTCGCGCTTGCCGCCGCGACTTCCTACTGGACGCAGATGACCATGGTCTGCGCCTTCCTGGTGCTGATGCCGCTCGGCGAGCACTTCCACATCGTCACGGCCCTGCCGTCGCTGTACTTCCGCCGCGGCCGGCCGGCGAATATCGTGCCGACAGTCGACCTGAGCCCGCTCATGGACGATTCGGCGGACGCCAGCGAACTGCAGGTCGGTGCCCGCAGCGCAGCCGACCTGGTGTGGAAGGACGCTCTCGACGCGTTCACCTGCACGGAGTGCGGCCGGTGCAAGGACGCCTGCCCAGCGTTCCAGACGGGCAAACCGTTGTCGATGAAGGGCGTGAACGACAGTCTGAAGCACCACCTGCTCGAACAGCGCGAGGCGATCCTCGCGGGTGGCGAAGCGAAGGCGAATCTGCCGGCCCTGGTAGGCGACGTCATCAGCGAAGACACGCTCTGGTCGTGTACAACCTGCGGCTACTGCGAAGCTGCCTGCCCCATCGAACTCGAACTGCTGCCGAAGTTCTACCGGCTGCGCCAGCACCGCGTGATGATGGACGGCAAGTTCCCCATCGAACTCAAGAACGTGTTCGACGCCTACGAAGTGCAGTCGAACCCCTGGGGACTGCCCGCGGACACACGCGGCGACTGGGCCGGGGGTCTGGACGTCCCGCTCATCCGCGACGCTGCGGACATGGCGAAGGTCGAGTGGCTGTATTACGTGGGTTCCGCGGAATCCTTCGACCAGAACGGCCAGAGGATTGCGCGCGCGTTCGTCGAGGTCCTGCGTGAGGCCGGTGTCAGCTTCGGCATCCTCGGGGCGCGGGAACCCACCACCGGCGAGTGCGTGCGACGAGCCGGCAACGAAATGCTGTTCCAGCAGCTCGCGACGACACTCGTCGATTCCTTCAATGCCGTGGGCGTCAAGCGGATCGTGACCTGCGACCCGCACGCGTTCAATTCACTGCGCAACGAGTATCCTGCCTTCGGCGGCCATTGGGAGGTCGTGCACCACACGCAGCTGATCGCCCGGCTGCTGGCGGAACAACGCATCGAGGTCCGGCCGACGCACGAACGTGTGCTGCTGCACGACCCCTGCTACCTCGGTCGCCACAACGGCGAATTCGACGCGCCGCGCGCGGTGCTCGGGCGCGTCACCAGGGACGCACTGCTCGAGTTCCCCCTGCACCGCGAAAAGTCGATGTGCTGCGGCGCCGGCGGCGCGCGCATGTGGATGGAGGAGCACATCGGCACACGCATCAACGTCACGCGTGTCGAGCAGGGCCTGCCGCAGCGCCCGAACGTGATCGCAACGGCCTGCCCGTACTGCTCCCTGATGCTCGGCGACGGCCTGAAGACGAAGAACCTGAATGAGACGATCGTGACGCGCGACGTCGCGGAACTGGTTGCTTCGGCCATGGTGCGCGCTCGCGCCAGCGGCTAGCATTCAAGGCGTGAGCGACGACACCCCCCACTGGACTCCGTCCGCCGCGCGCATCGCGGCCGCGCAACTGACGGCGTTTCACGCGTTTGCCTGCGACCGCGGCGCGCCCGGCGGCGATTACTCGTCGCTGTGGCAATGGTCGGTCGACGAGCCGGCTGCCTTCTGGAGCGCTGTCTTCGACTTCGCCGGCGTGATTGCCGATCGCGGCCACGGTCCGGTATTGCGGAATGGAGAGCGCATGCCCGGGGCCACCTGGTTCGAGGGCACCCGCCTGAACTTTGCCGAGAACCTGCTGCGCGGCACCGGCAGCGGACCTGCCGTCATCGCGCGGGACGAACGCGGCCGGCGCAGGGAGATGTCCTGGGACGAACTGCGAGCCGAAGTCGCACGGTTAGCCGACGGTCTGCGGGCAGCGGGCATCGTCGCCGGCGATCGCGTCGCGGGCTTCATGCCGAACCTGCCGGAGGCGATCGTCGCGATGCTGGCGACCACGAGCCTCGGCGCCACCTGGTCGTCATGCTCCCCCGACTTCGGCATTCGCGGCGTGCTCGATCGCTTCGGGCAGATCGCGCCGAAAGTGCTCTTCACGGCCGACGGCTACTGCTACGGCGGCAAGACGCTCGATTCGATCGAGCGCATTGCCGGCATCCTCGCAAGCCTGCCTTCGGTCACGTGCGTGGTCGTCGTGGCGAACGTGAGTCCACGACCGGACCTCGAGCGTGTGCCCGCGGCACGCCGCTACGAAGAGTTCGGTCAGCGGGACGCGACGCTGCGCTTCGAGCGCCTGCCTTTCGATCATCCGCTCTACATTCTTTATTCATCGGGCACCACGGGCGTGCCGAAGTGCATCGTCCACGGCGCGGGCGGCACGCTGCTGCAGCACCTGAAAGAGCACCAGTTGCACGCCGACGTGCATCCCGGCGAGCGGCTGTTTTTCTTCACGACGTGCGGCTGGATGATGTGGAACTGGCTCGCGAGCGCGCTGGCATCGCAGGCCACTGTCGTGCTGTTCGACGGGTCGCCGTTCCATCCGGACGAGGGCGTATTGTGGCGACTGGCGAGCGAGGAGCGTGTGGCCCTCTTTGGCACGAGCCCGAAGTATCTCGCTGCGCTGGAAAAGAGCGGCTATCGGCCCATCGACCGGGTCGAGCTCGCGCATCTGCGCACCGTCCTGTCGACCGGCTCGCCGCTCGCGCACGAGCAGTTCGACTTCGTGCGGGACGCGATCGGCGCCGGCATCCAGCTCGCGTCGATCTCGGGTGGCACCGACATCGTGTCGTGCTTTGCGCTCGGCAATCCCACGCTGCCCGTCTATCGCGGCGAACTGCAATGCCGGGGACTCGGCATGCGCGTCGAAGTGTTCGACGATGACGGCCGACCGCTGCAGGGCCGGCAGGGCGAACTCGTCTGCACGGCGCCCTTCCCGTCGATGCCGATCGGCTTCTGGAACGATCAGGACGGCAGCCGGTACCGCGCCGCCTATTTCGAGCGTTTCCCGAACGTCTGGTGTCACGGCGACTTCGCGGTGCTCACGGCACGCGGCGGGCTCGTGATCCTGGGACGCTCCGATGCCGTCCTCAATCCCGGCGGCGTCCGCATCGGTACCGCAGAGATCTATCGGCAGGTCGAGAAGCTGGACGAGATCCTCGAGAGCATCGCGATCGGCCAGGAGTGGGACAACGACGTGCGCGTCGTGCTGTTCGTGCGGCTGCGCACGGGCGTCACTCTCGACACGACGCTGGAAAAGCGCATCCGCGACGTGATCCGGGACAACACTACGCCGCGGCACGTGCCGGCCAGGATCGTCGCGGTCGATGACATCCCGCGCACGATCAGCGGCAAGATCGTCGAGCTTGCGGTGCGCGAGGTCGTGCATGGCCGCCCGGTCAAGAACACCGATGCACTGGCGAATCCGGCAGCCCTCGAGGAGTTCCGTGACCGGCCGGAGCTGCGCAGTTGAAGCACGACGCATGATGCGGCGCGCCGATCTGCAGCAGGAATACCAGGCCGCCCTCGTGCGTCATGGGTATCGCCCGGACACCGCGCAACTGCATGCTGTCGACCGCCTGGCGGACCTCGCGGTGCGCCTGCGCGGCGCAGAGGACCGTGCGCAAGGGGGTTTCTTCAGCCGTTGGCGAGCCCAGGCGCGCCAACGCGACGGCAGCACGGCCGGCGAGCGCGGCGTATATCTCTGGGGTGGCGTCGGCCGCGGCAAGACCTTCCTGATGGATCTCTTTCATGCGCACGTCGGCGTGCCGACGCGGCGCGAGCACTTTCATCGCCTGATGAAGGACCTGCACGCGCGTCTCGGCGAACTGCGCGACCTGCGGGACCTGCCCGACCCGCTGCAGCACGTGGCTGCCGACATCGCACGCGACACCCGCGTGCTGTGCCTGGACGAACTGTTCGTCAGCGACATCGCCGACGCCATGCTGCTGGGCGGACTGTTCGCGGGACTGTTCGAACGCGGCGTCACGCTGGTCTTCACCTCGAACCTGCCGCCGTCGCAACTCTACCGCGATGGGCTGCAGCGCCAGCGCTTCCTGCCGGCCATCGCCGCAATCGAGCGTCATTGCGAAGTCATCAACGTCGAGGGCGGCGAGGACTACCGGCTGCGGCTGCTGGAAAAGGCACCGCTGTACCTTGATGCGCGACTGCCGGACACGCGCCGGCAGCTGGAGACGCGCTTTGCCGATCTCTGTGGCGGCGACACCTGCGCTCCGGGACAGCTGCTCATCGAGGGCCGCGACATCCCTTTCGTCGCGCGAGCGGACGAGGTCGTCTGGTTCGACTTCGACGCCATCTGCGACGGACCACGCTCGCAGGCCGATTTCGTCGAGATCGCGCGCGACTTCCACACCGTACTGGTCAGCCAGGTGCCGCAGATGGACCAGACCCTGGACAACCAGGCGCGCCGGTTCATCGCGCTGGTCGACGAGTTCTACGACCGCGGCGTGAAGCTGGTCCTGGCCGCGCACGCGCCCATCGACGAACTGTATGTCGGCGACCGGCTCCGTTTCGAGTTCGACCGTACGCGCAGCCGGCTGGCGGAGATGCAGACGCACGAGTACCTGTCGCGGCCGCACCGCCCCTGAACTGGCGCGGCCGGCGCCCGATTCGTTACAATCGAAAACTTCTGCTGCGGACGGTCCCCACGCCTTGACCTCGCCGTTGATCAAACTCGAAACGTTCCTGCCCTACCGGCTCTCGGTGCTCGCCAACGTGACGAGCAACGCGATCGCCGCGGCCTACGAGGAACGCTTCGGACTGACGATCCCCGAATGGCGGGTCATCGCCGTGCTCATGCGCCACCCGGGACTCTCGGCACGCGAAGTCGCCGAGAAGAGCCGCATGGATGCCGTCGCCGTTAGCCGCGCCGTCAATCGCCTGCTGCGCGCTGGCCGCCTGCGTCGAGCCGTCGCGGTCGATGACCGGCGCCGCTCCATCCTGCAGGTGTCCGCGGCCGGAGCCGCCGTCTATCGCGGCGTCGCCCCCATCGCCCTCGAATTCGAGCGCTCGCTGCTCGACACGCTGACGGACGACGAACGCGCCGCGCTCGACCGCCTGCTCGGCGTGCTCACGCAGCGTGCTGAAGTTCTCTCCGTGGACCTGCGTGTGCCGAAGCAAGCCGCACGCGGTCCCAGGGCGCGACGCCCACAGACACGTCGCGACCCGGCCCGATGACCACAAAAGAACGACATCCCAAGGACGCCCCGCCATGCCAGGAACGATCCCCGCTGCTCGACAGCACCTGATCGACGACATCGCGAAGCTCGCGCGCAGGACGCGCGGAGCTCCGTTGCCACTGCCGGCGTTCGTGCAGGCCTACTACCGTGGCGTCGGCGAGGAGGACCTGCAGGCGCGCGATGCCGCAGCGTTCGCGGCGTCAGCCGCTGGAGCCCTCGGCTTCGGCGCGGTGCGTCGTGCCGGCGAGCCCAGGGTTCGCGTTTTCAACCCGCAGCTGCAACGTGACGGCTGGGAATCGCCGCACACGATCGTCGAGGTCGTGACCGAGGACATGCCGTTTCTCGTGGACTCGCTGGCCGTCGTGCTCGGCGACTCCCGCCTGCCGATCCAATTGATGATCCACCCGGTGCTGCGCATCGCCCGGGACCGTCGTGGCAGGTTGCTGAGCATGGAAGAGCACGACAGCGCCCTCGGCACCATGGAGTCCTGGCAGCATGTGGCGGTACCGCGAATCGGCGATCCGGCGCGGCACGCAGCACTGAGCGAGAACATCCTGCGCATGCTGGAAGACGTGCGGCTTGCGGTTGCCGACTGGCCGGCAATGCGTCAGCGGGCCCTGGACATCGCCAGGGACGTGAATGCCGGCGTGCCAGCCATCCCGCGTCGCGAGGAAAAAGAAGCGGTCGAGTTCATCGAATGGCTCGCCGACAACCACTTCACGTTCCTCGGCTACCGCGAGTACAAGCTCGAGCGCACCCGCTCGGTCGATCGCCTGGTACCGGTGCCTCGTTCCGGCCTGGGCCTGCTGCGCACGGGCCAAGGCCGTCCGCAACCCAGGCCAACGGTGCTCACCGGCGAACTGCAGCGCAAGGCGCGCGAAATCGCGTTGCTGGTCGTGACCAAGGCCAACTCGGTCTCCACCGTGCACCGCGCGACCTACCTCGACTACGTCGGCATCAAGACCTTCGACAAGGGCGGTCGCGTCGTCGGCGAACGCCGTTTCATCGGCTTGTTCACGTCGAGCACCTACAGCACGAGTCCGCGCGAGATTCCGCTGCTGCGACACAAGGTGCAGCGCGTGGTGGACCACATCGGCGTGTCGCCGACGAGTCACGATGGCAAGTCGATGATGCACGTGCTCGAGACGTATCCGCGCGACGAACTGTTCCAGTCGACGGTGCCGGAGCTCGTGCGCACGACACGCGGCATCGTCAACCTGTACGAACGCCAGCGCGTGCGCCTGTTCGCGCGCCGCGATCCTTACCAGCGGTTCTTTTCGTGCCTGCTGTACGTGCCGCGCGACCGCTACAACACCCAGGTGCGTGAACGGATCGAGCGCATCCTGCTCGAGGATCTCGCAGGCGTGGACCTCGAGTCGCAGGTGCAGATTTCCGAATCCGCGCTCGCACGACTCCACATTCTCGTGCGGACGGACCCTGCGCGCAGCGTCGTGGCCGACGTCGAGCGCATCGAACAGCGCATCACTGCCGCGATGCGAACCTGGACCGACCACCTGGCCGACGAACTGCACGCACGGCTGCCAGCCGAGGCGGCCGACCAGCTGGCGGCACGGTTCGAGGACGCGTTTCCTGTCGCATTCGAGGAAGACGTTGCGCCGGCCGAGGCCATTCACGACCTGCAGGAACTTGCAGCACTGGATGCCAGCCCGACGGCACTCGGGATGGAACTGCGACCGGGCGACCCCGCCCGTGGCGCGCTCCACCTGCGACTGTATCGCCGCGGCGAGCCGGTCGCGATGTCCGACATCCTGCCGCTGCTCGAGAATTTCGACCTGCGCATCCTGAACGAGCGTCCGTACCGCGTGGCGCCGACGGACGGCTCGACGCTCTGGATCCAGGACATCGAGGTCAAGCATGCAGTCGGCCGCACGCTGGATCCTGAACTGGAGGGGCGCCGCTTCGAGCAGGCGTTCTTCGCCGTGCATCACGGCCACGCCGAAAGCGACGGCTTCAACCGGCTCATCCTGGCCGCCGGCCTCGACTGGCAACAGGCGCTGATCCTGCGCGCCGTCTGCCGTTACCTGCTGCAGACCGGCATCCCCTTCAGCCAGCGCTACATGGAAGCGGTGCTCGCCCGCAATCCGTCGATCGCGGCCCGTCTTGCCTGGACCTTCGAATCGCGCTTCGACCCCGACCTGAAACCTGCAACGCGTGCCTCGCAGGTTGCGGCCTTTGCCGAGGACATCGACGACGCGCTCGAACAAGTCACGAGTCCCGACGACGACCGCATCCTGCGCTCGTTCCGCGCCGTGATCATGGCCGCGTTGCGCACTAACTTCTATCAGCGCAGCGCGGACGGCCAGCCCAAGCCGTACCTCTCGCTCAAGCTCGACCCGAAACTGCTGCCCGAACTGCCGAAGCCGCGCCCGATGTACGAAATCTGGGTGTACTCGCCGCGCGTCGAAGGCGTGCACCTGCGCATGGGCAAGGTCGCGCGCGGCGGCCTGCGCTGGTCCGACCGGCGCGAGGATTTCCGCACCGAGATTCTCGGCCTGATGAAGGCGCAGAACGTCAAGAACACGCTGATCGTGCCGGTCGGCGCCAAGGGCGGCTTCGTGCCGAAACTGATGCCCACCGGCGCCTCGCGCGAAGAAGTGCAGCGCGAGGGCACCGAGTGCTACCGCCTCTTCATCCGCGGCCTGCTCGACATCACCGACAACGTGCGTGGCGAAAAGCTCATCCCGCCGGAACGCACCGTGCGCTACGACCCGGACGATCCGTACCTCGTCGTGGCAGCGGACAAGGGCACCGCGACATTCTCCGATACGGCAAATGCGCTGGCGGCCGAGTACGGCTTCTGGCTCGGGGATGCGTTCGCCTCCGGCGGGTCCGCGGGCTACGACCACAAGAAGATGGGCATCACCGCCAAGGGCGCGTGGGAGTGCGTCAAGCGGCACTTCCGCGAAATCGGCCTGGACACGCAGTCGCAGGACTTCACGGTCGCCGGCATCGGCGACATGGCCGGCGACGTGTTCGGCAATGGCATGTTGCTCTCGCCGCACATCCGGCTGGTGGCCGCCTTCAACCACCAGCACATCTTCCTCGACCCGGAGCCTGATGCGGCCCGCAGCTTCAAGGAGCGCGAGCGCCTCTTCAACCTGCCCCGCTCGTCGTGGACCGACTACGACGCGAAGCTGATTTCCAAGGGAGGTGGCGTGTTCCTGCGCAATGCCAAGGAGATTGCGCTGTCGCCGCAGGCCCGCGTGCTGCTCGGCATCGATGCGCCGAAATCGACACCGGTGGAGATCATCCGCGCCATCCTGAAGCTGCCGGTCGACCTGCACTGGAACGGCGGTATCGGCACCTACGTGAAGGCCTCGTGGGAAGCGAATTCCGCCGTGGGTGATCGCACCAACGACGCGGTCCGCGTCGATGGCCGCGACCTGCGCTGCAAGGTCGTGGGCGAAGGCGGCAACCTCGGCTGCTCGCAACTCGGCCGCATCGAGTACGCGTTGCACGGCGGCCGCCTGAACACCGATTTCGTCGACAACTCGGGCGGCGTCGACTGCTCCGACCACGAGGTCAACATCAAGATCCAGCTGAAGGCAGTGCAGGAACGCACGCGCATGACGACGGCGGAACGCAACCGGCTGCTCGAATCGATGACGGAAGACGTCGGCCAGCTCGTACTGCGCGACAACTACCTGCAGAGCCAGGCGATCAGCCTGCTGCAGGCGGCCGCGCCGGAGCGGCTCGGTGAGCACGCGCACTTCATCCGTTCGCTCGAACTCGACGGCGTGCTGGACCGCGCGCTCGAGTACCTGCCGAGCGCGGAAGAGATCGAAGACCGCCGCCGCGCGGGACTGGGCCTGGTGCGGCCGGAACTCGCGATGCTGCTGAGCTACGCGAAGATTGCGCTCAGCGCGCAATTGATCCAGTCGGACGTGCCGGAGGATCCGTACCTCAGCCAGGAACTCGACCGGTACTTCCCGCCGCGGCTCGCAAAGCGCTGCGGCAAGTTGCTGGATGAACACCGGCTGAAGCGCGAGATCATCGTCACCGCGACGACCAACAGCATCGTCAATCGCATGGGGCCGACCTTCGTCGCACGCACCCAGCAGGACACCGGAGCCGACGCCGCCACGGTGGCGCGTGCCTATTCGATCGCCCGCGAGGCGTTCGACGTGCGCGAACTCTGGACTGCGATCGAGCGACTGGACAACAGGGTGGCAGCAACCCTGCAGTACGGCATGGTGCACGACACCATCGGCCTGATCCGGCAGGCGACCTATTGGCTGATCCAGCGTCACCGCTCGAGTCTTGGAATCGAACAGCAGGTGGCGCGCCTGCGGCCCGGCATCCAGGAGCTCACGCGCGCGCCGTTGCAGTGGCTCGACGGCGCTGCGCGAGCGTCCTTCGAAGCCCGTCACGCGGAACTCGCGACGGCCGGCGTACCGGCCGATCTGGCGCGCCGGATCGCGGCCTGCAATGCCCTGCACAGCAGCCCCGACATCGTCGAACTCGCCGAGTCGCGCAAGCTCACCGTGGATGCGGCTGCCAAGGCCTATTTCGCCATCGGCGGGTATTTCAGGCTCGACTGGCTGCGCAAGCACATCGAAGGCCTGGACACGGCAGGCCACTGGCATGCCGTGGCGCGCGGCAGCCTGCGCGAGGCGCTGTTCGAAGTGCACCGCAGCCTGGCGCAGGGTGTGCTCGAATCCTCGCGGGAGAAGGATCCGGTCAAGTCGCTCGACCGGTGGCTGGTGCGGAACAAGGCGGCCGCGGAGCATGCTCGCGCCGTGATCAACGACATCCGTGCACAGACCACGGAGATCGATTTTGCATCGCTGTCGGTTGCGCTGCAGGCGGTGCGTCGCGTCGCTGTGGCCAAGGCCTGATGCGCACGAGCCTCGTCATCGTCACTTACGAGCGCCCCGCGGCGCTCGAGCGGGTGTTGGCGAGCGTCGCGGCACAGACCCGGGCACCGGACGAGGTCATCGTGGCGGACGATGGATCGGGTCCCGCAATGGCCGCCGTCGTGGAGGCGTTCCGCAAGCGCCTGTCGTCCGGCGTGGAGTTCGTGCGGCAGGAGCACTCGGGTTTTCGCGCCGGACGCATGCGCAACCTCGCTATTGCGCGCTGCACCGGCGACTACGTACTGCTGCTGGACGGCGACATGGTATTGCATCCGCTGTTCGTGGCCGACCATACGCAGGCTGCAAGGCCGGGATACTGGACACAGGGCGTGCGCATTCCACTCGACGAGGCCGCCACGCAGCGGCTCCTGCGCAGTGGACGCATTCCGTCGCCGTGGTCTGCAGGCGTCGACCTCAGGCGTCGTCCGTATGCACTGCATGCGCCCCGGCTCACGGAGACGCTCGGCCGGGCCGCCAACGCATTCGTCGCCATCAAGTCGTGCAACCAGGCGTTCTGGCGCGCGGACCTGCTGCAGGCGAACGGCTTCGACGAGGACTTCGCGGGCTGGGGCTCAGAAGACAAGGAACTCTGCGCCCGCCTCACCAACGCGGGCATCCGCCGCCAGACACTGGTTTTCTCGGCGATCGCCTGGCACCTGGCGCACCGGCCTGCCTCGCGCTCTGCCGTGCGCGCGAACCAGGAGCGCTGGCAGGAAACCGTCCGCAGCGGCCGCACGCGCTGCGCTCGCGGCATCGATCAACACCTGCCGCGCTGAAGCGGGGCACAGGCTCCGTCACGCGGCGCCCGCGCTAGACACGCTCGAGCACGAGAGCGATGCCCTGCCCGACTCCGATGCACATCGTGCAAAGAGCGCGTCGTAGTCCCCGTCGTTCCAGCTCGACCAACGCGGTAGTAGCCAGCCGAGCGCCGCTCATGCCCAGGGGATGCCCGAGCGCTATGGCACCGCCATTGGGGTTCACATGATCGGCGTCGTCCGGCAGCCCCAGGTGCCGCAACACGGCGAGGGCCTGCGACGCAAACGCTTCGTTCAACTCGATGACGTCGATCTGCGCAAGTCGCAGCCCGAGCCGCTGGAGCAGTTTCTGTGTCGCCGGCGCCGGACCGAAACCCATGATGGCCGGCTCGACCCCGACCACGACCGTGCCGCAGATTCTCGCGCGCGGCGTCAGGCCGTGGCGGATCGCTGCTGCCTCTGAAGCGACCAGGAGCGCGCAGGCGCCGTCGTTCACGCCGGACGCGTTGCCCGCCGTGACGGTTCCGCCAGCTCGAAACGGCGTAGCCAGCCTGGACAGCGCCGCCAGGTTCGTCTCGCGCGGATGTTCGTCACGGTCGACGATCTCGGGGGCGCCGCGTCGGGCGGGGACCGTCACCGGGACGATTTCAAGCGCGAGACGTCCCGACGCCTGCGCCGCGAGTGCCCGCTGCTGGCTACGCAGGGCGAAGGCATCCTGGTCCGCGCGCGCGATGCCGAAGCGTTCGGCGACGTTCTCGCCGGTCTCCGGCATCGAATCCACGCCGTACTGTTGCCGGATCAGCGGGTTGACGAAGCGCCAGCCGAGCGTCGTATCTGCAAACTGCAGGTCGCGCGCAAAGGCGGCACCGGGCTTCGACACCACGTACGGCGCGCGGCTCATGCTTTCCACGCCGCCGGCAATGAGGAACTCCGCCTCGCCGCTGCGTATGGCGCGCGCCGCGACCGCAATCGCGTCCAGACCCGAGCCGCACAGCCGGTTGATGGTCGCGCCTGGCACCGTCACCGGCAGGCCCGACAGCAGTGCCGCCATGCGGGCTACATTGCGATTGTCCTCACCCGCCTGGTTCGCGCAGCCGAAGATGACGTCGTCGAGCGCATTCCAGTCCGCTGCCGGGCTGCGCGCCATCAGCGCCCTGAGTGGCAGCGCGGCCAGGTCGTCGGCTCGGACACTCGAAAGCGCGCCGCCGTAACGCCCGATGGGAGTCCGGATGGCATCGCAGATGAAAGCGTCGATCATTGCAGGCCGTTGCCTCGATTCCCGTTTGAGTCGCGCATTCTGAGGCCCACCGCCCCCACCGATGCAACGAGAGGCATGACGCCGCCCCGCGACGCCCTGCGGAAAATACGGTCGTACAGAGCGGCTTCGAGCCTGTCGAGCCAGGACCCTCGGCGTGCTAAGCTGTTGATTAGATAGACATACGAGCCGACTCGAGCGGACTTCGCTCGCGTTCCCCACCACCACAGGCTGACCTCCAAATGAGCACCGGCAAGCTTCTGCTCCTGCGCCACGGCCAGAGCATCTGGAATCTCGAGAACCTCTTCACCGGCTGGATCGACGTCGACTTGTCCGAGCAGGGCCGGCAGGAAGCGCAGGAAGCCGGGCGACTGCTCAAGGCCGAAGGCATCGCGTTCGACATCGCGTTCACTTCCGTGCTGAAACGCGCAATCCGCACACTGTGGATGGTGCTCGACGAGATGGACATGATGTGGCTGCCGGTCGAGCGCACGTGGCGGCTCAACGAGCGTCACTACGGTTCGTTGCAGGGTCTCAACAAGACGCAGACGGTCGCAAAGCACGGCGCGGACCAGGTGAAGATCTGGCGCCGAAGCTACGACATCCCGCCTCCCCCGCTGCCGCAGACCGATCCGGGCCATCCGCGTTTCGACCGCCGCTACGCCGGCGTGCCTGTCGGCGAACTGCCGTCCGCCGAATCACTCAAGGACACGCTCGCACGAGTACTGCCGTTCTGGAACGCGCGCATCGCGCCGGAATTGCTGGCGGGCCGCAACGTGCTGGTCGCCGCTCATGGCAACAGCCTGCGCGCGATCGTGAAGATGCTGGATGCGATGTCGGATACCGCCATCGTCGAACTCAACATCCCGACGGGCGTGCCGCTGCTCTATACGCTCGACGCGAACCTGAAGCCGATCTCCAGTCGCTACCTCGGCGATGCCGAAGCCGTGAAGGCGCGGGCCGAAGCGGTCGCGAAGCAGACGGAGAAGAAGTAGAGGAAGGGGTTAGGGGATAGGGGGTAGGGGTTAGTCGGAAGTACACGGCAATCTGAAACCTCGACCCTCGTCGATGCCGATCCGTTCTGACGCCGACCTAATACTGCCGAACTCGATGGGTTCCCTGCACCTCCGACTAACCCCTACCCCCTATCCCCTAACCCCTTATCTTCAGGTCAGGAACCCGCCGTCCACCACGAGATACTCCCCAGTCACGTACGCTGATGCGTCCGAGGCGAGGAACAAGGCAGCGCCCGCGAGGTCCTGCGGCTCACCGACGCGGGACAGCGGATTCGTCGCGAGGTAGTGCTCTGTCTGGCTCTTGTCGGCCAGCAGCGCGCCCGCGAACTTCGTACGGATGAGACCCGGCAGGATCGCGTTGCAACGGATGCCGTGCGGACCGCACTCCTTCGCGAACGTCTTGGTCATGTTGAGCACGGCACCCTTGGTGATCGAGTAGATGCCCTGCTTCGGACCGGGCCGCACCGCGTTCACCGACGCGACGTTGATGATCGAGCCCTTGCCCTGGTCGCGCATCATGCGTCCCGCGAGCACGGACGCAAAGAAATAGCCGCGAATGTTGACGTCCACCGTCTTCTGGAAGGCACCCAGGTCGGTGTCGAGCACGTGCCCGTAATAGGGATTCGCCGCGGCGTTGTTGACCAGCACGTCGAGCCGCCCGAATTCCGACTGGACGCGCGCAAACAACGCATGCAGCGCCTCCATGTCGCCGATGTGGCACGCGATCGCAGAGGCCTTGCCACCCGCTGCGTTGATCTCTGCCGCCACCTCGTCACAGGCTTCCTGCTTGCGGCTCGAGACGACCACGTGCGCACCGTACTGCGCGAATCCCTTGGCCATGGCTTCGCCGATGCCACGGCTGCCGCCAGTGACGAGCGCGACACGGCCCGACAGATCGAATGACACGGACATGATGTTGACCCCGGGTTAAGCGATGGCGAGGCGCCGACGGGCCTCCTCGTATTCCTGGACCATGCGTGCGATGACTTCACGTGCAGGAAGCACGTCGTGAACGTTGCCGACGCCCTGCCCACCGCTCCAGATGTCGCGCCAGGCTTTCTTTTCCATGTTGCCGCCGGAGCCGAAGTTCATCTTCGACTTGTCCGCTTCGGGCAGGTTGTCCGGATCGAGTCCAGCCGCGGCCACGCTTCGCCTCAGGTAATTGCCCTTCACGCCGGTGAACAGCGAGGTGTAGACGACGTCGTCGGAAGTCGAGTCGACGAGCATCTGCTTGTACTCGGGCAGGACGTGGGCCTCGGTCGTCGCCAGGAACCGCGTGCCGATGTAGGCCATGTCCGCGCCGATCGCCTGCGCTGCCAGCACGTCCGCGCCGCTCGACATGGCGCCGGCGAGTACCAGCGTGCCGTCGAAAAACTGGCGGATTTCGCGCACGAGCGCAAAGGGACTCCCCATGCCCGCATGGCCGCCCGCGCCGGCACAGACCACGATGATGCCGTCGACGCCCTGCTCCACGGCCTTGCGCGCATGCCGCACGCTGATCACGTCGTGGAACACGAGGCCGCCGTAGCTGTGCGCTGCATCCACGATTTCACGCGGCGGGCGCAGGCTCGTAATGATGAGCGGCACCTGGTGCCGCACGCACGCGTCCATGTCGTGCTGCAGCCGGTCGTTGCTCACGTGCGCGATCTGGTTGACCGCGAACGGCGCCACCTTCGCTTGCGGGTTCGCGGCCGCGTGCTCGTCCAGTTCCCTGCGGATGCGCGTGAGCCATTCGTCGAGCGCCGATGCCGGGCGCGCGTTCAGCGCCGGAAACGAGCCGATGATGCCGGCCTTGCACTGCTCGATGACCAGTTCCGGCGTCGAGGCGATGAACATCGGCGAACCGATGACGGGAAGACGGAGACGATCACGAAACGCGGCCGGAAGCGACATCCAGGGCTCCTCTATGTCAATTTGCCGTAATAGCGCTGCCAGGTAGGAAGTTTTTCCGGCCAGTCGGCCGGCACCGCGTGATCATACGCCCGCATGCGGGTCGCGATCCCGGGGCCCAGCGCGTCGAGATACTCGGCAGTGGGAACGTAATACATGAACGACAGCCCGCGCTCACGAAAACGCCAGCGGCCTTCGCAGCGCTGATACACGTCCTGGTAGCGGATCGCAGCCAGCATCGGCTGGCCCTTGCGCTGCATCTCGGCGTGCGCAAGCACGAGGCCCGTCGCACGGTCCGGGTCCATGTGGTCGAACTCCACGATGCGGTCGTGGGTGAAGTGGTTGCTGGGACCGAGCACGGTGAACCGGCCCTTGAACATCTCGACGGCTGCCTGCCGTCCACGCGCATCCATGACCCCGTCGGCGGACCAGACCCGCGCATCCGGCGTGAACAGGGCCTCGATTGCGTCGACGTCGCGGTTGTCCATGACGAGGCAGTAACGCGCGATCAACTCGCCGATGGCCACCCGGTCCTCGAGGTGGCGCACGCGTTCTTCGAGCGTAGGTCCAAGTTTCATGCGGACTCCCCCGGCGATCCAAAGGTCAGCGTAGCGTAAGGACTCTAGGGCGAGCCTGATCAAAAAGAAACAGGACTGCTTGTTTTTTTCTGAATCGAGCGATGCTAACCTCCGGCTATCAGGAGACCACCCGTATGGCGAAAGCACCCGCGCGTTCAGGCAATCCCGTCAGCCGCGGCCCCAAGCCGGCAGCGGCCAGGGCGAAGCGACCGACCAAGGCCCGCAGCAAGCCCCAGGGCATTGCGCCGTTGCCGCCCGAGAATCTCGCGCTCGCGCGCATCAACGTCACCACGATCGGCGACCTGCTGCTCACTGCAGCAGACCGCTATCCCGATTCACTCGCGCTCGTGTTCCCGGATCGCGCCCTCACCTACCGGCAACTGGTCGACGGGGCGTTGCGCCGCGCGCGCGCGTTGCAGGCGCTCGGGGTGCGGCCGCGCGACCACGTCGGCCTGCTGATGCACACCTGCGCGGAATTCGTCGAAACGTTCTTCGCGATCGCATTCTGCGGTGGCGTCATCGTGCCGATCAATGCCCGCTACAAGTCGAACGAGCTCGCCTACGTCATCGAAAACGGTGACATCGTCACGGTCGTCACGACCGACGCCGTCGCCGATTCCGTCAATTTCGTCGAGCGGCTGAACGGCGCGTTCAAGGACCTCGCGCGCAGCCGCGATCCGCGCAAGCTCAAGGTGGCGGGTGCGCCGAAACTGCGCAACATCGTGCTGCTCGGCAAGACCAAGGCGAAGGGTTATCTCACCGAGGCCGACTTCGACGCCGCCGCCAAGGCCGGCAACGAGATGGACGTGCATCGCGCGCGCCTGCGCGTGCGGGTGCGCGACGTAGGCCTGATGCTCTACACGTCCGGCACCACGGCCAACCCGAAGGGCTGCCTGATCACGCACGAGGCGATGGTGCGCAACAGCATCGCGCTCGGACGCCATCGCTACCGGCTGACGCACGACGACCGCATGTGGTCGCCGCTGCCGATGTTCCACATTGCCGCGGTGCTGCCGATGCTCGCGATCTTCGACGTCGGCGGGACGTACCTCACGATGGGGTACTTCGACGCGGGCGTCGCGCTGAAGATGCTCGAGAAGTACAAGGTCACGGCCCTGTACCCGAGCTTCGTCACGATCATGCAGGGGCTGGTGTACCACCCGACCTTCCACGACACCGACCTGTCGCGGGTCAAGCTGATGAACAGCAACTTCGCGGTGCAGCCGCCGGGGGTTGCCGAGCCGATCATGGCCGCGATGCCGCAGGCATTGCAGGTGGGCAGCTTCGGCATGACGGAAGCCGCAGGCACGGTCTGCACGGGCGGCTGGGACGAAACCGAAGCGCGCCGCATTACGCGCCTGGGCAAGCCCCTGCCCGGCCTCGAGATCCGCATCGTGAACCCCGAGACGGGCCACGACCTGATCAACGGCATGCGCGGCGAAGTGTTCGTGCGCGGCTATTCCCTCTTCGAGGGTTATTACAAGGACGCCGAGAAGTCCGCGCAGGCGCTCGATGCCGACGGCTGGTTCCACACCGGCGACATCGGTTCGCTCGACGACGACGGCACCATCATGTTCCATGGCCGCATCAAGGACATGCTCAAGGTCGGCGGCGAGAACGTCGCGGCCGCAGAAATCGAAGGACTGCTCGGCCGGCATCCGGCCGTCAAGCTCGCCCAGGTCGTCGGCATTCCCGACGCGAAGTACGTCGAAGTGCCCGCCGCGTTCGTCGAGCTGAAGCCGGGCATCAAGGCGAGCGCGAAGGAACTGATTGATTTCTGTCGCAAGGAGATTTCGAGCTTCAAGGTGCCGCGCGAGGTGCGCTTCGTGACCGAGTGGCCCATGTCGAGCAGCAAGATCCAGAAGTTCCGGCTGCGCGACGCGCTGGTCGAGGAACTCGGCCTCGGCTGATTTCCAGAGGAGGGAGCAATGACACCGCGCTTCGGTCCCGTAATGCAACTGGGTTTCGTCGTGCCCGACCTCGACCGTGCGATGGAGCACTGGACGGGCAACGTCGGCGTCGGCCCGTTCTACGTGATGCAACACATCAAGTTCGCAGAGGCGCTGTACCGCGGCCAGCCGACGGATGCCGACATCTCGGTCGCCGTCGCGCAATGGGGCGAGGTGCAGGTCGAGCTGATCCAGCAGTTCAACGATTCGCCATCGATCTACTCGCATTTTCCGTATCGCGCGCAGGGCGGCCTGCAGCACGTCGGGGTGATGACGAGGTCGGTGCGGGACGACCTCGACCGGCTCCGCCCGCTCGGCATCGAACCGGTGCAACTGGGTTCGACGGCCAATGGCATCCGCTTCGCCTACCTCTCCACCGACCAGCACCCGGGCGGCATGATCGAGCTGATCGAGCACGGTCCGGCGATCGACGGCTTCTTCGCGATGGTGCGCGAGGCCGCGCAGGGCTGGGATGGCAGCAAACCGGTGCGCCGGCTGTGATGCCCGCGCTGCGGCCGGTCCAGATCGCTTATCACGTACCCGACCCGGAAGCCGCTGCGGTGCGTTGCGCGCGCGATTTCGGCTGGGGTCCGTTCTTCCTGATGGAACACATTCCGCTCGAGCGCAGCCTGTACCGTGGCGCGCCGGCGGAGTTCGACCATACCTCGGCCTACGGCCAGGCCGGCGAACTGATGGTCGAGCTGATCACGCAACACAACGACGGACCGTCCGCCTTACGCGACCTCTTCGCCCGGCACGAAACCGGCGTGCATCACGTGGCCTGCTTCGTGGCGGACCTGCCGGCCGAACTGCAACGCTACCGCGAGCAGGACGTGGCGGTCGCGCTGGAGGCCCGCACCAAGACGGGCGTGGATTTCGCGATGGTCGACGTGAGCGCAACGCTGGGCCACATGCTCGAACTGTACGAACCCAACGAGGACCTGCGCCGCTTCTACGCGCACGTCCGCAAGTGCGCGGAAGGCTGGGACGGTGACCGTCCCGTGCGCCGGCTGCGCAATTAGCCAACGGAGACGCACGACCATGGGCAGACTCGAAGGCAAGAGCGCCGTCATTCTCGGCGCCGCAGGCCGTGACAACATGGGCCAGGTGATGGCTCGGACGTTCGCGCGCGAAGGTGCTCGAGTCATGGTTGCCGGCCGGCACGAGGGTCCGCTGCGTGAAATCGCCGACGAGATCGGCGGTCGCTACGCCGCGTGCGACATCACGAAGAAGGCTGACGTCGAAGCACTGGCGAATGCCGCCGTCGCAGCGTTCGGCAAGATCGATATCGCGGTGAACTGCACGGGCTGGGGCCTGATGGCCAAACTGCTCGACACGACCGAGGAACAACTCGACCAGCTGTCCGCGCTGCAGTTCAAGGGCCCCTATTTCTTCCTGCAGACCTTCGTCGGACGCATGGCGAAGTCCGGGGGCGGCTCGGTGATCAGCATCTCGTCGGCCTCGGTGCACGCGGTACTCAACAATCATGCGGCCTACATCGGCACCAAGGCCGCCGGCGAAGCACTGGTTCGCTGCTTCGCCAACGAATTCGGCGCAGCCGGCGTCCGCGTGAATTCGATCGCGCCGGGCCTCACGTCCACGCCCATGACCGAGCGCGAAGTCAGGATGCCGGGTCTCGAGGAAGCCTTCGTCAAGGAATATCCCCTCGGCCGGATCGGCACCACGCAGGACGTCGCCGATGCGGCGCTGTGGCTCGCGGGCGACGAGTGCTTCATGACGGGCCAGGTCTTGCAGGTGAACGGCGGACTCACACTGCGCCGAAACCCGAGCCAGCGAGATATCAGCGCCAGCCTGAAGGCCCACGCCGTCCCGAAGCCGGCGGACTGACGCCGCCGCGGATAGTCAGGCTCGCGCGAGCGCGGGCTTGCCCGCCAGTTCGCGCAGGCGATCCTCGAGGTAGCTGACCATGCGACGCTCGTGTTCACCGATGTCGTGCGTGAGCAGACTCACTGCGAGTCCGTCCATGACGTAATGGACGAGGTCGAGCGCGATGTCGAAGTTGGCGCCCGACCCTTCCCATTCAGGGAACAGGTCGACGGCCGTCTTGTACCACTCGCGTTCGAACGCTTCCTGCGCCGGCTTCAGGATCGCCTGCAGCTCAGGGTCGGTGCGCGAGGCGATCCAGAGTTCGAGGAACGCGACGTACATCGGATGCTTGACGTGCTCAAAGTACGCCTCGAGCGCACGACGCACGCGCGTTTCATCGCGCGGCAGCTTGTCGATCGCCTTGCGAAACGCCTTCAGGCGCTTCGAGTGCAGGTGCTCGACCGCGGCCCGGACGATGTCGATCTTG
>Ga0209253_10001428_pt1 | contig 20910 bp, 20 predicted proteins | sample FrelakmetBRP12BR_FD_187145 | JGI IMG/M metagenome (GOLD analysis project Ga0209253, IMG submission 187145) | Freshwater lake sediment microbial communities from the University of Notre Dame, USA, for methane emissions studies - BRP12 BR (SPAdes)... | ecosystem: Environmental > Aquatic >...
AACATACAAGCGCCGCCGGGCCGCCCCAGGGCGCGAATTACTCCCCCTTAGGGGGCAGCGCAGCGGCGCCAGCCGCAAGCGTGGGGGTCGTCCCCCGCCGGCCGCACGGCGTCGGACTCTACGGACCGGCGGGTTTCGCGCTCGACCCGGCTGCCGTCGACCGCGCGGTGACGCGGCTGGAGGCGATGTGGGAGCGCGTGGTCGTCGACCCGACGTGCCGGACGCGCTGGCAGCGGTTCACCGCGCCCGACGACGAGCGCCTGGCGGCCATCCTGCGCATGGCCAACGATCCGCGTGTGGATCTCGCGATCGCGCTGCGCGGCGGCTACGGATTGACGCGCCTGCTGCCGCGCCTCGACTTCGCGGCGATCGCGGCCGCCGGCAAGATGTGGATGGGCTGCAGCGATTTCACAGCGTTCCAGCTGGCGGCACTGGCCGTGACCGGCATGGTGACGTTCGCGGGGCCGGTCGTCACCGGTGACTTTGGCGCGGCGGAGCCGTCGGCGTTCACGTTCGAGCACTGTTTCCGCGTGCTCGATCAATCGCGATGCGAAGTCGCATGCGCACTCGAGGGGCCCGATGTCGCGTGCACGGGTACGCTTTGGGGCGGTAACCTCGCGATGGTCGTGCATCTCGTCGGCACGCCGTATCTTCCCGACATCGCCGGCGGCGTCCTCTTCCTCGAGGACGTCGGCGAGACACCCTACCGGATCGAGCGGATGCTCTACCAGCTGCACCACGCCGGCATCCTCGCGCGCCAGCGCGCGATCCTGCTCGGCCGGTTCACGGAGTACACGCTTTCCGGCAACGACGGCGGCTACGACCTCGACACGGCCGTCGCGCAGCTGCGGTCGGTGTGTGCGACGCCGATCCTGACAGGCCTGCCCTTTGGCCACGTTCCCGACAAGCTGACGCTGCCGGTCGGCGGGCGCTGTGCGCTCGCCGTTCGCGGCGGCGCGGCCACGCTGGAATTCACCGACTATGGCCGTTGAGCACGACGAGCGGTTCGCGGTGCGTGTCGTCGACTGGGCGGTCGGGCAGGCGCGCCTGCGCGCGGTCCGGCTGGCCGTGTTCGTCGTCGAGCAGAACATCCCCGAGGAGCTCGAGTGGGATGCGATGGACGCGGTGTCGCTCCACGCGCTCGCCGAGGACCCCGCCGGGACGCCGATCGGCTGCGGGCGGCTGCTGCCGGACGGGCACATCGGCCGCATGGCGGTGCTGTCCGACTGGCGTGGGCGCGGCGTGGGCGCCGCGCTGCTCGAGCGACTGATCGCCACCGCGCGGGCGCGCGGCGACGCGCGCGTGGTGCTCAACGCGCAGGAGCAGGCGATGCCGTTCTACGCGCGCTTCGGCTTCGTGCCCGAAGGCGACGCGTTCATGGAAGCGGACATCCCGCACCGGGCGATGGCGCTCACGCTCGCCTGATCACGCGACCGCGAAGGTCTCCACCACTTCGCACACCGCCTCGCCCCGCGCGTCGAACGTGCGCTCGTGGAAACGCGCGCCGCCCGCGCGGTCGATCGTGAACACCGTCGAGCAGCGCGTCCCGTAGCGCCCGCTGACGATGAACGGCGACGACAGCAGTCGCTCCCATTCGCGCGTGACGCCGGTCTCGGGAAGCGCGTCGTCCGCCGCCTGCGTGCGGTCCGCGAGCGCCGCGAACAGTTCGCCGGTATCGATGTCCGCGCGCGCGAGCCACGCGCGCATTCGCGCCGTCGTGCGCTCGAGCTTCGGCCACGGCGTGTCGAGCAGCGCGTTCGACAGGCCGTGCAGGCCGCGCGCGAGCGGGGTGAGGGCTCCGCCGCGGTTGGACGTCCAGTGTGCCCGTGCGGCGTCGCCGCCGAGCAGGTTGAAGCCGTTGTAGCGTTCCGCGGCTGCAGCGGACGCGCGCAGCGCGTCGGCTGCATTCCCGTTCGCATTGAGCACTTCCGGCACGAGCTCGCCGCGCGAGCGCGCGCTCGGGTCGTGCCGCCCGCCTTCGCGGACGTTGGTGACGAGGGCCCAGCGGCCGTCGCGCCGGACACCGAGCCACGTGCCGCCCGCCTCGAGGTCGCGCCCGGCGAGGATTCGCGTGAACGGCGGCGTGTCGCCCCATGCGGCGGGCGCGGCGGCGCGGGCGTGGAACTCGTCGCGATTGGCCGCGATCACCAGCGCGAACGCGGGATGGGCATCGAGGGCGACGACGGCAAGGCACATGGCGCAGGCGGTCAGGTTGCCACGACGAACGCTTCGGTGTGGCGGGTCCGGCCTTCGGCATACCCGGCCACCGCATGGTGCGCCACGCCCGCCGCCAGCGCACGGTCGAAGCCCTCGACGTCGGCGACGTCTTCGTAGACTTCCATCCACGTCGTCGCGTCGTCGCGGCGCACCAGCACGCGGCCGGCGATGCCCGTCGCGCCGAGCACGTCGCGCAGCAGCGCGGCGACGGCCGCACGCGCGGCGGCCGGGTCGCCGGTCACGCGGTACCAGATGTAATAGTGCGACGCGCCGGGCACCGGGTGAACTAGAGTCTGGGGCGGTCCGGGGCCGCCGGCGCCGGCACCGCATAGGGCAACGCACGCGCCGCCAGCGGCGGTCCATCGGGCGCGCCCAGGCGCAGCGCACCGTCTGCGGTGGCGGCGGCCCACTGGACGACCGCGAGGAGGTCGCTGCCGCCTTCAGGAGAGGGAGCGGCATTCACGACCGTTCCGCACGCCTGTTCGCCGAACACCGGGCTGTACACCGGCGTGGCCGGCGCGGCCGGAGGCGCGTCGACGTGAAACGCGAACAGGCGTTCCTTCAGGCGGCCGAGATACTGCATCCGCGCGACGATCTCCTGGCCGGGATAGCAGCCCTTGCGGAAGTTGACGCCGCCTATCAGGTCCCAGTTGGCGGTCTGCGGCACGAACAGGTCCTGCGTCGCGCGCGTGACGGCGGGAATCCCGGCGCGGATCGCCAGCCGGCGCCACGCGTCGGTCGTGATGGCTTCCGCATGGGCGGCCAGCTTCGTCGTGATGTCGCGGGCGCGTGCCGCCGGCGCGTGGATGTAATAGCGGCCGTCCGGTGCCGCCACGACGCAGGCATCCCCCGCGCGCGCGCCCTGTCCGGCGCTGGGCGCGACGCCCAGCGCGGCCCGGACGGCGTCGGCCGCGCCGGCGCCGCCGACGCCGACGCTTTGCCCTTCGCCGGTCAGGTCGGCGACCTTGACCTTCGCGCGCAGCACGAACATCGCGAGCCGGTTGGCGAGCGCCGCGGCAAGGTCGGCCGCGACGAACGCCCGGAAGCTGTCCGCGTCCGCGCGCCACAGGAGCAGCGTGGAGAGCATCCGGCCCTTGGCGGAGTTGTAGCTCGTCCAGCCCGCAACGCCCGGCGCCATGCCCGTGACGTCGCTCGAAAGCTGCCCATGAAGGAACGCGGCGGCCTCCGGGCCGTCGAAGCCAAGGACGCCGAAGTCAGGCGCGGCCGTGTAGACCGTCACCGGGTCCGGCGGGGTCGACGACGAGGCAGGTGCAGAAGGCGAGGCGGTTCGGTTCATCGATAGAAGATGGGTATGCCGGCACGCGCGCGCAAGCGCTGCGGTCCGGGCGCCCTTGGGATGGCAAGGAGGGACGAAAGCGTGCTAGAATAACAAGTTAGCTTTAGCCGCGCCGCATCAAACGGAATCGTCCGTGGCGGCGGCAAGATCCGAGCGCATCCCGCGAGCGGCGGCCGGACGGTCAAGGCAATCCGCACACCCGCGGTCTTTGGGGTGTCCGGCTCCGGCGCGAGCGCGCGGGGGACCGGATCACATCCGCGGGTGGAGGCCCAACCCTGAAGGAGTAGAAGCAATGTCGGTCACGATGCGTCAAATGCTGGAAGCCGGGGTGCACTTCGGCCACCAGACCCGGTACTGGAACCCGAAGATGGCCGATTTCATCTTCGGCCAGCGCAACAAGATCCACATCGTCAACCTCGAGAAGACGATGCAGATGTACCAGGATGCCATGAAGTACGTCCGGCAACTGGCGAGCAACCGCGGCACGATCCTCTTCGTCGGCACCAAGCGCCAGGCGCGCGAGATCGTCGCGGAAGAGGCGAAGCGCGCGAGCATGCCGTACGTCGACCATCGCTGGCTCGGCGGCATGCTGACCAACTTCAAGACGGTCAAGGCGTCGATCAAGCGCCTGAAGGACCTCGAGCTCATGACCACGGACGGCACGTTCGAGCGCATGACCAAGCGCGAGGCGCTGTCGCACAAGCGCGAGATGGACAAGCTCGAGAAGAGCCTCGGCGGCATCAAGGACATGAACGCGCTGCCGGACGCGATGTTCGTCGTCGACGTCGGCTACCACAAGATCGCGGTCACCGAAGCGAAGAAGCTGGGCATCCCGATCATCGGCGTCGTCGACACGAACCACTCGCCGGACGGCATCGCCTACGTGATCCCGGGCAACGACGACTCGAGCCGCGCGATCCGCCTGTATGCGCGCGGCGTCGCGGACTCGGTGCTCGAAGGCAAGAGCACGGTGATCCAGGAAATCGTGCAGTCGGGCGACGAGTTCGTCGAGGTGAAGGAAGAAGCGTCCGCCTGACGCTTTCGCATTCTCGACCGGGGCCCTCCGGGGCCCCCGACAGCATCGGTCGCGCGCGTCGCGCGACCGCCGTGCCGGTGGCCATGCCGCCGGCGGACAACGGATACGGAGTGGCAAGATGGCGGACATTTCCGCAAGCATGGTGATGGAACTGCGCCAGCGCACGGGGCTGGGCATGATGGAATGCAAGAAGGCGCTGACGGAAGCCGAAGGCGACCTGACGAAGGCCGAAGAGCTGCTGCGCATCAAGAGCGGCGCCAAGGCGTCCAAGGCCGCGGGCCGCGTGGCGGCCGAGGGCATCGTCGGCGCCCACCTGACGCCGGACGGCAAGTCGGGGGCGATGGTCGAAGTCAACTGCGAAACCGATTTCGTCTCGCGCAACGAGGATTTCATTGCGTTCGCGCGCAAGGTCGCGCAAGTCATCGTCGAGAAGAAGCCCGCCGACGTCGCGGCGCTCTCCGCGCTGCCGCTCGACGGCGGCACCGTCGAGTCGGTACGGCAGGCGCTCGTGCAGAAGCTCGGCGAGAACATCTCGCTGCGCCGCTTCGAGCGCTTCGACTCCGCCGGCCAGCTCGCGCAGTACCTGCACGGCGGCGGCCGCATCGGTGTCACGGTCGACTACGCGGGCGGCGACGCCAGCGTCGGCAAGGACATCGCGATGCACGTCGCGGCCGGCGCGGCGCCGGGCGCGATCCGCCCGGTCGCGGTCTCGCGCAGCGACGTCGCGGCCGACCTGATCGAGAAGGAGCGCGCGATCTACACCGCGCAGGCGGCGGAAAGCGGCAAGCCGGCGGACATCGTGGCCAAGATGGTCGAGGGGCGCGTCAACAAGTTCCTCGCCGAAGTCACGCTGCTCGGCCAGCCGTTCGTCAAGAATCCCGACGAGACGGTCGAGAAGCACCTGAAGGCGAAGGGCGCGTCGGTGAAGTCGTTCACGCTCTACGTCGTCGGCGAAGGCATCGAGAAGAAGAAGGACGACTTCGCCGCGGAAGTCGCGGCCATGGCAAAGGCCTGACGGTCGTTGCACGACCCGCGCGCGGACGGCGACCCCGTGTGCGCGCGGCGCAGTCCCGCACGAGGCGCGCCCCCCGCGCCGATCACGGTTGAGCCATTCCGAGGAGCCCGCATGAACCCGCCTAACGCCGCCTCCGCCACGCCGATCGCTACCGCCGCGCACGCGGCGGCCAAGCCGGCCGCCGGACCGGCCTACAAGCGGATCCTGCTCAAGCTCTCCGGCGAAGCGCTGATGGGTGACGATTCGTACGGCATCAAGCGCGAGACGATCGACCGCATCGTCGCGGAGATCGCCGACGTGCTCCACGCGGGCGTCGAGATCGCGATCGTCATCGGCGGCGGCAACATCTTCCGCGGCGTCGCGCCCGGCGCGGCCGGGATGGACCGCGCGACGGCCGACTACATGGGCATGCTCGCGACGCTGATGAACGCGCTCGCGCTGCAGGACGCGCTGCGCCGCGCCGGCGTCGAGTCGCGCGTGCAGTCGGCGCTGCGGATCGATCAGGTCGCCGAGCCGTACATCCGCGGCCGCGCGCTGCGGCACCTCGAGGAAGGCAAGGTCGTCATCTTCGCCGCCGGCACCGGCAACCCGTTCTTCACGACCGACACGGCCGCCGCGCTCCGCGGCCGTGAGATGGGCGTCGACATCGTGCTGAAGGCGACGAAGGTGGACGGCGTGTACACGGCGGACCCGATGAAGGACGCGGCCGCGCGCCGCTACCTGACGCTGACGTTCGACGAGGCGATCGTCAGGAATCTGAAGGTGATGGACGCGACCGCGCTCGCGCTGTGCCGCGACCAGAACATGCTGCTCAAGGTTTTCTCGATTTTCGTGCCGGGCGCGCTGAAGCGCGTCGTCATGGGCGGCGACGAAGGCACGCTCGTTCACTGCTGACCGCGCGTAGGAGGGAAAGTACGCATGATCAACGACGTCAAGAAGACGGCCGAACAGAAGATGGCGAAATCCATCGAGGCGTTGAAGCACGACCTCGCGAAGATCCGGACCGGGCGCGCGCACACGGGGCTGCTCGACCACATCCACGTCGACTACTACGGCACACAGATGCCGCTCGCGCAGGTCGCGAACGTCACTCTGGCCGATGCGCGCACGATCGCGGTGCAGCCGTGGGAGAAGAAAATGATCCCGGTCGTCGAGAAGGCGATCCGCGATTCCGACCTCGGCCTCAATCCCGCCACCAGCGGGGACCTGATCCGCATCCCGATGCCCGCGCTGACCGAGGAACGCCGGCGCGACCTGACGAAGGTCGTGCACAAGGAGGCGGAGGCCGCGCGCGTGGCCGTGCGCAACATCCGGCGTGACGCCAACGAGCACCTGAAGCGGCTCCTCAAGGACAAGCAGTGTTCCGAGGACGACGAGCGCCACGCGCTCGTCGACCTGCAGAAGATGACCGATCGCGCCATCGCCGACATCGACAAGATCATGCAGGCGAAGGAAGCGGACCTGATGGCGGTCTGATCGCGGGCCGCGCGCGCCTGCGCGCACCCGGCAGCCGCCTGTCGCCCTGCAACCCCGACGCCAGCCCCGACCTGATCACGTGTTCAAAAGTTCGACGCTCGAAGTTCCCGAAAGCCGCCCGGTCCCCCGGCACGTGGCGATCATCATGGACGGCAACGGCCGGTGGGCGAAGCAGCGGCTGTTGCCGCGCGTCGCGGGACACCGGAAAGGCGTGGAGGCCGTGCGCACGGCCGTGCGTGCGGCAATGGACCGCGGCGTCGAATACCTGACGCTCTTCGCGTTCTCGAGCGAGAACTGGCGGCGCCCCGCGGAAGAGGTGTCGATCCTGATGGATCTCTTCCTGCGCGCGCTGGAGCAGGAGGTTGCGAAGCTCCACGAGAACGGCATCCGCTTCAAGACGATCGGCGATGCGTCGCGCTTCCCGACCCGCATCCGGGAGCTGATCGCCGCCGGCGAGGAGATGACCGCGCACAACACGCGCCTCACGCTGACCATTGCCGCCAACTATGGCGGACGCCGCGACATCGCGCAGGCGGCGCAACGCTACTTCGCCGAGCACCCTGACGCGGCGAAGGGTCCGCCGATCCTGCCCGAGGCGCTCGAACCCTATCTCGCGCTCAACTACGCGCCCGAGCCGGACCTCTTCATCCGCACCGGCGGCGAGCAGCGCATCTCCAATTTCCTGCTGTGGCAGCTCGCCTACACCGAGTTCCACTTCACGGATCTGCTCTGGCCGGATTTCGACGCGGCGGCGCTCGACGCCGCCATCGCGTCCTACCGGAGCCGCGAACGCCGCTTCGGCCGGACGAGCGAACAGGTGCAGGCGGCGCAGGGCGCATGAGCGCGCGGGGCGAAGCCCAGGCCCGCAGGGCGCGTCCGCGCGCGATTGCGCCGAGGCCGACGCGCAAACTTTCACGTGACGGTGTGGCACAAGGAGGCCGCGGCATGAGCGCGCGGGGCGAAGCCCAGGCCCGCAGGGCGCGTCCGCGCGCGATTGCGCCGGGGCCGACGCGCAGTCGAGCGCAAGACGGCATGGCACGCGGAGGCCGGCGCGTGACCGGTGTCGTCGCCGCATGCTGAAAACGCGCATTCTCACTGCGCTCGTGCTGGTCCCCGCCGTGCTGGCGGCACTGTTCCTCATGTCGCCGCTCGCGTGGGCGCTCACGACGCTCGCGCTCATCGGCGTCGCCGCGTTCGAATGGGCGCGCCTGACCGGGTTCTCGGCGCCCCGCTGGGCGGCGGTCGTGGGCGGCGCGCTCGTCATCGGGCTCGTCCTCCTGTTCTCACCGCGCGCGGGCTTCGCGCGCGGGTGGCCCGGCGCCGTCGTTCCGGCCGTGTGCGGCGTTTCGACGCTGTTCTGGGTCCTCGTGGCGCCGCCGTGGGTGATCGCCCGCTGGCCCACGCAGCGGCGGTTGCCGATGCTGCTCCTGGGCTGGATCGTCCTCGTGGGCGCATGGGTCGCGCTGGTCGACCTGCAGGCACGCTCGCCGTGGCTCGTGCTGGCCGCGATGGCGATCGTCTGGATCGCCGACACGGCCGCCTACTTTTCCGGCCGCGCGTTCGGGCGCCGCAAGCTCGCGCCGCTGGTGAGCCCGGGCAAGACGTGGGAAGGCGTGTACGGCGCGTGGATCGCCGTGGCGCTGTACGCGCTCGCGCTCGTGCCCTTTGCGTCGGACGCCGGCTTCCGCCTGCCGGTGTCCGGACCCGTCATCGCCGCGTGGGTGATCTTCGTCGTGCTGCTGGCGTCCGTATCCGTGATCGGCGATCTCTTCGAGTCGCTGCTAAAGCGCCACGCGGGCGTCAAGGACAGCGGCGCACTGCTTCCCGGCCACGGCGGTATCCTCGACCGTACGGATGCGCTGCTCGCCGCGATGCCCATCGCCGCGCTGGCGGCGCAGGCGTTCCTGGCGCGTCCCGCATGACAGCGTGCGGCCGTTCGCCGCCCGGAAGCCGCGCGCCGCACCCGCGCCGCGCCTCGGCGCCCGTGATCCGCGCGGGTGCCCGATGAGGCACATCACGCTGCTGGGCGCGACCGGTTCGATCGGCGACTCGACGCTCGACGTCATCGCCCGCCATCCGGACCGGTTCACGGTCACCGCGCTGGCCGCCCACTCGAACGCGGCAAAGCTCGCGGACCTGTGCCGCCGGTTCCGGCCGCCGTACGCCGCGATGTCCGACCCCGACGCGGCGCGGGCGCTCCGGCAGCAACTTGCGGGCGAAGGCATCGCGACGCGCGTGCTCGCGGGCGCGGAAGGCTTGGCCGAAGTCGCCGCGCTGCCGGAAGTCGACACGGTACTCGCGGCGATCGTCGGCGCGGCGGGGTTGCCGCCCACGTTGGTCGCCGCCCGTGCCGGCAAGCGCATCCTGCTCGCAAACAAGGAGGCGCTGGTGATGGGTGGCCCGCTCTTCATGGCGGCCGTCGCGGCGGGTGGGGCCACGCTGCTGCCGATCGACAGCGAACACAACGCGATCTTCCAGTGCCTGCCCGCGCACTACGCGCGCGAGCCCGGCGCGGCCGGCGTGCGCCGCATACTCCTCACGGCCTCCGGCGGCCCGTTCCGCACGCGGGCGGTCGACGACCTCGCGCAGGTGACGCCCGACGAGGCCTGCGCGCATCCGAACTGGTCGATGGGTCGCAAGATATCCGTCGATTCCGCGACGATGATGAACAAGGGTCTCGAAGTGATCGAGGCGCGGTGGCTGTTCGGCGTCGCGCCCGAGACCATCGAGGTCGTCATCCATCCGCAGAGCGTCATCCATTCGCTCGTCGAGTACGTGGACGGTTCCGTGCTCGCGCAGCTCGGGCATCCGGACATGCGCACGCCGATCGCGCAGGCGCTCGCCTTCCCGGAGCGCATCGACGCCGGCGTGCCGCGGCTCGACCTCGCGCGAATGGCGGGGCTCGCGTTCGAGGCGCCGGACCTCGCGCGCTTCCCGTGCCTGACGCTTGCGTTCGACGCACTTGCGGCCGGCGGCACGGCGCCGGCGGTGCTCAACGCCGCCAACGAGGTGGCCGTGGCCGCGTTCCTCGCAGGGCGCATCCGCTTCACCGAGATCGCGGCGGCGTGCGCGGAGACGCTCGCGCGCGCGTCCATCCGCCCGCTGGCGACGCTCGACGATGCCCTTGCCGCGGATGGTGACGCACGCCGCCTGGCGGACGATTGGATCGCGCGCCGCGCAATTGCAGGTACAGTGGCAGCATGATCGAGTTTTCCTACAAGGTCCTGGGGTTCCTGGTCACGCTCGGCGTGCTGGTCGTGTTCCACGAGCTTGGCCATTACGTGGTCGCCCGTTGGTGCGGCGTCAAGGTGCTGCGTTTCTCCGTCGGCTTCGGCCGCATCGTCGCCGCGCGCCGGTTCACCCCCGGCGGCACGGAATGGGCGCTGTCCGCGATCCCGCTCGGTGGATACGTCAAGATGGCGGACGAGCGCGAGGGCGATCTCCCCGAGGCGGACCTCAAGCACGCGTTCAACCGCCAGAGCGTCTACAAGCGCATCGCGATCGCGGCGGCGGGCCCGATCGCCAACCTGCTGCTCGCCGTGGTGCTCTTCGCGGGCACCTACATGGTCGGCATCCCCGGGCAGCGTGCCGTGCTGGCCGAGGCGACGCCGGGCACGCCCGCGGCCGTCGCGGGTATCAGGACGGGCGACCTGGTCGTCGCGATCGACGGCGAGCCCGTGAAAAGCTGGCAGGACCTGCGCTGGAGGATGACCAAGGCGCAGGGACGCGAGTCGGTCGCGCTGGTCATCGAGCCCGCGGGCCCGAACGCGGGAGACCCGCCGGTCACGCGCGTGCTGGCGATCGGCGGACTGCAGCCAGGCGACTGGGAGGGCAACGCGCTGGGCGTGCTCGGCCTACGCGCCGATCTCGGGCCGCCCCTCATCGCCGAACTCGTCGCCGGCAAGCCTGGCGAACGCGCGGGCCTCAGGGCGGGCGACCGCATTGTCGCGATCGACGGCATGCCCGTGCGCTCGCCGTCGGATGTGGCCACGATCACCAACGCCAAGCCGGGAACCCCGATCCTGTTCCGCGTCGAGCGCGGCGGCGCGACCGAGGAGGTGCGCGTCACGCCCGAGGCGATGGATCAGGGCGGACGCGTCGTCGGTATCGCGGGCCTCAAGCTGAAGGTGGATCCCGCGTCGGCCGCGCGTCTGGGCGTCACCGTGCGCTACGGCCCGCTCGACGCGCTGTGGCAGGGCGCGCGCAAGACGTGGGAGCTGTCGGTCTTCACGCTCAAGATGCTCGGTCGCATCTTCATCGGCGAGGCGTCGCTCAAGAACATCAGCGGGCCGCTGACGATGGCGGATTTCGCGGGCCAGTCCGCGCAGGCGGGAACGCTCGTCTTCGTCGGCTATCTTGCGCTTATCAGCATCAGCCTTGGCGTGCTCAACCTGCTGCCGGTTCCGCTGTTGGACGGGGGGCATTTGCTGTATTATTTCGCCGAAATCTTCAAGGGAAGCCCCGTATCCGACCGTGCGTTCGAGGTCGGTCAGCGCATCGGCATGGCGATGCTCGCCGTGTTGATGGCCTTAGCTCTGTTCAATGACGTTTCCCGCCTGTTCTGATCGCCGCGGGCCGGTTCCGCCGACGCGGCACCGGTCCGGACGCCTGCGCTCGCGCTTGCGGCGGCGCATGCTGCCCGCGCTCGTTGCGACGCTGTTCGCGGCCGTGCACGCGACGGCAGCCTGGGCATTCGACCCGTTCACCGTCAAGGACATCCGCGTCGAAGGCGTGCAGCGCACCGAGGCCGGCACGATCTTCTCGTACCTTCCGATCAAGGTCGGCGAGCGCGTCGACGACCAGAAGGTCGCGATGGCCGTCAAGGCGCTGTACGCAACCGGGTTCTTCCGCGACGTCCGCATCGAGGCGCAGGGCGACGTGCTCGTGGTCAGCGTGCAGGAACGGCCGACGATCAGCTCGCTCACATTCGTAGGCAACAAGGAATTCGACACCGAAACGGTCAAGAAGGCCCTGAAGGAAGTCGGCATCGCCGAGGCGCGCATCTTCGACCGGTCGGCGCTCGAGCGCGCCGAGCAGGAGTTGAAGCGCCAGTACATCACGCGCGGGAAGTACGCCGCGACCGTGCAGACGACCGTCACGCCGCAGGAGCGCAACCGCGTCGCCGTCAACTTCACGATCGTCGAAGGCGAGACCGCCAACATCGCGAAGATCAACCTGGTCGGGACCAAGGCGTTCACCGAGCGGCAGCTGCGCTCCGAGATGTCGCTGTCGACGCCGAACTGGCTGTCCTGGTACACGAAGGACGACCAGTACTCGAAACAGAAGCTGCAGGCGGACCTGGAGGCGCTGCGCAGCTTCTACCAGAACCGCGGCTACCTCGAGTTCACGATCGAGTCCACGCAGGTGTCGATCTCGCCGGACAAGGACGAGGTCTACCTGACGGTCAACATCAGCGAGGGTCCGCTCTACTCGGTGTCGGCGATCAGCATTTCCGGCGAAATGGTCGTCGCGGAGCCCGAGTTGCGCTCGCTGCTGGCGATCCAGCCGGGCGACGTGTTCTCGCGCGCGAAGATGCAGCAGTCGGTGAAGGCGCTGTCCGAGCGTCTCGGTGTCGATGGCTACGCGTTCGCCAACGTCAACGCGGTGCCGGAGCTCGACAAGGCCAACAGCAAGGTCGCGTTCACGTTCTACGTCGATGCCGGGCGGCGCGCGTACGTGCGCAAAATCAACATCAGCGGCAACCCGAAGACGCGCGACGAGGTGATCCGGCGCGAGCTGCGGCAGCTCGAGAGCGCCTGGTACGACGGCACCCGGATCGAGCGGTCGAAGGTCCGCGTGCGCCGCCTGGGCTACTTCGAGGAAGGCAGCGTCAACGTCGAGACGCCGCCGGTGCCGGGTACCACCGACCAGGTCGACATCGAGGTGACCGTGGCCGAGAAGAACACGGGCAACCTGCTCGCAGGCGTCGGCTACTCGAGCACGGATGGCCTCGTGTTCAGCGCGTCGGTGTCGCAGCAGAACATCTTCGGCTCGGGCAACGCGCTCTCGCTGTCGCTCAACACCAGCTCGATCAACCGCACGATCTCGCTCGTCTACACGGAGCCCTACTGGACCGTCGACGGCGTGTCGCGCACGCTCGAGTTGTACGAGAAGAACATCGACCCGACCGGGTACACGGTGTCGCAGTACGCGTCGTCGACGTTGGGCGCCGCCATCGGGTTCGGCGTGCCGGTGTCGGAAATCGACACGATCAACTACGGGTTCCGCTACGAGCACACGAACCTGACGCTGTTCGACAACAGCCCGCCGATCTACTACCAGTTCGTACAGGACTTCGGGTACTCGACGAACAGCTACATCGTCTCCGCCGGCTGGTCGCGTGACACCCGCAACGACATCCTCTATCCTTCGTTCGGACGCCTGCAGTCCGCGCTGATCGAGGTCGGGCTGCCGTTCGGCGACCTTGCCTACTACAAGCTGCAGTACATCAACCAATCGTTCTGGCCGGTGTATGGGGACTTCGTCCTGATGCTGCGCGGCGACATCGGCTACGGCGACGGTTACAACGACAAGCCGCTGCCGTTCTTCAAGGCGTTCTACGCCGGCGGCGTGGGCTCGGTCCGGGGCTATCAGTCCGGCTCGCTCGGCCCCCGCGACATCTACGGGAACACGCTCGGCGGCAAGCGCAAGATCGTCGGCAACGCCGAACTGTTCTATCCGATCCTGAAGGGCGAGCGTTCGGTGCGGATCTCGGGCTTCTTCGATGCGGGCCAGATCTACGTGAACGGCTTCCAGCCCGAGTTCGAGAACTTCCGTTTCTCCGCCGGCGTCGGTCTCGCGTGGAATTCGCCGATCGGACCGCTCAAGTTCAGCTACGCAATCCCGCTCAACGACATCCCGGCCGACAAGATCCAGAAATTCCAGTTTCAGGTCGGTACGGTCTTCTGACGCATGAACGCCCCGGCACGGAAGGAGCAGGAGAGTACCTTGAAGCGCATTGCCACGATCATCACCGCCGCCGCGCTGCTGTCCGCCGCGTGGCTGGCGCACGCCGCCGATTACAATTACAAGATCGGCTTCGTGAACACCGAGCGCCTGTTCCGCGAGGCGGCGCCGGCGAAGCGCGCGCAGCAAAAGCTCGAGAAGGAGTTTGCCGCGCGCGATGCCGAGATCCAGAAACTCGTGAAGCAGGTGCGCGATCTGCAGACGGCGCTCGACCGCGACGGCCCGACGATGGCGGAGTCCGAACGCCGGAACAAGGAGCGCGACCTCGCCAACCAGTCGCGCGACCTGCAGCGAATGCAGCGCGAGGCGCGCGAGGACCTGAACCTGCGCCGCAACGAGGAGCTCGCGAGTCTCCAGGAACGCGCGAACAAGGTGATCCAGCAGATCGCGATCGACGAGAAGTTCGACCTGATCCTGCAGGACCCGGTCGTCTACGCGAGCCAGCGCATCGACATCACCGAGAAGGTCATCAAGGCGCTCGCCGACAAGTAGCCGCGCCCGCGCGCAGCCACGGCGCTGCCGCGTCAAGGCACGGGCGCGAGAAACGATCCCGCCCATGGCTGCTCCCGGATTCACGCTCTCCGAACTCGCGACCCGCGTCGGCGCCACGCTCGATGGCGACGGCGGCGTCGTGGTCGCGCGCGTCGGCACGCTGGAGAATGCGGGGCCGGACGCGATCGCGTTTCTGTCCGGCACGCGCTACCGGTCGTTGCTCGCCGGCACCCGCGCCGGCGCGGTGATCGTCGCGCCTGCCGATGCGTCCGCGACGACGCGGCCGAAGCTCCTGCACGCCAATCCCTATGCGACGTACGCGAAGGTCGCGGCGATCCTGCATCCGCCTGCCAGGGCTGTTGCCGGCATCGACGCGACGGCCTGCATCGACGCGACTGCCGTCGTCGACGCCACCGCGACGATCGGCCCGCATGCGGTCGTCGGCGCGCGGGCGCGCATCGGCGCGCACGCGGTCGTCTCCGCCGCCGCGTGCGTCGGCGATGACGCGCTGATCGGCGACGGCGTGCACCTGTACCCGCACGTGACGATCTACGCGCGCTGCGTCGTCGGCGCGCGGACGGTCATTCACGCGGGCGCGGTCATCGGCGCCGACGGGTTCGGCATGGCGCAGGAGGGCGGCCGTTGGCTCAGGATTCCGCAGGTCGGCCGCGTGGTCATCGGCGCCGACTGCGAGATCGGCGCGAACACGACGATCGACCGCGGCGCCATCGACGACACGGTCATCGAGGACGACGTCAAGCTGGACAACCAGATCCAGGTCGGCCACAACTGCCGGATCGGCGCGCACACGGCCATTGCCGGCTGCACCGGGATCGCGGGCAGTGCGCGGATCGGACGCAACGTGCAGATCGGCGGCGCCGCGATGATCGGTGGACACCTGACGATTCCCGACAACACGATCGTCGCGGGCGCGACGACCGTGATCTCCAGCATCAAGGCGCCGGGCATGTACAACGGCTCGTTCCCGCAGATGACGCACCGCGAGTGGACGTACGTGGCCTCCCATGTGCGCCGGCTGCGCGCGCTCGCCGACCGTGTCGCGGAACTCGAGCGCGCGCTGCGTGCGCAGTCGCCTCGCAAAGAGGAATCCCGATGACGCTGATCGAACTGGAAGCGCTGGTGAAGAGCCTTCCCCGCCGCTATCCCGGACTGCTGGTCGACGGAATCGTCGACTGCGTGCCGGGGCAGTCCGCGCGCGGCGTGAAGCTCGTCACCGTGAACGAGTCCTTCTTCCAGGGCCACTTTCCCGACTACCCGGTGATGCCTGGCGTGCTCGTGCTCGAGGCGCTGATCCAGCTCTCGACGCTGCTCGCGACGAGTTCGGGCGAGCGCACGCCGGGCACCGTGAAGTCGCTCGATCGCGTCCGGTTCAAGCGGCAGGTGACTCCGGGCGACGTGCTGGTCCTCGACACGCGCATGTCCGGCGCCGGCAAGTACGTCGTGTGCGCGAGCGTCGACGGCGAGACCGCGACCGAGGCGGAGATCGTGCTGGTTCCCGACGCGGCGCAGCCCTGACGGAACGCGCCATGGCGAACATCCACCCAACCGCCCTCGTCGATCCTTCCGCGAAGGTCGCGCCGGACGCCAGGATCGGCCCGTACTCGATCGTCGGGAAGGACGTGGTGATCGGCGCGGGGACGGTGCTCCTGTCGCACGTCGTCGTCGCTGCCCGCACGACGCTCGGGGCGCGCAACCAGGTCTTCCAATTCGCGTCGATCGGCGAAATCGCGCAGGACCGCAAGTACGGCGGCGAGCCGACGACCACGACGATCGGCGACGACAACACGTTCCGCGAGTACGTGACCGTCAACGCCGGCACGATGCAGGACCGCGGCGACACGAGGATCGGCAACGCAAACCTGTTCCTCGCGTACTCGCACGTCGCGCACGACTGCGTCGTCGGCAACCACACGACGTTCTCCAACAACGCGCAGATCGCCGGGCACGTGCACATCGGCGATTGGGCGGTGCTGGGGGCGTTCGCCGGCGTGCACCAGTTCTGCCGCGTCGGCACGCATGCGATGCTGGCTGCCTACGCTGTCGTGCTGCAGGACGTGCCGCCGTACGTGACGGTGCAGGGATACCCGGCCAAGCCGCACGGTACGAACAACGAAGGGCTGCGCCGCCGCGGGTTCTCCGCCGACGACATCCTGCAGGTGCGCCGCGCGTACAAGACGCTCTACCGCGAGAGCCTGTCGCTCGAAGATGCGCGCGCGAAGATCGAGGCGGACGCGGCGGCCATCCCCGCGCTGGCGCCGCTGGCGCAGTTCCTCGCGGTGCCGGGCCGCGGCATCGTGCGCTAGTGGAAGGCCAAGGGCACGCATGAGCCCGAAGGGCCGCCCCGAGGGCGAATACCGGAGTGCGAAGCACGAAGGTAGTCCAGTGACCGACGCTGCGGGGGGAGCGACGCCACTCACCGTCGGTATCGTCGCCGGAGAGGCGTCGGGCGATGCGCTGGCCGCGACTCTCATCCACGCGGTGCGCGCGCGCGTTCCGCGCATCCGGTTCGTGGGCATCGCGGGGCCGCGGATGGAGGCCGCGGGCTGCGAGGCGTGGTATCCGCTGGAGAAGCTCTCGCTGCGCGGGTTCGTGGAGGTCATTGGACACCTGCCCGAGCTCTTCCGCATCCGCGGCGAATTGCGCCGGCGCCTGCTCGCCGAGCGCGTGCCCGTCTTCGTGGGCGTGGACGCGCCCGACTTCAACTTGGGCCTCGAGCGAAAGCTGCGGCGCCACGGCGTGCGCACCGTGCATTTCGTGAGCCCATCCGTCTGGGCGTGGCGGCGCGAGCGCCTGCACACGATCGGCAGGAGCGTGGACCGCATGCTCGCGCTCTTCCCGTTCGAGCCGCCGCTGTACGAGGCGGCGGGCATCCCCGTCACGTACGTGGGCCATCCGATGGCGCAGGACGCCGCGACGCACGCGACGCGCCGCGAGACGCGCGACCTGCTGAAGCTCGGGTTCGCCACGCCGGTGTTCGCGCTGCTGCCGGGCAGCCGCATGTCGGAAATCGAAATGCACGCCGACCTCGTGCTGGATACCGCGGCGCGGCTCTTCGAGGCGCGCGATGACGCGCGCTTCCTCGTGCCGTTCGTGACGCGCGCCACGCGCGACGCGTTCGAGACGGCGATGCACCGGAGCGGCAAGGCGCACCTGCCGATCACGCTGCTCTACGGCCACGCGGAGGACGCGCTGCGTGCCGCGGACGTCGGCATCGTCGCGTCGGGGACCGCCTCGCTCGAGGCGGCGCTCGCGCGCTGCCCGCACGTGATCTTCTACCGCGTGTCGAGGCTCACGGCCTACCTCGTGCGGCGCAAGCTCCTGCTGCCCTACGTCGGCCTGCCCAACGTGCTGGCGGGCGGCTTCGTCGTGCCCGAGTTCCTGCAGGAGAACGCGACCGCGCGCAATCTCGCGCAGGCCGCGCTCAATCTCTTCGACGACACGGTGACGCGTCGCCGGCTCGAGGCGCTGTTCGCCGGATTCGCGAGCGAGCTCAAGGCGGACACGGGCGCGCTCGCGGCGGCGGCGGTCGCGGAGGAGCTGGCCCGCGCGGGCGTCGCATGCTGATCGCCGGCATCGACGAGGCGGGCAGGGGGCCGCTGGCCGGCCCGGTGTTCGCGGCGGCCGTGATCCTCGATCCCGCGCGTCCCATCCGTGGCCTGCGCGACTCCAAGGTGCTGAAGGCGGAGCGCCGCGACACGCTCGCCGCCGAGATCCGCCTGCATGCGATTGCATGGGCGATCGCGTCGGCCGACGTCGAGGAGATCGACACGCTCAACATCCTGCAGGCGACACTCCTCGCGATGCGCCGCGCGGTCGAGGGCCTCGCCGTCGCGCCGACGGAAGCGCTGGTCGACGGCAACCAGTGCCCGCGGCTCGCGTGCACCGTGCACGCGATCGTGAAGGGCGACCGCGACGTCGCGTCGATCTCGGCCGCGTCGATCCTCGCGAAGACCGCCCGCGACGCGGTGCTGATCGAGCTCGACGCGCTCTATCCGCAGTACGGCTTCGCGCGCAACAAGGGCTACGGCACGCCCGACCATCTCGCCGCGCTCGAGCGCCACGGCCCGTGCCCGATCCATCGGCGAACGTTCGCGCCGGTGTCGCAAATACGACTTCCGTTCTAGGCCGGAATCGGCGTCCGCATCATCCGTAACCTGTCAGTTCTGACAGGTGTTCTTTGCGGTGCCGCGCGTATCGTTTCCCGCGGGGCCGACGCACCGCGACGCACGTCGAAGTACCGCTGCGCGGAAGTCGGATCATTTCGGCGCTGCCCCCGTTCCATCGTACGGACAGTATGCGATCGGGGGGACTGCGCACGCCGGGAGACACGACCGTGCATGGTGTCGGATGGTTTTGCAGGATCGCGCACTGGCGACGCACGGCCGCCGCTTGCCTGGGGGGTGTCACGATTGCGGCAGGCGCGGGGGATCCGGCTTTCCTCATCGCCGCGAGGGTCCCGCTTGCCGGCTACCTGCAAGCCACCGGCACCGACCTCGTGCTGGACCAGGACGGCAATGCATACGTCTCCGGCATCGTCGGATCTTCCGCGTTCCCGGGAATTCCGTCCGCGCAGATCACGAACGGAGGACACGGACAACGCTTCGTGGCGCGCGTCGATGCCTTGGGCACGCAGCCGACGTTCATCACCGTCGTGGGCGCGCCGGTGTCCGCGCAGTACGGCGCCGCGGGACATGCGCGTGACGTCGTCACCGGGCTCGCTGGCGATCGGTCGGGCAATGCCTATCTGGTCGCCTACGACGGATCGCTGACGTATCCGGTCACAGGCGGGCCCTATCAGGCGACGACCGGGAACAAGTACATCTATCGCGTCAGCAATGCGGGCGTGGCCGTCCGGTGGTCCGCCGCACTCGATCCCGCGATACGCAGCGTCGGGGCTGTCGCGCTGGACGGCGCCGGCAACATCTACATCACCGGAAGCGCCACCGATGGCCTGGTCACGACGGCTGCCGCGCCGTTTCCGACGGCGAGCGTCGCGGCCGGATGCGTCGCGCCGTACGTGGCGAAGTACGAGCCCGGCGGACAAGCCGTGCTGTATGCGACTTACCTGGGTGTGGCCGGCGTGCAGGGGCAGCCCTGTGGCGGCGTCGGATCCGACGGGAACTACGATGCGAGCGGATTCGCGCTCGCGCTCGACAGTGGGGGCAGCATCTACGTCACCGGACAGGCGGAACCCGGATTCGCGGCGACGGCCGGTGCCCTGAACGTCGCGCCGACGCAGCCGATCGTGCACATCGGCGCCGGCGATCCCTTCCAGACCGCGTCGCACGCGTTCGTCACGAAGATCGGTCCGACCGGCTCGCTCGCCTGGAACGCGCGGCTCGGCGGCAACGATCACGACCGGGGCACGAGCATCGCCGTCGATGCGGGAGGCTTCGTCTACGTTGCAGGCAAGACGGCGTCGAACGCGTTCACCGTCGTCGGCGGGTTCGGCGGCGCCTACCCGTACGTGGAACGGTATTGCCTCAACGCGACCCCCGAGGTCGGGTTCCTGGCGAAGCTCGCGCCGGACGGCACGCGGCTCCTGTATTCCGGGTACGTACCGGCGATGGGCGGCGCGCTCGACCGCTGCATGAACACGTTCGACCTCGAGCCGCTGCGTATCCATCCGGACGAATTGGGCAACGTCGTCGTCACGGGCAGCACCAGCGTGACCATGCGGGACGTGCGTCCGACCCACAACGCGATGGAGCCCGTCCCGAACGGATTGAGCCTCCTGATGATCGTGGCGGCGGACGGCCGGAGCGTCGCGTATGCGTCCTCGTTCGAGGGCCATGGAGTAAGGGGGGCCGCGCGCGACCGCTTCGGAAACCTGGTCACGATCGACCGCGCCGCGGTCGTGCGCACGCTGAGTCCGCACGCTGCGCCGGTCGAACTGGCGATCGCACCCGACGCTGTGTGCGCGGGTCAGCCCGTCGAGCTCACCGCACGCGTTGCCGCAAGCTACGACCGCGGTGCAGTGACGTTTCAGGCCGACGGAAATGGAGTTGGCACCGCGACGGTCGTCGACGGGAGCGCGCGGCTGAGCACGACGCTGCCCGTCGGCGTGCGCCGCCTGCGCGCAACCTACGCCGGTACCGGCACGTTCGACGGCTATTCGTCGATGGTGCGTTTCATTGCCGTGAATCAGGGCGGGGTGTGCCCGTGAACCCGCGCGCGTGGACAGTGTGCGCCGTCGTGGCCGCCGCTTGCCTGACATCGCCGGCGTTCGGTGGCACCGTCTGGTTCACCGATGGAACCGCGGTGACCCGCCTGCAGACCGAAACCGGCAGCATGGCATCGACGCACGGGCCGTCGCCGGTACGCGGGATCGCGCCGGGCGCCGACGGGGGTGCGTGGGTGCTGGGCGGAGCGCGGCTCGTGCGTCTGACG
>Ga0209253_10001429_pt1 | contig 20909 bp, 18 predicted proteins | sample FrelakmetBRP12BR_FD_187145 | JGI IMG/M metagenome (GOLD analysis project Ga0209253, IMG submission 187145) | Freshwater lake sediment microbial communities from the University of Notre Dame, USA, for methane emissions studies - BRP12 BR (SPAdes)... | ecosystem: Environmental > Aquatic >...
ATTTACCCCGGCCTTTACCGAATCTGAGCGGAAACGTCTTGGGGGCGGAGCCACCCTCGGCCAACCGCGCCATACAGCAGCCGGGTTTACAGAAGGGCTGGCCTGACAACGTGCAGGCATTGACCACGTCATAACAGGCACGTCCCAAGGCGTCCTGCCTCGAAATCCCAAGCTGGTTTTCACAGGCCTCGTTCCAGAAGACGATCTGTTCTTTCACATCGACGGCGAACACACCATCTGTTGAACGCGAAAATAGATCAGCAAGCAGAGACACGGCGGAACCCCCTATGGTGGTTAAACTCCTCCTGACTGCATCGGTTACTGCAACAACTTTATTGATTTTAGTATACGGAGAAGAATCTAGGCCAATGATACGGATGCATTATTGATGCATATCAAAAAGTGGAAAACGGAGATTAAGAATACCTACCAAACGCTATTTTTATATGCATATGATGAAGCGCATAAGGATTCGCTTAACTACCTAACGAAGTAGGGCTTCATGAATGGGCGCAGGGTCGCGATGTTTTCACGTGCATCCAGGCGTGAGACGGATCGATTGCTTGCTATCCAGGCCCAATGGACTTTATCGACAATGTCTAGGCTGGCTTGAACCGCCGCAGCCGGTTGGCGTTGCTCACCACCGTCACCGACGACATGGCCATGGCGGCGCCGGCGATCATCGGGTTGAGCAGCAGGCCGAACAACGGATAAAGCGCGCCGGCTGCGATCGGAATACCAAGGATGTTGTAGAAGAACGCGCCGAACAGGTTCTGGTGAATATTGCGCACCGTGGCCGTGGAAATGGCGATGGCGTCGGCCACGCCGTGCAGCGACCCGCGCATGAGTGCAACGTCGGCCGACTCGATGGCGACGTCGGTGCCGGTACCAATGGCAAAACCGACATTCGCCTGCGCCAGCGCCGGCGCGTCGTTGATGCCGTCGCCCACCATGCCGACGATCTCACCGCGGGTCTGCAGCGCAGTCACCTTCGCTGCCTTGTCGGCCGGTAGCACCTCGGCGAGTACTTCATCAATGCCCACCTGTCCGGCCACGGCCTGCGCGGTAGCGGCGTTGTCGCCAGTTAGCATCACCACCTTGAGACCGAGGGCATGCAGGCGCGCAATGGCGGCCTGCGAGTCGGGTTTGATCGGATCGGCAATGGCGACAATCCCGGCGGCCTGGCCGTTCACGGCCAGGTAGATCGGCGTCTGGCCGAGCAGCGCCGCCGTGTGCGCGTAGCTATAGAGTGCAGCGATGTCCACACCGGCACGTTCCATGAGACGCGGGTTGCCGAGTAGTACCGACTTGCCTTCGACCTGTGCGCTTACGCCGAACCCAGCCACCGCATCGAAGCCGCTCACCGAAACAAGATCAAGATGGCGCGCCTTAGCCGCCTGCACCACGGCCTGCGCGAGTGGATGCTCGGACCCGGCCTCGATGCTCGCCGCCATGCGCAACACATTCTCTTCCGTCCAACCCGAGACCGGAATAATGCCGACCACCGCCGGATGACCTTCGGTGACCGTGCCGGTCTTGTCCAGCACCACGGTGGTCAGACGGCTGGCCTGCTGCAGCGCCTCGCCATTCCTTATAAGGATGCCGGATTCGGCGGCCTTGCCGACGCCAACAATGATCGAGATCGGCGTGGCCAGCCCGAGTGCGCACGGGCAGGCGATGACCAGCACCGTCATGGTGGCGACCAGTGCGAAGCCTAATACCGGCGCCGGACCTAAATTGAACCAGACGAGGAAGGTAACGACCGCAATGATCAACACACTCGGCACGAATACCGCGGAAATTTTATCGGCCAGCCGGCCGATGGCTGGTTTGGAGTTCTGTGCGCGCCGCACCATTTCGATGATGCGCGCCAGCACCGTTTCCTCGCCAATGCGGGTGGCGCGAAACAGGAACGTGCCGGAGGTATTCAGCGTGCCGCCCGTCACGGCGTCGCCGGTTTTCTTGGCGACTGGTAGCGGCTCGCCGGTAAGCATGGACTCATCCACGTTCGAGTGACCATCCAGTACCACGCCGTCTACCGGAATCTTCTCGCCCGGGCGCACGCGCACGGTTTCGCTCAAGCCCACTTCTTCAATCGGGATGTCGAGTTCCTTGCCGTCGCGCACCACGCGCGCCGTACGCGGTTGCAGGCCGATCAGCCGCTTGATGGCCTGTGAGGTCTTGCCGCGCGCGCGGATCTCGAGCAGCTGGCCGAGATTGATGAGCGCGATAATCACCGCCGCGGCCTCGAAGTAGGCGTGCTGTGCCAGCATCGGCACGAGCTGCGGTGCTGCCACCACCGCCATCGAATACACCCAAGCCGCGCCCGTGCCGAGCGCGATGAGCGTATCCATGTTGGCGTTGTGATTGCGGAACGACTTCCACGCACCACGGAAAAAGTGCCCGCCGGAGTAGACGAGCACAAACAGTGTGACGAGCCCCGCGATCAGCCCGTACAGCCGGCCACCGGGAGAGTGCAGGGCCGGCAACAGCATGAACATCTCGCCCACGAACAGCGGGGCGGCCACCATACCTGCGAACAGTGTCTTGCGCCGGAGGCTGCGGTAATACGCCGCCTCGGCCGCCACTTTCTCGTCCTCGGCGGCGCGCGACTTGAGTTCCGCCGCCTCGTACCCGGCTGCAACCACGGCACGGATCAGCGCCCCGGCATCGGCCGTACCGGAAACGCTGGCAGTGCGCTCGGCGAGACTGACCGCTGCCTCGGTGACTCCGGGCACGCTCTTCAGGGTTTTCTCGACTGTTGCGACACAGCCGGCGCAGTTCATGCCACCGATCGAAAGGCGTACAGCGCGGGCGTTCGTGTTCATGGCCGCCATCGTAGCATTGCGGCGGGTAGTCAGCCGATATCAGCGGCAGACAAAGGGTTACTTCCCAGCCTGCGTATCCGGCTTGCCAGCCTCTGGCTGGCCCTTTTGCCACTCCGCGAAGCAATTATCCCCGCAGAAATACAGTACATAGTCCGACCCCTCCTGGCTGCGGCCCACGGACCGCGGAATCTCCTTCAGGCAAACTTCACAGGCCACCAGCCCTTCCGGCAGATTTTCAGATTTATTGAGCATGATCAAATCCTCCATGCCTGGATTAATAGTATGGTAGCTGGCGTTCAATACAGACAAATGCAAGAGCCCCCACAAAACACCTCACCCATGCCCTCGCTACCCCCGCTACTTGCAGCGCTGCAACAGCCAGCGACCTATGCGCATCCGTGCCGGGAGGTTGTGCATCTGGAGACCTATATTTCGCACGTCTTCCTGGCCGGCGATTACGCCTACAAACTGAAGAAGTCGGTGGATTTCGGTTTTCTTGATTTCACCACGCCGGAAAAACGCCGCGCTGCCTGCGCCGACGAGGTGCGGTTGAATGCGCGCCTCGCACCGGACTTTTATCTGGGCGTGGTACCGGTGTGCCAAAGCGAAGCTGGCTATTGTGTGCGCCCGGAAGGATGTGCGCCGGGCGAAACCGAGGCCGAGGTGCTGGTGCACATGCGCCGTTTCCCGCAGGACGGCCTGCTCGACCATCTGGCGATGACCGGACAGCTCACGCCGGACATCATGACCGACATTGCTCACCAGATGGCACGGTTTCACGCCACCGCCGGGCGCGGCCCGGAGATTGACCAGTATGGAAGCGTGGAGAGTGTGCGCACTCCGGTGGTGCAGAATTTCAGTCAGACCGCGCCCTACATCGGCCGCACGGTGAGCGCTGCCACGCATGCGCGCCTGCGCGCGTGGTCGGAGGAATTCCTGCTCACTCATGCCACGCTGTTTGCCGAGCGCGTGCGCGCTGGAAAGATCGTGGATGGCCATGGCGACCTGCACTTGCGCAACATGTGCAAGCTCGACGGGCGCGTGCTGATTTTCGACTGCATCGAGTTCAACCCGGCGTTGCGCGCCGGTGACGTGATGAACGACATCGCCTTTCTGATCATGGATCTCGATCACCGCGCCCTGGCCACCCACGCCAACCGCTTCCTGAATGACTATCTGGAACAGACGCGCGACTACGCCGGCCTGAAATTGCTCGACTTCTACCTATTCTACCGTGCCTGCGTGCGCGCCAAGGTCATGTCATTCGAGAGCGATGGCGCCCCGGCATCAGAGCGGCGCGCCGTCGAGCAGGAGGCGGCGTCCTACTTCGACCTGGCCGAGCAAGCACTCGCGCCGCGCACTCCCGGGTTGCTGCTCACCTGCGGCGTCAGCGGCAGCGGCAAGACCACGTTGGCGCGCCAGGCGGCGGAAGTACTGGATGGTGTCATGGTGCGATCGGATGCCGTGCGCAAGCATCTGGCCGGCATTCCACTGACCATTCGCGGCACGGAATCCGGCACCGATATCTATACACCCGCCCTGACCGGGCGCACCTATACGGCGCTTCTGCAACACGCGCGCGAGGTGATCGCCAGCGGCCGTTGGGCCATTCTGGATGCCGTGTACGGAAGACAGAGCGAACGCGCCGCCGCGGCGCTGCTGGCGCGCGAAGTACGCGTGCCCTTCGGGATCCTCTACTGCCAGGCACCACCCGCCGAGCTCAAGCGCCGCCTCGATCAGCGCGCCAGCGAAGGTCGCGACATCTCGGACGCCACCGTGGAAGTGCTTGAACAGCAGTTAACGCATTTTGAACCACCCTGCCCGGAAGAAGGTCCGCAGTTCTCCTGGACCGGCAAGGAAGATCCGGAGAACTGGCTGGTCTCGCTGCGCGGGCGCCGCTGAGGACCGGCTACTTGCGTCGATTGTCGAAGAACAGGTATTTCACGCGCGCCGCGATCGCGAGCAGCACCGGCATCCAGAGCAGCGCCGCTATCCAGCCGTAGCCCATACCCCAACCCGGCATGCCGTCGTGCCACATCAGCCCGCTCCCGTCCTGTTGCGCGACATCAGCGTCCCATCATGCCGCGCGGTCCGGCACCGCCCGGCCCACCGCGCATGCCGCGATGCCACTGCTGCAGTTGCTCGCGCTGTTCCTTGGTCAGAACCTTTTGCATGTCATTATCGGCCTGGACATGCGTTTCGAGCATCTGCTGACGCAGCTTGGACATTTCGGCATACGCCGCGCCGACCTTCTTCGGATCTGGTTCGCTCTGTGCGAGCAGATCGCGCTGCTTATTCTCCACGTCCATCATCTTTCCCATGATCGCCCAGTGCTGCTTGCGCTCGGCGTCGTGGATCTTGTCGATCTTGCTGCGCTGGTCATCGCTGAGATTGAGCATGGTGTACGGCCCCATGCCATAACCGCCCATCATGCCGGGCCCGCCGCCGTAACCACCCATCATTCCCGGGCCCATGCCCTGCCCGCCCATCATGCCGTAGCCGTGGCCATAACCGCCCATCATGCCCGGCTCCATCCAGCCATAGCCGCGACCACAGGGTGGCGCATTGTCCACATCATCGGCCAGTGCCGGGGTGGTCACACAAAGAACCGACAGAAAAGCGCCAACGAGAGTCATCACAATCCGATTCATACCAACCTCCTGATAAGTTTGGAAAACAGAAACACGCTGCCGTTATTCGGTGCGGCTCTGTCTGATTTACAACAGTGAATTCACTTGCATAGCGTTACAGACACGCAGCAGTGTAAGCAGCCAGTAGCGGGGTTCATTGATGTGGGTCAACATCTGCCGTCCGCAGACAGACGGTCAAGTGGTTTCGGCGGACGCCGCGAATAACAGCAATACTTGTCGGGATAATGGCAGGCTGACAAGAGCGGCGCCTTCTTCGGCGTCGCCTCGCACTTTCCGAAGCGGTTCGCTTATTCCGTGCCGCAGCCGCGATGGCGCAGCGCGTCAGTGCAGGTAGGCCTCGGTCACATAACGGCGCATCATGCGGTGACTATTGAAGAACGATGCGTTCTTGCAGATCGCGCCCTTCATCACCGCGATCCATCGCTCGCGCGCAGCGTAGTAGTACAGCGGCAACACCACCTGTTCGAGTTTCTCATAGAGCGACGCAGCGTCACTGCTGTTGGGCGCGGTGGCGCTGTCGCCAATTGCCCAGCCGGTCACACCTTCGATACAACCCTCGATCCACCATCCATCGAGAACGCTGAGCGAGGGCACGCCATTGTAGGCAGCCTTCATGCCGCTGGTGCCGCTCGCCTCGAGCGGACGCAGCGGAGTATTCAGCCACACATCTACCCCGGCCACGAGCGTACGCGCAATCTGCATGTCGTAGTTCGGCACGAAAACCATTGGAATACTGCCGGCGAGCGCCGCGATGTGCCCGTGCAGCGTCTCGATCAAACGCTTGCCGCTCTCGTCCTGGGGATGGGCCTTGCCGGCGAGCACGATCTGGAATGGCCATTGGCCCGCAATGTCCTTCAGGCGATCAAGGTCGGAGAACAACAGATCAGGGCGCTTGTAGCCGGTCATGCGCCGGGCGAATCCCAGGATCGGCACCTTGGGATGCAGGGTCACGCCCGTGCGTTCTTTTATGGTATCGATGAGTGTGTGCTTGGCCTCGACATGCGCCTGGCGGATGGCGTCGTCGGGAATCTGGTCGGCACGCACCAGGAGTTCCGGCTCATGCCCCCAGCCGGGCAGGTAGCGATCATAGAGCTTGGCGAAGCTCGGTGCCGTCCAGGTGAATGGGTGCACGCCATTGGTGATAGCGCGCACCCTGTAGCCGGGAAACATCTGCCGCGAGACCTCGGCGTGGCGCTTGGCGACACCGTTAACGAAGTCGCTCAGGTTGAGCGCGAGACGTGTCATGTTGAGATTGTCCGGCCCGGCGAACGACTTGAGCAGCGTGAAATCGATGAATTCGTTCAGGATCGGCAGCGCCAGCTCGTACGGGAACTGGTCGTGGCCCGCCTCCACCGGCGTGTGCGTGGTGAAGTTGCACATCGCGCGCACCAGCGGGATGTCGTAGCGCGGCTCGCCGGGACGCACGTCATCGGGAGCATAGGCATGACGGCGCAGCAGTTCGAGCGTGAGCAGCGCCGAATGGCCTTCGTTCATGTGGTACTGGCGAATGTCGAAACCGAGCGCGTGCAGCATGCGCACACCGCCCACACCCAGCACCACCTCCTGCTTCAGGCGGTAGGCGGCGTCGCCACCGTAGAGGTGATGGGTGAGCGTGCGATCGTCGCCAGCGTTCTCGGGAAGATCGGTATCGAGCAGGATCACCGGCTGGCGAGCGCCGCGGTTACCTTCGAGCACGTACAGCCAACCGCCGACCCAGACCTGGCGATCGTCGATCGGCACCGTGATCTTGGCCTTGAGCACACAATGACAGCGTTCGGCCGGATCCCAGGGTTCCGGATGCTCGGTCTGGTGCCCGCGCGCATCCAGTTCCTGGCGAAAATAACCCTCGCGGCTCACCAGGGTCACGCCCACCAATGGCAGGCCGAGGTCGGCCGCCGAGCGCAGCGTGTCGCCGGCGAGCACGCCGAGGCCGCCACTGTAGGTGGGGATATCGGCACGCAGCGCGATCTCCATGGAAAAGTAGGCGGTGCGTGCCTGGCTGATGAATTCCTCGTGCATGATCGATCCCTTCAACCGGCCTTACGAGCGAGACTCCAGCAAACCGTGCGCGACGCCTTGCTGGAAAAAATGGAGGCACGCAGGCCTTCGTGCACCAACGGCGCGTCTGAACCTTGCATGGCGCCGCCACGCCCGGCCATTTCTGGAATTCGCGCCAGCCTAGCGCAAATCACGTTGTCGGCGTTGATGCAGGTCAAACTCGGGTCGGTGAAGGAAAATCTGTGGCGGTCAGGGAATCCTGCCGCCACCGGTCCCGGAAGGGCTAGCCTTTGAGCTGATCGCGCACCCGCTCCAGGCGCGCGCGCACGTCCTTGGCAATTTCGGTGATGCCTGGATTATCGGTGAGCTTCAAGACCGCGATCGGGTCCATGAAGCCGACGATGATCTTGCCCGCTGCATCCTCGCGCACCACCACGTTGCACGGCAGCAGCAGGCCGATGTCCGGGTCAGCGGTAATGGCCTTGTGCGCGAGCGGCGGGTTGCAGGCGCCGAGAATTCGGTAAGGCTTGCCGTCGATGCCGAGCTTGGCCTTCATGGTCGCCTGCACGTCGATGTCGGTGAGCACGCCGAAGCCTTCGGTCTTGAGGGCTTCGGTCACGCGCTTCACGGTGTCGTCAAAGCCGCCCTTCACCTGGATATTGAAACCGTACATGGCTGACTCCTGTGTGTGGTTGAGTAGATGCGTGCTACTTCTTGTTGGAATCCACAAGCAGGTACTTCACCAACGCGGCAATAATGAGGATGATAATAATCCAGATGGCAATTTGCATAAAAGTGGCCCGAGGGTAAGGTTGGTCAACTCTTTGGCGTTGCGGCGGCGGCCTGTGTCTTGGTCCAGGCATCGTAGACCTCCGCCGGCCAAAGCGATTGTAGCCAGTTTAACACGTCCTCGACGTCGCGTTCGCTGAGCCGGCCTTTCCAGGCCGGCATGACGTCTACGTTGTCGCTCTTGCGGCGCACGCCATTCTGGATGGTGGCGGCGAGCGTGGCGCGACTGCGCTTCCAGTCGTTGCCGGTGCCGTTCAGCGGCGGGGCGGCCGCAAAGCTGCCGTCGCTCGGGGTCTGCCAGTCGGGATGTCCCTGGGCTTGCGGGCCGTGGCACACCACGCAGTTCTGCTCGAACACACGCGCGCCGCGCGTGACGCTCTCCGGGTCGAACTGGCGCACGGCGATACCCGGAACCGGAGCGGCGGCCTTATCACCCTCCTTGCTACATGCCACGAGCAGCGCCACGGCTGTCGCCAGTGGCCAGATCTTATTCATGCAAAGTTCACCATCTCCTGTTCAAGCAGCGCGTAATGGTCTATCGCCGCCAGCCAGAAATCAACTGGCGCTGTCTGGACGCCCAGACTGCGAGGTTTCTGACCTTGACCAGCTTGCCCGGTGTACCTCTTGGCCCGCTCCCGCTCACATCCAGCGCCGCACCCACGCGCGATAAGTACGATAAACCTCGTCAATTGGATGAGCCTCGTCAGATTGAATCAGCGCCGATACAGTTCTCGTAGAACACTCCTGTAAGCAAGGGGCACCGTGTCCAGTGGAGTACGCTGCTACACCTGCATGCCAATGCGATCCCGCGCGTGCACTACCCGATTGCGCCCCTTCTGCTTCGCAGCATAGAGAGCCTTATCCGCCTGCTGAACCAGAAACATTTCTGTCTGCTCCTTGTCAGGAATTGTAGATGCTGCGCCTGCACTCATGGTTATCCGTTTTGTACCACAATATTGGATATCAAGATCATGGATCGCTTTTCTGATGTCCTCTGCAATTTTCAGGGATTCGGCGTGGTCGGTATCTCCAAGGATCAATGCAAATTCTTCCCCGCCATAACGAACTGCGAGATCGCTCGACCTGCTGGCAAACGCCTGCAGGGAATGGCTCACCTTGGCAAGGCATTGGTCCCCGGCGAGGTGTCCGAGTTCGTCGTTGTAGTCCTTGAAGTAATCGATATCGAACAAAATAATACTGATCGGAGATCGGTTGCGGATGCTCCGCCGCCACTCGTTGTCCAGAAACTGGCCGAAATGCCGGCGATTGGATAGCCCGGTGAGTTGATCATGCAGAGACAGGTATTCGACCCGCTCCTCGGCCAGTCTGCGCTGCGTGATATTGTGATGGGAGATTACACACAGTCCGCTTGCGTCACCTTGCAGGGCGGTGACGCGCATCATAAACCAGCGCTTCTCTTCAGGGCTGTGGCAAGGATATTCAAGGTAGAATGATGCGCGCTTACCGCTCAACACATCCCGGATACCTTGCGCTGTCTCGCCGGCAAGACTATCGCCGCTACCTCCGGAGGTTTGGCAGACCCTTAGATAGTTACTGCCTACCCCGCTGAACTCAGAAGAAAGTCCGTTTTCGATCCCGAATTTCGTCCAGGCACGATTGACATAAATAATGGTGCCTTCTCGATCGATCACAGCGATTTGCTCTTCCAGCGAATCGATCACCAGTGCCTGCAGAGTAGACCGATCAAGCATGACGTGGCTCCTGACTGCGCCTGAAAAGGGGCGTCATCCGCTTTGGAGTGCCGCCCATGCGGGACATCCGTAACACTACTATATTCCCGATTTTATCCGGCATACACCTGCTACAGGACTTAGCCACCACAGGCGAAGTCCGATACAAACTACTATTCAGCGTCCTGGCGCACGTCGAACGCCTGCATGCGCTCGGCGAGCTTCGGCCAATCGTACTCCTGCAGCACCTTGACCAGCCGGTGCACCTCGCCGCTCTGGATCATGCGTTTGCGCTCGCCGCTGTTCTTGATGCCATAGAACGGCAGCAACACGTCGAGGGCTTCGTTGGCGTAGTCGCGGATCGGGGTGAGCACGTCGTGGCGGCGGGTGTAGTAGGCGTCTTCGCCTTCCACGCACATCTGGTATAGGTTTTGCGAATTTCACCGCAGAAATGTTGTCGCACGGTTGGAGGGCGTAGCGCCGTTCTTGGTGGGGAAGTCCCATCTCCGGAGAATACCGGGGACTCCGTAGCGCAGGGCAGGTATCCGGAACTAGCCCGCTTCCGTCTAGTCTTCCTTGTGATCGGAACCGGCAGCGCGTGGCAAGTCCAGTGGTGGCTGCTGCTTCTGCTCTTCCTTGATCCGCGAATAGATCTCTTCGCGATGAACCGCGACGTCCTTCGGGGCATTTATCCCGATACGCACCTGGTTTCCCTTTACGCCGAGGATGGTGACATCGACATTGTCACCGATCTTCAGCACTTCACCTACCCGGCGGGTTAGTATCAGCATGACGGAGGTTCCTTGTGGGGCTGTGGCCGGCAATCTGCCGCTTGGTCCTTCAGGACGAGCCCCAGGTCAGGTGCCGAATCACCTAAGCCTAGTCGGGTCGAAAAGCGGTCGGCTGCGGGTGACAAATCTATATCAACAATTTCAAGTATAGTATACAGCCAATCAGGGCCGCCTAGTGCCCGTCCCGGATACTTCCGAGGAAGGTCTGCATGATCAGTGCGCCAAGTGCATTTCTACGCTACATCTGGGGCCGGATCGCCTTGCGACGCGCCGATATCCTGGGTCGTGAACAGGGGCAGGCGCTGGTGCGTGTCGCGCTCACGACCACGGTGCTCGGCTACCTCGTGCTGCACCAGTCCCCGCTGGATTTCGACCAGGGGGTGCCGGATTGGCTGGTCTTCCTCATGGCCTTTCTCCTGTTTTCGGTGGCGGTTGCCGCGGCCGCCCTGAGCGGCCGACAATCGCATGCCTACCGACGGGTCGTCGCCAACGTCGCGGACGTCATCGCGGTGACTTACCTCATGGCGAACACCGGCGAGTCGGGCGCGCCCTTGTTCGTGATCTATCTGTGGGTGACCCTCGGCAACGGTTTCCGTTTCGGGCTTGCGGCCATGGGGATCAGCACCGTGCTGAGTGTGGCTGGCTTCGCTGTCGTCATGCTGACCGTCGATCTTTGGCGTCAGCACATGATGCTGTCCGCCGGCGTCATGGTGGCACTGGTGGTGCTCCCGGCCTATGCCGCGCATCTCATCCGTCAGATGCATCGGGCGCGCGAGCGCGCGGAAGAAGCCAGTGCTGCCAAGAGCCAGTTCCTGGCCCGCATGAGCCATGAGCTGCGCACCCCGCTCAACGGCATCCTCGGCACCGCCGATCTGTTGCGCAACAACCGCCGGCTCACAACCGCGGACCACGACTTGCTGGGTGTGATTCAAGAATCGGTCAGCGTCTCGCTGCGCCAGATCGACAACGTGCTGGACTTTGCCCGGATCGAGGCCGGAAAGCTGGTCCTGGAGCAGACTGAATTCGATCTGCACCAAATGCTGCACGCGACGGTGCGCATGGTAAGTCCCGCGGCGCGCGAAAAGAACCTGCGTCTGATGGTCCGAATCTCGCCACAGGTACCGTTCCGGTTGATCGGCGACTCCCATCATTTGCGCGAGATTCTGCTCAACCTCCTGTCGAACGCCATCAAGTTCACACATACCGGTTATGTGGCCATACAGGTGGAACCGATCGTCGTGACGGATGACACGGCACGATTACGATTCGAGATCCGCGACACCGGCATCGGAATCGCCACCGAAGCGCTGGGTCATATTTGGGAGAGCTTCGCCCAGGAAGACACCAGCACGAATCGTCGCTACGGCGGCACCGGATTGGGGACGACGATTGCAAAGCAGCTGGTTGAGCTCATGAATGGAAGAATAGCGGTCTCCAGTATCAAGGGACGCGGCGCGGTCTTCTGGTGTGACCTGCCTTTCCAGCGCCCGGCCGGCCGCGGCCAGACCGAGGTGGCGGTCCCGGGTGCTCGGGTACTGGTACTCACGACGGATGGCGAAACGGTACAACGCCTGCAACAAAGCATCGCAAACATCCACGGGACGATACTGGCCACGGCAACCGTGGCGGAGGCCATTGCGGCGCTCGGTCGTGGTATCCGGCTGAGCAATCCCTGGCACCTGGTGCTGGTGGACGAAAGGCTGGCCGTCACACCCGGTGATCGACACCGCGCCGATGAGCTTGCCGCGAAAGCCCTGATCGCGCAGACACCGTTATATCTCGTCACCGATACCGCGCGTGAAGTCGAGCAGCTGTGCGAATGGGGTTATGCCGGGGTATTACCACGCCTGCCGGCGACCGAGGCGCTGGTCAACACCATCCATGCCTCGCCGCACTACGATACCCAAACGGACGGCGCATCCAGTGTGATGCGTGTCGAGCCCTGGGCCTGGGGGCGTGAGGAGAAGACGGCGGCGCGCATTCTGGTGGCCGATGACAACCGCATTAACCGCCTGATCCTGGAACAAATACTTGAATCGGCAGGCTACGCAGCCGATGTCGTGAGCGATGGCGAGAGCGCACTCCGGCGCCTCACCACCGGCCGTTACCAGGCGGCGGTACTTGATCTGCACATGCCGGGGCTGGACGGCGTCGATCTGTTACGCCGCTACCGGCTATTGAAGGCCGGTGTCCGGATACCCATCGTCATGCTCACCGCAGACGTAACCTTCGATGCCAAGAGCGATTGCGCGGAGGCCGGGGCGGACGCGTTTCTCACCAAACCGGTGACGGCCGAGACACTGCTGTCCACACTCGAACGCCTGATTTACGAGCGCCAGGTGCGTAACCTGCCCATGCAGGCACACACTGCCGACGGCACACTGGCCGAGGTTGAGACACCGGCGTTCGATGTCTCGGTGCTTGCTGAGCTCGACCGCCTGTGCCGCGATCCGTCCAGGCTCATGGCAGTAATCGAAACCTTCGAGACCGAAGGCGAGGCACTGCTGGCGCGCATTGCCGAGACGGTCACCGCGCGCAATCACGCGGCGTTCACGGAATGGGTGCACGCCCTGAAAGGCAATGCGATGAATGTCGGCGCCCTGCGACTCGCGGCCGCCTGTGAACGTGCCGAAGCCGCCGGGGTGCTCGACTTCCGGCAGCAGGGCGTGGAGCGGGTGCGTGAGATCGGCGAACAACTGGTCGCGGCGCGCCAGGCACTACGCGCGCTTTGCCCAGTCGTCACCAACACCGGACACTCCAGTCCGGTCTAGCCGGCCACTACGCTACACCCGCATGCACTAACCGTTCACCCTGCGAGGCAGGCGCTATACCGGCACTATCGTTACGTTTTGCCAGCCGTCGTTGTGCGGCCACGAGTTTTTCCATGGTGCGCAGATCGCGTTCCGTCAGACGCATCGCCGCATCCACCCAGATCATGACCACGTCCTCCAGCTCCTGGAAAACAAGCGGGGCAAGGCGCTGGCGTACCTGCTGGATGGCAAGCAGGCCATTGTGCGAACGGCCATGCTTGTGGATAAAGGTATTCACTGCGTGCACACCCTCACCGTCCTCCGCCAGCACATCCACAATGCCCTGTTCGTAGAGATCGGCGGCACGGTATTGCCGGCCGCTTGCGAGAAACCGCCCGGCACGCGCCATGTCGAGGCGTCGCGAGAGCAGGCTATAGGCACCCATCCCCGGGAACAGATTGAACATGATCTCGGGCAGACCGAGAGTCGCGCTCCGTTCCGCTACCAGAACATTGGTCGAGAGCGCCGCCTCAAAGCCACCGCCGAGGGCATCTCCCTGTACCAGTGAGATGGTCGTGAGTTGCGGATTTCCGACGCTGGTGTGGTTGTTGAAAACACACTCGATGCACAGGCGGCCGTAAGCCAGCAGGTGGTCACGGTCTTTGTTGCGGATCAGGTCGGCGAACAACCCGAGATCACCGCCGAGCGAGTAGACGCCCGGGATCGCCGAAGCGAGTATCAGATAGCGGATCTCGGGCTCGTTCTCGGTATGCGTGGACAGATGCAACTTCACGCGTTCCTGGACATCCAGAATCTCGCCCAGCAGTATCCGCGAGAAAACCGGGCGCGGCTCAGGATTGAGGTAATGCCACAGGGCGTGGCGCTCAGTGTCAAGATGGGTAAGGCTGTGACGGTAGATCGGCAGTGTGAAGGAATTCGCCATCGCTGTCTGAGTCATCGTTATCTCTCCTTGAAGTGAACCATCGGAGCCATCCTGGGCCGTACGACTTCTTCTCGACATGCAAACAAGCCGGTGCAGCCTGAATGGCGATTACTGGATTACAATTATTATCCTAGCAGACAACCAGTATCAGTTCCGTGATCCGGTACTTGCTTGCGAGTACCTAACGGTGAGTATTGAACAGTACAGGGGCGGTAACGATTCTTGCAGCGATCCGGGCGCGGGTTGTGCGCAGAACGCCCTTTCGTATGACATCTGCGGCCGACTCCATGTCGGCGGCCATGATCGGATTTCACGGCTCACAGCTGCCCGGTAATCTTATTGCCAGCAATAAGACAGCTTAACAACATCATGGGGAGGCCGCGCGGCGCGCATCAAACGCCTGCATGCGTTCGGCCAGCTTCGGCCAGTCGTACTCCTGCAACACCTTGACCAGCCGGTGCACTTCGCCGCTCTGGATCATGCGTTTGCGCTGGCCGCTGTTTTTGATGCCATAGAACGGCAGCAGCACATCGAAGGCTTGATCGGAGTAGTCGCGGGTCGGGGTGAGCACGTCCTGACGGCGTGTGTAGTAGGCGTCCTCGCCTTCCGTGCACACCTTGTCGAAAACATTGAACTGGCGGCAGGCCATGGGGCGCAACGGATGCACGGTGCAGACGTTGTCCACCAGCAATGGGCAGGGCTCGCCTTTTTTATGGTCGCGCAATTGTATTTTAAGTTGCTCGCGCACCGGGCCGGTGATTTTCTCGACCGCGTACCAGTTGATGCCGATGAGTTCGAGCGGATAGACGGGGATGGTGGTGTGGCTGCGGCAGCAGGCGGCGCAGCCCTTGTGGCAGGCGAGCGCGCGGCCCTGTTTCTCTTCGCGACGGATGACCTCGTTCACACCGGCGTCGACGATGGCATAGGCCTCGAGAAGCAGCGGCAGCCACGCCTGGCGGGATTCATCGTCCGGGAATGTCAGACGTGCAGCGCTGGCCGCTTTGAGCTGACGGTGGATGGAGCTGACCATTTGCGGTGATGCCTGGTGAGATGGATGTGAAACTCGGGAGAACCCAAGGTCACCGCCAGAAGTCCGATGAACTGCTACTGGTCACCAGTCGGCGTGACAGAGCCAGTGACACCTCAAAACCGAAGGTTTCCACCGTGCTCGATGGCGACAGGCTGCCGGTGCTGCCGATGCTGTATACCGACACTATCGTATCGTTGGTATACCCGACATAGGCAAATCGTCCTGTCGGATCGATCTCCATGCAGGCGGGGACGGGAGCCGTCAATGTCAGAGTGCCGATACTGGACAGGGCTCCGTCGAGGCTGGCGATTTCATAACCAGCCAGACGTGGCGGACTCACCGCGGCCACGTAGGCGAAGCGCCCGAGCGGATCCATGGCCAGATCCACTGGACCCGTTTCCGTACTGGTAGGCACGGGGGAACTGAGCGTGAGCGTACCGGCCAGCTCGATGTTGAATCGGGTCAGCGTCGTGCCGCTATCGCTGGCGCCGCGATTGCCGACGTAGGCAAACCGGCCGGAAGGCTCGATGGCCACAGCCTCCGGATAGCTGCCAACGGCCACAGCCGGGCCGAGGCTGGCAAGCTGGCCACTCGCGCTGTCGATGGAAAATGCCGAGACGCTGCCGTTGGTGAACCCCTCGACCTGGTTCACGACATAAAGGAAGCGCCCGGTCGGGTCGACCGTCAGCTGTTTCGGGTCGGCGCCGACCGTATAGGGCGAGCCTGTCACTTCGGTGAGTGCGCCACCGGCCGCAATGGTGTAACCGCGCACCTGGCCTGTCAGAGCGGCGGTGGTCAGGCTCAGGTACAAGAATCGGCCGCTCGGGTCCACTACCACATGCTGCGGATCAACCCCCACAGAAAGATCATTCGACAAGGGATCCACCAGGTCCAGGTCGATGCTAGTAAGAGATCCCGTGGTGTCGTTGATGCTGTACCCGCTCAGCGAGTCATTACCATTGTTCACGACATAAGCAAACCGGCTGAACGGATCAACGGCGATCGACTTCGGTAACGACCCGGTGCTGGCATCACTCTCTTCGCTCAGAGCACCACTGGTGGTGTCAACCGAGTAAACTAGCACTCGGTCGCCGGTGGACTTGACCACGTAGGCATGCTTCGCCTGCGGCGACAGTGAGCCAGTGCCGGTCGACATTGCGAGCGCCACTGGCTGAGCGCGGGTGCGTGTGACGCTGAGCGCCGTAAGCGCACCGCTGGTGGTATTGATACGATACGCCTGGCCCACCTGTTCAGTTTCGCTAACCACAAACAGATATTTGCCGGACGGGTCGGCGCGCAGGGAATGCGGCGCAGCGACCGTAGCCAGTGCCGAACCCACCGGGGTCAATACCCCGGTCGTGGTGTTCACGCTGTAGGTGGAAATGGTTTCGGCCAGATAATTGGCGGCGTACGCGTAGGTACCGCCGGCTGACACAGTGACCGAACGTGGACTATCGCCAGCGGCTATCGTAGTCGGGGTGGTCAACGCGCCGGTGATGGCATCGATGACAAACGCGCTGATGTTGTCACTGCCTTCATTGGCAACATACAGAAACTTGCCGCTCGGATCGATGGTGAGGTCCTGCGGATTGCTGCCAACCGTGTACGGCGAACCGGCCAGGGCAGTCAGCGCGCCAGTGCTGGCAGTATACGAAAAGCCCGACACCGTGCCAGCGCCGCTATTGGCCACATACAGCAGCGCGCGCGTGGGGTGGATCGTAAGCGCCGATGGTGCGTCGCCGACCGGGTACGTTGGCACCGTGGCCGGGCTCAAGGCGCCAGTGCTGCTGTCAATGGCGAATACGGCAATCTGGTCGTCACCGGAATTCAGCACGTACAGCAGCGCGTTGTTCGGCGCTACCGCCAGCGCCGAGGGAGCGGTGCCCGCGGTCTCAGTTTCCACAAACGTCAGACGGCCAGTGGTGACATCCAACTTGTAGGCAGACACCGAGCCGGAATCGTTGGCGCTGTATACAAACTGCTCATTCGCCGAGACGGCCACTGCCACCGGGGTCGCTCCAGTGAGCACATATCCATGATGCAGCCATTGCCCGGTGGCGGCGTTGATGAGGTAGACCGACAAGGTATTGTCACCGCGATTGACCTCGAAACCGAAGCGCGGAGAGTAGGTTGTTGGGGCTGGAGTCGGGGCCGTGCTGGCGGTGTCGTCGCTGCAACCGCTGATACTGCAGACTGATGCCATCAGGATCAGCGCGACAACAACTCCACGAAAGCCGTACGTTATGTTCATAGGTATGGGCTCACCGACACATCCTTGCTACACAGGAACCGATCTTACTGCCAATCGTGGCCACCGGACAGGTCGGGGGACACCGACCTGTCATCCAGTCAGCCGCCGCAAGGCTTCCTGGTACTTCTCGGCGGTCTTGGCGATCACTTCCGGCGGCAGCTTCGGCGCCGGAGCCTTCTTGTTCCAGCCGCTCGCCTCCAGCCAGTCGCGCACGTACTGCTTGTCGAAACTCGGCGGATTGGCGCCCGGCTTGTACTGGTCGGCCGGCCAGAAGCGCGACGAGTCGGGGGTGAGCACTTCGTCGATGAGCGTGAGCGTGCCCTGCTCGTCCAGGCCGAACTCGAACTTGGTGTCGGCGATGATAATGCCCTTGGTGAGGGCGTACTCGGCACAGTCTTTATATATGGCAATCGTGGCCTGCTTGACCTTCTCGGCCATGTCGCGGCCCAGCAGCGCGGCGGCTTTTTCGAAGCTGATGTTCTCGTCGTGCTGGCCGACCGCCGCCTTGGTGGACGGCGTGAAAATCGGCTCGGGCAGCTTGTCGGCCTCCTTGAGGCCGGCCGGCAGCTGGATACCGCACACCGTTCCGGACTTCTGGTATTCCTTCCAGCCGCTGCCGACCAGGTAGCCGCGCACGATCGCTTCAATCGGCAATGCCTTGAGCTTGCGCACCACTACCGCCTGTTTTTCCACCTGGGTGCGTTCAGCCGGGTCTTTCAGCACCTGCGCAAGCGGCAGATCGGCGACCTGGTTGGGTATCAGCTTGCGCGTGCGTGCGAACCAGAAATTCGACATGGCGGTGAGCATCGCGCCCTTGCCGGGAATCGGATCGCCCAGCACCACGTCGAAGGCCGAGAGCCGGTCGGTGGTGACGATCAGCATGTGGCGGTCGTCGATGTCGTAAATATCGCGGACTTTGCCGCGGTGCCGGAGCTTGAGGGATTTCAGATTCGATTCGAAGAGCGGAGTGTTCATGGCTTGCAGTGCGTCGGGAAAAGAGTCGCCATCCTAAAGGAGCACCCGTGCGAAAGGCAAATCACGAACCGCAACTTCTCCCGCAGGCTTGCAAAAACTCGGACTTGCGGATTACCGGGCCGCCGAATGGTACGCACCATGGCGCCACGGGCATAACACTGCGGCACGTTGCGATGGCGCGTTACTCGGCGCGCGTTGCCGAACGGGCATCGAGCCAGGCTTGGGCCGCGGTGATCGCCCGGCGCATGGCAGCAGCGGGGCGCCGGTCGGCACGCACCACGTTTTCTTCTCCCACAAGCTTGAAAAGATCGGTGCGCTTGAGTTGCAGATAGAGCGGATCGCTCACTCCCGACAGCATAAGCTTGCCGCCTTGGCGCGCGAGCTCGTGCGCGTAACGCTCCAGGACATTGAAAATCGTGCTGCCCAGATTGGTACGCCCGCGCAAGCGCAGGATCACAACTGCGTGCGGCACGTTGCGGGCTGACGGCAGCAGGCCCTCCAACACATCCGCGCCGGCGAAGAACAGGCTCCCGTACAGGTTCAGCACTGTGACTTTGTTGGTGGGCAGCTCCTTGGGCGCGATGTGTTCCTCATAATCACCGTCCGCAGTTGGCACCATCTCCATCACATGCACGTCGAGCGACGACTTGTAGAGATAAAGCGCCACCGATAGCACCACTCCGAGCAGTACCGATTGTTCGACCGGCATTGCCAGCGTCGCGGCGAAGGTCGCGAGCATCACGGCGCGCGAGGTGAGACTGGTGCGCCACACATCGAGGATTTCACCCGGCTTGATCGCCTGCACTGCGGCGACGATCAGCAGCGCCGCAATCGCCGGCTTGGCGATGCGCTCGATCAACGGCCCGGCGAGCAGCACGAACGCGAAGATCATGAGGCCGGAATACACGGCCGCCCAGCGCGAGGTCGCGCCGGCGCCGACGTGCACCGCCGTTTCCGACATCGTGCCGCCGACTGGCATGCCTTTGAACAAGCTGGCCGCGAGATTGGCCAGCCCTTGGCCGGCGAAATCGCGCGAGACATTTGGATAGTGCCCGTCCGGATTCGGCACGCTGCGGCTGACCCCGGCGGCCTGCACCAGCCCGATCAGGGCGATCGCAGCCGCGGCCGGCAGCAGTTCCACGACCAGCGACCATTGCGGCAACGCCGGGCTCGGCAGGCCGCTCGGGATCGCGCTGAGATCGGCCACGGTGCGCACGCCCTCGAGCCCGGGGACCAGCACCGCCAGGCTCGCCGCCACCACGGCCAGGATCATGGCGATGTTGCGCGCCGGCGTGCGCTCAATGAGCGCGATCAGCGCAATGGCGCCGACGCCGATGACCAGCGTCGGCGCGTGTACCTGCGCGAGATTGAAGAGCAGATCCCACGCCTGCAACACCGGGTTGCCGGCCGCGGAGCGATAGCCGCTGAGTTCGCTGAGCTGGCCCAGGATGATGCGCAGCATGATACCGCTCATGAAGCCGATCATGACCGCGTTCGACACGAAGCGCGTGATGGCGCCGAGCTTGAGCAAGCCGAGCACGAGCTGGATCGCGCCGACCAGAAACGTCACGACGATCAGCGCCGCCACTAGCGCCTCGCCCTCATAGCCCGCCAGGGAACTGCCGGTTGCGACCGCGATCGCCCCGGTGTTGGCGACATACATGAGTTGCGAGCTCATGCTGAGGGCGGCGATCGGTGTCGCCACCATGAGCGCATACAGGCCGTGCACCGGGTTGAGTCCGGCCAGCACCGCCGAGGCGAGCCCGTCCGGGATCGTAACGAGGGCCGTGGTCAGGCCGGCAGTAAGGTCCCGACCCATGCGCTTGCGCGAGAACACCTCGAGCTTTGCAAGACGAAACAACCACGCCACGTTTGATTCTCCTTCGCTCTCCCCGGCCGCGCACCCAAGGTAGCCGCGAAAATCGCTGCCGACCCTGCGCGCTCGGATGTCGTGCCACCTGCGGCGCGCGACAACACCCGGCGGTTGCCAACATACACTGCCCCGCATCCATCGGTAAAGACGAGCAATCCGACAGGCATAATCAGATTTTTATCGCGTGTGTTTGCTCTTATCTTTCTGCCTACGCGGACCGGTTCTGTCAGCACCGGATCACGCAACCCTGATCAACCCAACAACGGAGGTTTGTATGGCTCTCATCAACGGCTTTCCCAATGACGGCGTGGTCACCATTAACCGCGTGATCCTCAAGCC
>Ga0209253_10001430_pt1 | contig 20907 bp, 19 predicted proteins | sample FrelakmetBRP12BR_FD_187145 | JGI IMG/M metagenome (GOLD analysis project Ga0209253, IMG submission 187145) | Freshwater lake sediment microbial communities from the University of Notre Dame, USA, for methane emissions studies - BRP12 BR (SPAdes)... | ecosystem: Environmental > Aquatic >...
GGGAACATCGGGACCTTGATCGCGAAGGCCAGCGCGAAGGCCGCGAAGGCGAGGAGCTGGAAGGTCCGGTCGAAGCCGAAGCCGGCGAGGTTCTGGAGGTCGAACGCGCCGGCCCACGAGCCGGTCGCCGCCTGGTAGGCGAAGGCGGTGGCGAGGATGGCCACCAGCATCAGGAGCGACCCGACCAGGGTGTAGAGGACGAACTTGATCGTCGCGTAGATGCGGTTGGCCCCGCCCCAGATCCCGATGATCAGGTACATCGGGACCAGGACGACCTCCCAGAAGATGTAGAAGAGGAAGAGGTCAAGGGCGACGAAGACGCCGAGCATCCCGACCTCCAGGATGAGGAAGGAGATCATGTACTCCTTCACCCGGTCCTTGATGGGGCCGAAGCTGGCCAGGATGGAGATCCAGGTGAGCGTCGTGGTCAGGACGACCATCGCCACCGACAGCCCGTCGACGCCCAGCTTGTACTGGATGCCGAAGAGCGGGATCCAGTCCAGCTGCTCCACGTACTGGAAGGTCATGCCGGCGCCGGTCTCGCGGCCGGGCAGGTAGCCCACCAGGAGCAGGAGGCTGACCACCCACGCGGCGAGCGAGAAGAGCAGCGCCGTGCCGCGGATCGCGCCGAGATTGCCGCGCGGGATGAGCGCGATCACGAGCGCGCCGGCGAGCGGCAGGAAGGTGATGATGCTCAGGATCGGGACGGCGCCGACGTCGATGGTCATCGTCGTCCTCCCTACCTGGCCGCGATCAGGAGGTACGAGCCGATCATCACGATCAGGCCGATCGCGATGCCGAGCGCGTAGTTCTGGACGCGCCCCGTCTGGACGCGGCGCAGGCCGCGCCCCGCGTCGATGGTCAGGCGCCCGATGCCGTTGACCGTCCCGTCGACGACCGTCCGGTCGAACCACCACATCGCATCGGCCACGCGCCCGCCGACGACGATGAAGAGGAGGTGGTTGAGGTCGTCGAACCACCACTTGGCGAAGGAGGCGCGGTACAGGAAGCGCGTGGCACCGCTGGAGTTCGTGAGGGCCTCGACCCGGGCCCGGCGCTCACCCCGCCGGAAGGCCCCGAAGAGCGCGATGCCGACGCCCAGGCCCAGCGCCGCCGCGGCGACGCTGATGATGATCAGGACGCCGTCGATGCCCAGGAGCTCGAACGGCTTGGCCTCGCCGTGGAGCATCTTCTCGGACTCCTCGAAGACCGGCTCCAGCCAGTGCTTGAGGGTGGAGTCGCCGAGGGGGAGGCCGATCGCCATCCCCAGGAAGAGGGAAGGGATCGCCAGCAGGACGAGCGACAGCGTCATCGTCCAGGTCGACTCGTGGATCCGGTCCCAGAGGCTCCGGACGTGCGCCGAGGGCTCGCCGTAGAACGTCTTGCCCATGAGCCGCCACATGTAGAACGCGGTCATCACCGCGACGACGACGCCGATCGCCCAGACCCACTGGAAGCCGAACTTGAAGCTCTCGGCCAGGATCTCGTCCTTGCTGAAGAAGCCGGCCAGCGGAGGGATGCCGGCGATCGCCAGGGTGCCCACGAGCATCGTCCAGTGGGTGATCGGGATCTTCCGCCAGAGGCCGCCCATGTTGTTCATGTCCTGCTCCTCGTGGACGGCGTGGATCACGCTGCCCGAGCCGAGGAAGAGGAGGCCCTTGAAGAAGCCGTGGGCCATGAGGTGGAAGATCGCGGCGATGAACGCGCCCACCCCGAGGGCGGCGAACATGTAGCCAAGCTGCGAGAGCGTGGAGTAGGCCAGGACCCGCTTGATGTCGTTCTGGGTGAAGGCGATCGAGGCGGCCAGGATGGCGGTGAAGATCCCGATCGCGGCGACCAGGACCATCACGTCCGGCGCCAGGGCGAAGATGGGGTTCGCCCGGGCCACGAGGTAGACGCCGGCGTTCACCATCGTCGCCGCGTGGATGAGGGCGGAGACCGGCGTCGGGCCCTCCATCGCGTCCGGCAGCCAGACGTGGAGCGGGAACTGGGCGCTCTTGCCGACGGCACCGCAGAAGACGAGGAGGGCGATCACGGCGATCGTCGTCCCGTCGAGCCCGGCGATGAGCTCGAACGAGTCACGGATGTCCAGGGTGCCCGTGGAGGCCCAGATCAGCATGATCCCCAGGGCGAACCCGACGTCGCCGACGCGGTTGACGATGAAGGCCTTCTTGGCGGCGAGGGCCGCCGACCAGCGGGGGTACCAGAACCCGATGAGGAGGTAGGAGCTGAGGCCGACCAGCTCCCACGCCGCGAAGACGGTCAGCCAGCTGTCGCCCAGGACGAGGAGCAGCATGCTGAACATGAACAGGTTGAGGTAGGCGAAGAAGCGCCAGCGGCCCGGGTCGTGGGCCATGTAGCCCACCGAGTAGAGGTGGACGAGCATCCCGATCGTCGTCACGACGATGAGCAGGCACGCGGTGAGCTGGTCGACGAAGAGCCCGAGCTCCACCTGGAAGGCGCCGGCCGGGATCCAGGTGTAGAGCGTGATCCCGGCGCCGTGCTCGCCGAAGCCGCCGCTGAGAGCCTCGTACACGACGACCATCCCGAGGACCCACGTCGCGACGACGAGGAGGAGCGGGACGAGGAAGGCGAAGCGCCCGATCCGCCGCCCGAAGAACGCGGTGAAGACGAACCCGGCCAGTGGCAGCGCCAGCAGGATCGGGACGAGGTTGATCACCTCGCTCACCGCCTCGGCCTCCTCGGAGGCGGCGGCGACCAGCGGGGCAACGCTCGGGATCAACGATTCGAACACGCGGTTGTCTCGGGCTCCCTGCGGGCTACTGGCGCATCGCGTCGTACTCGTCGACGAGCGGCGTCCGCCGGTTGCGGTAGATCGCCATGACGATGGCGAGGCCGACGGTGGCTTCGGCCGCCGCGACCGCCATGACCATCAGGGCGATCACCGAAGCGTCGACGTTGAGATCTGGGATGAAGGCCCCGAAGGCGACGATGGTGAGGTTGACGGCGTTGAGCATCAGCTCGATCGACATGAGCATGCTGATCGCGTTCCGCCGGGCCAGGAACCCGAAGGTGCCGATGGCGAAGAGGATGCCGGACAGGACGAGGTAGGCGTCGAGCGACTGGCTCATGCGTCGCGATCCTCGCGCTTGGCCAGGAAGACGCCGCCGATGACGGCCGCCAGGAGGAGGACGCTGACGACCTCGAACGGCAGGATGTACTCGTTGAAGAGGAGGCGGGCAAGCGCGTCGGTGGCGGTGGCGATCCGGCTCCCGACCTCGCCCCAGTCGGTGGCCGTGACGGTCAGGGCGACGATCACGGCCAGGGCGATCGCCGCGATCGCGGCCGGGATCGCCTGGGTCTGGAAGACGAGGCGCGTCGGGGCGTTCTTCGCCTGGGTCAGCATCACGGCGAAGAGGATCAGGACGGCGATCGCGCCGATGTAGACGATCACCTGGGCGGCCGCCACGAACGGCGCCCCCAGCATCACGTAGATGCCGGCGAGGGCCCCGAAGGCGGCGATCAGCGCCAGCCCGCAGCGGATGATGTCGCGGAGGGTGACGACGAGCAGCGAGCTCCCCAGCAGGACCGCGGCGAGGACCAGGAAGAGGACGTCGTTCCAGCTGATCCCCAGGCCCGGCACGGTATCCGGAATGGCCACCTGTCGCCTCGCTCAGTCGGTGCGCTGGGTAGGGGGTGTCGCGCGGCCGTCCCCGCTCCCGTTGCCGCCCGCGACGGACGCCGGGAGGACGGGCAGCATCCGCGGCCCGATGTCGCGACCCGCGGCGCGGGCCCGCTCGGCCCAGTCGCGCTCGCGGCGGATGTAGGTCATCTCGGTCTCGCGGTCGACGGCGGCGATCGCGATGAGGTCGATCATCGGCTCCTCGCGGCTCGTATGGGCCAGCTCGACGTCGGGCCCGCAGCGGAGCGCGTCGTAGGGGCAGGCGTCGACGCAGATGCCGCACAGGATGCAGCGGCTCTCGTCGACCTCGTACTTCTCGAGGATGCGCGGCTTGGGCATGAGCGCGCCCGTCGGGCACGTCTCGGCGCAGCGGCCGCAGGAGACGCACGGCGTGTCGTTCAGGCTCATGTCGAGCGGCGTCGTCACGAGGGTGTCGAAGCCGATGCGCATGAAGTCGTAGCAGGCGGCGCCCACGACCTCCGAGCAGACCTGGGCGCAGCGCCCGCAGTCGATGCAGCGCGACGGCTCGCGGAGGATGAAGGCGTGGCTGTCGTCCCGGATGTAGTCGTGGTTGTAGCCGGTGAAGCGATTCTCGGTGACGCTCCGGTAGCTGAGGCCGGTTCGCGCCGGCTCGAGCGTCTTCAGCGTCGTCCCGTACTCGATCCCGAGCCGGCGCAGGTCGCAGAAGCCGATCGCCTCGCACGTGCACTGCAGGCAACGGGTGCTCTCGGCGACCGCCTCCCCCCGGCTGTACGGGATCTCGTACTCCACGTAGCTCGTCCGCCGCTCCTCCGCCGGCATGCTCGAGAGGCGGTGGCGCGATTCCTTCACCTCCGAGGTGAAGGGGACGATCGAGAGGAACTCCGGCTGCGGCTCGGCCAGCGTCTGGCGCGTCCGGATCGCCGCCATGTCCAGGCCCTGCAGGAAGGCGTCAACGGCATAGGCCGCCCGGCGGCCGTCGGCGATCGCCTGGACCACCGTCTGCGCGCCCATGCGGACGTCGCCGGTGCCGAAGACGCCCGGTCGGCCCGTCTCGAACGTCACCGGGTCGACCTTGAGGCGCCATTGCTTCGTCTTCTCCAGCCCGCCGTTGCCGCCCCCGAGCCAGGCGAGGTCGGGCCCCTGGCCGATCGCCAGCAGGACGCGGTCGCACTCGATGACGAACTCGGTGCCGGGCGCCGGCTCGGGCCGTCGCCGGCCGGACGCGTCGGGCGCGCCGAGCTGCATCCGGATGAACTCCACGCCGGAGACCTTCCCGGTCGTCTCGTCGACGAGGACCCGGGTCGGACCGGCCTGGAAGATCGTGGTGACGCCCTCCTCGATCGCCTCGTGGACCTCGCTCGCGGCCGGCATGTCCTTCATGTCGCGGCGGTAGACGAGCGTCACCTCGGCGGCGTGCTGGCGGACCGACGTCCGCGAGCAGTCCATCGCCGTGAAGCCGCCGCCGATGACGACGGCGCGGGTCCCCGCGTGGCCGGGGTAGGTGTGGCCGAGCGTGGCGATCTTGAGGTACTCCAGGCCGTCGATGACGCCGTCGGCGTCCTCGTTCGGGATGCCCAGCCTGTTCGTGTCGTAGCAGCCGATCGCCACCACGACGGCGTCGAAGCCCTGGTTCTGGAGGTCGTCCAGGCTGAAGTCGCGCCCCAGCGCCTTCCCGCACTCGAACCGCCCGCCGAGGCGGGTGATGCTCTCGTACTCCGGGTCGAGGATCCGCTCTTTCGGGAGGCGGTACTCCGGGATCCCGTAGCGGAGCATCCCGCCGGGTGCCTCGTCCCGCTCGAAGACGGTGACGTCGTGGCCCGCGATCAGCAGGTAGTAGGCTGCCGAGGCGCCGGCCGGCCCGGAGCCGATGACCGCGACCCGCTTGCCCGTCGTCGGCTGGAGCTCGAACGGGACGGGCGGGTCCACGTCCTGCTCCAGCATCTCGCGGAGGACCTGGTCGCCGGCGTAGCGGTGGCTGTCGCGGATGGCGATCGCCTCGTCGACCTCGTCGCGGCGGCAGTGCTCCTCGCAGGGGGCCGGGCAGACGCGCCCGAGGATCGAGGGGAAGGGGATCGTCCGCTTGAAGATCCGGGCCGACTCGCGGAACTCGCCCTCGGCGTTCGCCCGCAGGAAGCCCGGGATGTCGATGTGGCTCGGGCACTTGTTCTGGCAGGGCGGCAGGCAGTAGGCGTTGTGGTCGGAGAAGATCAGCTCGAGGTTCGTGCGGCGGACCCGCCGGACCTCCTCCGTCTGCGTCCGGACCACCATCCCGGCCTCGGCGGCGCGCGAGCAGGAGATCGGCGGGTGCTCCTCGCCCTCCACCTCGACGACGCACATCCGGCAGGCGCCGAAGCCCGGCAGCTTGGGCTCGTAGCAGAGGGTCGGGATCTCGATCCCGTTGTCGCGGCAGACCTCCAGGATCGTCTGGCCCTCGCGGCCCTCGACGACTCGCCCGTCGACCTCCAGCCGGATGACCGGCGTCGACTGCGGCCGCTGGGGCGCCTGGGTGCGGAGGAGGCGCTCGGCGAGGCTGTCGACGACCGGCTCGGGGCGGGTCGACGAGACGAGGTCGGAGGGGCGGGTGATCAGGTCGGCCATCGTGCGGTCGTCGCCTACCTTCCGTTGGCGGCCGCCAGCCGGATCGGGCTGCAGACGCCGGCGGGGCAGGTCCCCCGCAGGATGTGGTCGTCGATCTCGGGACCGAAGTATCGCATCGCGGTCCGCAGCGGGCTCGGGGCCAGGCGCTCGTGGTCGCACAGGGCGCTCGCGGCGCAGTCGTCGGCGAGGTCGGCGAGGAGCCCGGGATCGGTGGGGCGGGCGGTGCCGTCGACGTAGCGCTGGCCGATCTCCGCGATCCGCCGCAGGCCGATCCGGCAGGGAATCGACTTGCCGCAGGCCTCGTCGGCGCCGTAGCGCACGAGGAGGCGGGCGAGATCGACGATGCAGGTGCGGTCGTCGGCCACCACCATGGCCCCGGAGCCCACGTGGGCGCCGGTCGCGCGGAGCGCGCCGAAGCTGTACGGCGTGTCGAGCAGCTCCGGCGGCAGAAGACCGCCGGTGGGACCGCCGACGAGGGCCGCCTTGAACGCCCGGCCGCCGGCCATCCCCCCGGCCAGGTCGAGGAGCTCGCGGAGGGTCGTGCCGGTCGCAACCTCCACGATCCCCGGGGTGGCGACCGCCCCGGAGACCTGGACGAGGACGGTGCCGGGGGCCTCCGGGTCCCCGATCGCGCGGTACGCGTCGGCGCCGTTCGTCACGATCCACGGCACGGTCGCAAGGGTCACGACGTTGTGGACCAGGGTCGGGTGGCCGAAGAGCCCGCGCTCGGTCGGATAGGGCGGGCGCTGCTCGGGCTGCCCGCGCCTCCCCTCGAGGGCCTGCAGGAGGACCGTCTCCTCGCCGAGCATGTAGGCGCCCTGGACGGTGCGGACGGCCACCGCGACGTCGCGGCCGGAACCCAGGACGTCCGTGCCGAGGAAGCCGGCCTCCTCCGCGGCGAAGGCGGCAGCCTCCAGGGCGCGGACCGCGTCGGCATACTCGGCCCGCACGGCGATCACCGCCTCGCGCGCCCCGACCGCGAGCGCCGCGATCGCGATTCCCTCGACCACGGCGTAGGGCCGGGTTTCCATGAGGAGGCGGTTCGTGGCCTGCGCGGGGTCGGCCTCGTAGCCGTTGCCGACGACGTAGCGGACCGGGTCGTCGGCGGAAGCCACCGCCCGCCACTTGTCCCCCGCGGGGAAGCCCGCCCCTCCCCGCCCCCGCAGCCCGGAGGCGACGATCGTGACGATCGTCCCGGTGGGGCCCAGGTCGCCGACGACCGCCCGCAGCGCGGCGAAGGCGCCGGCAGCGACCGCGGCGTCGAGGTCGGTCGGGACGGCGGCGGGGCCACTCCCCAGGATGGGGCGGGGTCCGCTGCGGGGCGTCGGGAGGATGGTCGCCATCGGCTCAGTGGACGGTGCGGGTGGCCGGGTGCTCCCCGGCGAGCGCCTGGGCCCAGGTGGCGGCGTTGGCGACGGTGACCTCCGGCTGTGGCTCCCCGTCGACGGTGACGAGGGGCGCCGGGGCGCCGGGAAGATGCGTCGGGCACCACGTGAAGCGGATCCGCCCGTCCGGTGTCGGCCGGCCCAGCTCGGTCCCCAGGCTGGCCCCGATCGCCTGCGCCACCCGCCCGCCGCCGGCCATCAGGCAGGCCGTGCAGCGGCAGACGGCGACCTCCTCCACGGTCCGCTCGAAGCGGAGGTGGCGGTAGTAGCTCGCGGTGCCGTAGATCATCGCGTACCAGGCGCCGGTCCGGTGGCTGATGTGCTTGAGCGCGGCGACCGGCAGGTGGCCGAACTCGGCCTGGGTCGCCTCGAGAATCGAGAGCATGCGGTGCGGGTCGTGGTCGTGATCCTCGAGGATCGCATCGACCGCGTCGAGGTTCACCGGATCGAACCGGGTGGAGGGTGCGTCGGGGACCTCGCGGCCGGCACGCCGGAGGGCCGATTCCTCGCGCCGCTCGCCGTACGTCTCGGCGGCGCCCCAGTGGACCGCGTAGCGGCCCTTCGTGTCGGTCCCGCCCATGTCGATGCACTCGATGGGGCAGGCCTGGGCGCACTGGAAGCACGTCTCGCACTTGAGCGTGCCGTGCTCGTCGTACAGGAGCTGGAGGCGGCCGCGGTTCTTGACCGCGATGTCGGGGTCCACCTCGGGGTACTTGATCGTGACGGCCGGCTGGAAGAAGCGGCGCAGGGTGAGCGCCATCCCCTTCAGGAGGCCGAGGCCGGGGACCATGCTCATCGCTGCCTCCTCACCCGTTCGCCACGAGGGAGACCGCGATGGCAGTCACGAAGATGTTCAGGAGGGCGGCCGGCAGGAGCCACTTCCAGGCGAAGCCCATCAGCTGGTCCACCCGGACACGGGGGAAGGTGGCCCGCATCTGGACGAAGACGAACACGAAGACGTAGGACTTGAGCATCATCCAGAGGAGCCCCACGACCCAGTCGAAGCTGATGAACGCCCAGCCCAGGAGGGCCCCGACGGCCAGGAGGTTGAAGAGGACGAAGCCGATCGCGAGGGCCTGGAGGGTGGAGATCCGCGACGACAGCAGCCAGAACGGAAGGGCGAGCAGGATCGTGCCGAGGACCGGCACGACGGCGACGAGGAAGAGGAGGCCGATGCCGAGGCTCGCGGGGTCGAGGGTCACCTGGACCGGGAACGGCCAGTCGAACGGGGCGTTCCAGCCGCCGAAGAAGAGGACGACGGTGAGCGCCGAGATGACGAAGACGTTGACGTACTCGGCGAAGAAGAAGAAGCCATAGCGCATCCCGGAGTACTCGGTCGCGAAGCCGGCCACGATCTCCTGGTCGGCCTCGGTCATGTCGAGCGGGGTCCGGTTCGCCTCGGCGGTGGCGGCGATGAAGAAGATCAGGAGGCCCAGCGGCTGCTTCCAGACGTTCCAGTCGAGGAAGGAGCCCGCCTGCTGCTCGACGATCGTGTTCAGGCTCATCGTCCCGGCGAGGATCACGACGCCGACCACGGAGAGCGTCAGCGGGATCTCGTAGCTGATCGCCTGGGCGGCGGCGCGTAGCGCGCCGATGAGGCTGTACTTGTTGAAGCTGGCCCAGCCGGCCATCATCAGGCCCACGACGCTGAGGCCGCCCATCGCGAAGAAGTAGAGCAGGGCGATGTTGAGGTCCTGTGCCACCAGCCCCGGGGCGAACGGGATCACCAGGAGGCCCATGATGGTCGCCAGGAAGACCGCGACCGGGGCGAGCGTGAAGATCGGGACGTCGACGCCGCGCGGGGTGAAGTCCTCCTTGGAGAGGAACTTGAACCCGTGGGCCAGGGACTGGGCGGTGCCCCATGGGCCGACCCGGTCGGGGCCCACGCGGAGGTTCATCCGCGCGATGACCTTGAGCTCGAGGTAGATGATCACGAACGCGGTCGGGATCGTGATCACGATGATGATCGTCGCGGCGAGCAGGAAGCGGACCAGGTCCTCGTTGGCCGCGAGGAAGTCGACGAGGGGCGGGACGAGGATGGCCAGGGCCACCGTCGCGACGGCACCCAGGACGACGAGCGTCGGGATCGCGACGAGGAGCACCTTCGAGGGGACCGAGAGACGGTTCCAGTAGCCGGTCACGGCGGTCATGGACGCGGGCCCCTCACTTGTCGACCCCGCCCATGATCGGGTCGAGGCCGGCCACGATCACCATCGTGTCGGGGATCAGGTTGCCCGGCATGAGGAGCGGCACGAGCTGGAGGTGCACGAAGCTCGGGTCGTGGATCCGCATCCGGAACGGCTGGTCGGTCCCGTCGCTGACCACGTAGGTGGAGTACAGGCCGCGCGGCGCCTCCACCGCGCTGAAGGCGCGCCCCGGCCGCGGCCGCAGAAGGCGCGGCAGCTTCGCCGAGACCGGCCCGTCGGGCATCCGGTGGAGGCACTGGTCGATGATCCGGAGGCTCTGCTTGACCTCGTCCATGCGGAGGAGGTAGCGGGCCAGCGAGTCACCCTCCTGTCGGGTCGGGATGTCGAAGTCCAGCTCGGGATAGACGCTGTAGGGATGCGCCCGGCGGATGTCGAAGGGAACGCCGGATGCCCGGAGGTTCGGCCCCGAGACGCACATCCGGAGCGCCGTCTCGCGATCGATGACCCCAATGCCCCGGGCGCGCCGGACGAAGATCTCGTTCTCGTTGAGGAGGCCCATGCCGGCCTCGAGCTGGGCGCCGACGCGGCTCATCCAGTCGCCGAGGCGGCTCATGAACTCGTGGTTGAGGTCGCCGTTGACGCCGCCGATCCGGAAGTAGTTGAAGAGGAGCTTCTGGCCGGTCAGGGCGCCCAGGATCTCCGTGATCTCGTCGCGCTCGGCGAAGCTCCACAGGATGGGCGTGATCCCACCGAGGTCGAGGGCCATCCAGCCCAGGTACAGCATGTGGCTGGCGACCCGGTTGAGCTCGGCCGAGAGGACCCGGATGTACTCGGCCCGGCGGGGCACCTCGACGTCGAGGAGCTTCTCGAAGGAGAGCACCGCCCCCCATTCGGTGAAGAGCGAGCTGATGTACTCGAGGGGGTCCACCTGGCTGATGACCTGGTGGTAGTCGGCGTTCTCGCAGAGCTTCTCGACGCCGCGATGGAGGTAGCCGAGGACCGGGTCGAGGTCGACGACCTGCTCGCCGTTGATCTTGACGATCATCCGCAGGACGCCATGGGTCGAGGGGTGCTGGGGTCCGATGTTGAGGAGCAGCTCGCCGTCCTTGAGGGCGTAGAACTCCCGCTGACGCTCGGTCCGGGCCACCGGGATCGGGTCGAAGATCCCGGCGTGCTCGACGGGGATCGCGAGCGACGGGTCGTCGAGGCTGGGTCGGGTCGGCGTCGTCATCGCTGCCCTACGTCCCGGGGGAGGTGCGCCGGAGGGTCGTCGCGTCGGCGTCCGCCGGCGCCGTCGCGCGCTCCATCGGGCGGACGCCGCCGCCGGGCGACTTCGCCGCGTCGTCGGCCAGGTGGAAGTCCTTGCGGAGCGGGAAGCTCCCGAAGTCGTCCGGGAGGTAGATGCGCCGCAGGTCGCGGTTCCCCTCGAAGACGAGGCCGAACATGTCGTAGGCCTCCCGCTCCATCCACTCCGCACCCTTCCAGAGGAACGTGAGCGAGGGGACGCGCGGCTCTTCGCGCGGGATGCCGTCGGCGATGATGCGGAGCCAGTCCGGCGTGACCTCGCTCCAGAGGTGGTAGACCACCTGGAACGTCGTGCCGGTGTCCACCCCGGCCAGGTCGGCCAGGTATTCGAAGCGCAGGTCCGGCTCGTCGTGGAGCGTCCGCATCACCTGCGGGACGTCGCCGGGCCGGATCCGGATCTCGGTCTGGTCCTGGCGCTGCCGGACGGGGCCCTCGAGCGACGTGCCCAGGGTCCGCTCCAGGAGCGCCTTGAACGCGCGGTCCACCGTCAGATGCCCTCCGGGACGGTGGGTCCGATGTTGCGCTCGGGCCAGTGGCCGCGCCGCTCCTTGATGAGCTGCTGGAGCTTCATCATCCCGTAGATCAGGCCTTCGGGGCGGGGCGGGCAGCCGGGCACGTAGACGTCGACCGGCAGGACCCGGTCGATCCCCTGGATCGTGCTGTAGGAGCGCTTGTAGCGGCCGCCGGAGCAGGTGCAGTCGCCCATCGCAACGCACCACTTCGGCTCCGGCATCTCCTCCCAGAGGCGGACCAGCGGGTCGGCCATCTTCGTCGTGAGCGTCCCGGCGACGATGAGGACATCCGCCTGGCGCGGCGAGGCCCGGAACGGGAACATCCCCCAGCGGTCCATGTCGTTGCGGCTGGTCGCGGTCGACATCATCTCGATGGCGCAGCATGCAAGCCCCGAGAGGAGCGGCATCAGGCTGTTCATCCGGATCAGGTCCAGGACGATGTCGCCCTTCGTCGGGATCACGGTGAGGGCGCCCCAGCGCGCGTCGTCGCGCCGGCCTTCGCCGGACTCGTCGTAGCGCTTCAGCGCGAGCGTGGGAGCCTGGTCGACGGGCACGCCCCCGTACGCCGCCGGATCCTCTGGCGTCCACAGGGTGTTGGGCACGACGATCGCCTCGGCGAACGCGTCCGCAGGGGTCGTCGCGGGGACCGGGAGGCGGCTGCCGGGCGCCCCGGGGGGCGGCCCGTCGGGCACCGCGGCCGCGGGCTTCCCGCCGGGCGCCCCGTCGTCGAGCGGAGGGCTCAGCGCCACGTGAGGACTCCCTTCCGCCAGGCGTAGGCGAGGCCGAGCAGGAGGATGCCGATGAAGACGGCCATCGAGGCGATGACCCCGGGGATCGGGTCGCGGACGACCAGCGCCCACAGGAAGATGAAGAGCACCTCGATGTCGAAGGCGACGAAGAGCAGGGCGTAGATGTAGTAGGAGACGCCGAACCGCCCGTGGGTGTCGCCGTACGTCGGGATGCCGCTCTCGTAGGGGAGGCCCTTGAGAGGGCTGCCCTTCGTGCGGTGGCTGATCAGCCACGAGGCGCCGATCGTCAGGAAGACGAACGAGACGCCCGCGACGGCGAAGCCGACGACGTACCAGATGCCTTCCATCGCACCTCTCTGCGGCCGGGGGACCACGGGTTCCGTGGCTGGGTCACGGAGGTCCGTGGCGGGTCCGCCGGCCCGGCGGGAAGCTCGGGTGAGACGCGCACACACACGGGCCTTCTGGGGCCCGGGCGTGCGGGCGCATCGTAGCAGGCGACGGTTCCGGCGGCGCGCCCGACGGGGAGCGACGGGGAGGCTGCTGGCCCCCGGCGGCTCATTCCCGGCGGCCCGTCTCGGGCGAACCCGCGCTCGCTACCCGCGCCCCGGCATCCGGTAGGCGAAGCTCCGCAGGGGCGGCTCGACGGTGATTCCCCGGCCGGCCAGCACCGCCCGGAAGCCGCCCAGGTGGCGCGGGTCGAGCAGGCGCAGCACGGCCCCGCGCAGCTCAAGGGCCTCGGCCGCGCCGCCGCCGGCGCCGATCCCCTGGCGGAAGAGGTCCTCCAGCCCGCAGCCGACCAGGAGCTCCGCCTGCGACGTCTCGCCCAGGACGTCGAGGCCGGCGGCCGCCAGTGCCGCGGCGAGCGCGGTGGTGTCGACGTGGGCCGTGATGTCGCGTTCCCCGACGTCCCGGTAGGGCGCGTCCGCCCCGCCGTCCGCGACGTGGCGCCGGTACGTCATCAGGGTTCCGGCCCGCCGGCGGGGCCCGTACAGCGCGGCCGCCGGCGCGCCGTAGTCGAGGGCCAGGACGAGCCCGGCCGCCAGCCGTCGCCCGACCTCCCGGGCCCACGGCTCGACCGCGAGGCAGACCTCCAGGCGCTGCCCCTCGGCCAGGTCGATGCCCGCGGCCCGGAGGGCTGCCAGTCGCTCTTCGATCCCGGCGTCGGAAAGCTCTCCGAGGACCTCCTCGAAGGCGCCGTCGCAGCCGATCGCGACGTGGACCTCGCGGGGACGGCCCTGGTGCATCTCGAGGACGTGGACCGGGAGTGCGTCGAGGTACTCGCTGGCGACGACCATCCCAGCTGCCGGGACGGCGTCGAGCCCGGCCGGATCGACGAGGCGGAGGCCGGCTGCGGCAGCGTGCTCCCGCAGCTCCGCCAGGCGATGCTCGTTGAGCTCGACCGGCGCGTAGGTCAGCGCGGCGGCGAGCGGCGAGCCCTCCTCCCGCAGCCCGGCGAGGAGCGCCATGGCGAGCGTCCCGGCGCCGGCTCCGTACTCCAGGAGGACGAACGGCTCCGGCCGTCCGAGGCGCTCCCAGGCCTCGAGAGCCTGCCGGGCCAGCGCGGCGCCGAAGATCGGGTGGAGCTCCGCCGCGGTCAGGAAGTCGCCCGTGCGGGTGGGCCGGGCCGGGGCCGCCGTGTAGTAGCCGCCGCCCGGGTGCCCGAGCGCCAGCGCCATGTAGTCCGCGAAGGGGATCGGGCCGCGCCGGGCGATCTCGGCCCGGATCGCCTCCTCGGCCCGCGTGGCCATCAGCGGCGCTCCGCCAGCAGCCGGATCCCGGGGCCCACGAGCGTGTGCCCGCCGAGCAGCACCGGGATCGGCGCGGCGAGCGCGGCCGCCGTCAGCGCCCGCAGCCAGGGGTCGGCGATCCGGTGGGGAAGCAGCAGGTCCGAGGCGAAGCGGTCCTCGGGTGGCGGCCAGGCGGCCTCGACGGCACCCAGGCGGTGGGCCAGCAGCACCCGCGTGTCGACGACGGCACCGTCGCCGAGACGGGCGAGCAGCCCGCCGAGCGCCTCCGGGCCCTCGCGGTCGAGGAGGAGCCCGAGGACCGAGACCGGCGGGCGCGCCGGGATGGCGCCCCCACCGCCGGCCTGGGCCAGCGGCGAGGCCGCCCGCAGCCCGCGCTCCTCCACCAGGGCGCGGACCCGGCAGGCGCACCGCCGCTCCAGCGCTGCAAGGGTCGCCGCGGATGTCCGCCCAGCAACGGTAAGCTCGGCTCGACGGTCGTTCATCACCGGCCGAAGGGCCGCGAGACGGGCCGGCAACGGGGAGTCCGGCGCCGTCGCCGGAAGCGCACCTCCCGCGAGGATCACGTCCGCCGGGGAGTCCAGGTCGAGCCCCAGGTGCGGGCGCCGGCGGAGGTCTGCGACGGGGTAGCCGGCGACCTCCTCCAGCCAGCGCGGCAGCGCATTGTCGGCGGGGAGGTCCGGCAGGTCGCGGAGCACGCCGGTCCTGGCCACCGCGACTGCGTCTGCCGAGTAGAGGTTGTTGGCGAGCGCACCCGGCAGGTCGGAGGCGGCCGCGGCCACGAAGGCGCGGTAGTCGGCCGGGCGCGCCATCGCCATCGCCCCGGAGCCCAGGACGACCAGCCCCGGCGAGTCCGTCGTCGCGGCCAGGCGCCGGAGACGCGCCCCGAACGGCTCGACGAGCTCCTCCTCGACGAGAGCGACGACCGCGGCGCCGGCCGCCCGAAACCCCGCGAGGTGGCGCGCCGCCAGCTCCCGCCGCGCGGCATCGAGCGCGCAGGCCAGCGGACCCGCGCCCCCGGGGAGCGGCGGATGGAGGACCAGGACCGTGACGGCGCCCACCCGCGTATTCTCGGGGCATGGCGACACGAGAGCGCGGGAGATCGTCGCAGGCGCGTGCGGCCGCGCCCGCCGTGCGCCCGCAGGCGGCAGGGCCGGCCCGGCGCCGGCGCCAGCGACGCGTCCGGGCCTACGTCGGCCTCGGCGCCAACCTCGGCGACGCGGCGGCCACGCTGGCAGCGGGCATCCACGCGCTCGCGTCCCTTCCCGGCGCCCACCTCGCCGGCGTCTCGCGCCTGTACGCCACCACGCCCGTCGGCGTCACGTACCAGCCCGAGTTCCGCAACGCGGTCGTCGCCCTCGACGTTCCGGCCGGCCCCGATCCCGAGACCGGCGCCCTGGCCCTGCTGCTCGCGCTCAAGATGGTCGAGCGCGCCTTCGGCCGGCAGGTCCGCGAGCGCTGGGGTCCCCGCGAGCTCGACCTCGACCTGCTCGTCTTCGGCCGCCATGCCATCAGCGTCGAGCGCCCGCCCGCTGCCCGCAGCGACGACCCCGCGAAGCCGGCGGTCCAGTGGCTCCAGGTCCCCCATGCGAGCGTCCAGGAGCGCCTGTTCGTGCTCGCCCCGCTGGCCGACCTCGCCCCCGGGCTCCATCCGCCCGGCTGGGGTGAGAGTGTCGCGACGGCCCGCGCCCGGGCCGAGGAGCGCGAGGGTCCGGATGCGGTCCGCGCGACCGCCACGTGGGACGCCCCCCGGGGCGGCTGGACGGCAAGCGCCGAGGGCTGACGGCATCGTTCCCCGGGGGCTGTGCCGATCGACTCTGGCCGGACGGACCGCGTTCGGCGATGATGCTCGCTGGACGGGTCCCGCAGAGCCCGACCCGCACGCCGGAGGGTGCCCGAATGAGCGACGTCGGGTGGCGGGCGATGCTTCCCGCCGACCCGCTCCCCTGGCTGCTCGAGAGCGCCGAGCCGGCCGCCCGCTGGACGGCGCTCGTCGAGCTCCTCGATCGACGCCCCGACGACCACGAGGTGCGCGCGGCCCGCGAGGCCGTCCTCGCCGACGGGGGCACCCGCGAGCTCCTCGACCGGCTGCCCGACTGGGAGCAGCCGCAGCGGATCTCGGGGCACGACGCGCCCGCCTTCGCGCCCAACCTGCTCCACCTGCTCGCCGACATGGGCGTCGCCGAGGACGACGACGCGCGCATCCGGGGGTTGCTCGACGCGATGCTCGAGCATGTCGACGCCGAGGGGCGCTTCGCCACGTGCGGCACGCTTCGCGGAATGGCCGAGCCGCGCTGGGGCGCCCTCCTCTGCGACACCCACGCGATCGCCGACGTTCTCGTGCGCTTCGGGCGGGGCGCGGACCCGCGCGTCCGGCGAGCCCTCGCCCGGGCGACGAGCGACCTCCGGGACACGGCGCAGGGCCGCGCCTGGCCGTGCCGTCCGGACGACGCGTCGGGCTTCCGCGGTCCCGGCCGCCGAGCCGACTTCTGCCCGCTCGTCACGCTTCAGGCCCTGCGCGCCTTCGCGCGGGTGGCCGAGGTCGAGCGGCCGCCCCAGCTTCTCGAGATCGCCCGCGTCTCGCTGCGCGCCTGGCGGGAGCGCGGCAGCGAGAAGCCGTACCTGTTCGGCCACGGCATCCAGTTCAAGACCGTGAAGTGGCCGCCGACCTGGTATGGGGCGTATCTCGTGGTCGACGTCCTCGGTCGCTACCCGGCCCTCTGGCGCGACGCCAGCTCCCAGCCCGAGGACCGCCAGGCCCTGGCCGAGCTGGCCGCATGCCTGATCGCCTACAACGTCTCGCCCGCCGGCATGGTGATCCCCCGCTCCGCGCGGCAGGGCTTCGGGTCCTTCTCGTTCGGCCAGAAGCAGCTGCCGTCCGCCTGGGCTACCGCACGCCTGGGTGTCGCGCTGCGTCGCCTCGACGACCTCGCCGGCGACGTCGCCGCGGTCGACGTGGCTGCCCTCGGCAGCTCGAAGGGCGGCAGCGGCACGGCCGTGCCGCCTCGGAGCCAAGCTTCGCGCGGCTGAGGGCGGGCGATCGACGGTGCCGGCGGTAGTCCAGCCGCGCGCCAGATGCTCCGGGTCTCGGTGCGAAACGCGGGCCGCCGGCTCAGTGCCGGAAGTGACGCCGCCCGGTGAAGACCATCGCCAGGTGGTGCCGGTCGGCCACCTCGATCGCCATCTCGTCGCGGCGCGAGCCGCCCGGCTGGATGATCGCGGTCACCCCGGCGATCGCGGCGTGCGCGATCACGTCGGGGAAGGGGAAGTAGGCGTCGGAGGCCATCACGGCCGTCCTCGCCCGGTCGCCGGCACGGCGGAGGGCGATCTCGACCGCCACCTGGCGGCTGACCTGGCCGCCGCCGATGCCCACCGTCTGGAGGTTCCGGACCAGCACGATCGCGTTCGAGCGGACGTGGGCGGCGGCCTTCCAGGCGAACATCAGGTCGTTGAGCTCCTCGAGCGTCGGGCGTCGCTGGGTCACCACGCGCAGCTGCCCGCGGTCGAGGGCCGTCCCGTCGAGCGTCTCGACGAGCAGCCCGCCGCCGACGCGCTTGAAGTCGAGGGCGGCGATCCCGTAGTCGCGCAGGCCGTCTGCGGGGTTCGGCGGGACCTGGAGGACCTCGAGCTCCGGCCGCGCGGCGAGGACTCGCAGCGCCTCCTCCGTGTATCCCGGGCCGACCAGCCCCTCGAACGTCCCTTCGGCCACCTCGCGGGCCGTCGCCTCGTCGACCGGCCGGTTCAGCCCGACCGTGCTGCCGAAGGAGGCGGCCGGATCGGTCTCCAGGGCGCGCCGGAAGGCCGCCGCCAGCGCCGGGTCCGAGGCTATCCCGACCGGGTCGGTGTGGCGAACGACGACGACGGTCGGGGCAGCGAAGTCGGCCGCGATGCGCCAGGCGGCGTCGAGGTCGAGCAGGTCGTTGAACGAGGGGGCGCGGCCCTGCAGCCGGATGGCGTCGGCGAGGGTGCCGTCGCGGTGGGTGGTCTCGCGATAGAAGGCCGCGCGCTGGTGGGGGTTCTCGCCGTGGGCGAGGTCGGTCACCTTCTCCAGCACGACGCTGATGTGCGGCGGGAAGGTGGCCCCGGTGACCTGGTTCAGGTACGCCGCGACCTGGGCGTGATAGGCGGCAAGGATCGCGAAGGCCTCGGCAGCGAGGCGCTGGCGGAGCTCGGCCGAGACGGTCCCGCGGTCGCGGATCTCGGCCACGACCTGGTCGTACGCGGCCGGGCTCGGGACGGCGGCGACGCCGGCGTGGTTGCGGGCCGCCGCGGAGAGGAGGGCCGTCCCCCCGACGTCGATCATCTCGATCGCCTCGTCGAGCGGCACCCGGCGCTCCCCGACCTGGGGAGCGAACGGCTTCACGTTGACCACCACGAGATCGATCAGGCCGATGCCCTGCTCCGCGAGCTCGGCCAGCTGCTCGGGTCGATCGCGACGGGCGAGGATCCCGGCGTAGACGGCGGGGTGGAACGTCCTGACCAGCCCGCCGACCAGCGGGGGCACGTCGGTGAGCGCGCCGACCGGGAGGACGTCCACGCCTTCGGCGGCCAGCTGCTCGCGTGTCCCGTCGGTCGCGTAGACGTCGACGCCGAGGGCGAGGAGGTCGCGGGCGAGGGCGGCCGCGCCCTGGCGGTTGGCGACCGAGAGGAGGGCACGCACCCGGCTGGACCTCCGTATGGGTGCGCCGGGGACCTCGCGCGCACCGACAGCGCCGCCCGGGGCGCTGGGCGGCGTCACGCTCCCGGGCCCGAGTATAGCGCGCGATCGTGGCATACTCGGCCGATCGTCCCGGGTGGCCGCCCGGGACGGCGCGCGGGGCGACCGCCCCGTCGCGCGACCCTGCAGCGGCCCGCCGGCCTGCCGCCGCGCGCCCCGAGGAGGCACCGCACCGTGACGCTCCCGCCCTGGGATTACCTCTTCCTCCCGTTCAACGACGTGAACTTCCCCGATCTCTTCAACCCGATCTGGATCTTCTCGGTCGTCGGGATCGTGGCCACGGTGCTCCTCTACAACGTCCGGACCCGCCAGCTCCGCCGCCACCAGGTCTATCTCGACCTCTACGAGTGGCTCCTCTGGGCGGGGGTGATCTTCTTCTTCCTCATCCTCGTCTACGCCGTCTTCCACTTCGACTTCCTCTTCACGGTCCTGTCGATCCCGGTCGGCGTCGGCATCCTCCTGTGGATCCGGTTCGTGCGGTTCCCGCCGATCCTCGCCGCCTACGAGACGCAGCTGGCCCGGTCGCGCTACTACTCGAAGCAGAAGTTCGCCCACCCCGAGGCGACGATCCGGCCGAAGCGCGGCCCCCGCGCCTCGCGCGCCGCCCGGTCCACGCGCCGCCGCCGCTGAGGGAGGCGGGGGGCTCGGTGGAGATCCGGCGGTTCGGGGTCGGCAACCGGCGTCCGGACGGCCCGCCGCGCACCACGGGGGTCGCCGGGCAGGTGATCCACGCGGACGGGCGCGGGGTCGTCTCCGAGCTGGCCTTCTCCCGCCATGCCTCGATCGAGCCGCACTCCAACCCGAACACGACGTGGCTCGTGGTGATCGAGGGCGGTGGCTGGGCCCAGGTCGGCGACGAGCGCGCCCGGGTCGCCGCCGGCGAGGCGGTCCTCTGGCCGGCCGACGTGGTCCACGCGGCATGGACCGAGCTCTCGGAGATGCGGGCGATCGTCGTCGAGCTCACCGGAGCGGACGACGCGCACCTCCGCGGGATCCTCGACGGACGCGCGCTCGCGATCGGCGCCGGGGTCGCCGCGGCGGAGGCCGCCGACACGCCGGCCGGGAAGGCCGACGGCGAGCTCGCCGCCTCGCCGGCCGACGCCGCCCGCGCCGCGGCCGACGCCGCCCGCGCCGCGGCCGAGGGCGAGCCGCTCTAGCTCCAGCCCGGCGCCCGGCTCCGCCGACGGCCCTGCGGGTCCCCGAGCACCGCGCCGAGCTGGCCGAGGATCGCGGCCGTCGCGCCCCACACGATCCGGCCCTCGACGACGTACGCGCCGTAGCGGATCGGCCGGCCGCGGGGGTCGGGGTCGATGATGACGGGCGCCACGCCCGGAAGGAACGCAGCCACGGGCGCCTCCAGGATGGCGGCCACCTCCCGGGGGTCCGGCACGAACGCGGGACGGCGGGCCGCCACCGCGACCACCGGCGTGAGGAGGAAGTTGCTCGGCGGGATCCAGAGCGCGTCGAGGCGCCCGACGACCTCGACACCGGCGGCCACCGGGTCGAGCCCGATCTCCTCCTCTGCCTCCCGGAGCGCCGTGGCGACCGCGTCGACGTCCCCGGGATCGGCCTTGCCGCCCGGCAGCGACACCTCGCCGGAATGGTGGTCGGCCCCGTAGTCGACGCGCTCGGTGAGGACCAGGTGCGCCTCGCCGGCGGGGCCCGGGTAGACGAGGACGAGGGCCGCCGCCGGGCGGGCATCCGGTGGGGGTGCCGGACGCTCGAAGGCGGCGCCGTCGGGCAGCCGCTCGGGGCGCAGCCAGGCGGGCGGCGGCGGGAGCGGGGGGCGCGCCGCGACGAGCAGCGCGCGGACCTCGGCGGGCGTCATCGGCGCATCCTACGGGGAGGGCGCCCGCGGGTCCACGCGGGCGGGCCGCCGCTCGCCCCTAGTTCAGGCGCTCCTCGCCGCCATCCCTCTTCGTCGGCGTCCCGGTCGGGGGCAGATCCAGGATCGACCTGCGCCCGCGTGGCGGGGTGGCGGCCTCGTTGCCGCCTTCAGATGCCCCGGACCGCGCGTCGCGACGGTCGGAGGCCTCGGCCACGACGGACGCGTCCCCCTGGGTGAAGAGGAGCGTGCCGCCGACCGGGTCGGCGTCCACCCGGATGACCGCGCCCGGCCTGAAG
>Ga0209253_10001431_pt1 | contig 20904 bp, 18 predicted proteins | sample FrelakmetBRP12BR_FD_187145 | JGI IMG/M metagenome (GOLD analysis project Ga0209253, IMG submission 187145) | Freshwater lake sediment microbial communities from the University of Notre Dame, USA, for methane emissions studies - BRP12 BR (SPAdes)... | ecosystem: Environmental > Aquatic >...
GACGTGCGCCTGCTCGTGCTGCTCGGCGTCCTGATCGAGTGCCCGATCTTTCTGTGGATCTACTTCGGCAACCAGGCCGACATCGAAGGCGCAAGGACCAAGATATTCCTGCTCTTCGTCTTCGTCGAGCTGATGATCTCCATGAGCTTCGTGTCGCTGCGCTACAGCCTCTTCCAGGCGCCCCCGCACAAGTGGCTGCTGCTGGCGATGGGCTGGGAGCTCGTGCTGTTCGTGGTGCTGATCCAGTTCACCTTCGTGCGCGAGACCTTCGGCATCCGGATGCCCACCTGGCCAGACCTTGGATTGGCGCTGGCGGTCAGCGCGCTCGTGGTGGCCGCCATCGAAGCGACCAAGGCGTTTCTCAGGGCAACCGCCGGGGGCGCGACCGCAGGGCGCGCCCAGCCGATGGTCGCCGGACGGTTCGAGACATCGGCCGGCGAACCCGTCTCCGGTAGGCTGAAGGAGGCGCGCGCTCCGGTGCCCGCCGCACTAGCCGTCAGGCTTGCGCATCAAGGCGAAGGTTCCGCATCCGGTTCGCACCAAACTGCAGGAGGGAAATCCATGCTGAAGATCCTGATCCCCGTCGGTGGCACCCGCAACGACGCGTTCGCCGTGCAGAACGTGATCAAGCGGTTCATGAACAACACCGCGATGGAGGTGCACGTGGTCAACGTCCAGGTTCCCTTCTCGGCGTACGTGGCGCGCTTCTCGAGCCGCACGAACCGGGTGGATTATCACCGCGAGCAGGCGGAGAGGGCGCTCGCCCCGGTCAAGGCGATGCTGGACAAGTTCTCCATTCCCTACGCGGTGCACATGGAGGTGGGCGACCGGGCGAAAGTGATCACCGACATGGCGCGTCGCCTGCATTGCGACGAGATCGTGATGGCGACCGCGCGCAAGAACTCCCTCACGCGGCTGGTCGAGAATTCGGTCACCGACAAGGTGATCGAGCTCACGTCGGTACCTGTCGAGGTCATCGCGGGCGACTCGATGTCGAATTGGGAGCGTTACGGCATTCCGACCGCGATCGGCGCCGGGTTGGTGCTGGCGCTGGCGAGCGCGGACTGACTCGCTTTCCGATTGGGAGAGAATAGGGATGTGCCGACGCAGTTCAGGCGTGGTGCATCTCAACGGTTCGCATTCGAGTACCGATGCACAAGGAAATGGCGCAGCCGGCGCGCGGTGGGTATGGGCGCGAACTCGGTTACAGTTGCAGTTCGCAGCGCGAGGGACTGGGACCGGCGAGGGCAACGTCGACTCGAGCTGGTCTGGCGTGTTTAGGTGCGGTGGGTGGCTGGAGGTGATGCGTGAAGTTCAAGATGGCGGAAAAGTCGCTGTTCGCGATCTTGCTGCGCACTTCGTGGTGGGTGAGCTTCGCCATCGCGGCGGGAGTCATGCTCGTCGCGCGCATCGTGCTGCCGGAGCAGTACGTGGTTGGCGGCATGATGGCCGCGATTCCTTTTCTGGGGATCGGATTCGTGGCAGGGTGGCGGCAGCTGCGGGCGCCGAACGCTGCGCGCGTCGCCGCTGCCCTCAAGGTAGTCGAGTCGATGTCGTGGCGCGAGTTTTCGGCCGCACTCGAGGACGCCTTCCGCCGTGGCGGCTTTGTGACCAAGCGACTCGACGGGAGCGCTGCCGATTTCGAAATAGCCAAGGCCGGACTCACGTCGCTGGTGAGTTGCAAGCGCTGGAAGGCGGCAAGCACGGGCGTCGAATCGCTGCGCGACCTGGACGCTCTGACGAAGGCTCGGGACGCGCACGAAGGCATCTACATCGCCGTCGGAAGCTTCACCGACAACGCGCGTCGGTATGCCGCCGAGAAGAAGCTGCGGCTGCTCGAGGGCGTCGAACTTGCGCAACTGATGCGCGGCGTGTAGCGCGCCAAACAGATCGGATATCGGGCTTGCCCGGGTCCGTGGCGCGGAGTCCGAATGTCGATGCAGCGACCTACCGGTCGATGCCGCCGAAGCAGACGTATTTCACTTCGACGTACTCTTCGATCCCGTACTTCGATCCCTCGCGGCCCAGTCCCGACTGCTTGACGCCGCCGAACGGCGCGACCTCCGTCGTGATGAGCCCGGTGTTGACGCCGACCATCCCGTATTCGAGCGCCTCGGCGACGCGCCAGATCCGCCCGATGTCGCGCGAGTAGAAGTACGAGGCGAGCCCGTACTCGGTCCGGTTCGCGAGCTCGATCACCTCGGCGTCGGTGCGAAAGCGGATGAGCGGCGCGACCGGGCCGAAGGTCTCCTCGCTGAAGATCTTCATCGCGGCGGTGACGCCCGACAGCACCGTGGGCTCGAAAAACGTGCCGCCGAGCGCGTGGCGCCGGCCGCCGGTGACGACGCTCGCCCCCTGCGCCGTGGCGTCCGCGATGTGCTCCTCGACCTTGGCGAGCGCGGCGGCATCGATCAGCGGCCCCTGCGTCACGCCGGCGTCGGTTCCCGGCCCGACCTTGAGCGCCTTCACTTTCGCGGCGAGCTTCGCTGCGAAGGCGTCGTGCACGCGGTCGTGCACGAAGAAGCGGTTCGCGCACACGCAGGTCTGGCCGGTGTTGCGGTACTTGGAGACGATGGCGCCGTCTGCCGCCGCATCGAGGTCGGCGTCGTCGAACACGATGAACGGCGCGTTCCCGCCGAGCTCGAGCGAGATCTTCTTGATCGTCGGCGCGACCTGCTTCATCAGCAGGCGGCCGATCTCGGTCGAGCCCGTGAACGAGAGCTTGCGCACGACCGGATTCGCACACATCTCGCCGCCGATCGCAGGCGCATCCCCGGTGATCACGTTGAGCACGCCCGGCGGGAACCCCGCACGCTGTGCGAGCTCGGCCAGCGCGAGCGCGGAAAAGGGCGTCGCCTCGGCCGGCTTGATGACGACCGTGCAGCCGGCGGCCAGCGCCGGAGCGACCTTGCGCGTGATCATCGACGACGGAAAATTCCACGGCGTGATCGCGGCGCAGACGCCGACCGGCTCCTTGATGACGACCAGGCGCCGGTCGTTGCCGATCGTGGGGATGACGTCGCCGTAGATCCGCCGCGCCTCCTCGGCGAACCACTCGACGTACGCGGCGCCGATCGTGACCTCGCCGCGCGCCTCGGCGAGCGGCTTGCCCTGCTCGCTCGTCAGGATCAGCGCGAGGTCGTCGACGTTCGCCATCATCAGCTCGAACCACCGGCGCAGGATCCCGCTGCGTTCCTTCGCGGTCTTCGCGCGCCAAGCCGGCCACGCGGCGGCGGCGGCCTCGATCGCGCGCCGGGCCTCGGTCGCGCCCATCAGCGGCGCCGTGCCGAGCTTCGCGCCGGTCGCGGGGTTCACGACCGTCATCGTCGCGCCCGACACGGCGTCGGCCCATTCGCCGGCGATGTAGCACCGCTGTCCCAGCAGCGTCGGATCGTTGAGCGGGAGCGCGGACGTCCGCTCGGGGATGTCGTCGGGTGCCATGCGAGTCTCCGGAAGTATCGGCGTGCGCGCGATCGCGCGCGAAAGGCGGTCGCGTCGGCATCATTGTAGCGAACAAGCATGACGCCGGCCGCGCGGCGATGTAACGCTGCGCGTCATGCTTCTGCCGGTTTTCGTCACATTGAGCCGCACGCCGGCAGGGAATGACAGGCATGCGATCGCGACTGCCGAAACGGGACAGCGTGATCCCGCAACGCCGATCAGGGGTTTCGCGCCGCTCGTCCGCGTCAGCCGCGGGCGTTATGACAACGGCATACGACTTGCGTCGTCGACGATGCGCCGGGCGATCGCCGCAATGCAAACGCGGCATTCCGCCGACATCAATTTCGCGCCTCGGCGCGATCAATATGTACTTCACAAGCGGCAACGGGGGTCTCTTGCACACGTTCGAATCAGCGGTGAACCGAATCCGCAGGGCCGGGACCTGCGTCGGCGTCGCGGCGCGCGCTCCGCACGATGCGCAGTGCCCGCGTGGCGGGCCACGCGCGCACCGTGCGCACAACGCGCGACCGCGCGGTTTCACGGCCCTCGAGCTGATCACCACCGTCGCGATCGTCGCGATCCTCGCGAGCATCGCGCTCCCCAGCTACGTCGACTACCTGCGGCGCTCGCGGCTGACCGACGGCTTCCAGGCGATGGCGCAGTTCCGCACGCGCATGGAGCAGGCATTCCAGGACAACGGCAACTATGGCATCGCCGGCGGCCCGTGTGCGGTCGCGGTCCCCGCGGCGTCGGCGTATTTCAGCTTCGGTTGCACGCTGGGCGCGGGCGGCGCGTCGTTCACGATGACGGCAACCGGGAGCGGTTTCATGAATGGCTACGCCTACGCCGTCGACGATGCCGGTAACCAGAACACGACGGCGTTTCCGGGTGCGGTGGTACCGGTCGCGTGCTGGCTGACCCGGAGGGGAGAATGCTGATGAACCAACGCGGATTCACGCTGGTCGAGCTGATGGTCGCGCTGACCGTCATGCTCTTTCTGCTGCTGTCGGGAATGCCGACGCTGGGCACCTACATGGGCAACGTCAGGCTGCGCGTCGGATCGGAAGGCATGCTCGACGGCATGGCGCTCGCGCGCAACGAGGCGATACGGCGCAACACCACGGTGCTGTACCGGTACACCGGCGCCGAGTGGTTCGTCGTGCTCCCCGGGGCCAACGGCGGGCCCGACACGACGCTCGTGCGTCGCGCGGCGGCCGCGAACAGCGCGCTGAGTCTGACTCCCACTGCAGGGCAGGTGGCGTTCAGCGGCAGCGGCCGGACCTTCCCGGCGGGCGCCGCGCTCGCCATCCAGCTGACGAATCCGGCGGCGGGCGCGTGCCGTGCGGTCGGCGGCGAAGTCACGTGCCTGCGGATCGAGCTGCCGGCATCGGGTGAACCGCGCCTGTGCGACCCCGCGGCGGCGGCCGGCACGCCCAAAGCCTGCTGACGAGGAGACACTGCAATGCCCTCACCGATCGAGCAACGGGGCTTTGCGCTGCTGGACGCGCTCGTCTCCATCGCGATCTTCGGGCTCGGGATCACCGGGCTCGCCGGATTGCAGGCGACGCTGCTCGCGCACAACACGCAGTCCAGCCACCGCGTGCAGGCGGCGGCCTTCGCCAACTCGCTCGTCGGCATCGCGCTCGCCGACACGGCCAACCTGAGCTGCTATGCGGCGACCAGCGGCTGCCACAGCACCGTCGCCAGCGCCGCGCTCGCCTCCTGGCGGCAAGAGGTCGTCGCCGGCCTTCCCGGCGCGGCCGACGCGCCGCCGCAGCTCGAGCTCGGCAGCGACGGCATCTTCACGGTCCGCCTGTTCTGGAAGCTGCCGCGCGAGGACGTCACGCACAACTACGTGCTGGTGACGCAGGCGCCGGCGGGGACGTAGGCGATGCCGGTCATGGAACGCGAGCGGGGCATGACCATCGTCGAGCTGATGGTGGCGGTCGTCGTCGGGATGTTCGTCGTTCTTGCCGCCACGGGGACACTGAGCTTCATGGAAGCGAGCAAGCGGACGAGCATGGGCGGCAACAGCGCGCTCGAGAATGGCGTCGCCGTGATCACCGCGCTCGAGCACGACGTGAAGATGGCGGGGCTGGGATTTTCGGCGCTGGGCAAGATCGCCTGCCCGACCATCAACCTCTATCACGCCGGCACGAAGCGGCTCGACAACGCGCCGTTCCTGCCGGTCGCGGTGACGACCGGCGTCGGCGCGCCCGACGCGGTGACCGTCACCTACGCCGACTTCACGCTGGCTGCGGCCCCGTCGACGCTCTTCCTGCCGATGACCTCGCCCGATGCGGAGGTCGTCCTGGAAAACGCCGGCGCGGTCGCCGCGGGGGGCATCGCCGTGCTGTCGAATCCGGGCTCGTCCGACCCGTGCACGGTGATCAGCGTGACCGGCGTCGTGATCAATCCGCCCGGCACGATCCGCATCAGCCACGCGGCCACCGGGCCGTTCAACCCGCCGAGCGTCGCATCGACGTTCTCCCATGCGGTGGCGTACGGGATGGGCGCGTCGATCAACCAGGCGGACGGGCTGACGTGGACGACCTATCGCGTGAGCGCGGCGAACCGGCTCGAGCTCGTGAACAACCTGACCGGCGAGGTGCAGCTGCTCGCCGACAACGCGGTCGGGCTCAAGGTCCAGTACGGCGTCACCGCGGCGCCCGGGACGACCACGATCACCGACTGGGTGGACGCCACCGACGCCTGGGCCGCGCCGACCGCGGCGCAGGTGGCGCAGATCCGCGCGATTCGCGTCGGCGTCCTGGTGCGCAATCCGCAGAAGGAGAAGCCTTCCGTCCTCGGCGGCGCCTGCGACGCGACGACCGCGGTTCCGGCGGCGTGGCCGGGCGGGCCGACCTACGACTACATCGCCACGCAGCCCGAATGGCAGTGCTACCGGTACCGCAGCATGAGGACCACGATTCCCCTCAAGAACCTGAACTGGGCGGGGGTCGCGTGAGCGTACTTCCGCGCCGGCAGGCGGGTGTCGCCCTGCTGCTCATCCTGGTCGTGCTGGGCGTGCTGCTGCTTGCCGCCGCGGCGCTGCTGCGCAACAGCGAAACGGCGGCGCTCATCGCCGGCAACATCACGTTCAAGCAGGCGGCGCTCCAGGCAGCGGACATCGCGGTCAATCAGGCGGTGGCCGACCTCACGAGCCGCGCGGATCTCGAGACGACGGTCCCCGGCGTGTACGTCGCGACGCGCCTCGCGACCGACGGCAACGGGCTTCCCGAGAGCTTCGACTGGTCCGCCGTCCAGTCGCAGAGTGTCGGCACGCTGCGGCTCCAGTGGGTCGTGGACCGGCTGTGCGTCCCCCCGCTGCCGGTCACCAACCCGATCGCGCAATGCCAGGTCAACTCGCTCGCGACCACCGGATCGAACAAGGTGGGATCGCCCGATTACAAGAGCACCACGACGTACTTCTATCGCGTGACCGTGCGGGCCCGCGGGCCCAAGAACGCCGAATCGTTCGTCCAGTCGGTGGTCTCGCGGTAACGAACCGCGTCCGCCGCGGTGGCGGACGGCAGCCAGTCCCAAGCAATCCAGCGGAGCCCCCATGAAGCCGACACTGTCGAGACAGATCCTGACCGCTGCCCTTGCGTTCCAGCTGGGGCTGCCCGCGCCCGTCGCAGCGGCGATCACCGACATCGCCAGCGTGCCCGTGGGCAGCAGTAGCACGGTCAAGCCGAACGTCGTGTTCGTCCTCGACGACTCGGGTTCGATGGATTTCGAGGTGCTGCTCGGCACCAACGACGGCGCATTCTGGTGGGACGGCACGGCGCGCAGCGGCTGGGAAGCAGGCGGTGCCCCGAAGTACAACACGGCGGGGGCGGCGAGCGGAAGCTGGTACAAGTACTCCCATCTGTTTCCCAACGGCTGCGCGCAGGAGACGCGCCGGGACTGCGACGCGATCCCCGGCAACGCGCATTTCGCGATCCCGCCGACGCCGCAATTCGCGTCGCTGCGCAGCTCCGCGTACAACCCCCTGTACTACAACCCGCGGATCACCTATCAGCCGTGGGCGCCGGCCTACATCAGCGGCGCGACGCGAACCTTCGGCAACGCCGCGCCGACCGCGGCGCGCAGTCACCCGTGGTTCGGCGGCGGCACTCCGGTGACCATCAACCTCACCCAGACCCTCTCCAGCCAGGCGGGCAACTGGATCTTCGTGATGCAGCCCGGGATGGTGATCCCGGGAGCGACGATCCCGGGCATCACGGCCAAGCAGAACAACGGCGGCAGCTTCGTCGCGGTCACCACCGACTACACGGTCGCAGCCGGCGAGTACTGGGTCGTCTCCATTCCGTACTTCCCGGCGACCTACTGGATGCCGGACCCGGTGTGCACGAGCGACCCCGATTGCGCGACGGCGCCCGACGGCGTCGCGCTGCGCCGCTACGAGATCAAGCCGGGCAACACGTTCCCGGGCGGGCGCGCCTACGCCGACGAGCTGCAGAATTTCGCGAACTGGTTCACCTATCACCGCAAGCGCAAGCTCATGCTCGCTGGGGCCGCCGGGCTGGTGCTGAACCAGGTCAGGGGCCTGCGCGGGGGCATCGTCCAGCTCAACAATCTCGGCAGCGTGACGATGTACGACGCCAACAGCGCGGCGGACAGCCAGAACCTGCGCGCGCTGCTCGGCACGGTCTACCAGAATCCGAGCAGCGGCGGCACGCCCGCGCGCGAGGCGCTGCAATACGTCGGGCAGCAGTACCTCAACAACGGCAACCTGATCCAGTACGCGTGCCAGCGGAACAACGCGTTCGTGATGACGGACGGCTTTGCCCAGGTCAACAACGCGATCGCCGTCCCGAGCTACAGCCAGGCGACGTGGGGAGCGGCCCCGCCGTACGCGACCACGACGAGATCATCGCTCGCCGACATCGCGCTCGCCTACTACACGATCAATCTCAAGCCGTCGCTGCCGACAGGGCAGGTAGCCTACGACGTGCTCGACACGTCGCCCGCCGCCGACCGCAACTCCAATCTGCACATGACGACGTACGCGATGACGCTGGGCACCAAGGGCACGATCTTCAACACGCCGGCGCAGCCGGCCAGCGTCTACGCCAATCCGCCGACGTGGCCGGCACCCACGGTCGACCGGAGCCCCACGGCGGTCGACGACCTCTGGCACGCGACCATCAACAGCCGCGGGCTGATGTTCGACGCGACCGATCCCGTCACCGCCGCGGCGAGGATCCAGGCGACGATCAACGACATCATCTTCCGCTCCGCGCCGGAGTCGGCGGTCGCGGTATCGAACGTCAACCTGCGGACCGGCGACAATTCGGCGTTCGTGTCGAGCTACAACCTCGCGTCCTGGTACGGCGAGCTCGGCGCCTACCCGGTCGACGTCGTCACCGGCAACGTAATGCAGACCACGCCGACCTGGACCGCGCGCGACCAGCTCGACGCCCGCGACCCGAACACGCGGCTCATCGGCACCTACGACGGCACCTCGGGGATTCCGTTCCGCTGGGCGAGCCTGCCGCTGGCGATGCAGACGACGCTGACGCCGAGCGGCGTCGCGACCGACGGTCAGGCGCTCCTCGCGTGGGTGCGCGGGGATCGCTCGCGCGAAGGGACGAGCCTCCGCCAGCGCATGCACCTCCTCGGGGACATCGTCGACGCCGAGCCCGTGTACGTGAAGGGCGTGCAGATCTCGCTCGTGAATCCCGGGTTCACCGCCTTCCAGTCGAGCGTCGCGGCGCGCACGCCGATGGTCTATCAGGCGGCGAACGACGGGCTGCTGCACGCGTTCGACGCGGCGACCGGCGCGGAGCGCTGGGCCTATGTCCCGAGCGGGTCGCTGGCGCACTTCCCGCCGCTCGCCTCGCCGCTCTACACGCACCGGTTCATCGTCGACGGCACGCCGGCCGTCGGCGACGTGAGCTTCGGCGGCGCGTGGCACACCGTGCTCGTGGGTGGACTGCGCGGCGGCGGCGCCGGGTACTACGCGCTCGACGTCACGTCGCCGGCGGCCGCCAGCGAAGCCGACGTCGCCGCGAAGGTGCTGTGGGAGTTCCCCAACGCCGGCACGCCCGCGGCGGTGCGCAACAACCTCGGGCTCTCATTCGGCAAACCCGTGCTCGTCGAAACCGTCGGGTCCGGCTGGGTCGTGCTCGTCACGTCCGGCTACAACAACACGGCCGGAGACGGCAAGGGCCACCTGTTCGTGCTGAACGTCGCCAACGGGTCGGTCATCGCCGACCTCGTGACGACGGCAGGATCGCCATCGACGCCGTCGGGTCTCGCGCAGGTCTCCGCGTTCACGGACAACGCGCGCGCGTCGGCCGTCGCGAAGTACGCGTACGGCGGCGACCTGCTGGGCAATCTCTGGAAGTTCGATCTCTCCGGTTCGTCGCCCGCATCGTGGAGCGTGACTCAGCTCGCGGTCCTGCGCGACGGCGGCGGCAATCCGCAGCCCGTCGCGGCCGCGCCCGAGCTCGGCAACATCGACGGCAAGCCTCTCGTTTCCATCGGCACCGGCAGGCTGCTCGGCGAAAGCGACGTCACCGACACGAGCGTCCAGTCCGTCTACACGATTCTCGACACCGGCACGGCGCTGGGCGACGCCCGCGGCGGTTCGCTCGTCCGGCGAACGGCGGTCGTGGCGGCGAACGAGAACCGGACGGTGACGGGCGACCCCATCGACTGGACCACGAAGCGGGGCTGGTATCTCGATCTGCCGGGGCTGGGCGAGCGCGCCAACACCGACCCCAGCGTCGCATTCGGCGCGCTGGTGCTCACCACCAACCAGCCGTCGCCCCTCGAATGCTCGTCGAAGAATTTCATCTACGCACTCGACGAGCGGCAGGGCGTGCAGGAGCCGGACCGCAATTTCGACACGGCGACCGGGCTCCCCTGGGCGGGAATGTCGCTGGGAAACACGATCGCGTCGCGGCCCGTCCTGATCTCGCTCCCGTCGGGCAGGGTCGACGCGCTGGTGCACCGCGCCGACAACACCGTCGCATCGGCCCGCTTGCCGATCGTCGGCAGCACGATGGTGGCGCGCCGGCTGTCGTGGCGCGAGATCCTGCGCTGACGACGCGGCTCGCGCCGCGGCCTCCTTGCACTCACCAGACCGCATGCCGGTCAACGCGTCGGCCGCCGGCGTCGACTCGCCCCGGTCGCATCCCCGTGCGCTACCCGCGCACGGGGCCCCTGCTTCCCGGCTCGCGCCGCGACCGCTAATCCCAGCGCACGAGCCCGGTGTACGCGGTGCCGAGGACCACGGCACCGAACACGATCCGGTACCACGCGAACGGCAGGAAGTCGTGGTGCGCCACGTAGCGGATCAGCCAACGCACGCAGGCGAACGCCGAGACGAACGCGGCCGCGAAGCCCGCGCCGAACGCGGGCAGCGATTGCGCGGACAGCAGCGCCGCGTCCTTCCACAACGAGTACCCGGTGGCGGCGAACAGCGTCGGGATCGCGAGGTAGAACGAGAACTCGGTCGCCGCGACGCGTGACAGGCCGAAGAGCATGCCGCCGATGATCGTCGCTCCGGAACGCGAGGTGCCGGGGATCAGCGCGAGCGACTGGGCGAAGCCGACCTTCAGCGCGTCGGTCCAGCGCATCGCGTCGACCGAGGCGACGCGCACGACCTCGGGCCGCGCGCGCTGCCGCCGCTCCGCCCAGATGATGACGAAGGCACCGACGACGAACGCGCACGCCACGGGAACGGGTGCGAAGAGGTGCGCCTTGATCGCCTTCCCGAACGCGAGGCCGAGAAGCCCGGCCGGCAGAAACGCCACGCCGAGGTTCAGCACGAAGCGCTGCGCCGCGCGGTCCGTGAACAGCCCCCGCAGGACCGCGCCGAGCTTCGCCCGGAACTCCCAGCACACGGCGAGGATCGCGCCGGCCTGGATCACGATCTCGAAGGTCTTCGCCTGTTCGCCGGTGTAGCCCGTGAGCGAGCCCGCGACGATCAGATGCCCGGTGGAGGAGACCGGCAGGAACTCGGTCAGGCCCTCGACGATGCCGAGGAGCACGGCGGTGAGGAGCGTGGGCTGGTCCAAGGCGCTATCGCGATGAGGGGATGGGAGAGAGTCGACCGCCGGGAGGGTGCGCGACCGCCGCAACGCTCCGGACCCCGCGCCCACGTCGACGCAAACGGGCCGGCGGTCCGGGGCCGCCCGGCATCCGCAACGTCGGGCGGCGCAGCCGGCGACCGGTCTGCGCCGGCCCGGGCGTCAACCCGTCTTCGACTTCGTCAGCAGGGCGAGTGCCTGCGCCACCATGTCGTTCTCGTTGTCGGGCACCTGGCCCTGCGGCGTGAACTTGTCGATGATCTGCGGCAGCGTCTGCGCGAGCCCGCCCGCGGCATCGCCGTGCGAAAGCCCGAGCTGCTGCGCGATCTGTCCGATCGCGCCGCTGCCCAGCACCTCCTGCAGCGCGTCCGCCGAGATCGGCATATTCTGGCCCGTGCCCTGCCACGAATCGGCCTGATTGGCGTAGCCACCCTGCCGGAATTTGTCGAGCATTCCGCCCACGCCGCCGTTCTGCTGCAGCAGTTGCAGCACGATCTGCATCATCGGGCTCTGCTGCTGCCCGCTGCCGCCGTGCATACCGCCCATCGCACTGCCCAGGATATCGTCCAGCATGCCCATCGCTCACCTCGTCATTGGTTGGGTGTTGACCGATTGTCTCACGCACGGCCGCCCGCGCGACGCCCCATCGTGGCCGGTTGGAAGCCGCCCCGCGACGAAGTCAGGCGGCCTTCTGACGCACGTGGAGATGCGCCTCCGCGGCGGGATAGCCGGCCGCGCCGAACGTCTCGCGGATCGTCCGGTTTCCGTCGAAATACACCTGCCAGTAGTGCGCGGTGTTGCAGTAAGGCCGCACCGCGAGCACCGGTCCGCGCTCGTTGAACGTCAGGATCTCGACGTCGGGCTTCGGCTCGGCGACCACGTTGGCGATCCGCGGCAGCGCTTCCTTGAGCCGCCGCACGGCATCGGCCGGGTCCACGGTGTGGTCGAGCTGCGCGGTGAGCTCGACCCTGCGGTAGGGATTGTTGCTGAAGTTCTTGATCGTGCCGCCCATGATCTTCGCGTTGCCGACCATCGTCTGCACGTTGTCGGGCGCGTCGATCGTCGTGTTGAAGAGGCCGATCATCCGCACCGTTCCCTCGACGTCGCCTGCCAGCACGTAGTCGCCGACCTTGAACGGCCGCAGGACGAGGATGAAGACGCCGGCGGCGAAGTTCGACAGCAGGCCGCCCCACGCCGCCCCGACCGCGATGCCGAGGCCCGCCACCAGCGCCGCGAACGACGTCGTCTCGACGCCGAAGTAGCCGAGGATCGCGACGACCAGGATGATGTTGAGCGCGACGGTGATGACCGAGCCGATGTAGCGAATGACGGTCGGCTCGACCTTCTGCCGCTCGAGCGCGCGCATGACGAGGTTCGAGGCGACGCCGATCAGCATCCGCCCGATGATGTAGGCGGCGATCGCGCCGAGCACCTTCAGGCCGAAGGTGACGAGCACCGGTTTGGCGGTTTCGAGCATGCCGGACAGATCCATGAATGACCTCGAAGAGACGGATGGCTGGAGGGGACGCGGGCGCCGCCGACGGAACGGGCCGCCGCGCGGGGCCGCGAATTATCGCGCAGGGACTGCGCGCGCGGCAAGCGACCCGGCGGGCCGCCTCAGGGTCCGGGGGCGCCGAGCTCCGCGCACAGCCGCGCCACGGTCGCCTTGAGTGCCGCGAGCTCGTCCTGCAGGTGCGCGACGTTGGCCTTGAGCGCGGCGATCTCGGACACCGTGACGGCTCCGTCGCCGGCGGCGTCGGCCGCGGCGCGCGGCGGCGCCTCCGCGACGGGCGGCCCCGACAGCAGGTGCGCCCAGCGGGTCTCGCGGGTGCCGGGCTGGCGCGGCAGCTCGACGACGAGCGCGCCCTCCGGCCGGGCCGCGAGCTCGTACAGGAAAGCCTCGACCGCGGACAGGTCGGCAAACCGGTGCAGGCGATCGCAGCCGACGCGCAGCTCGCCGACGGTCTGGGGCCCGCGCAGCATCAGCACAGCGACGAGCGCCACGGCCTGCGCGGGGATCGCGAGCACGCGCCCCACGTTGTGCGCGTAGCGCATCACGCGGCCGCCGCTCGACTCCACGACCAGCGACAGCGTCTTCAGGTGGTCGATCGCCGACTGGACCTCGGCTTCGCTCGCGTCGAGGATCGGATCGCGGCTCGTCTTCTGATTGCAGCCGGCGGTGAGCGCGAGCAGCGTGAGCGGATAGGTGTCGGGCACCGTGTGCTGCTTCTCGACCAGCACGCCGAGAACGCGGGTCTCGAGCAGCGAAAGGGTGGGAAGGGTCATGGACAGGAGCCGGTGTGTGCGCAATCCGTCCAGTGTAGCGCCTCGGCCGCACCCGGCGCGACCGCGCCGACCCGTCGTCGCCCCCGCCCGTCCGTGCCGCTCCGGCAGTCGCGGCCGTACGCGGAGCACCGGGCGCGTCCTGTCGTGGATCAAGGAAAGGCCGGCGCGGGATTCGTATGATGCGCGGATCGCCGCCTTCCCGGCCGCCGCGGGGCTCGCCCATGCAACTCGCCGAATCGCTCCTTCACGCACTCGCGGCGCACGGCGCGCGCGAGATCTTCGGCATTCCCGGCGATTTCGCGCTGCCGTTCTTCAAGGTGATCGAGGAATCGCGGATTCTCCCGCTCTACACGCTCTCGCACGAGCCGGCGGTGGGCTTCGCCGCGGACGCCGCGTCGCGGATGAACTGCGCGCTGGGCGTGGCGGCCGTGACCTACGGGGCCGGGGCGCTCAACGTCGTCAACGCGGTGGCGGGCGCGTACGCGGAGAAGTCGCCGATCGTCGTGATCTCGGGCGCGCCGGGCAAGGGGGAGGCGAGCACCGGCCTGCTGCTGCACCACCAGGCGAAGACGCTCGACTCGCAGCAACGGATCTTTCGCGAGATCACGTGCGACCAGGCCCGCCTCGACGATGCGCGCCGCGCCCCGGCCGAGATCGCGCGCGTGCTGCGCCGCTGTCTCGCCGAATCCCGCCCGGTGTACGTCGAGCTGCCCCGCGACATGGTCGGCGCGAGCTGCGATGCGGTGACGCCGCTGCCGCCGGAGCCGGTCGACGGCGACGCGCTCGCCGCGTGCGTCGACGACATCCTCGCGCGCCTCGCCGCTGCGCGCTCGCCCGTCTTGATGGTGGGCGTCGAAGTGCGCCGCTTCGGCCTGGAGTCGCGGGTCGCCGCGCTCGCGGCGCGGCTCGGCCTGCCGGTGGTCACGAGCATGATGGGGCGCGGGCTCCTGTCCGGCACCGACACGCCGCCGCTCGGGACCTACCTCGGCGTGGCGGGCGCGCCGGACATCACCGAGCGCGTCGAGCAGTCCGATGCGCTGTTCCTGCTCGGCGTCATCATCTCGGACACCAATTTCGGGGTCTCCGCCCGGCAGATCGACCTGCGACGCACGATCCGCGCGTTCGACCGCGCGGTGACGCTCGGCTTTCACACGTACGCCGACATTCCGCTCGCGGCGCTCGTCGACGCCCTGCTCGCGCGAGTCTCGCCGCGGGCGGCGCCCCCGCCGGCCGCGCCGCCCGCGTATCCGCGCCACCTGCCGGCCGACGATGCGCCGATCGCGCCGGAAGACATTGCGTGCGCGGTCAACGACCTGATGGCCGAGCGCGGGCGCCTCCCGATCGCGACGGACGTCGGCGATTGCCTTTTCACGGCGATGGACATCGAGCACACCGCGCTGATCGCGCCCGGCTACTACGCGTCGATGGGGTTCGGCGTGCCGGCAGGGCTCGGGCTGCAGGCGGCGACCGGCCAGCGGCCGCTGATCCTGGTCGGCGACGGGGCCTTCCAGATGACGGGCTGGGAGCTCGGCAACTGCCGCAGGTACGGCTGGGACCCGATCGTGATCGTCTTCAACAACAGGAGCTGGGAGATGCTGCGCGCGTTCCAGCCCGAGTCGCGCTTCAACGATCTCGACGAGTGGGACTTCGCGGCGGCGGCGCGCGCGCTCGGAGGCGAAGGGGAGCGCGTGCGCACGCGGCGGGAACTCGTCGCGGCGCTGGCGCGGGCCGCGCGGACGCGCGGGCGCTTCCAGCTGATCGAAGCGATGATTCCGCGCGGGGCGCTGTCGCCGACGCTGGCGCGCTTCGTCGCCGGCGTGAAGCGGGTGAGCGCCGCCGGGCCGTCCCAAGGCGCTCGCCCCCTGGGGGGGACGGCGCGGAGCGACGTTCGGGGGGAACGTACCCGCGCGGGGAAATCGCCGTGACGGCGGCCCCTACTTGCCGCAGACGTGCTTCGTCACCATCGCCGCGGAGCTGCCCTCCGGCTCCTTCAGGTACTCGATCTTCGCCGCCTTGTTCCGGGCGAACGCCTGGTTCTTCGCCTCGTTCTCGAACAGGATGACCTCGACGCCCGCGGCCGTCATGTCCTTGCAGCGCACGCGCATCTGCGAGCGCATGCTGGTGATGGCGCCCTGCAGCGTGTCGACCGGCGTCTTGAGCTCGGTGCGGAAGGTGACCGACGTGACGCCGCCCGCGGCCTTGATGCTCGCCTTGTCGACGTAGATCCGGTTGCCGTTGGCGTTCTCGCCGAGCGGTTGCCAGTCGGCGGTGGCGGCGAACGCGGCCCCCGCCACGCCCGCGACGACGATTGCAAGTCCGATGCGCATGGCGCGCCCCCTTCGCTCTCGACGGGTGTGCGGTCGATACCGACCCCTTGACCGGCGGCCGTCACCCTGCCAGCCCATTGTGCAAAGCCGGGCGGGCACGGGCCTTGTCCGGGATCAAGGTCGCGCCGCTTCGCCGGTGCTGCTATCGTTGGGGGATGCGGTCGATCCGCCGGCCGCCGGCGCTTCCCATCCGCGCACCGAACGCACCCGGAAGGAACCATGGCCCACGCCCCCGAAGTCACCAACATGGCGGTGTTCTGCGATTTCGAGAACATCGCGCTCGGCGTCCAGGACGCGAAATACGACAAGTTCGACATTGCCAAGGTACTGGAGCGCCTGCTGCTCAAGGGCAGCATCGTCGTCAAGAAGGCCTACTGCGACTGGGAGCGCTACAAGTCGTTCAAGGCGCCGATGCACGAGGCCTCGTTCGAGCTGATCGAGATCCCGCACGTGCGGCAGTCGGGCAAGAATTCGGCCGACATCCGGATGGTCGTCGACGCGCTCGACCTCTGCTACACGAAGTCGCACGTCGAGACGTTCGTCATCATCAGCGGCGACTCGGACTTCTCGCCGCTGGTCTCCAAGCTGCGGGAGAACGACAAGGTCGTCATCGGCGTCGGCGTCAAGAACTCGACGTCGGACCTGCTGATCGCGAACTGCGACGAGTTCATCTTCTACGACGACCTCGTGCGGGAGAAGAAGAAGGCTGCGCCGCGCAAGCCTTCGGCGCGGGCGCCCGCCGGATCGGCGAAGCCCGCGGCGGCGACGGGCGGCGAGGTGCCCGGCCCCGCGAAGAAGGGGGACGACGAGCGCCGGCAGGAGGCGCTCGACCTGATCCTCGGGACGATCGAGGCGCTCGTCGCCGAGCGCGGCGACGAGGAGAAGATCTGGGGGTCGATGGTCAAGCAGGCGCTGAAGCGGCGCAAGCCCGGCTTCAACGAGTCGTACTACGGGTTCCGCTCGTTCAACGGGATGCTGGAGGAAGCGGAGCGGCGCGGCAGCCTCAAGCTCGAGCGCGACGAGAAGTCCGGCGGCTACCTCGTCCGGCTGGCGTCGAACGGCGACTGAATTGCAGCGGGTCCGGCTTCAGCCGGACGCGACGAGGCCGCGAAGCGCAAGCGGCCTGAAGGCGGCTCCGGGTTGTCAGGGAGAAGGGCGACGTGAGAGCGGAATGGTTCCGCAATCTTTCCTGGCGCGACGCGCTCGCGGTCGGTGTTCCCACGCTGCTGCTCATCGCGCTTGCGTTCTGGATCGCGTCGCGGTTCATGCAGTCGGCGCCGCCGAATCATCTGGTGATGGCGACCGGCGCCCCCGGTGGCACGTACCAGCGCTACGGCGAGCAGTATCGCCGATACCTCGCGAAGTACGGCGTCACGCTCGAGCTCAGGCCGTCGGGCGGGGCGGCCGAGAACCTTGCGTGGCTCCGCGAAGGCAAGGTGGACGTCGCGCTTGTCCAGGGTGGCGTGGCCGGCCCGCCGCCCGCCGACGACGGCGAGCCGCCGGTCGTGTCGCTGGGCGCTCTCTACTACGAGGCAGTCTGGGTGTTCCAGCGATCCGACAAGCCGCCGACGGACCGGCTGGCGGGACTCGCGGGCCGAAACATCGCGGTCGGCGTCGAGGGCTCCGGCACCCGGTTGCTGGCGCTGCAGCTGCTCGGGGACAGCGGCGTCGACGCGAACAACGCGAAGCTGCTGCCAATCGGAGGCCAGCAGGTCCTCGCGGCGCTCGACGCGGGCGAGATCGACGCGGTGTTCCAGGTCGCAGGGGTCGAGGCGCCAATCCTCGCCGACCTGTTGCGCCGGCGCGACCTGACGCTCGTCAGCCTGGTCCACGCGCCTGCCTACGCGAAGCGCATGGGCCATCTGACGGCCCTGACCGTGCCGCGCGGCGTCGTCGACATCGCCGCCGATCTGCCTCCGCGCGACATCTCGACGGTCGCCGTCACGGCGAACCTCCTGGCGCGCAACGAAGTCCATCCGGCACTCATGTACCTGCTGCTGGAGACCGCGTCGGCGGTCAACGGCGGCCACGTCCGGCTCGCCGAGGCCGGAACGTTTCCGAACGCGCGGGCCCAGGACGTGCCGGTTGCCGAGGAAGCGCAGCGCTACTTCAAGTCGGGGAAGCCGTTCCTGCAACGCTACCTTCCGTATTGGGCAGCCAACTTCGTGGACCGGATGCTGATCCTGCTGATCCCGGTGTTCGCGGTCCTGATCCCGGCGATCAAGCTGCTGCCGGTCCTGTACGGCTACCGGCTCAAGGCGCGGATCGTCCGGTGGTACGCGCAGCTCGACGCGGTCGAGACCGAGCTGTCCGGCACGCCCGATCGGGCGCAGATCGACGGGTGTCTCGCGCGGCTCGACGCCGTCGAACGGGAAATCAATGCCGCGCACATGCCGAAGTGGTTCGCCGAACAGGTGTACTTGCTGCGCGCGGCGATCGACCTCGTGCGGGAGCGGCTGGGCAGACCCGGCGCGAAGGTGATCCCGGGATTCCGCGAGCATTGAGGCGGCGGACGCCACGACCTGCCCGCGCCCCGTTCCGGGCGCCGTCTTGAAGGAGAGCGGCTCCGCCCTCATTTAGGGCGGCAAGGATCATGGAGGAACGCGATGCGTGACGCACGTCCTGCCGCGGTGGCGGGGATGTTCTACCCGGAGACGCCTGCGGCGCTTGCCGCCGACGTCCGGGCGCATCTCGCCCGGGGTGTGAGCACCCCGGCGTCGAACGCGACGCCGCCCAAGGCGCTGATCGTGCCGCACGCCGGTTTCGTCTATTCGGGCCCGATCGCGGGGTCGGCGTACGCGTTGCTTGCCGCAGCGCGCGACACGATCGAGCGCGTCGTGCTGTTCGGCCCGACGCACCGCGTCCCGGTCCGCGGCCTCGCGCTGCCGACCGTGCGCGCCTTCGCGACGCCGCTGGGGGCAGTCGCCGTCGATCGCGAGGCCTGTGCCAGCGCGCTCGCGCTGCCGCAGGTCTGCGCGAGCGACGCGGCGCACGCGCTCGAGCATTCGCTGGAGGTCCAGCTCCCCTTCCTGCAGGAGGTGCTCGGGGCATTCCGCATCGTGCCGTTCGCCGTCGGCGACGCGACTGCCGCGGAAGTGGCCGAGGTCATGGAGCTGCTCTGGGGCGGCCCGGAGACGCTGATCGTCGTGAGCTCCGACCTGTCGCACTACCATCGCTACGCGGAGGCGCGCGAGATGGATCGCGCCACCGGCGAGGCCATCGTCGCGCTGTCGGCCACGCTCGACCACGAGCAGGCGTGCGGCGCGACCCCGATCAACGGACTGCTGCGGGCCGCGCGCCGCCGCGCCCTCGAACCGCGGCTGCTCGACCTGCGGAACTCCGGCGACACCGCGGGCGACCGGTCCCGCGTCGTGGGTTATGGCGCGTTTGCGTTCGGTGAAGCGGGGAGCAGGCATGAGCCAGGCGGGCGAAGCCAAGGCCCGAAGGGCGCGTCGCCGGGCGATTGCGCATGAGGCCGACCATGGGACGAATCGGCATTCGACGACGGTGGTGGAGGCCGAGACGTGGACGAGCTTGACCTCGGCCGCACGCTGCTCGCGATCGCGCGGAGGACGATCGGCGCGCAGCTGGGCCTCGCGACCGCGAGCGACTCGCGTCACGCCGCGCTGGCGCAACCGGCTGCCACGTTCGTGACGCTGAAGCAATCCGGCGAGCTCCGCGGCTGCATCGGCTCGCTCAAGCCCATTCGTCCCCTCGGCGTGGACGTGCGCGAGAACGCGATCGCCGCCGCGTTCCGCGACCCGCGCTTCCCGCCGCTGTCCGTCCGCGAGTACGAGGTGACATCCGTCGAAGTGTCGCTGCTGTCGGCGGACGAGCGCATCGACGTCGCGACCGAGGCCGACCTGGTCGCGCAGCTCCGCCCCGGGATCGACGGCCTCGTTCTCCAGCATGGCGTGCAGCGTGCCACCTTCCTGCCGCAGGTCTGGGAGACGCTGCCCGAGCCCCGCGAGTTCGTCGCGGCACTGAAGCGCAAGGCAGGGCTGCCCGTCGATTTCTGGAGTCCGCGGATGATGGTCTCCCGCTATGGGGTGACCAAGTGGGCGGAGAGCGAATTCGCGGCGAGCGAGGAGGAACGATGAGCAATTTCCCCGGCCGCTGGTGGCATCGCACGGACGACGGGCGCGTCCAGTGCGACCTCTGCCCGCGCGACTGCCGGCTGCACGAGGGGCAGCGCGGCGCGTGCTTCGTGCGCCAGCGCGAGGGCGACGCGATCGTCCTGACGACCTACGGCCGCTCGTCGGGCTTCTGCATCGACCCGATCGAGAAGAAGCCGCTCAACCATTTCTATCCCGGCTCGTCGGTGTTCTCGTTCGGGACCGCCGGGTGCAACCTCGCGTGCAAGTTCTGCCAGAACTGGGACATCTCGAAGTCGCGCGAGATGGACACGCTGATGGACGCCGCGTCGCCGGCGACGATCGCCGAGACGGCGGCGGAGATGGGCTGCAGGAGCGTCGCGTTCACGTACAACGACCCGGTCATCTTCGCCGAGTACGCGATGGACACGGCGGATGCCTGCCACGCGCTGGGGGTCAAGACCGTCGCCGTGACGGCGGGCTACATCGGCGTCGACGCGCGGCGCGAGTTCTTCGCGAAGATGGACGCCGCCAACGTCGACCTCAAGGCCTTCACCGACGAGTTCTACGTGAAGCTCTGCGGCGCGCATCTCCAGCCGGTGCTGGACACGCTCGTCTACCTGAGGCGCGAGACCGACGTCTGGTTCGAGATCACGACGCTGCTGATCCCGGGAAAGAACGACTCCGACGCGGAGTTGCGGGCGATGAGCG
>Ga0209253_10001432_pt1 | contig 20898 bp, 18 predicted proteins | sample FrelakmetBRP12BR_FD_187145 | JGI IMG/M metagenome (GOLD analysis project Ga0209253, IMG submission 187145) | Freshwater lake sediment microbial communities from the University of Notre Dame, USA, for methane emissions studies - BRP12 BR (SPAdes)... | ecosystem: Environmental > Aquatic >...
CACTTACGACGGAATTTCATGCAAAATCAACGACGGAGTATGGGTTCGATTCCCTTCACCCGCTCCAGACGAAGAACGGCCCGCCCGCGGGCCGTTGTGTTGTGGGTTCGCACGCCGCAAGTCTGCGTGCGACGGCGACCCGTTTCGCGAACGAATCGTGGCGGAACCCCGCGCCCGCCGCTCGCGCCTCCAGCCTGCGGAAGGGTCTCCACCGGACGAACCGCGCGGCCGCCGCCGGGATCGCGAAACGACCGCGAAAATTGGCGTTTCCGCGGCTACGGCCGGATGTACGCCCAGCCCTGCTGCTGCTTTTGCATGAGCTCGACGACGCCGGCGGGCACGTAGTCGATCTTCGGCAGCATGTCGGCGCGCGTGAGCTTTTGCGCCTGCAACGTGTTCTCGCATGCCACCACCTTGACGCCGGCCGCCATCGCGTCGCCGACGCGGTTGCCGACGACCGACTCGACCTTGAGCATGCCGATGCCTGGACCGTACGCGACGATCTCGATGTCCACGTTGGCGGCCCCCAAGTCCGTCTGGACGTTCTTCGCGTTGTTGAGCGCGAGGTTCCACTTGGCCGGATCGGCGTCGCTCACCTGCATGACCACCTTTCCGCGAACGGACGCCTGCTGCGCCTGCGCGGGCGCCGTCGAGCCGATGACGAGTGCCAGCGCCGCCAGCGCGCCAACTGCGAAACGGGAAACGGTGGGCGATTGCATCGTCGTGGCCTCCTGTGGTCGTGCGGGACATGGCCGCAGCGTGGGTCGGGGGATTATCCACCGTTTGGCGGCCCGCGGGCGCAAGCCGTGCTTTGCATTCGCGGGCGGTCCCGCGGCGGCGTCACTTCGTACTCGGCGGCGGCAAGCGCGCCGGGACCGCTGCCCGTCTGCACCGGGCTGCCGGCGATCAGATCACGCGCCCGGATCGAGCGGACGACGGCGAGATCGTGCATCGTCCCCCCGGGGGCGGCGGCTGCGCGCGCGACCCGCGCGACCCGCGCGGGTCGCGCGCTCGTGCGGGTCGGGTCCCTGCGCGTGCGCTGGTTCGGGACCGGACGACCGGCGGCACGGAAAGGCTCGCAGAAGAGCGGCTGTGCGGCTTCCTGCCTCCGGCAATGATTGGTAAAATGGTAAGACCAGTTGCCGGGCGTCGACCGCGCCCGGCGTTCTTTTTTCGCATGTCCGCCAATCCACCTTCCGCCGTTCCCGACCGCACGCGCGACGCCCGCCCTCGCCGCGGAATCGTACGCGCCGTCGCTGCGCGCTGGACGGTCGCGCTGCTGGCGGCCCTGCCATTGCTCGCCGTCGCCGAAGTGCAGCCCTCATCGTCGGCGCCCGCGGTGCCGGGCCTGCGCCTGCCGCGCGACGTCGTGCCGCTGCGCTACGAGCCGCGGCTCACGATCGACCCCGCGGTCGACAGGTTCGACGCCACGATCGACGTCGTCGTGCGCGTCGAGCGCGCGACCGACGTGGTCTGGCTGAACGCGAAGAACCTCACGCTGCGCGAGGCGAAGGCAGTGATCGGCGGTGCGCAGCCCGAAGACGTTGCGGGCGTGCGGATCACCGGCAGCGACGACGTGATGGGCATCAGGTTCGACAAGCCACTCCCGGTCGGAGAGGCGCGGCTCGCGCTGAGCTACACGGCAGCCATCGATTCCGTCGGCGCGATCGGCGTGTTCCGGCAGCGCGAAGGCGACCGCTGGTACGTGGTCACGCAGTTCGAGCCCGTGGACGCGCGGCGCGCGTTTCCGTGCTTCGACGAGCCCGACATGAAGGCCGAATGGCGGCTCGTGCTGGTGATTCCGCGCGGGATGCGCGCGTTCGCCAACATGCCCGTCGAGCGCGAGGCCGACGCCGGAGCGGCCATGAAGGAAGTGACGTTCGCGCGCACGCCGCCGCTGCCGTCGTACCTCGTCGCGTTCGCCGTGGGCGAGTGGGACGTGCGCGACGCCGGACGCGCCGGCCGCAACGACACGCCGATTTCGATCATCGTGCCGAAGGGTCGCGCGGACGAGGCGGCGTACGCCGCCGCGCACACCGGCGCGATCCTTGCGGCCACCGAGAAATTCTTCGGACAGCCCTATCCGTTTCCCAAGCTCGATCTCGTCGCGTTTCCGCGCTCGACGTTCGGCGGCGCGATGGAGAATCCCGGCCTCGTCACGTACACGTCGCGGCTCCTGCTCGCGCGTCCCGACGAGATGTCGCCGCTGTTCGAGCAGCGCTTCATGGGTGTCACCGCGCACGAGATCGCGCACATGTGGTTCGGCGACTACGTGACGATGGCATGGTGGGACGACCTGTGGCTCAACGAGTCGTTCGCGTCGTGGCTGGCGAGCGTCGTCACGACCGAGCTGCGCCCCGACTGGCCGCGCGACGGCTGGCGATCGCGGCAGCGCCTGCAGGCGATCGAGTTCGACCGCCTGCGGTCGGCGCGCCGGATCCGCCAGCCCGTGACCGAGTACGGCGAGATGCGCGCCGCGTTCGACAGCATCACGTATGCGAAGGGCGAGACGATCCTCGCGATGTTCGAGCAATGGCTCGGGCCGGAGAAGTTCCGCGACGGCGTGCGCGGCTACGTGGCGAAGCACGCGTGGGGCAACGCGACCGCCGACGACTTCTTCGCCGCGCTCGCCGCATCCGACGACGCGGTGATCCCGGCGTTCCGCGGATTCGTCGAGCGGGCCGGGGTTCCGCTGCTGAACGTCGCGCTGGACTGCACGACGGCCACACCGACGCTGGCACTGAAACAGCAGCGCTTCGACATCGCGGGCGCCACGCCGCCGACGGAGGGCGAGCGCTGGGCGTTCCCCGCGTGCTTCGAATACGGCGACGGCGCGAAGGGCCGGCAGACCTGCGCGCTCGTGCGCGACGCGACGCAGATGGTGCCGCTCGACACCTCGTCCTGCCCGCAGTGGGTCGTCGCGAACCGCGCGGGGCTCGGGTACTACCTGCCGCGCCTCACGCCCGCGCTGTATGCGGCGCTGCCCAAGGCGGAGAAGGTGCTGGCGGACGCCGATTACGCCGCGCTGCTGGGAGACCTCGACATGCTGGCGCGCAGCGGCCTCGTCGGTTATCAGGACGCGCTCCCCCTTGCGGCGCGGCAGGCGAACAGTCCGAACCTGCGCACCGCGCACCGGGCGTTCGACCTTCCCGACCACATGCCGCCGGAACTGGTGGCGCCGGCGAACGCCGCCAAGTACGCCGCCTGGCTGCGGCGGCATTACGGCCCGCGCGCGCATTTCCTCGGATGGGTGCCGCGCAGGAACGAGACGCCGGAGCTCCTGCGCCTGCGCGAAACCGCGGTGACGCTGGTGGCCATCCAGGGGCAGGACGCTGCGCTCGCGCGCGAGGCGCGCCGCCTCGCGCAGCGGTGGCTCGCCGACCGCAGCGCGCTGCCCGCGCAGGTCCGGCGCATCGTGCTGGAGACCGCGGCAAGCACGGCCGGCAAGGACGGCCCGGCGCTGTTCGACCGCCTGCTCGCGGCGGCGAACGCCACGAAGAACCAGAACGAGCGCGACGACATCTTCAACGCGCTCGGCTCGTTCCGCGATCCCGCGCTGCTGCGCCGCGCGCTCGACCTCGTCCTCGATCCGGGCATCCCGGCGGGCGACGGCATCAAGATCCTCGAGCCGGCATTGCGGCGCCCGGCCACGCGGCCGGTCGCGCTCGCATGGCTCGCGACGAACTCCGACGCGCTGGCCGCGCGCGTGCCGCGCGAGCAGCAGTCGTTCGTCGTGACGTGGGCCGACGGTATCTGCGGCAGCGAAGACCGCGCGCGGTTCGTCGCGCTGTTCGAGAAGCGCGCGGCGGACCTCGACGCGGGCGCCCGCAGGTACCGGCAGTCGCTCGAGAAGATCGACGCGTGCATCGCGATGCGGCGCCTGCAGGAACCGGCGCTCAATGCGTTCCTCGCGACCGCGAAGTGACGCGCGAACACGTCCACATCCCGGCGGCGGCCGTGCTGATGATCGTCGGCGCGGTCGCGACGTTCTCGATCATGGACGCGACGATCAAGACGATGCTGCCCCGGCTTCCGGTTCCGTTCCTGGTCTGGGCGCGCTGGACGTTCCAGGTCGTCGCGATGCTGATCTGGCTCGGTCCCACGATGGGCCGCGGCATGGTGAGGACGCAGCGGCCGAGACTGCAGCTGCTGCGCGGGCTGTTGCTGATCTCGTCGTCGCTGTGCTTCTTCATGGCGCTGCGCTCCCTGCCGCTGGCCGAGGCGACGGCCATCAACTACACGACGCCGGTGCTCGTGATCCTGCTCGCGGTGCTGTTCCTGGGCGAGCGGATGACGCGCCCGCGGATCGCGTTCGTCGTGGCCGGCGTCGTCGGGATGCTGCTGATCGTGCGCCCGGGTGCCGACCTGTTCCGCGGCGCGTCGCTGCTCGTGCTGTGCTCCGCGTCGTTCTACGCGGTGTTCCAGATCCTGACGCGCGTGATGGCGCGCGAGGACCCGCGCGTGATGCTGCTCTACCCGGCGCTCGTCGGCGCCGCGGTGATGACCGTGGCGTGGCCGTTCTTCGGCTCCCGCCTCGAGCTCACGTGGCTCGACATGGCCAAGCTCCTGATGGTCGGCGTGCTGGGCACCGGCGGCCATTTCCTGCTGATCCTCGCGTTCCAGCGCGCGCCGGCCTCGGCGCTGACGCCCTTCACCTACGCCCACCTCGTGTTCGCGACGCTGGTCGGCTGGCTCGTGTTCGGCGACTTCCCCGACACGCTGACGCTCGTCGGCATGGCGGTCATCGGCGGCAGTGGCCTGTTGCTGACCTGGCACGAGCGCCGGCGGGCACTGATGGCGCCCGCGGAGCCTATCGCGATCGACTGACCACGCAGTCCCCAACCGTCAACGGAGGAACCACCATGAGCAAGCCCCGCATCGGATTCGTCGGCATCGGCCTCATGGGCCACGGCATCGCGAAGAACCTCGTGACCAAGGGGTTCCCGCTCGCGGTGCGAGTCAACCGCAACCGCAAGCCGCTCGAGGACCTGCTTGCCGCCGGCGCGAAGGAGGTGGCCTCGAACGCCGACGTCGCGCGCGACGCGGACATCGTGTTCCTGTGCGTGACCGGCGCGCCGCAGGTCGAGGAGATCGTCGACGGGAAGGACGGGATCATGTCCGTCGCGCGGCCGGGCCTCATCGTCGTCGACACGTCGACGAGCGAGCCCGCGACCACCGCGAAGATGCGCGAGGAACTCGCGGCCAAGGGCGTGCGCTTCGTCGACGCGCCGCTCGCCCGCACGCCGGTCGAGGCCGAGCAGGGACGGCTCAACATCATGGTCGGCGCCGACGACGCGACGTTCGCGGAGCTGAAACCCGTGCTGGCGGCGTTCTGCGAGAACGTCATCCACGCCGGGCCGCCCGGGCACGGCATCGTGCTGAAACTCATCAACAACTTCATCGCGCAGGCGATCGCCACGGCAACGGCCGAGGCGCTCGCCGCGGCCGCCAAGTCGGGACTATCGATCAGGAAACTGCACGAGGTGATCTCGGCCGGCGCTGTCAATTCGGGCATCTTCCAGATGATGGTCGGCAAGATGCTCGAGGGCAACGGCGACCTCACCGGCCTCAAGTTCACGCTGGTCAACGCGATGAAGGACCTGCGGTACTACACGCACTTCGCCGAATCGCTGCCGGTGTCTGCGATCGTCGGCGAGGCGGTGCACCAGAGCCTCGTGAACGCGAACCTCATGGGCTTCGGTGACAAGTACGTCGCATCGCTCATCGAGGCGCAGGAGAAGCTGAACGGTGTTGCGATCGTGCCGCGCGGCTGAGGCTCGCGATGCGCGCCCGTCATCCCAACCCTCTCCCCGCCTTGCGGGGAGAGGGAGTGACTCGGGGCACTCCGTCGGCGTGCGCCCCTCCCCGGCCGGCGGTGAGTGGGAGTGGCGAGGCAGCGCTGGCGCCGGCCTTCCTCCTCCCTCTACCCGCAAAGCGGGGGCGAGAGCAGGGTTTCCCCGAGCATGCTCGGGGCCGCTCGAGCGGCCATCGCCTGCAAGCGATGGCGCGCTCTGCAAGAGAGGGTTGGGGTGAGGGGCTTCCACATCGAGGAGACTGAATCATGAAGCTCCTGATCCTCGGCGGCACGCGATTCCTGGGCCGCCACTTCGTCGACGCCGCGCTTGCCCGTGGCGATGCGGTCACGATCTTCACCCGCGGCCGCCAGCCCAACCACTGGGGCGATGCGGTCGCAACGGTTGCCGGGAACCGCGATCCGGCTGTCGAGCCCGGCTTGGCGGCCCTGGGGACCGGAACGTGGGACGCGGTGATCGACACCTGCGGCTACGTGCCACGGGTCGTGCGCGCGTCGGCGGAACTGCTCGTGCCGCGCGTGGAACGCTATCTGTTCGTGTCCTCGATCTCCGTGTTCACCGACGCGAGCAAGCCCAGGCTCGACGAGTCCTCCCCGGTAGGCGTGCTCGAGGATCCGGCGACGGAGGAGGTAGGCAAGCACTACGGCCCCTTGAAGGCCGCATGCGAGAACGTGGTGACGGAAGTCTTCGGCGACCGCGCGCTCAACGTGCGGCCGGGGCTGATCGTCGGGCCGCACGATCCGACCGACCGGTTCGGCTATTGGGTCGCGCGCTTCGTGCATCCGCGCCTGCTGGGCGATCGCGCGGACGCGGCGGTCGTGCCGTTGCCCAAGGAGCGGCCGTTGCAGTGGATCGACGCGCGCGACCTCGCGGCGTTCATGCTCGACCTCGTCGCGGCGGGCGCGCGCGGCACGTACAACGCGACGAGCCCCGCCGGGCAATGGACGATGCGCACGCTGATCGACGCACTGGGCGTGGCCGGCGGCGCGGCGGCGCCGCGGGTCGCGTGGACCGACGAGGCGAAGCTGATCGAGTACAAGGTCGAGCCGTGGACGGGGCTTCCGCTGTGGATACCCACGTCGTTCGCCGACGAGGCGGGGTTCATGGACATCGACTGCGCCAAGGCGGAGCGTGCGGGTTTGCGCGCGCGCGCGCCTGCCGGGACCATCGCCGACACCGCCGCGTGGCTCGCGCAGCGCGACAATGCGGTCGCGTGGAAGGACGTGCTGAAGGCCGATGCCGAGCGCGAGATCCTCGCGGCGGGCGGTTAGCGTGGCGCTGGAAGATCCTGAACCGCGGAGAACACGGAGACGCGGATTCTCGAACCAAGAAGCGCACGAACGAGTACCCACGCCCGCTTCCGACGCGCTGTCCGCGAATGCGGTGGTAGCAGCGTGAGGCTCGCCCGGCCGATTGCCGCCCAGGGACTTTCTCCGTGTTCTCCGTGCTCTCCGTGGTTCAAGATGTCGATCCTTCCTGAATGATGCTCCGATGACCACCGCCGCCGAGTACCTCGAATTCGCGTATCGCACCGCGCTCGCCGCCGGCGTCGCGACCCTTCCGCATTTCCGCGAGATCATCGCGGTCGAGGACAAGCGCAACTTCATGGGCTACGATCCCGTGACGGTCGCCGATCGCGAAGCCGAAGCGGTGATCCGCGCCGCGATCAAGCGTGCGTATCCGGACCACGGCATCCATGGCGAGGAGCACGGCCGGGAAATGGGCACGTCGAAGTACACATGGGTCATCGACCCGATCGACGGCACGAAGAGCTTCATCCTCGGCCAGCTGCACTGGGGCGTCCTGATCGCGCTGCACGACGGCACGAAGCCCGTGGTGGGCGTCGTGCACCAGCCCTTCGTCGGCGAGACGTTTCTCGGCGTCGAGGGCGGCACGGCGCAGTGGCGGCGCGGCGACGAGCAGCGCACGCTCCGCACGCGGCGCTGCGAGCGGATCGAGGATGCGATCGTCGTGACGACCGATCCGCGCCAGTTCCGCACGCCGGAGGAGACGGCCGCGTTGCACGCCGTCGCCGATCCAGCGCGGTTCCTGCGGTATGGCGGTGATTGCTATTGCTACACGCAGCTCGCGATGGGCTTCGTCGACGTCGTGATCGAAAACGGTCTCCAGCCCTATGACGTGCAGGCGCTGATGCCGATCATCGCGGGCGCGGGAGGCGTCGTCACGAACTGGACCGGCGGGCCGTGCGACCAGGGCGGCCCGGTGCTGGCCAGCGGCGATCCGGCGTTGCATGAACAACTTTTGCGCCGGTTGCGAACCTAGGCGGTTCGGGCGCGGTCTGTAGGACAAGGGGCTGGCCGATGCACGGAAAGATCCGATTTCAACGTGCGCATATTTGCCTGCAAATCATTGATTGCAATGATTTAACTATTGTCCCTTGCAATCGGGTCCGGCCGGCCTCACATCCATGGTTCCAAGGGCCCGAAATTGGTGCGCGAAACTTGCGACCGTGATACATTCGGCAGTGCAACATGACAGGCAGATGTCAGTGCTTACTCCGCTTGGATTCTCGCTCTTGCGCCAGCTTTCCGACGGCGCCTTCCACTCCGGCGAAGACCTTGCCGCGACGGTGGGATTGACGCGCGCACGCGTGTCGCAACTGCTCAAGCAGGCGGAGACGGCCGGACTTTCGCTCGAGCGCGTCCGCGGCTTGGGCTACCGCCTCACGGCCGCCCCCGATTTCCTGAACGCCGACGAAGTCCGCCGCGGGCTTCTCGGGCTGGCCGAGCAGGGCGCGTCCTTCCCGCTGCTCCACGTCGAAGTGGTCGACCAGATTGGCTCGACGTCCACCGAGTTGCTGCGTCGCGCGCAACGGCGCGATATCCACGGCACCGTCCTTGCCGCCGAGTGGCAATCGGCGGGACGCGGACGCCGCGGCAAGGCATGGACCGCGGTCGCCGGCGGCAGCCTCACGTTCTCACTGGGCTGGCGGTTCGAGCAGGGCGCGGGGTACCTCGCCGGTCTCTCGCTCGCCGTTGGCGTCGCCGTTGTCCGGGCGCTGGAAGCCGAGGGTCTCGCCGGCGTCGAATTGAAATGGCCGAACGACCTCGTGCACCGGCACCTGAAGGTCGGCGGCATTCTCGTCGAGCTGAACGGCGATGCGCTCGGGCCTTCGACGGTCGTCGTCGGCGTCGGCCTCAACGTGCGGCTGCCCGCCGAGATTCGCCGCAACATCGAGCAGCCCGTCAGCGATCTCACAACGGTCGCGGGACGGGGCGCGCCGGCGATCGATCGCAATCACCTGCTTGCGCGCGTCGCGGCGGAACTCGCGATGACCCTCGATGCCTACGCGCGGAGCGGCTTTCCCGCGTTCGCGGCGGAATGGCAGCGGCGGCATGCGTATCAGGGCAAGCCGGTGAAGCTCCTCCTTCCCGACGGCGCGAGCGTGAAGGGCACCGTCGCCGGCGTGGACAGCACGGGCGCGCTCGTGCTGGCCGACGGTCCGCGCCGTGCGCGCTTCCTGTCCGGCGAGATCTCGCTGCGCCGCGTATAGTCCGCGCCGCGTGATTGGCGGTGGAAGTGGGGTCGGAAGTACGGTTATCCACGGAAGTAGGGTCAGACTCGACTTTCGCGCGTTCGCCGAAGGCCGGTCACCTTGCTCACCTGCGAAAGTCGAGTCTGACCCTACTTCCACAGACCCCACTTCCGACCCTACTTCCGCGCTGACCCCGCTTCCGCAATGGACTCCACGCTGATCCTGCACGTCGGCAACAGCAGGATGAAGTGGGGGCTGCGCGGCCCGCGCGGCTGGCTCGCGCAGGGCGTGCTGCCGAATGCCGAGATCGGCACGCTTTCGCTGCGCGACTGGCAGAACCTCCAGCGTCCGGTGCGCGCGATCGGCGTCAACGCCGCGGGCGAAGCGGCGCGCGTGCGCGTGGAAAGCCAGGTCGCGCGCTGGCGCGTCCCGGTCGAATGGCTCGTCGCGCACGACGCCGGCGCCGGGGTCGTCAACCGCTACCGTCCGGCCGCGCAACTCGGCGCCGATCGCTGGGCGCTGCTCGCCGCCGCGCGCCAGCGCGCGGTCGCGAGCGAGCTCTTTCCATCGCCCTGCGTCGCCGTCAATGCCGGCACCGTCGTCACGGTGGACGCGCTCGACGCGAAGGGCGCGTTTCGCGGGGGCCTCATCCTGCCAGGACCGCGCCTCATGCTGCAGGCGATGGCCGAGCGCGCGGCTTCGTTCAGGATCCCGCCCGGCCGCGTTCACGACTTCCCGACGAACACGCCCGACGCGCTCGCGAGCGGCGCCGTGCAGGCCGTGTGCGGCGCGATCGAGCAGATGCGCATCCAGCTGCGGCGCGAGCACGTCGTCGTGAAGTGCTACCTGACCGGCGGGGCCGCGCACGAGATCGCCCCCCACCTTACCGGCCCGCTGGAGGTCGTGGATAATCTGGTGCTGGAGGGCGTGCTCGTCCTCGCGATGTCCGGGCCCGACGCGAAGTAGCCGCGGCCGTGCCGGCCGACGGCGCGCGCCGCGGCCCGCCGGTCTTCCGACGCACGAGCCACGCCGTTTCGCCGCCCGTCCACGCCTTCGGCTATCCTCCCGCCATGCGCATCGTCATCGTGCTCCTGCTGCTCGCGAACCTGACGCTCTACGCGTACACGCGGCTCGATACCGGCAGCGGTGAAGCCATGCTGCTGCAGGACCAGGTGCAACCCGACAAGATCAAGCTGCTGTCGCCGCAGCAGGTGGCCGCGCTCGGCCCGTCGAAAGTGGCTGCACTGGCCGACGTCTGCGTCGAGTGGGGCCCGTTCTCCGATCCGGAGCGCACGCGCGCGCTTGCCGACCTCGAGCCGCTCGGGCTCGGCCGGCTGCTGTCGCAGAAGCGCGTCGACTTCGACAAGGGGTTCTGGGTCAGCATGAGCCCGTTCGCGACGCGCGCGGCCGCGGAGAGCCGGATCGCCGACCTGCGCAAGCTTGGCGTGAAGGACCTCTCCGTCGCTGACGCGGGCAGGGGTCAGTTCGCGATCCTGCTCGGCTATTTTCACACCGAGGTGGCGGCCATCGCGTACGCCGAGGATCTCGCGCAGCTCGGCGTGAAGCTCGCGAAGGTCGAGCCGCGCGCGCAGCCGATCACGCAGACGTTGGTCGTCGTGCGCGACCCGCAGCAGCCGGTGGTCGCGCGGCTGAAGGACCTCGCGGCGCAATACCCGGGCAGCGAAATCAAGATCACCGGGTGCGAGCGCGCGAGCTGACGCAGACGCCGATCCGCCATGCGACGTCGGCGGCGGACATCGCGCGGGCGCGCGCGCTGTTCGAGGAATATGCGGCGGGACTGGGTGTGGACCTTTGCTTCCAGGGTTTTGCCGAGGAACTCGCCGCGCTACCCGGCGCCTACGCGCCGCCGCGCGGCTGCCTGCTGCTCGCCGGTCCGCCCGATGCGGCAGTCGCCTGCGTCGCGTTGCGGCCGCTGCCCGGCGCCGGCGCGGCGAGCAACCGCGTCGGTGAAGTGAAGCGCCTGTACGTGCGCCCGGAGGCGCGCGGCCGCGGGCTCGGCGAGCGCCTCGTGCGCACGCTGCTCGACGTCGCGCGCGCCGCCGGCTACCGCGAATTGAAACTCGACACGCTCGCGGCGATGATCGCCGCGCGGCGGCTGTACGAACGGCTGGGCTTCGGCGCGTGTCCGCCGTATTATGAGAATCCGTTGGCGGGCGTCGTGTACATGTCCCGCCGCCTCTGACCCTCCCGCCGGCCGCACATGTTTCTTGACCCAGGCGAAGCGCAGGTCATCCAAGCGCGCGTGAAGGCGCTCGAGACGGAATTGGGCGTCGAGGTCGTGACGCTCGTCGTCGGCAAGGCGGACGTCTATCCCGAAACGGTCTGGAAGGCGTTCGCGCTGGGCGCGGCGCTCACCGGTCTCGCCGTGACGATCGGCGACCTCATGCGGCCCGACTGGATCACCGGTACCGCCGTGCTGTGGTCCGCGATCGCGATCCTGGGCGTTGGCGCGCTCGCCGCGCTCGCGAGCGTCTACTTCCCCGCATTCGCGCGGCTGTTCCTGCGCGATTCGCGCGCGACGCTCGAGGTCAGCCAGTACGCGAAAGTCCAGTTCCTCGAGCGCGAGCTCTTCGCCACGAAGGCGCGGACGACCGTCCTGCTGGTCGTGAGCCTGCTCGAGCGGCGCGTCGTCATCCTCGCGGACAAGGGACTGCGCAGCCGCGTTCCCGCGGCCGAATGGGACTCCGCCATCGCGCGAATGACCCCGTCGCTGCGCGCCGGACAGATCGGCGCGGCCATGCTCGCGGGGCTCGACGGCATCCGGCTCGTGCTCGCGGGCAAGGGCATCGCGCGCGGCGCAGCCAACGTGTTCGCCGACACGCCGATCGAGGACGCGAACCCGTGAGTGCGGCCCTTTCGGCAGTGGTCGCGCGCGGACTGCGCGCATGCGCGGCGTTGTTGCTCGCCGCCTGCGTGCTCGCCGGACTCGCGTGGGCGGCCGACGTGCCGTTTCTTTCGGGCCGCGTCGTCGACGACGCGGAGATCCTGTCTCCGGCCGCGCGTGAGCGCCTGACCACCGCGCTGAAAAACCACGAGCAGAAGACCACCAATCAGATCGTCGTGCTCACCGTGCCGACGATCGGGCAGGAGAGCATCGAGGAATTCGCGACGCGCGTGTTCGAGCAGTGGAAGCTGGGCCAGAAGGGCAAGGACAACGGCGTGCTCGTCATCGTCGTGCCGAAGGACCGCAAGATGCGCATCGAGGTCGGCTATGGCCTCGAGGGGGCGCTCACCGACGCGATCAGCAGCCGGATCATCCGCAACGAGATGACGCCGCAGTTCAAGTCCGGCAACTACGATCGCGGCGTCGAGGATGGCGTGAACGCGGTCGTCGCGCGGCTCGAAGGCGGTGCCGAGCGGGCGGCGGAGCCCGCAGCCCCGGCATCGGGCAACACGTTCTCGTTCAGCATGTCAGGCGTGGACGAGCCCGACCTGCCACCGTGGCCGATGCGCATCCTGCTGGGCTGCTTCATCTTTGGCATCATCGGCCTCTTCACCATCATCGGCGTGATGACGCCCGGGGTCGGCTGGTTCCTGTACCTGTTCCTGATCCCGTTCTGGGCGATGTTCCCGATCATCATCGTCGGCGTCAAAGGCGCGCTCGTGCTGCTCACGATCTACGTCGTCGGCTTCCCGCTCGCGAAGCTGATCATCAGCCGCACGAGCTGGTACGACAAGGCGAAGAAGGAGCTCAAGACCAAGGGGACCGCGACGATCGGCGGCTTCACGATGACGTCGGGCGGCAGCAGCGGCGGATCGAGCTGGTCGTCGGGCAGCTCGTCGTCCGGCGGATTTTCGGGCGGTGGCGGCAGTTCCGGCGGTGGCGGCAGCTCCGGCAGCTGGTAGGCGCGCTTCGCATCGCCCGGCACGCCCGTGCAACGGGAAACCGGGATCTAGAGCCGCGCGACGAGCGAGAACGCTTCGCCGTCGCCCGCCGGATCGGCGCCGGGCCCCGGCGTCACTTCGTTGAAGCCGGCGGCGAGCAGCAGCGCCGTGCATTCTTCCGGCGCGTACCACGTCGACGCGATCTTCTCGTGCTCCTCGGCGAGCCTCTGCGCGCCATGCCGGTGCGCATAGCGGTTCGCCGCGCGCGCGATCTGCGCGTCGGCGGTCCACGTGGTCTCCGCGCGCAGCGCGATCTGCGTGCCGTCGGGGAGCTTGACCGTGCGCACTTCGACGAGCGGCGCGCCGAGCCGCTGCACCGCGGCCGGCGGAATGCGGCAGTCGACGAACAGCAATCCGGGCGGCACCAGGTGCGCGCGGATGCGCTCCAGCGCGGCGGCGGCCGCATTCGGGTCGGTCAGCAGCTGGAACGCGCCGTCGGCAATGAACGCATGGCTGTAGCGGAAAGGCAGGTTGAGCTCAGCCACGTCCTGCCGAAACGTCGGCGCCGATACGCCCGCCGCGGCGAGACGGGCGTCGCAGCGCGCGAGCATCGCCGCCGAGGCGTCGACGCCATGCACCTTGCGCCCTTGCCCGGCGAGCGGCAGCAGCACGCGGCCCCAGCCGCACATGACGTCGAGCGCGAGCCCCTCGGGCGGGATGCGTTCGCAGAACCACGCGACCTCGGGTCCGGTCGCGGCCGGGCGATCCGCCTCGCGGAAGAGCGCGCTCAGCGCGCCGAAGGCATCCATGGCGTAAGGGTCAGACCCTCAATTCGGCTTTGCGCTGCAACTTGTTGACACTACGTGCCAAATTAAGGGTCAGACCCTTAAGAGCATTGCCGCGCTACAGCTGCTCCCAGGGCAGGCCTTCCATGCGCCAGCCGGACTGGGTCCCGCGATGATGCTTGTCGTCGAGCGGGCCTTCGAAGCCGTCGAGGACGTTGTACACCTCGGTGAAGCCAGCCTTTTCGAGCGCGAGCCCCGCGTCGATCGAGCGGTGTCCGCTGCGGCAGATGAGAACGATCGGCCGGTTCATGCTCGCAACTTTCTTCACCTGGCCGACGAAATGGGGATTGATCTCCCAGTCGGGACCGTCATTCCACGCGACGTGCTGCGCGCCGACCGGGTGGCCGACGAAGAAGTACTCCATCTCGCTGCGACAGTCGATGAACACCGCTTGCGGGTTTCCGGCGAGGAGGTCGTGCGCTTCCTTGGGCTTGAGGTGCTTCATGGCGGCCTGAAGATTAGCACGCGCGCGCGCCGCCGCCATATGGCGGCGGGTTGGGTGCATATGCGATCGCGTTCCGAGCCCCCGGCAACAAAATGCTAAAATTCAAGGCTTTGCCGCAGCAGCGCCCATCCGTGGGCCCGATCCGCCATGCAACCCGATCGCACCGCACTTCTGACCCGGCTCCTGCGCGAGCGCATCCTGATCATGGATGGCGCGATGGGCACGATGATCCAGCAGCACAAGCTTACGGAAGCCGACTTTCGCGGCCGGTTCCACGATCACACGCACGACTTGAAGGGCGACAACGACGTCCTCGTGCTGACGAGGCCGGACGTCGTGCGCGCGATCCACGACGAGTATCTCGCCGCGGGCGCGGACATCATCGAGACCAACACGTTCTCGGCGACGGGCATCGCGCAGGCCGACTACGGCATGCAGTCGCAGGCGTACGCGATCAATCACGCGGCCGCGCGCATCGCGCGCGACTGCGCGGACGCGTGGACGGCGCGCACGCCCGACAAGCCGCGCTTCGTCGCCGGCGCCATGGGCCCGACGAATCGCACGGCGTCGATCTCGCCGGACGTCAACGACCCGGGCGCGCGCAACGTCACGTACGACGAGCTCGTGGCGACCTACAGTGAAGCCGTCGCGGGGCTGGCGGAGGGCGGCGCCGACCTGATCCTCGTCGAGACGATCTTCGACACGCTGAACGCGAAGGCCGCGCTGTTCGCGGTCGAGTCGTACTTCGACCGCGTTGGCCAGCGGCTGCCGCTCGTCATCTCGGGCACGATCACCGACGCATCCGGCCGCACGCTGTCGGGCCAGACGCCCGAAGCCTTCTGGAATTCGGTGCGGCACGCGAAGCCGCTCGCCGTGGGCCTGAACTGCGCGCTCGGCGCGGCGCTCATGCGCCCGTACATCGAGGAAATCGCGCGCGTCGCGGACACGTTCGTGTCGTGCTATCCGAACGCCGGGCTGCCGAATCCGATGTCGGACACCGGCTACGACGAGACGCCGGCGCAGACGTCGCGGCTCCTGGCCGACTTTGCACGGAGCGGCTTCGTCAATCTGGTCGGCGGGTGCTGCGGCACCACTCCCGCGCACGTCCGCGCGATCGCGGAGGCGGTGAAGACGCTGCCTCCGCGCGTGCTGCCGGAGCAGGCGGCGGAATCAGCGGAGGCGGCCGCGTAGAACTGCTCCCTCTCCCCGCGGGCGGGGAGAGGGAGCGGACCCAGCCTCCACCACCATCCATGTCCCGAGTGATGCGCTTAGCCGGCCTCGAGCCCCTGCTGATCGGCGACGATTCGCTGTTCGTCAACGTCGGCGAACGCACGAACGTCACCGGCTCGCGCGCGTTCGCGCGCCTCATCCTGTCCGGGGACTACGCGGGCGCGGTCGAGGTCGCGCGCCAGCAGGTCGCGAGCGGCGCGCAGATCATCGACGTCAACATGGACGAGGCGATGCTCGATTCGAAAGCGGCGATGGTCCGGTTCCTGAATCTGATCGCCACCGAGCCCGACATCGCACGCGTGCCGGTCATGATCGACTCGTCGAAGTGGGAAGTGATCGAGGCGGGACTCAAGTGCGTGCAGGGCAAGCCGATCGTGAACTCGATCTCGCTGAAGGAAGGCGAGGACGCGTTCCTGAGGCAGGCGAAGCTCGTGCGCCGCTACGGCGCGGCGGTGATCGTGATGGCGTTCGACGAGAGGGGCCAGGCCGATACGTTCGAGCGCAAGACGGCGATCTGCCGGCGCTGCTACGACCTCCTCGTCGACCGCCTGGACTTTCCGCCCGAGGACATCGTATTCGACCCGAACGTGTTCGCGATCGCCACCGGCATCGACGAGCACAACAACTACGCGGTCGACTTCATCAACGCGACGCGCTGGATCCGCGCGCACCTGCCGCACGCGAAGGTGTCGGGCGGCATCTCCAACGTGAGCTTCAGCTTCCGCGGCAACGAGCCAGTGCGCGAGGCGATCCATACGGTCTTCCTCTATCACGCGATCCGCGCGGGCCTGACGATGGGGATCGTCAACGCGGGGCAGCTCGGCGTCTACGACGAACTCGACCCGGGGTTGCGCGAGCGCGTCGAGGACGTCGTACTGAACCGCCGTCCCGATGCCACCGAGCGGCTCGTCACGTTCGCGGAAACGGTGAAGGCGCAGGGCAAGACCTCCATCGAGGACCTCGCGTGGCGCGACGGGACGGTCGAGGCACGGCTGTCGCATGCGCTGGTCAAGGGCATCACGACGTTCATCGTCGAGGACACCGAGGAGGCGCGGCAGAACTACGCGCGGCCGATCCAGGTGATCGAGGGCCCGCTGATGGCCGGCATGAACGTCGTCGGCGACCTCTTCGGCGCCGGGAAGATGTTCCTGCCGCAGGTCGTCAAGTCCGCGCGCGTGATGAAGCAGGCGGTCGGCCACCTCATCCCGTACATCGAGGAGGAGAAGGCGCGCTCGGGTGACGCCGGCAAGCCCAAGGGCACGATCGTGATGGCGACGGTGAAGGGCGACGTGCACGACATCGGCAAGAACATCGTCGGCGTGGTCCTCCAGTGCAACAACTTCGCGGTGATCGACCTGGGCGTCATGGTGCCGGCGAAGAAGATCTTCGACACGGCCATCGAGCACAACGCCGACATCATCGGGCTGTCCGGCCTCATCACGCCGTCGCTCGAGGAAATGGCGCACGTCGCGCACGAGATGCAGCGACTCGGGATGCGGCAGCCGCTGCTGATCGGCGGCGCGACGACGTCGCGCGTGCATACGGCCGTGAAGATCGCGCCGCACTACGGCGGCGTCACCGTCTACGTGCCGGACGCGTCGCGCGCCGTCGGCGTCGCGAGCAACCTGCTGTCCGACGAGCTCAAGGACGCGTTCGTCGCGGAAGTGGCGGCGGACTACGAGAAGATCCGCGCGCAGCACGCCGCGAAGAAGGGCCCGACGCTGATTCCGCTGGCGGCCGCGCGCGCGAATGCGCTGCGCACCGACTGGACCGCGTATACGCCGCCGGTGCCGTTCGCGCTCGGGCGGCGCGAGTTCCGCAACGTCGACCTGGCCGAGATCGCGCAGTACATCGACTGGGGCCCGTTCTTCCAGGCATGGGAACTGTCGGGGCCGTTTCCGGCGATTCTCGACGATCCCATCGTCGGCGAAGCGGCGCGCAACGTGTACGCCGAAGGCCAGGCGATGCTCAGGAAGATCGTCGAAGGCCGCTGGCTCGTCGCGAACGGCGTCACGGGACTGTGGCCGGCCAACGCCGTCGGCGACGACGTCGAGCTCTACGCCGACGACACGCGGTGCCGCGTCGCGTTGACATGGCGCAACCTGCGCCAGCAGAACGAGCGGCCATCCGGCAAGCCCAACCTTTGCCTCGCCGATTTCGTCGCGCCGAAGGCGTCGAATGTCGCCGACTACGTGGGCGCGTTCGCCGTGACGGCGGGACTCGGCATCGAGAAGAAGCTGGCGGAGTTCGAGGCGAAGAAGGACGACTATGGCGCGATCATGCTGAAGGCGCTGGCCGACCGTCTGGCGGAAGCCTTCGCCGAGTGGCTTCACTTGAAGGTCCGGCGTGGACTCTGGGGCTATGAGAAGAACGGGACGCCGCACGAGGCGCTCGACGTGCCGGCGCTCGTCCGGGAGGAATACCGCGGCATCCGTCCCGCGCCCGGCTATCCGGCGTGTCCCGACCACGCGGTGAAGGCGCCGCTCTTCGCGCTGCTCGCGGCGGAGGCCGTGGGGATGTCGCTGACGGAAAGCTACGCGATGCTGCCGACCGCCGCGGTCTGCGGCTTCTACCTGTCGCATCCCGATGCCCACTATTTCGCGGTCGGGCGCATCGGCGCCGACCAGCTCGCGGATTTCGCCGAACGCGCCGGAGTCCCGGATGACGAGGCGGCGCGCCGCCTCGCCCCCAATCTCGGCTAGGCCTCGAGCCAGGTTTAACCGAGCCTGGCTCGTTTTCCGGAGCCTGGCGCGTTTTCCGCAGCGCGCGGGCTGGGAGCTGCGCCGCCGTCGTCAGTCGAGCGTGCCGATGAAATCGCCCTTGGAAAGCTCGACCCCGTTGCTGCGCAGGATCCCGTACGCCGTCGCGACGTGGAAATAGAAGTTCGGCAGCGAGTACTGCAGCAGGTAGTTGATGCCGGTGAACGTCTTCGGCTCGCCGCGCACGGGGCGCGTGACCGGGCGCGCCTCCGAGCCGTCGATCTGCGCGGGCGTGAACGCCTTCACCGCGTCGATCGCCCGGTCGACACGCGCGATGAGTTCGGCGAACGTCGTTTCGTTGTCCTCCCACTTCGGCGGCTCGCTGCCGGCGAGGCGTGCGACGGTGCCGCGCGCGAAATCGGTCGCGATGTAGACCTGCCGCGTCAGCGGAAACATGTCGGGGTAGAGGCGCGCGTTCAGGAACACGCTCTCATCGATCTTCTTCGCGGCCGCGTGCGCGGCGCCCTTGGTCAGCACGGTCTTGAGACTGGACAGGCCGCGGGTGAACGCCGGCACCGAAACCTTGTACATGGAAATCGTCATTGCTGCCTCCGGTCGAGTGGGGCAGGCATTGTACCGCCGGCGCGGCGGCAGTCTCAGCGTCCGGCGAGCGCGCCTTTCCAGTCGTGGAACACGTCGAGGTCCATTCCGTCGGGATAGAACAGGTAGCCGGGCGCGTGGCCGGGCGTGTCGGTCACGCCGTACTGCCAGACGATCGCCTTCGTCGCGCGGTCGATCACGACGACGCGGTGCCGCTGGTCGTCGTTGGCGATGATGTTGCCGTTGGGGAGCTCCAGCGCGAGCGACGGATGGTCGAGCATGGGTTCGCCCTCGCGCACGAAGTACTCCCACGACACCTTGCGGGTCTTCGGGTCGAAGACGACGATCCGCCCCGGCCTGGCGAAATCGGCGACGATGATCTGCCCGTCGCGCGTGGGGAATGCGTCGGACGGATACCGGATGCCGGGCGCGCGCACGCTCCACACGACCTTGCCGTCGCGGGTGATCCGCGTGATCCATGCGTCGGTGATCTCGGTGACGAGGATGTCGCCGTTGGCCAGCGGCGTCGAGCCGTTCGGGTACGCGAAGGTCCGCGGCGGATCGTGCCGGCATCGGCCTTCCTTGCCCCATTGGCCGATGACGGTCGAAGTTATGGGATCGATGAACTGGATCCGGCAGTTGCGGATGTCGGCCGTGACCACCTTGCCGTCGGGGAGCAGGTGCGCGTCGTCCGGGTAGTTGAAGTAGCCGGGCTTCGTGCCTTTCGTGTCCGACGCGCCGAACGTCCAAGTCAGTGAGCGCGTCGCGTAGTCGACGATGTGGATGTCGTAGTTGTCCTCCTCGTTGACCATCAGCCGGCGGCCGTCGTGCGAGAAGAACACGTCGTCGTTGCCGCGGTAGATCTTGAGGTTAGGAGACGGAAACTCCCAGACCACGCGCTTGTCCGGCGCGATCTCGATGAGGCGGTTGTTGCGCCGGTCCGCGATGACGATCGGATACGGCAGCGCCCCGGCCCACGCGGGCACCGGTGCTTCGCGCGAGCCGGTGACCGCCGGGATCGGCGGCAGCGCGACGCCGCTCGACACGATGCCGGCGCCGATCATCTCCGGCGTGACCTGCACCGCCTGGCCGTCGGGCTTCGCCGCCTTGGGTCCCGCGGCGTGCACCGGGCATGCGAGCGCGCCCGCGGCGAGCGCGAGGCCGGCGATGATACGCGCCGTGGCGCGTGCGGATTGCGTGGTCGTCATGGGAAGCTCCGTCGAAGGTGCATCAGCCCGGTGCGGGTCGCGGGTGGGCGCTCGGCGCGCCGACGAGCGCGTCGATCTGCCGGTCCTTGTCGCTCCACAGCGCCTGCAGCCAGTGCTGGAACGACTTCCGGTACGTCGGGTCGTGCGCGTAGTCGCCGCGCAGGAGGTCGGCGGGGATCGGGATGCGCTGCGCGCGCACGACGATCCGGGGCACGTTGCCGCACAGGAATTGCCAGAAATTGGGTGCGCCGCCTGGATAGACGAGCGCGTAGGTTCGCTTGAACTGGCGCCTCAGTGTCTCATCGTTGCGCTTGGCGGCCTGAACGACCTTCCCCTGCAGGCTCTTCAGCGTGTCGCGCATCCGATCGATCGTCGTATCGACCGCACCCGCGAGCGTGGGGTCGAGGGTGACGATGGCATCCTTGACGGCAGAGCCGCGTTCGGACACGGCGTGTTGCAGTTCGGCGATGGCGTGTTCGACGCCGGCCGGAAGCGCGCGCTCGACCAGCCGTGACAGCGCGACCTCCTCGTCGAGGCAGAGAGCGTCGAGCGAGAGGTCGTGACGTTCGAAGAAACGCATGGCGGCCGTGTCGACGAGCGTCGCGCTGACGCGCGGCACGAGCAGCGGCGCGGGCACATCGAGCGCCAGGTAGACGGCACCGAGCTGCGCCTGATAGGCCAGCTCGCTCGGTCCGCCGACGTAGCACACGGTCGGG